>Ga0208849_1000061_pt1 | contig 106519 bp, 103 predicted proteins | sample NGESurdeep072012_10_FD_184470 | JGI IMG/M metagenome (GOLD analysis project Ga0208849, IMG submission 184470) | Arctic peat soil microbial communities from Barrow, Alaska - NGEE Surface sample 53-3 deep-072012 (SPAdes) | ecosystem: Environmental > Terrestrial > Soil > Wetlands > Peat ...
TTGTCCCGGCGAGCCGCGACGGGCGCCCGTAGCTCAGTTGGATAGAGCGCCGGCCTCCGGAGCCGGGTGCGGGGGTTCAAGTCCCTCCGGGCGTACCACGATCTGCTCGACAGCGTTGCCATCATCTTGAGCATGCCGGTCAGGGAAGCCATGGAGCGCCCGACCACAACTCTGAGCAATCTCCCAGGGGAAGCCCACGGCGTTCTGACTGCGGAGCGCGACGCTGGTCACTGTCAAACGTCAGTCCAACCAGGAGGTACAACCATCATGGACGGCGACCAGTTCATCCCACCGCCCCCGCCCCCGGAAGAGCCGGGAAAGCGCAAGACGGGTGTGCGCAAGATCGCGGCGACAGCGCTGCTCTCGGTCGGTTTGCTCGCCGGCACGGGAGTTGGCAGCTTCGTGATCGCCCACGCTGCTTCATCCACGCCGGCGTCGAGCAGCGCCGCGAACCTGACGGCGAGCACCGCGACGCCGTCAACCACGACGCCGGCGACCAAGACGCCGTCGACGACGACCAAGTGTCCCAACTTGGGCGGCTCGACGAGCACGACCGGTTAGGCACCCTCCCTCCCCCTCGGGCGGCCCGCCGGCTCGGCGGGCCGCCTCACCACCACTCGAACGGTCTGCCATCCCAGTCGTCGAGGATCGGGTAGGTCGGGTCCTCGGCGAGTTCGACGACCCGATGTCCGAACGCGATCACCTCCGCCTCGTTGAGCAGGCGGCGAAGACGGGTGCGGAGCGCGGTCATCCGCTCCTCATCGCGCGCGAGATCCTGCACTCGCTTGGCGAGCCTGCCGGGCAGCGGTGACCCCCCCAGCGATAGCAGCGCGGTGCGCTGACGTGGGTAGGGGAGGAAGCTCAGCGCGTTGTCGATCGCCTTCACACTCGGGCCGTCGACGACGAGCAGGTGCGAGCGCTTGCGGTCGGCGTTGTTGATGAGCACGTCGAGCACGGCGACCGCGCGGAGCTGCGATTCGAGCTTCGCGGCGCGCTCCGCGGTCAGGGGCTCATCGAGCACGTGGACGAAGCGCTGCACGGAGCCCGGGCCGAGCGGGCCGTCGCGAAGGACGGTGACCGGCACTCGATGCAATCCCAGCGCGGCGTCGACGAGGTATGCGGCGACCTCGCGCAGATAGAGGGTCCGGCGGGGAAAGTCCCAGAGCGGCCGCTCGCCGCGGACCGGCTTGTACACCGCGCGGAGCGGTTGGCTGGAGACGGCGGGGTCGGGCGCGTCGAGCTCGATCAGGAAGACACCGTTGCTCCCGTACACGACCTCGGCGATGCGTTCGATCGACGCTTCGGCGAGCGATCGGGCGACCTCCGCATCACGCGCCGCCGCCCCGTCGGCCGGACCCGGCGCCACCGCGGCCTCGAACCGCGCCCGGAGCGAAGGCGCCGCGTCGTCGTCGCCGGCTGGAAGCGCGAGCCCTGGAATCGGGTCGAGATGCGGGCGCCGTGACGGCCGGGGCTGATGCCTGCGCGTGGACGCGTCCCCGGTCACGCGATCCTCGACGATCGCGAGAGCGCGGTCAGCCGCTCCGCCGAGCCATGACGATCGTCACCGTCGCCGCCAGCCCGACCGGGATGCCGATCAGGAGCGTGACCGTGAGGACCTGCAACGATGAGTCAACTGCGTAGGCCACGCCCAGGATCAGGGCGATCGCCACGGCCACCAGCAGGCCGATCAGCCACCCTCGGCGCGCCGGCGCCGCCTGTGGCCGCCCCGCGATCTCGACCACCGGGGCGGCAGGCTCGGGGTCCTCGTACCAGCGGCGGTGAGCAGCGGGGACTCCCTCGTTGTCAGGAAGGTCGGCTCGATCGAGCGCCGCCCACCACGTCGGGGCGCCGTCATTTCGTCGCTGGCCGTAAGGCCGGGCGGAGCGCGAAGACTCGTCGGACATGGAGCCTCGGTGTGCGACGGCTGACCACGACGGCCGCTCAGCGAAGACGCGAGGAGTGACGAGCGGTGAGGAGATGATATCGCCTCGGGTTCGGCGACGCTACCTCGGCGAGTCAGAGTCGGGTCACCATGCCGAAACCTCCGCTCCTGAGTCGCTCGTTGAGATCCCTGCAGCGCGCGCAGCGCGCATGCACGCGCTGCGCCGACGCCGGCTACATCACGCGGGCGCACCCGGTGTTCAGCGGCAGCGCGGACCAGCGCATCCTCCTCGTCGGGCAGGCGCCCGGCCCTGTCGAACACGATCAGACCAGGCCATTTGCGGGACGGGCCGGACGCCAGTTGATGCGCTGGTTGATTCGTGCCGGATTCAGCGACGAGGACGATGTTCGTGATCGCATCTACATGACCGCGATGACCACCTGCTTCCCTGGGCGCCGCCCCGACGGCGCGGGTGACCGGCGTCCCAGCGCCGCCGAGGTCGGCCTCTGCGCGCCCTGGCTCGACGGCGTGCTGGCAACGCTCCGCCCGCGACTCATCATCCCGATCGGCTCGCTGGCACTTGAGCGGTTTCTCCCCGGACGGCGTTTGGACGACGTGATCGGGGCCGTCTACGACGAGTCCGGGAGCCCGCTTGCGGGGACGCCGGAGCATATGCCGGTGCTCGTGCCGCTTCCCCATCCGTCAGGCCAGAGCAGGTGGCTCAACGACCCCGCGCGCGTTGCGCTCCTCGACAGGGCCATCGTGCAATTGCGCGCGATGGTCGCGTGGGCCGGCACCGGCGGCGGCTGAGCACTCGAAGGGATCGACTTTCGCGAGGTATTTCCGATGCTATCATCGCCTCTCGCACGTATTGCTGACGGGGAGAAAGGTTGCGCCAACGTGGTATGCGGCGTCGTGATGAGAGCGCACCTCTGATTCGCGACGAGGCCACATCGCCCGCTGAGCCGGCTGTCAAGAACGCCGAGGACATTCTCGAGCGGATCTTCGCGCCGACACCAAAGGCGAGCCCGGCGGAGCAGGCGGAACGCGCGCTGCGCCGGCCCAAGCAGTTGATCTATTGCGCACTCAGCAACCGCAACTTCTACTGGCGTCAGCACATCACCAAGTTCGTCCTCGACGAGGGCCAGGTCCCGATCGTGCCGTTCATGCTCTTCGACTACTACCTCGTGCACACCGTCCCCAAGGACGTCGTGCGTGAGGCCTTCAACAACCTCATCGTGCGATGCGACCAGATGTGGGTCTTCGGCAACCCATCGCTCGGCGTCAAGGTGCAGATCGGCATCGCCAAGCGCCTCAAGAAGCCGATCCGGTACTACGACATCACCGACATGCCGTACCGCGTGGTCAGCGTCCCCGAAGCGATGTTGCGCGAGGAGTGAGACACTGATCTCATGACCGCGCTCGTGATCGTGCTGATCGTCGTCGTCCTCGCCGCCCTCTACGTCGGATATCGATTCAATTCGCTGATCCGGCTGCGCACGCGAACCCAGGAGGCGTGGTCGGACATCGACGTCGAGTTGAAGCGCCGGTACGACCTGATCCCCAACCTCGTGAACACGGTGCAGGGCTATGCGGCCCATGAACGAGGTGTCTTCGAGGCGGTCACCGCGGCGCGCACCAACGCGCTCGCCGCATCGAAAACCGGGGACCCGTCCGCGATGGCCGGCGCCGAGGACGCGTTGACGGGATCCACCCGGCAGCTGCTTGCCGTCGCGGAGAACTATCCGCAGCTCAAGGCGTCGGAGCTGTTCCTGAACTTGCAGGAGCAGCTGACCACCACCGAGGACAAGGTCGAGTTCTCACGTCGCTTCTACAACGGCAACGTCCGCGACTTCAACACGGCGCTGCAGACGTTTCCAACCAACATCCTCGGGCAGATCATGCATTTCCAGCCCTTCGCCTTCTTTGCGGTGGCCGACTCGGAGCGCGCGGCGCCAACCGTCTCGTTCACGCCGACCGCCCCGTCGGCTGCGGCGCCTCAGCCACCGGCCGCAGCGCCACCCGCCTGACCGAGACCCCGCGGCAACCGGTGTCCACGCCGGCTGACGGCGGCAGCGACCGCGAGTTGTGGCGGCTGCTGGTCGCGATGGCCGGCCTCATGGTCGCCGGTGCGCTGGCACTCTGCGCGACCTTGCTCCACCACGCCGGGGTGAGCATCGTGCTCGTCGCTCCGGCGATCCTCGCGACGATCGCGCTCGCGCGGCCGACGCAGATCATGCTCGGCCTGGTCGGCATCTCACTCGCCGTGGAGATGCTCATCCCCTTGCAGACCGGCGGCGGCCGAATCGGTGACTGGGACCTGCATTACCAGCTCAGCCGGGCCTATGCAGGGCTGCCGTCGACGGTCGGTCTCGTCGACCTGCGCCAGCGCACACCGCTCTTCGATGCCCTGGCCGGCAGCCTCCTGGTGTGGGGAAAGTCGTACTGGGTCTTTCAGATGGTGAGCGTGGTGCTCAATTCGCTCTGGCTGTGGCCGGCACGGCGCCTCCTCCAGATCCTCGGCGCCAGCCCGCGACGCCTGCTGGTGGTCGGGCTGACACCGATGGTCATCATCTACTCGGTCTACACGTGGCCATGGGGCTTCGTCTCGTTCTTCGCCCTCGCCGCGATGTGCGCCGCGCTGTCGCGAGGCCGGCTGGCCGCGGTGACGATCGGGGTCGGGCTCGCGGGCGCGCTGCTCACCCACATCGGAGCCATCGGTCTGGCCGCCGGCCTTGGGCTCTGGGTGCTCTTCCGGCGTCCCGACTGGAAGCTGACGGTCGCGGCCGGGCTCGCCGGCGTGGCGCTCATCGCGCCCTGGGCGGCGTTCACCCACACGCTGTCCCCGAGCGTGCTCTGGCAAGGATCCATCCCAGCCCAGTACGCCGGGTCGGTCGGGCAGTGGCTGCTGAGCCGGCCGGTGCTGTTCGCCTCGACCTTCTGGGGGATTCCGCCCCTCCACCTCGGCACGCCGCTGCTGGACGCGGTGATCTCGCTGTTCTTCTTCTCGACCACCGCCGCGCTGCTGCCGGTGCTGATCGTCGGGCGGCGCTGGCCCCGACCGCCCGCGCCGGTGGTGTGGTCGATCGTGGGCGGAATCGTCGCCGGCATGCTCCTCCTCCCCACCAACACGTCTCGCTCGGGCCTTGCCGAGACCATGTTCACCGCCAACATCGCGCTCGTCGTCGTGGCTGTCGCGCGGCTCTCGAAGGAGCAGACGCGCAGGCTTGGGATGGTCACGGGGGTGCTCGCCGCCATCGCTCTCACGGCGCTGATCTGGCGCTCGGAGGTCACCGTCACGGGCGACCCCAATCTCGTCTACAAGGTCGCCCAGGCCCTCGAGTTCTTCGTCGCTCGGTTCTCGGTCGTGCCGGGCATCCTGGTGGGGGGTGCCGGCGTCCTCCTGCTTGCGCGTGCCTGGCGGCGGAGCGCATCGCACCCGGCCTGAGCCACCGGATCGATCAGAGCGCGCCCGGTGTTCCGCTCACGCCCGGGTGGAGCGCCGTGGCCGCCGGAACCTCGGGTCGCTCGGTCCAGACCTCGCGGAGGAGCGCTGCGGCCGCGACGATGGTCGCCGCCGTGGCGAGCAGCGGCGCCACAGCCGGCACCGCGCTGTTCGATCCCGCCGACGAGATATCGATGAGCAGCGTTGCCGGAGTCATCGCAATGCTGAGCAGCGCGGCAATGCGGCGATGGCCGCCGAGGAGCAGGATCGCCATCGGCCACATCAGGTACTGGTCCGAGATCGCAGGCGCGAGGCCGAGGACGATCAGCATCGCCAGCGCGACGATGTCCACCACCGCGACACCGCGCCGGGCGCATCGCACGACGAGCCAGAGGACGAGTGCCGCAACCGCAATGTCGGCCGGAGCGATGAACGGATCGCCCCAGGCGGCGGGAAAGAGCAGCGACGTTCCCAGCCCCTGGCGGTGGGGCACGTAGGCGATCACGCCGATGATCCCCTGGACGATGTGATCCGGGTGGATGACGAAGTACAGGGCAAACGCCACCACCGACGGCACCACCACCCGAACGATGAAGCCGCCCCACTGCGCGCGGCGTACACCGGCGAGCAATGCCGGCACGAAGTACGCGGGCCAGACCTTGACCGCGGCGCCGATCCCGATCAGCCAGGCGGCACGTCGCGGGTGCTTTGCCAGACCCGCCACGGCGAGGAGCAGGCAGAGCGCTGGGATGCTGTCGAACTGGCCGTGCAGGGTCGGCACCGCGATCGCGATCGGGTTCAACGCGTAGAGCCACGCGCTGCGCCACCGCCACCGCCCCCGAATGAGGAGCGCGAGCGTCGGTGCGATGGCCGCGTCCACGATCCAGAAGGGCGCGCGCACCAGGGCGGCGAAGAGGTGGGGGCTACCGCTTGGCACCGCGGTCGCGGCCAGCGACCACCACCAGTAGATGACCGGCGGGTAGTTGGCGAGCGATGGGAGCCGTTGCGCAAACACGTCGCCGCCGTGACGGAGCTCGTCGCCCAGCTTGCGATAGGCAAAGAAGATGTCATACGTGCCGCCGTCGAAGAGCAGCGACACAGCGGCTCGCACGCACAGGGCGACGAGCGTGACTGCCAGCAGCCGCAGCACGAGACGTCCGGCTCCGGCATCCGGCGGAGCCGGCGCGAACGCGATCGCGATGCCGGCGAGCCCTGCGCCGGCGAGCAACACCCACGCGAACAGGGTGGCCGTGCCCGCCGCTAGACCGATGGTCATCTTCGAGGGGTCAGCCTAGCGCCGCTACCCCCGGTGCGGACGCCGCGGTTAGGTCTGCTGCACCTGCAGCATCGCCTGGAGCGCGGCGATGCGCTGCTCGATCGGAGGATGCGTGTCGAAGAGGTGGTGGGTGAATCCACTGTGATGCTGCAGCGGATCATCGATGCACATCGCCGCAGTGGCGTGGGTCATCTTCACGAAGGGCTTGTCATTTGCCTGCAGCTTCTGGAGCGCATGCAGCAACCCCGTGGGATTGCGAGTGAGCTCGACACTGCTCGCGTCGGCGAGCGACTCGCGCGAGCGTGACAGCGCGAATTGCATGAGCGGGCCGACGATCACCGCGACGACCGAGAGCAGCGCCGCGGCGGCGATGAGGAGGATGATCAGATAGCCGCCGTCGCGGTTGTTGCCGCCGCGAGTGAAGAACAGCGAGCGCCACAACAGGCTCGCGACCAGTCCGATGAGTGCGACCGACGTCGCGACGATCAGGACAAGGCGGACGTCGTAGTTGCGAATGTGGCTCATCTCATGCGCGACCACGCCTTCCAGCTCCTCACGATTCATGATGGCGAGCAGCCCGGTGGTGCAGGTGATCGCCGCTTTCTGCGGGCTCGTACCCGTGGCGAAGGCATTCGGCGACGGGTCGTTGATGATGTAGACCTTCGGCATCGGCAGCCCGGCGCCGATCGCCAGCGTGGAGACGACGTCGTAGAGCACCGGCGCTTGCTGCTGTGTCACCGGCTGCGCACCCGAGACTGCCAGCACCGTTGCCTGACCGAGGGTCAGTGACCAGAGCACCACGAGGAGCGCCAGGATCGCGGCGATGACGATGCCCGAGATGGCGCCGCTGACGCCCGAGGCGATATAGCCGATCACATAGCCGATCGCGGCCCAAATGATGAAGAAGGCCGTGACCACGACCACGCTCTTGCGCTTGTTGCGAGCAATCTGGTGATACATCGCCTTCACTATGCCACGGCAGAAGGCGGGGGAAACCGCGGTCCAGTGCGCGGAATCAGATCAGGTCGGCGTAGCGCTCCCTCACGGCTCGCAGGGATGCGGGCACCGGTGTCAGCGCTTCAGCGCGTGCAGCAACGCAATCGGCGGTCTTGAGGCCGGCGCCGGTGATGTACGCCACGACCGTCTCGTCGCCCTCCCAGCGGCCCGCCCGCGCGAGGTTTCGGAGCACCGCGACGGTGACCCCACCCGCGGTCTCGGCGAAGATGCCCTCGCTCGCCGCCAGCAGCTCGATGCCCTCGACAAGCTCGTCCTCGGTGACACTGGCGACGACCCCGCCGGTCTCGCGAGCGATGCGCAGGACGTCGGCGCCGTCGGACGGGTTGCCGATCGCGATCGAGCGCGCAATCGTGGCCGGCCGCACCGGTACCACCGCCGTCTCGCCGCCGGCGAAGGCTGTCGCGACCGGTGAGCACCCGAGCGCCTGCGCGCCGGTGAGACGGGGCAGCCGCGATCCGCGTTCAACGAGTCCGAGATCGATCAACTCGCCCACCGCCTTCCGATGCTTGACGAACTGGCACCCGGACGCCACCGGCACGATGATCTCATCGGGGAGGCGCCACCCGAGCTGTTCCGCGGTCTCGAAGGTGAGCGTCTTGCTGCCCTCGCTGTAGTAGGGGCGCAGGTTGAGGTTGCAGAAACCCCAGTCGACGCAATCCGCAAGTTCGGTGCACAGACGGTTGACGTCGTCGTAGCTCCCGTCGACGGCGATGATGGTGGGCCGGAAGATCGAGGTGCCGATCATCTTCGCCGGCTCGAGGTCGCTGGGGACGACGACCACAGCGCGCAGCCCGGCATGGGCCGCGTATGCAGCCACCGAGTTCGCGAGGTTGCCCGTGCTGGCGCAGGCGATGGTGGTGAGGCCGTGCTCGCGAGCCCATGTCGCGGCGACGCTCACCACGCGATCCTTGAAGGAGCCGGTCGGGTTCTGCGTGTCGTTCTTGAGATACAGGTTGCGCAGACCCAGCTCTGCGCCGAGGTTGCGCGCGTGGATCAGGGGCGTGAAACCCTCGCCGAGGGAGATCGGTTCGGTCTCCTCGAGATCGACCGGGAGGAGGTCGCGATAGCGCCAGATGCTCGGCGGTCCGGCGGCGATGCTCTCACGCGAGATGCGGCGAGCAACCTCCTCGTAGTCGTAGCGCACCTCGAGCGGCCCGAAGCACCGCTCGCAGATGTTCGTCGCCTCGACGGGGGTCTCGTGGCCGCAGGCGCGACACACGAGGCAGCTGACGTGCGCACCCGACGGAGCGCGTCCGTAGCGTTCGAGCAGACTGATGGTGGACATAAAAAAACCTCCCGGGCTTGTGGTCCGGGAGGCTTCCCAACGTGGGCGCGTGTGCCCCTACGTCCGGAAACCTCCGCGGGGCATGATCATGGTTGCGAGCACGACTCTTGGTGTCAGCACAGTGCGGGCATGCTAACACGGACACCGCGCACGGTCGCAACTCGCATCGGTGACGGCTTGTCGCCAACGCTCAGATGCGGCGGATGAGATCGCGTTCGACGCGCTCGCGCGTGAGCGCGACAAGCGGGTGGAGGGTGTGGCCGCGCAGCGCCTGCTCCATCTGCCGGAGCAGGGAGTACAGGCTCTTCACCGCCTTGACGACGTCACCGGTATCAGCGCCGGGCGGAGGCTCGATGTCGGCAAGCGGCACGCCCGACGCCCACTCGTAGGCGGGGCGGATCTGCTCCAGTGACAGCGGCGGCATCGTCTCGAGCCCGTGCTCACGCTCGAGCTCGACGAAGCGCCGCATCGCAGTCCGCAGGCGGCGATGCCGTTCCTCGATGCGCGGCGTCGGGAAGTGGCGGCGGGACGGCTGGGGGCGCTCTCGGCCGCGGTCTTCGGCGACGAGGCTCACCAGCGTCGCTGCGAGCTCCTCGGGTTTCAGGCCGTCCAGCACCCCGGACGCGATCGCGTCGGCCACCAGCAGCGAGCTCTCCCCATACAGGGAACCGGCGAGGCGTCCCAGGTCGGTGGGCTCGTCGCCGTCAAGAAAGCCCGCGGCCCGCAACACTGCACGGTGGGCGCGGAACTCGCGACGGAAGCGATGCTGCGAACGCTCGAGCTCCTCTTCGGCCCCGGCGAGTGTGGTCTCGATATCGGCGATGCGATGGTGGTGAGCACGGTGCTCGCCGAAGTACGGGCAATGACGGCACGGCGATTCGTTGAGCCGGTCCTGAAGCGATCGCGTGGTCCGCCGCAGCGCCTCGTAGCGCTGTCCGGGATCGGAGCCTGCCTTGCCGTAGCGACCCCTGCGGGCGTCGGTCCAGTGCCCACGGCGGACCCGGCGCAGCGCGAGCTGTGCCTCGCCGAGCTGCGTGGTGGTGGTGAGGAATGAGCTCAGGGTCCGCTCGGTGCAGGGAATCCGAGGATGCTGAAAGCGCCGCAGCCGGAGATCGTGCAACTCCGCTTCGAGATTGGCCTTGCGATGCTCCCACCGTGCGGAACGCTCCACAGCCTGGTACTGGCCGAACGAGCTGTCGAGGAGGAGCTCCGCCGCCTCCGCGGACCGGGTCCGGAGCAGGTTGAGCACCATCGTGTATGTGGGGGAGAACTTGGAGTCGACGGCGAACTCTCCCGAGATGGCGGCATCGTAGATGTCGCGCAGGTCGACGTCACTCTCCTTGAGGATCACGCCGTGCCCGACTGTGTCGATGCCGCGCCGCCCGGCGCGACCCATGAGCTGGGTCAGCTCACCGCTGGTGAGCGACGCGAAGCTCACGCCGTCGAATTTCGTGAAGCTCGAGATCACACAGGAGCGTGCCGGCATGTTGAGCCCGAGTGACAATGTCTCGGTGGCGAACACCACCTTGATCAGCCCCTGCTGAAAGAGCCGCTCGACTGTCTCCTTCGCATAGGGGAGAAGACCGGCGTGATGCATCGCGAGGCCGCGGCGCAGCAGGCGCCGGTCGAGCTCGAGCAGCACGCACTGGCGCTCGTCGGCATCGCTCAACGCCGCCATGCGTTCAGTGACCGCGACGTCGATGCGCTCCTTCTCATCGTCGGTGGTGAGGTCGATGCCGTGCACGCCACAGCGCTGGAGCGCTTCGCGGCATCCTCTGCGCGAGAAGATGAAGTAGATCGCCGGCAGCATCGAGCGCTTGCGGAGCACGTCGATCACCTGGAGCATGTCGTTGTCGGGCGCGCGCCGCGCCTCGCGAAACCTCGGTTGCTGCACAGCGTCTGCCTGGGCCAGCTCCAGGGTGCCGCGCGCGGCGTTGCCGGCCTTGTCGAAGAGGGGATGCAGCGTGTTGTCGATGCTCAGCCACATCTCGAGCGCCACCGGGCGTTCGGTGCGCGTGACCGTCTCGATGGTCCCGCGCAGGCCGGACATCCAGGCCGCCACCTCGCCGACGTTGCTGATGGTCGCGGACAGACCGATCAGCCGGATGTGGTGTGGCGCCTCGATGATCAGCTCTTCCCACACGGTGCCGCGTGGGTAGTCGTCGATGTAGTGGACCTCATCGAGCACGACGTCGCCGACGCGATCGACCCGCGCCGGCTCGTCGTAGAGCACGTTGCGCAGGATCTCTGTTGTCATCACCAGGATCGGTGCTCCGTCGTTGAGCGTGTGCTCACCGGTGATCAGTCCGATCCGGTGCTCGCCGAATCGCTCGCACAGGTCGTGGAACTTCTGGTTGCTCAGTGCTTTCAGCGGTGTCGTGTAGACGACATCGGCCGCGTCGGTCAGCGGCCGTCGCAGTGCAGCCGGGGCGTCGAGACGGCGCCAGATCACGTAGTCGGCCACGACGGTCTTGCCACTCGATGTGGGCGCACTCACCAGCACGCCGCGTGAGTGCTCGAGCTTGATGATTGCCTCGCGCTGAAACTCATCCAGCACGAACGGCAGCGTCGCCTGGTATGCCTCGATGAGATCCCGCGTCGGCGGGGCCTGCTCAGACGTGGATCAGCTCGAAATGCGAGCCGAGGACCAGCGCCTCGCCGTGGTCGTCGACGAAGCGCAGGACCTTCTGGCACATCTCGTCGGCGTGACGGCTGTCCGAGCTCACGCACGCCACGCCGATCACCGCGGACTGCCAGAGATCCTGATCCGCGACCTCGGCCACGGCCACGTTGAACGTGTTGCGGAGCTTGGCGGTGAGCGACCGAACCACCTGGCGCTTGTCCTTGAGGGATTCGCTGTCCGGCACCTGGAGGGTGACCATCAGCGTGCCGATGACCAACGGTACCCCGCTAGCCCTGTGGCCCCGAGGTCATCACAGGGCGTCGAGCAGTTTCTGGCGGAGGACCTCCAGCTTTTCGAAGTCGTCGACGGACGGTCGGGTCGGCGGCTTGCTCGGGAACTTGAGGTGCTGGACCGCTTCCGAAAGGATGCGCAGCTCGTCGTCGGTCAGCCGGACGGAGCGCATATGCGGCGCCGGCGCGGTCGGGACCGGGTGGACGGCATCGTCGTTGACGCCGGGCGACAGCGGCGCGTCGAGCTGTTCGGGCTCGGCGGACCGGAAGAGCTCGTCGCTGCCGCGCAGCTGGGCGCGGCGAAATCCGCGCATCACCCTCGGGCCGCGCGCACCCGCTCGCGTGGACGTTCCGCGCTCCCGGAGACCTCGATGGCGTCGCCATCGCCGCGATCCTGGGCGATGACGGCTTTGGCGAGAGCCCGGTAGGAGCGTGCCCCAGGCGAGTTCGGGGCGTACTCGAGGATCGACTGGCCTGCCAGAGGCGTCTCGGCAAACCTGATCGAGGAGTCGACGGTGATCGGGAACACCAGGTCGGGATACGCGCTCTTGACGAGGTCGAGCACCTCCTGGCTGTGCAGGGTGCGCGACTTGTACAACGTCGGCAGGATGCCCGCCACGCGGAGATGGCTGTTCAGCTTCGCGCGCACACGGTCGATGGTGCGCTGCAACTGCTGCATCCCTTTCATGCCGAAGTACTCGCACTGCAGGGGGATGATCACGTCGGTCGACGCGACCAGCGCGTTGATGCAGAGCAGGCCGAGCGACGGCGGACAGTCGATGACGACGTAGTCATAGCGACCGTCGATCGGCTCGAGCTTCTCCTTGAGGATCGACTCGCGGCCGAACTCGGTGACCAGCTGGAGCTCGGCCCCGCTGAGATCGATGTTGGCCGGGATGAAATCGAGGCCCATGCCTTCCGAGGTCAGGAGCACGTCGGCGACAGTGACGCGATGGTCGGTGAGGAGGTCGTAGATCGTCCGCTCCAGCTCGTCGGGCCGCCGGCACCCCATGTTGATGGTCAGATGACCCTGGGGATCGAGATCGACCGCGAGGACCTTGGGACCGGCCTCGGCGATGGCGGCCGCCAGGTTCACAGCGGTTGTGGTCTTGCCCACACCGCCCTTCTGGTTCGCGACCGAAATGATCCGCGTCATGACTGGCGCGGTGTCAAGAGATCGCAAAGGGAACGGGCGCGCCTCACTGAGCAGGTATCATAGCGAACCCGATTGCCTCTCTCGGCCGTGGGTCGGGAGCAAGTGCACTTGCAGCGGTCATTGACCCTTGAATCCGGGGTGGTGTTTGGTGTCTGAAGAACGTGTGAAGCCTCGCAGCCTGTTCGTTGACGAGGCTATCGCGCTTGCGCTCGAGAGCCGCTGGGCGGAGGCGCTTGCTGTCAATCAGGCGCTGGTCGAGCGCCACGGCGCCGAAGAGGACACGCTCAATCGCATCGGCAAGGCGCTGACCGAGCTTGGCCAGCGCGAGGAGGCGCTCGCGTCGTATTCGGCGTCCCTCCAGCTCAACCCGTTGAACCTGATCGCCCAGAAGAACGTGCGCAAGCTCACCGCCATGCTGGAGAGCAAGAGCACGGCCGCCGGCCTGGCGGCCGCAATCGACGTCGAGCTGTTCACCGAGGAGCCCGGCAAGAGCGCCATCACGGTCCTGAGCGCACCCTCGAAGTCGGCGACGGTCGCGATCACCCCCGGGGACGTCGTCGAGCTCTACCGGGAAGGGTCGACGCTCCGGGCGCAGACGTCGCGAGGCGTGTCGCTTGGCGAGGTGGACACCAAGATCGCCCGGCGGCTGATCCCGCTGATGGAGACGGGCAACCGGTACTCGGCAGCCGTCGCCCGGCTCGAGGACGAGCGGGTCGAGATCATCCTCCGTGAGACCTATCAGGCCTCCGAGAACGCCCGGAAGTCGTCGTTCCCGCTCGCCAAGGGTGGCCGTCGTGAGGAATTCCGCCCCTACGCCAAGGAGTCGCTCCTGTCATCTCGTGAGATCGACTCCACCCCGCTGGACGATGACGGCGAGGAGGTGGTCGGCCGGCCTATTGCAGACAACGCCGAGGACGACCTCGGGGAGCTGGGGATGAGCACGTTCCAGTCCGACGCCGAGGAGGCGCCACCCGGAGCCGACACCGAGGATGACGATGACTCGCGCCCCGAGGACGAGTACTAGCCGCAAGGAGCCCAAGGGTCGCACCGTCTCGCGCGAGCGGATCGACGGGTATCTCCCGATCGGGGCCTATGGGCTGATCGGCGACTGCCGCTCGGCGGCACTGGTCGGTCAGGACGGCAGCATCGACTGGCTCTGCCTGCCCCGATTCGACGACGACGCGCTCTTTGGCCGGATCCTCGACGCGAGCCGGGGTGGGAGCTGGCAACTCCATCCGGACGAGCCGCACCAGGTGCATCAGCGCTACCGGGACCGGACCAATCTGCTCGATACCGTCTTCGCCACCGGGACCGGCGTGGTCGTGGTCACCGACTTCATGCCGGTTGACGAGCACAGCGTCGTCCAGCACGCCAAGCCGCACAACCATGCCCGTGTGATCAGGTTGGTGGAGTGCCTCGCCGGCGAGATGACCATGCACCACGTCTTCGATCCCGCCCCAGGGTTCGCTCGCCTGCCGGTGTCGCTCAGCATTGATGACGGCCAGCTCCACGCCGATTCCCAGAAGCTCCATCTCTGTCTGAGCTCGACCGTCGAGCTGGACGGACCCGACGACAGCTTTCACGTTCGCGCGACCGACGCTGTCGCGTTCGCACTGCACACGGGGGTGGCCGGGACCTGCCGGGCAAGACCGTGGAGCGTCGAGCGAGCCCGTGCTTCGCTGCGTGACAGTCAGCGCTACTGGTGGCGATGGGTCGGCCAGGTCGACTACCACGGCCCCTACCAGCAGCATGTGTGGCGATCGGCGCTCGCGCTCAAGCTCATGACCTATGCGCCCACCGGCGCGATCATCGCCGCTCCGACGACGAGCCTTCCCGAGGACATCGGCGGCGAGCGCAACTGGGACTATCGATTCACATGGTTGCGGGATGCGGCGTTCACGCTCTACGCATTCTTTCAACTCGGGCTCACCGATGAGGCGACCGCGTATTTCGACTGGCTCACCCACCGGCATCTCACTGACCGCACGTCCTTGGATATCCCCAACCTCTTCGACCTGAGCGGGCACGCGCACCCCACCGAGCACACCCTCGACCACCTCGAGGGATATCGCGGTTCCAGGCCGGTGCGCGTCGGCAACGCCGCCGTCAATCAATTGCAGCTCGACGTGTACGGCGAGGTGCTCGACAGCGCCTATGTGTTCGCCCGCTTCGGTGGCGGCGTCATCAGCGACACGCTCTGGGAGGAGCTGAGCAACATCGTCGAGATCGCGATTCGGCGCTGGGAGGAGCCCGACTCATCGATCTGGGAAGTGCGCAGCGAGCGCCGCCAGTACGTGTACAGCAAGCTGATGTGCTGGGTCGCGGTTGATCGCGGCATCCGCATCGCGGATCGCTACGACCTGCCGTACGACAGGCCTTCGTGGCGGCGCGCGCGTCTGCGCATCCATCGTGCCATCACGGCTCGCGGCTGGTCGGAGCACCGCCATTCCTTCACACAGGAGTTCGACAGCGACGCGCTCGATGCCTCGATCCTGCGCATGCTCCAGGTGCGCTTCCTCCGCGACAAGGATCCGCGTCTGCACGCGACGGTTCGCGCCATTGCGCAACACCTCGGCGAAGGTGTGCTCGTCAACCGATACCGGATGGACGAGAGCGAGGACGGGCTGCGTGGCGACGAGGGCGCGTTCTTCCTCAGCTCATTCTGGCTGGTCGACGCGCTCGCGCACTGTGGCGAGCTCGAGGAGGCGGAGCGCCGCTTCGAGCGCCTGCTTCACTTCAGCTCACCGCTCGGCTTGTTCTCGGAGGAGGTGGACGTGCGCAGCGGCCAGCTGCTCGGCAACTTCCCGCAGGCGTTCACGCACCTGGCGCTCGTGGGCGCCGCTGTCAATATCGAGCGCGCCCGCCGGCGCACGCTCGGGGTCAAGGGACTGCGCAAGCCCGGAGGTCTCCCGAGGCGCTGACTGCATAAGTATGCAGGTGACCCGTATACTGCTCTGTCGTGGCCCAGTCGAAACCGCTTCGCGCCGCCGTCGTCGGCTCCACCGGGTACATCGGCATGCAATGCACCGCCCTGCTCGCCGGTCATCCCGATGTGGAGCTGACACGCGTCCTCGGCCGCAGCAGCGCCGGGAGCCGCTACTGCGACGTGGTTCCGGGAAGCGGGGTCGAGATGATCATCGAGGACAGCCTCGATCCCGGTGCGGCGGACGTGATCATGGCGGCGCTGCCCCACACAGTCGCGGCGTCATTGGCGCCCGGCTGGCTCGCGGCAGGCGCAACCGTCATCGACTGCTCCGCGGATTTCCGCCTGCGCGATGCAGCCGCGTATCAGCAGTGGTACGGCGTTGCGCATCCGTCACCGGACCTCCTCGGAGAGGCTGTGTACGCGATGGTCGAGCTCGAGCGCGCGCACCTCGCATCCGCCAATCTCATCGCGGTGCCGGGCTGCTATCCGACGGCCGCGCTGCTCGCCTGCGTGCCCGCGCTCCGTGCAGGGTTGATCGAACCGGACATCGTCGTCGACGCCAAGAGCGGGGTCAGCGGTGCCGGTCGCGAGGCAAAGGTCGCCAATCTCTTCGCGGAAGTCAACGAGTCGGTGCACGCCTATGGCGTCGCTGGACACCGCCACAAGTCCGAGATGCTCCAGCAGCTGCGTGTGGCCGCCGACGGTGATGTCCGGTTCACGTTCGTGCCCCATCTGATCCCGATGACCCGCGGCATCCTCGCCACCGCCTATCTGCGCCCGCGCCCTGGCGTGACCGAGACGCAGTTCCGCGACGTGTACGCGGCGTTCTGCGCCACCAGCCCGTTCCTCGACCACGTCGACAGGCCTCCGGCGACCAAGAGCGTGACCGGTACCAACCGCGCTGCGATCCACGCCGGATGGCAGGACGGCACGGCGGTTGTCACCGTGGCGATCGACAACCTCGGCAAGGGTGGCGGCGGGCAGGCTGTCCACGCCATGAACGTTCGCTTCGGGTTCGACGAGACGGCCGGGCTGGAGTCCCGCGTCCTGTGGCCGTGACCGCGCCGGTCGCGCAGGCTCGCGCGGGCGTGTGCGCCCCGATCGGCTTTCGCGGCGGCGTGGCCGCGGCTGGGATCAGGGGCGACGGCGATGCCGCGCGCACTGATCTTGCGGTGATCCGGTCGGACACGCCGGCTGTCGCCGCGGGCGTCTTCACGCGCAACACGGTCAAGGCAGCGCCGGTGGTGATCTCCCAGCTCACGCTCCGGCGTGGGACGCCGATCTCGGCGGTCGTGGTGAACGCCGGCAACGCCAACGCGTGCACCGGCGCGCAGGGATTCCGCGACGCGCTGGTGATGTGCGCGACCGCAGGTGACGCGCTCGACCTCGACCCCGGCGATGTGCTCGTGTGCAGCACCGGCGTGATCGGCAGGCCGATGCCGATGGACCGCGTCGTGCGCGGGATTCGCGAGGCCGCCCTGTCGATGTCACCGGCTGCCGGTGGCGAGATCGCGCGCGCGATCATGACGACGGACACAGTCGCCAAGGTGGCGGAGGCCACGTTCGTCGAGGCCGGCGTGACGTACACGGTCGGCGGCACCGCGAAAGGCGCAGGGATGCTCCACCCGGATATGGCCACGTTGCTGGCCTTCATCACCACTGACGCACCCCTCGACGCGAGCGTCCTGCAGCCCGCGCTGTCGCGGGTCACCGACAGCACCTTCAACTGCGTGACCGTCGACGGTGACACCTCCACCAACGACTCCTGCATCCTGCTCGCCAACGGCGCGGCGGGTGGCGCGACGTTCGCCCCGGGATCGAGCGCCGCACGCGCCTTCGAGAGCGCGCTCCTCCAGGTCTGCGACTCGCTCGCGGAGCAGCTCGTCGCCGATGCCGAGGGCGCCACACGCCACTTTCGTGTCGCGATCGAGGGTGCTGCCGACGCTGACGAGGCGCGCATCGCCGCCCGCGTCATCGCGCAGAGCCCTCTTGTCAAGACGGCGATTCACGGCGGCGATCCCAACTGGGGGCGCATCGTCGCCGCGCTCGGGCGCAGCGGCGCGACCTTCACGCTCGATCGCTGCCGGGTCGCAATCGGTGGCCTCGTCGTCTTCGATCGAGGGGCTCCGGAAGCGGTCGAGGCTGACCGGATTCGGGTCGCCCTCTCACACCCGCGTCTCGACATCGACATCGATCTCGGCGCGGGCGACGCCTCCGGCCACGCGTGGGGCTGCGACCTGTCCGCCGACTACGTGCGCATCAACGCCGACTACACCACCTGATACGGAGCAACCACCACACCACCATGCCTGAACAGACCATCGACGAACGGATTCACCGCGCCGAGGTGCTCATCGAGGCACTCCCCTACATCAAGCGTTTCGCCGGCCACATCCTGGTGATCAAGGTCGGCGGCGCGGCGAGCGCCGCCGCCGACCTCGATGCGCTGCTCGAGGACGTCGTGCTCCTGCGCTTCGTCGGCATGCGACCGGTCATCGTCCATGGTGGAGGGGCGGAGATCAGCGCGTGGCAGGAGCGGATGGGCATCGAGACGAAGTTCGTGAACGGGCTCCGCGTGACCGACGCGCCGACGATGGAGATCGCGAAGATGGTGCTCACGGGCAAGATCGGGCCGGACATCGTCGCCCGCATTCACACCCTGGGCGCGGGAGCGATCGGGCTCTCCGGGGAGGATGGACCGACGCTCCTCGTGCGTCCGCGATCCGAGGCGGGAGGCGCGGACCTCGGCTATGTCGGCGACGTTGCGCAGGTCAATGCCGAGCCACTCATGGCGATCCTCGACCAGGGGCGCATTCCAGTGATGGCGTCGATCGGCCTCGGATACGACGGCCAGGCGTACAACGTGAACGCGGACACCGTCGCCGCCGAGGTTGCGGTGGCGCTCCACGCCAGCAAGCTCATTCTCATGACCGACGTCGAGGGAGTCCGCGACGGCGACGGCACCCTGATCAGCGCGCTCGACGCCGCCCACGCCCGTACGTTGCTTGGCAGCGGTGTCATCCACGACGGCATGATCCCCAAGGTCGAGGCCGCGATCCGGGCGACAGACGGTGGCTGTGCGACGCATATCATCGACGCCCGCGTACCCCACGCTCTGCTCCTCGAGCTGCTCACCGAACGTGGGGTCGGCACGATGCTCACGGGTGGTGAGACGGAGTGACTGCGGACGCGATGACACCGGTCGACGCGCTTGCCGCTCGCGCCAGGAGCGTGCTCATGGACACGTACCAGCGCCAGCCGATCGCCCTGCGCAGCGGCCACGGCGTCTGGGTCACCACCGACGACGGTCGTGAAATGCTCGACCTCGTCGCCGGGATCGCGGTGAACGTCCTCGGGCACAATCATCCGGCGCTGCGGCGGGCGATCGCAGACCAGGCCGCGACGCTGATGCACACCAGCAACCTGTATTACACCGAGCCGCAGCTGGAGCTTGCGGAGTTGCTGGTCGCGTCGGCGTTCCCGTCTCGTGTGTTCTTCTGCAACAGTGGCGCCGAAGCGAACGAAGGAGCCATCAAGCTGGCGCGCAAGTGGGGCAAGCTGCATCGTGACGGTGCGCACGTCATCATCTGCGCGCAGGGAGCTTTCCACGGACGCACCATGGGTGCCCTTGCGGCAACCGCGAACCCGCGGTATCGCAAGCCGTTTGAGCCGCTGCCCAAGGGTTTCGTGCACGTGCCGTACGACGATCTCGGCGCCCTCGAGCAATCGATCGACAGCGCGACCTGCGCGGTGATGCTCGAACCCATCGAGGGTGAGAGCGGCGTGATCCCACTCCAGCCTGGCCGGCTGGCGGCGGTTCGGCGGCTCTGCGACGAGCGCAACGTGCTGCTCATCCTCGACGAGGTCCAGACCGGCATGGGCCGCACCGGCCGCTGGTGGGCGTATCAGCACGAGGAGGCGGCGCCCGACGTGATGACCGTCGCGAAAGCACTGGGTGGTGGTGTTCCGATCGGCGCCATCCTTGCCGCGCCTCGCGCGGACGTCTTCGAGCCTGGCGACCATGGGTCCACGTTCGGCGGTGGGGCACTGGCATGTGCGGCAGCCGTCGCGGTGATGCGCACGGTCGAGAGCGAAGGACTCGTCGAGCACGCGGCTGCAGTCGGCGACTATCTGGCCGAATCGTTGAGCGCACTCGCCGGCAGCGGTGCGCCGGTAGCGGGCGTTCGCGGCCGCGGCCTGATGCTCGGAGTCGCGTTGACCCGTGATGTCGCCCGTGACGTCGCCGCAGCCGCGCTGGACGAAGGCTTGATCGTCAATGCCATCGGCGAGCGGACGCTCCGTCTCGTGCCGCCGCTGATCATCACTCGCGACGAGGTCGATGAGGCGGTTCGGCGTCTGGGCAAAGCCTTCGAGTCGGTTGCCGCACGGAGCTCTGACTCGTGAGTGCCAGCGCACCACGGCTGGTGGGGCCGGCGGCGAAACCCGCGCGCCACCGCGCCATCCTCGCACTCGTCCGCGGCGGGGTCATCCGCACTCAGGACGATCTCGTGTCCGAGCTGCATCGCAGGCGCTTTCCGGTCACCCAGGCAACGGTGAGCCGTGACATCCGCGAGCTCGGTCTTCTCCGCGTCCACGATGATGCCGGACCCCGCTACATGGCACCGGTTGCCGAGCTCGACGTCGAGCAGACGATGCAGCGGCTCCGCAATGCCATCCGCGAGCACGTGCAGGCGATCGAATTCGTCGACCTCTTCGGCATCGTGCACACTGCACCGGGCTGCGCGCCCCTGGTGGGCGGTGCACTCGACGGCTCGCGGTTCGAGGAGGTCGCCGGGACCATCGCCGGCGATGACACGGTGCTGGTGATCGCACGCTCGAGACCCGCGGCACAGCGTCTCCTGCTCCGCCTCAACACGATGTCCGAGGAGGACCCGTGAGCGCGCGCGAACGCTGCGTGCTCGCCTACAGCGGCGGCCTCGACACGTCGGTCGCGATCCGCTGGCTGCAGGAGGAGCTCGGCTACGACGTCATCACGCTGACCGCCGATCTGGGTGAGTCCAAGGACGTCGACGCGGTCGCGACCAAGGCACTGCGCACCGGAGCGCTCAGCGCGCACGTCGCCGACGCGCGCCGGGTGTTCGTCGACTCCTTCTGTTTTCCAACCCTCGCCGCCGGCGCGCTGTACGAGGGCGTCTACCCGCTGGCCACCGCGCTCGCGCGTCCCCTGATCGCCAAGCTGCTGGTCGACGTCGCGCGCGAGGAGGGAGCGATCGCGGTGGCGCACGGTTGCACCGGCAAGGGCAACGACCAGGTCCGGTTCGACGTGGCCGTTGGTGCGCTCGCGCCCGAGCTTCGTGTGGTCGCGCCGGTGCGCGACTGGGACATGGGTCGCCCTCAGGAGCTGGACTACGCAGCCAGGCATGGCATCGAGGTCCCCGTGACCAAGAGCTCCCCGTACTCCGTGGACGCGAACCTCTGGGGTCGCAGCATCGAGGCAGGAGTGCTCGAGGACCCGTGGATCGAGCCCCCGCCCGACGTCTACGAGTGGACCGCGAGCGAGCACACCGCGGGTGTCGTCGTGGAGATCGGGTTCGAGCGCGGTGTCCCGGTGGCGCTCGACGGGCGTGTCCTCGAGGGCGACCGGCTCGTCGCCGAGCTCAACACGATCGCCGGGGCGCGTGGCATCGGACGCATCGACCATGTCGAGAACCGTCTGGTCGGCATCAAGTCGCGCGAGATCTACGAGGCTCCCGCGGCGGTCACGCTGTACGTCGCGCATCACGCGCTCGAGAGCCTCACGATCACTCGTGACGTGGCGCGATTCCAGCGCATCGTCGGTGATGAGTGGGCGCGGCTGGTGTACGACGGGCTGTGGTTCTCGGCGCTGCGTACCGCGCTCGATGCGTTCGTCCAGGAGACCCAGGTCCACGTCACCGGCGTGGTGCGTGTGCGCCTCGAGGGCGGTGCCGCCCGGGTCATCGGCCGGCGCGCCGACCGATCGCTCTACAGCAACAACCTCGCGACCTACGATCGCGTCAGCGACACGTTCGACCACGCATCGGCGCGCGGTTTCATCGAGTTGTTCGGCCTGCCGCTGCGCACGCAGACGAGGGTGCAGGGAGCGCTCGAGGACTCCGCCCCGCTGCATGTCGAGCGGCGCACGCAACGGCGTGGCGACTCCTGAGCGGCGGGCGCGCGGCGCGGCGCGCCCCACCAAGGTGTGGGCCGGCCGCCTGAGCGCGCCGACCTCCGAGCAGCTCGAACGATACACATCGAGCCTCGCGGTCGACCGGCGTCTCGGCGCCGATGACGTTGCCGGCTCGCGTGCTCACGCGCGCATGCTGCGCAGCATCGGCGTGCTGACGGCGGCGCAACACCGCGCAATCGATGCGGGGCTGCGCGCCATCGCCGCCGAACTGTCGAGTGGCGTCTTCACGGTGTCTCCAGGCGACGAGGACATCCATACAGCCGTCGAGCGCCGGCTGTTCGAGCTCGCGGGCCCCGTCGCGGGCATGCTGCACACGGGGCGCAGCCGCAACGACCAGGTCGCGACCGACCTGCGCATGTGGGCTCGGCGCGCGTGCACCGACCTGCTGGTGGCGCTCGCCGGGTTGCAGGAGGCCCTGATGACACGGGCCGGGGAGCATCGCACCGATCCGATGCCGGGATACACCCACCTGCAGCGCGCGCAGGTCGTGTCGCTTGGGCATCACCTGCTCGCCTATGTCGAGATGTTCGGCCGTGATGGCCTTCGCCTCGGCGCGGCGCGGCTCGCCTGCGACGAGCTGCCGCTCGGCAGCGGCGCGCTCGCCGGTTCCACGCTGCCGCTCGACCGTGAGCGGGTCGCCCACGAGCTCGGGTTCGGAAGGATCGCCGCCAACAGCATGGACGCTGTTGCCGACCGAGACTTCGCGGTGGAGCTCACCGCCGCGTGCGCGCTGACGATGGTGCACTGCTCGCGGCTCGGCGAGGAGCTGGTGCTGTGGTCGAGTGCCGAGTTCGGCTTCGCGAGCCTCCCCGACAGCCTCGCCACCGGCTCGTCGCTGATGCCTCAGAAAAAGAACGCCGACGTCGCGGAGCTGGCCCGGGGCAGAAGCGGCCGAGTGATCGGCGACGTGGTCGCGCTGCTCAGTGTCCTCAAGGGTCTGCCGCTCACGTACAACCGCGACCTGCAGGAGGACAAGGAGCCGCTTTTCGACGCGGTCGACACGACGGCGGCGACCATGCGGATGCTCACCGAGGTCATGTCAGCGGTGCGCTTCGACGTCGCGGCGATGCGCCGGGCAGCTGCCGATCCGGCGCTCCAGGCAACCGACATCGCGGAGCACCTGGTCGCCAACGGAGTCCCGTTCCGCGAGGCTCACACGATTGTCGGCGCGGTCGTGGCGCGAACACTCGCCGAGGGCCGGACCCTCGCCGATCTGAGCGTTGAGGAGTGGCGGGCAGCGTCCGATCGCTTCGGCCCCGGCGTCGTGCGGCTCTTCGATCCCGATGCTGCGCTCCGCCGCCGCGACGTCCCGGGAGGGCCGGGACCGAGGTCGGTGACGCGCCAGCTCGCCCGGGCGCGAACGATCGTGGCGCGTACGCGACGAGCCGCAGCGGGCGGCTGACCCCGCGAACGTATCCTGACGGCGTGACCCGGCCCACCCTGATCGTCGGCGATGTCCAGGGCGACGTCGACAGGCTTATCGAAGCGCTCGAGCCCTATCCCGAGGACGAGGTCGATACCGTCTTTCTCGGCGACTTCTTCCAGGGAGGAGAGCCGGGCGCCGGGGGCGGGGCGGCGGCCGCGGCTGTCGCCATGCGGCGCCGCAACGCGCGCTCGGTGCTCGGCAACCACGACCTGTTTCTGCTGGTCATGCTCGAACGCTCGCGGGGCGGCGACCAGCTCGGCGCCTGGAAGACGCGCGACGGTCTCAGCATCGAGGATCTCTGGCTGAGCCGGCGTGGCGACTGGGCAGACCTCACCGCCGTCGCGTCGAGTCCGGACCTCGAGGCATGGTTGCGAGCGCTGCCCTTCCTCGTCGAGCTCGAGGACGGCACCCTCGCGCAGCACACCGACGACGACCGCTACGCGGAGATCGGCGACAGCGTCGCCGGGGTCAACGCCGTGGTGCGGGCGTGGCTGGCGACCCGGGGCGGCGCCTTCCAGGCGCTGCGGTACACGATTGGACGCCACGGGTTCGTTGACCATGATCGGTTGCGCCGCTACCTCGAGCACTTCGGCGTCAGCCGGGTCGTCCACGGACACACACCCCACTGGGGTCAGGTGCCGATCTCGTTTCACGATGGCCTCGCCGTCGGGTACGACGGGAGGTTCTCGCGCTTCTGGGGCCGCGCCGAGGGTGAAGAGCCCGGCCCGATCGGTGCGACCGTGGCCATCCTGCCGCCGCTCCCTCTGAGCTCTGAGGTGGGCGGCCGCCGGGTCAGGGGTGCCGGCTGAGCATCTCTCCCAGGCGCGCCACCGGCGGCTCCTGTCCGGCCGTGACATAGGCGGTGACCACGAGCGAGAGCAGGAGCACCTTGAGGGCATGGAAGGGCGCGGCCGCCGGCTGCTGCACCACCAGCCCGGAGAGGGCGATCCCATCGATGGCGCTCAGGATCGCGCCGGCGAGCTCGCGTGGAGCGACCAGCGAGTAGGCGGGCAATCGCCCCAGCACCTGGCGAACCTCGACCTCGATCTCATCGACCAGGTGGGTGCGAAGCCGGGCGCAGCGAACCCGCAGCGCCGGACTGCTCAGGCTGACGGTGTAGAGATCGAGGAGTAGGCGGAAGAACTCCGGCTGATCCGCGCAGCGGGCTTCCGCGTGGTCGAGCCCGGTGACGATCCGCTCGAGCGGATCGTCGACCTCGTCGACCACCGCCTTCCAGTCGGCGACCATCTGGCGCTCGGTGACGAGGACCACCTCGAGGAGCAGCTCCTCTTTGGATTCGAAGTAGTAGTGGAGGAGGCCTGGCGCCACCTTGGCCTCACGCGCGACGGCCTTGAGCGACGTCTCGGCATACCCCTGACGGCCGAGCACGGCGGCCGCGGCGCGGACGATCTGGCTTCTCCTGCCGGCCTCGTCGATGTCGGCACCCTGGACGGTGGTCCCCTCGTCGGTGGCGCCGATCGTGGCGATGTGTCTCACGCGTTCAACCTGAGCGGCAATGCTAACCCGGCTGACGCGTTATGAACCAAGCCGATTTCAGTCGATCGGCTTGTGGAAACCGACACCGATCGCGCCCGGCCCGCTGTGGCAGCCGACGACGGGGCCGACCACGGTCAGTGACGGTTCGCTCGAGACCAGGGGTCGCATCCGCTCGACGAGCTCGGCGGCGATCTGCGGGCGGTCGGCGTGGGCGATCACGACCTCGGCGCCGCCCCACGTCGCCGCCGCCTGCTTGCACTCCTCAACGAGCCGGTCGATCGCCCTTGGATAGGTCCTGACGCGACCGACCGGCTCGATGACGCCGTCGCGGATCTCGAGGATTGGCTTGATGTCGAGCATCGAGCCGAGCAGCGCCCGTGCCCCACCGATGCGGCCGCCGCGGCGGAGATACTCGAGCGTTTCGACTGTGAAGAGCACCTTTTCGGTGCCGCGCACCGCAACTGCGGCCGCCTCCACCTGGTCGGCGTCACCTCCCGCCTCGACCGCCCGGACGGCCGCCTTGACGGCCGCGTAGTGTCCGACCGCCACGCTGCGCGTGTCGATGACACGGATGTCGAGCTCCGGAAGCGCGGCCTGCGCCTGGGTCGCCGACGCGTAGGTGCCGCTCAGGTCCGCGGAGATGGTCGTGCAGACGATCGATCCGCCGTCGGCGCCCAGCTCACGGAACACCTCCTCGAATTCGGCCGGCGTCGGCTGGGATGTGCGCGGGAACGGCCCGGGAGTGGCGAGGCGCGCGTAGAACTGCTCGGCGGTCATGTCCACGCCATCCAAGTAGGTCTGATCGCCGAAGATGACCTTGAGGGGGACGACTCGCACCGTGTGGGCGGCCCGGAACGCGGGATCGAGGTCGGCGGTGCTGTCGCACACCAGATGGACTGACGGCATGGCGCCGTAGCCTACCTCTCCGTCAGCAGTCTCGCCGGCTCCTCGCCGTTGTCCTCGGCGATCAGCAGCGCTCCGAGCAGTGATCGCTCCTCTCCCAGGGTTCCGCGCGCAATCTCCGGCGGGGGCTGGAGGTGGAGGTAGCGCTGGACGGTCTCGAGCAGCGACGGCGAGAACCGGCTCCAACTGGCACAGACGCCGCCCCCGAAGATCACCACGTCCGGGTCGTGCACCGCGGTGACGTTCACGGTGGCGAGCCCGATCCAGCGGCCGACGTCCACCCAGGCCTCGGGATCACTCAGCTGGTCGGCAGCGACCCCGTAGCGCCGGGCGATCGCCCGTCCGCTGGCGAGCGCCTCGAGACAGCCCGCGCCGCCGCAGTGGCAGGGCGGCCCACCGAGCCATGCCGGCCACAGCACCATGTGGCCCCCTTCAGTGTCGTGCCTGCCGACCACGATCCGCCCGTCGCGCACGATCCCGCAGCCGATGCCGGTCGACACGGTCCAGTACACGACCGTCCGGTGACCCGCGCCGGCGCCGAGTCGCGCTTCCGCGAGCGCCGCGCAGTTGGCGTCGTTCTCGACCACCACAGGGCAGTCGAAGCGCTGGCCGAGCAGGTATGCCAGCTCCAGCCCGTGCCATGACGCAGGCATGCCCGGAGGATTGCGCAGCGCGCCCGCAGCCCGGTCGAAGGGTCCGGGTGCGGAGATCGCAATGGCTTCGGGAAGGACGCCGCCCATGACTCCCTCGATCAGCCCGCGGAGCGTCGCCAGCGGCGAGTCGACCGGTGTCGGGATCCGCCGGACGGTCCCGACCGCTGCGCCACGCCCCGCCGCGGCTGCGATCTTGGTGCCGCCGATGTCCAGGAGCGCGATCACGTGGCGATGATGCCTACACTCGCCGCCATGCTGCTCGCGATCGATGTCGGAAACACCAACATCGTGGTCGGCGTCTTCGAGGGCGACCGGCTGACCGCGGACTTCCGGATCCACACCGATGACCGGTTCACGGGGGACGAGCTGGGTCTCGTGCTCATCGATCTCCTGGCCCGCCGCGACCTGGCGCCGGCACAGGTCACCGCCGTGGTGGTGAGCAGCGTGGTTCCCACACTCGCACGGAGCATCGACGAACTGTCCCACACCTACTTCGACACACCGCCGATGATGGTCGGTCCTGGCACCCGGACAGGGATCCGCATCCAGTACGACGACCCCCGCCGGGTGGGTGCCGACCGGATCGCGAACGCGATCGCTGCGCACCATCTCTACAAGGGGCCCGCCATCCTGGTTGACTTCGGCACGGCCACGACGTTCGACGCCATCGACGCCCGGGGGGACTACCTGGGAGGTGCGATCGCGCCGGGGATCCAGCTCAGCCACGATGCGCTGGTGAGCCACGCGGCGATGCTGATCCGGGTGGAGCTCACGGCGCCGGCGGAGGCGATCGGCCACTCGACCACGGGGAGCATGCAGTCGGGGATCGTCTTCGGCTACGTCGGACTCGTCGAGGGCCTGGTTGCCCGTTTCCGGAAGGAGATGGAGGGCGAGCCCAAGGTGATCGCCACCGGCGGGCTTGCGCCGTCGCTGGCTCCGCTGATCCCGGCGATCGACATCGTGGACGAGCTGCTCACGCTCCACGGGCTGCGGCTCATCCACGAGCAGAATCGCTAGACGGGGCAGACCCGCCCCGTACCATGAGGCGATGGCAGTCGCGGCGACCGCACTCCGCTCGCTTCGGATCGGCCGGCTCGAGCTCTCCTCGCCGGTGCTCGTGGCCCCGATGGTCGGCATCACCGACGCGCCGTGCCGAGCGCTCTGCAGGGAGTTCGGCGCCGGCCTCGTCTCGACCGAGATGGTCGCCGCTGAGGCGATCGTCCGCAGCACCGACGCGGCGCTCCACCTCCTCGATTTCCCGGGTGGCGTGTCGCCGGTGGCAGCCCAGCTCGTCGGCTGCGATCCCGCGGTCATGGCCGACGCTGCGCAGGTCTGTGTCGAGCGCGGAGCGGTCCTCGTCGACGTCAATCTGGGCTGCCCGGTGTCAAAGGTCGTGAGCCGCGGGAGCGGGGCGGCCCTCGCTCGAGATGTGCGCGCGACCGCTCGGGTGGTGTCGGCGATGGTCGATGCGGTCCGGGTGCCGGTGACCGTGAAGATGCGCCTCGGCTGGGATGCATCCACCATCAATGCACCTGAGCTCGCCCACGCGCTCGAGGAGGCGGGCGTGGCGGCGGTGACCGTGCACGGCCGGACCCGCGGCCAGAAGTACGAAGGGACCGCCGACTGGGCCGAGATCGCCCGGGTCAAGGAGGCGGTCGGCGTTCCGGTCTTCGGGAGCGGCGACGTCGAGGACGTCGAGACGCTGGCCGATCGCATCGAGTCCGGGACGGTCGACGGGGTGGTGATCGCCCGCGGGATGCTCGGCAACTTCTGGTTCGTGCGCCAGGCGGTTCACCGCCTGGCGACCGGGAGCCGGCTTCCCGATCTCGATTTCGCCGATCGCATCGCACTCGCCCGACGCCATCTCGACATGCTCTGCGCGTACCACGGCGAGACCCGGGCGCTGCGAATCGGCCGCAAGTACGTGGCGTGGACGATTCGCGGATGCGCCGGTGCAGCGCGTCTTCGGGCGGAGGTCCAGACCATGGACACGCGCGAGCGACTCGACGCGCTGCTCGACCGCGCACTGGCGGCGGGGCCGCGACCCGAGGGATGGTTCCGCCCGGTGTTCGTCAGCGGCGAAGGCTAGGCCGGCAAAGAAGAAGGGCGCCTCTGGAAACCAGAGACGCCCCGAGAGGGGGGGCAGTAATAGAGATCCCCGCAGTGACCTCGCGACGGATCATATGAACCGGAGCCATTTCCGTCAAGGAATAACGACAAGTTGTTACGCCGCGTTCTACATTGCTCGCCTATACTCCGGGCTCCGCAGAGCGGAGGTCGCTGGATACCCCGCCCAAATCTCCTCGTACAGGGAATTGAATGGACAAACCTGTGTTGCTCACGCGAGACGGTCTCGTCAAGCTTGAGAACGAATTGGAAGAATTGCGCACGGTGCGTCGCTCCGAGGTGGCCGAGCGCATCAAGTACGCCAAGGACTTCGGCGACCTCTCGGAGAATGCCGAATACGATGAGGCGAAGAACGAGCAGGGAATGCTCGAGGGTCGCATCCTCGTCATCGAGAACATGCTCCGCAATGCCGTCATCATCGAAGAGGGCAGCGAAAGCGGCATCGTGAGCGTCGGCACCACGGTCGACGTCAAGGACGACTTCGGGAAGCAGACCCTCACGATTGTCGGACCTGCTGAGGTCGACGTTGCCGAAGGCCGGATCTCGATGGAGTCGCCCGTCGGCAAGGCGTTGCTCGGTCACAGCGTCGGTGACACGGTCGACGTGGTCAGTCCGGGGGGCTCCCGCCAGATCAAGATCGTCAAGATCAACTAGGGCGCGCTCCGGCGCGTCTCGCGCACGCGGCGAGCCCTGCCGGGGAAGATAGGCCGCATGCCATCTGACGACCTCTTCGCTGAACGCAGGCGAAAGATCGACGAGCTCGCCGCGCGCGGGATCCCGTCCTACGGTGTCGACTTCGTGCCGAGCGCGACCATGGACGAGGCGCGCCTGCGGCTCAACACCTACGAGGCGGAGCATCCCGGCGCGGACGTCGACGCCGCGGATCGTCCGGTGGTTGCGGTTGCCGGTCGCATCATGCAGCTCCGCGACCTCGGTGGCGCGGCATTCGCGCATGTCGAGGACGAGTCCGGGCGTCTGCAGGCGTGGTTCCGAGCGGACCGCGATGGCGGCGCGCACGCGATGGTAGGTCTGCTCGACCTCGGCGACATCGTGGGGATCACCGGCCCGATGACGCGCACGCGACGCGGCGAACCGAGCGTGCTCGCGGACACCGTGACGCTGCTCGTCAAGGCGCTGCATGCACCGCCCGAGAAGTTCCACGGACTCCAGGACCAGGAGACGCGATACCGCAAGCGCTACCTCGACCTGCTGAGCAACGCCGCGCAGCGACGCCATTTCGCCACACGCACTCGGCTGCTTCGCGCGTTGCGAGCGACGCTCGATCAGCGCGGCTTCCTCGAGGTCGAGACACCGATCCTGCAGCCGATTCCCGGCGGCGGGCACGCGCTTCCTTTCGAGACCCACTGGAACGCACTCCACACCGATGTGTACCTGCGCATCGCGATCGAGCTGCACCTGAAGCGTCTGATCGTCGGCGGGTTCGCGCGCGTGTATGAGATCGGCCGCGTGTTTCGCAATGAGGGTCTTTCGCCGCGCCACAACCCCGAGTTCACGATGCTCGAGGCATATCAGGCGTATGCGACATATGACGATATGCGCGAGCTCACCGAGGCGCTGATCACCGCGGCCGCCAACGCGGCCGGACCGCAGGTCGCGGAGGACGAGGAGGGGGGAAGCGCACCCTGTGAAGATCCACTCCTGCGCACCGCATTCGGACGGTCGCTCGACCTCCGACCGCCGTATCGCGCCGCGACCATGGTCGATCTCGTCCTCGAGCACACGGGCATCGACGCGCGTGCGTCATGGGGCGGCATGCATGCCGCCGCTGCGGCGATCGGCGTCGAGGTGGGCGGCGCGCTTGGACCGGGAGCAGTGCTGCTCGAGGTCTACGAGCAGCGTGTGGAGAGCGATTTGTGGGATCCGACATTCGTGCTCGACTATCCGGCCGAGGTGAGCCCGCTGGCGCGACGGCGTCGCGACGATCCTCGTTTCGTGGAGCGTTTCGAGCTGATCGTCGCCGGTCGCGAGCTCGCCAATGCGTTCAGCGAGCTGAATGATCCGCTCGACCAGCGGGCGCGCTTCGAGGAGCAGGCGCGACTGCGCGCCGCCGGCGACGCAGAGATCCCGCCGATCGATGAGGACTTCCTCGAAGCCATCGAGGTGGGCATGCCGCCCGCAGGCGGCCTTGGTGTCGGCGTCGACCGGCTGGTGATGCTGCTCACCGACTCTGCGACCATCCGCGATGTGTTGCTGTTCCCGACCATGCGTCCCCAGCAGCGGGGTGGCGCCTCCTGATGCTGCCGATACAGCGCATCCGCGACGACCCGGATTCGGTTCGCGACGGTGCGCGCCGGAAAGGCGAGACTGCGCCGATCGACGAGCTGCTCGCCGTCGACGCGGAGGCGCGCAGCCTCAGAACGACGGTCGAGCAGGCGCGCGCCGAGCAGCGAGCCGCATCGGCGGCGATGCGCGGCAAGCCGTCCGATGATGAGCGCGCAGCGCTGACCGCGCGCAAGCAGCGCATCCAGGAGGATGAGGCGCGACTGGCCGAGCTCGATCAGCGCGTCGACGCGCTCCTCCTCGAGGTGCCGAATCCCCCCCACGAGAGTGTGCCCGACGGCGGCGGTCCCGAGGACAACGTGGTTGCGCGCACGTGGGGCGACGCACCGGGCTTCGGCTTCGAGCCGCTGCCGCACTACGAGATTGGCGAACGCCTCGGGGTCTTCGATTTCGAGCGCGCCGTGAAGATCAGCGGCTCGCGCTTCGTGGTGCTGCGCGGCGACGGCGCGCGGCTGCAGCGCGCGTTGACGTCCTTCATGCTCGACGTCGCCCGCGAGCACGGCTACAGCGAGGTGGCGCCCCCATTCCTGGTGCGACGCGAGGCGATGGTGGGCACCGCGCAGCTGCCGAAGTTCGAGGACGAGGCGTACCACGCCGACGACGGACTCTTTCTCATCCCCACCGCTGAGGTTCCGTTGACCAACCTCTACGCCGGTGAGATTCTCGACGCGGCGCAGCTGCCGATGGCGCACGTCGCGCTCACACCGTGCTGGCGTCGCGAGGCCGGGGCTGCGGGGAAGGACACACGCGGGTACATCCGCCTGCACCAGTTCGAGAAGGTCGAGATGGTTCGCTTCACCACCCCTGAAGCATCACTGGACGAGCTCGAGCTGCTCACCTCGCATGCTGAGCACGTGCTCCAGCGGCTGGGTTTGCATTACCGCGTGCTGCTCATGTGCACTGGTGACCTCGGCTTCGCCCAGTGGAAGAAGTACGACGTCGAGGTGTGGGCACCTGGGCTGCGCCAGTGGCTCGAGGTTTCCTCGTGCTCGGTCTTCGCCGACTTCCAGGCGCGACGCGCCAACATCCGGTACCGCTCGGCCCCTGGAGAGAAGCCCCGCCACGTGCACACGCTCAACGGAAGCGCGCTCGGTGTGCCGCGCACGTTCGATGCGCTCCTCGAGACCTACCAGCAGGAGGACGGCACCGTCGTCATCCCGGAACCGCTGCGTGGATATCTCGGTGGGCTGGATCGTCTGATCGCCCCGTGATCAACAGCGACATCGACCCGGCCTGGCTCAACGATCGCAGCGAATTCCAGCAGAACTGGGTGCACGGGCTGCGCAATCCGTCGGGCCTCCATTTGCAGTACGAGCTCGACGACGCCCTTGTGTTCACGCACTGGACGCCCGGCGACGACCATGCGGGCTTTCCCGGCTTTGCCCATGGCGGCATCATCAGTGCGGTACTCGACGACGTGATGGGTCGCTGTTCGGCGCTGCACCGCCACTGGGTGGTCACCGGGCGTCTCGAGGTCCGCTATCGCCACGCGGCGCCGCTCGGAACTGGCCTCCGTGTCGAAGGCCGCATCACCCGGCTCCTCCGGCGCGCGCTCCACACCGAAGGCCGCGTCCTGCTCCCCGATGGCGGCGTGGTCGCCGAGGCGACGGGCACCTACCTCCCGCTATCGGATGAGTTGCGCCGCCAGATGGTCGCCGCATGGCCCGGGTTCGAGGAGTTCCTCTGACGCCGGGCACTCGGCGCCCTAGCTGGGGAGCGTCGCCCGATTGGCGCGCCGGCGCGCGCGGAATCTCGCCTCCGTCGTCGCTCGCGCGACCTCCTCGATGACAGTGGCCTCGGCGGAGTGCCCCCAGAAGCCGTGCGACCCGCAGGGACTCAGTCATGCACCATGGCAGTCAGCACCTCGATCGACACGCCCAAGAGCGTGCCAGATTCCCATGCACTCCCCGTAGAGTGGTGGCGATGCCCGAGGAGCGCGAGATCAAGATCCCGGTCGATATGGCATTTGTGCTCCCCGACCTCGATGGCGTCGTTGACGGCACGCATGCGCTGGACCGCGGCACTGTTGAACTGTCCGCGACGTACTGGGACACTGATGACCTGACGCTCCTCCAGGCCAAGCTGGGGCTGCGCCATCGGAGCGCGCCGGGCGAACCCGGCAAGTGGACGCTCAAGGCGGGCGCCCGCATGGTCGGGCATGCCGTGTCGCGCGAGGAGACGGACTTCGCCGGCCCCCCCGACGAACCGCCTCAGGCCGCTCTCGACGTTGTCCGCGAGGAGGTTGGCGACGTCTCGCTGCATCCGGTCGCGCAACTGGTGACCGACCGGCATACGGTCGATCTCGTGGTGGGGGGTACGCGCCGTGCCGAGGTCGCCGACGACCGGGTGTCTATCCGATCCGGCGACACCACGGTCCAGACCTTCCGTGAGGTCGAGGTGGAGCTGTTCGACGCCGACCAGTCGCTGATCGACGCGGTCATGTCCCGGCTGCGGAGCGCGGGGGTGGGTGAGCCGGACAGCACGCCGAAGTATGTCCGCGCACTCCTGGCGCTCGGACACCACGTGCCGGGCCACGCGGACGGCTGACCGTGAGCCAGCCTGCTCGTCGGGAGCGGAGAGAGACGTAGCCCGCTCGACGCGGGCTGCGCTCCCGTCCGGTGGGCCCGCCCCCTAGGCACCATCCCCCTGGCTGGCAACCCCCCTCAGTTGTGGCCCCTGGGCGAGCATCCTGACGGCGCCCGCTCGAGAAGGTGGATCGGCCATGCGTGGGCTTCACCGTTATTTACCCTCAGCAAACAAACATTTGCCGCGGGGCGCCTCTGAGCCCTTTGGATCCCTCTCCGTCGCGAGTAAAGTCGGCAGCGTGACGTTAGCTGCGAAAGCAAAGCCGGAAGCCCCGAACAGCGACTTCTTTCAGGACGCCACGATCCACGATCTGCGCCTCGCGGCGATGTTCCGTCGCGGGTTCCGCCAGGCGATGATCCAGATCAACCGATCGCTGGCGCAGCACGATCTGAGCCCGCTCCAGTACCACCTCCTGCTCGAGGCAGGCGCCGCCGGAACCGAGGGCTGCGTGCAGGGCGACCTCGCCGAGCTCATCCAGGCACCCGAGGCCCGTGTGTCCCTGATGGTGCACGAGCTGAATGCGCGTGGCCTGGTGCGGACGCTCCGGTCAGCTCCCGACCGGCGGATGGTTCGTGTCGGACTCACCGAGGCCGGCTGCAGAGTCGTCGAGGCTGCGCTCCACGCGCAGCGCGCCGCGCTCCACGAGCTTGCCCAGGACTTCGACGTACCGGGTGTGGCGCAGATGCTCCGCGGAGCGGTGCAGCTATACCTCGGGGTCGATATTGCCGAGGAAGGCCGCCTCTAGCACGGCGCCGACCCGGAGCGCGTACCGCGGCACGTTGACTCCGAGCCAGATCGCCTCGCCCCAGTTCGACGGGTTCCGGATCGCCCGCCCCGGCTCGGCCCACGCCGGGGAGAGCTCGCGAGACGGGGTATCGAGGATCACCCGGAGGACGGCGAAGCGCAGCGCGGACTCGGCGGCCCCCGCCGACTCCATATCCACCGCAACGTGACCACGTCCCGCCCACGTCTGCCTCGCTGAGCCGGTCACCATCCCCGCGGTCGAGATCAATGATCCGCCGACCACCGGGAGGCGCAGGTACCGAGCGGCGCGCTCGAGCGCGGCGACGATCCCCGGATCGCAGGAATGGGTGACACCCTGCTCGTCGACGACCTGGGTCGGGATGACCACCGTCCCCGGTGTGTGCTCGGGCAGCAGGCCGCCGCAGAGACCGGCGCTGATGACGATTCCCGCCATCCCCGCTGGCGGCCTGCCGCCGATCCCGACCTGGATCACGCGCAGGTGCCGGGCACGGCGGCGCACACCCCAGGCCTCAACACCCATCGCGCAGACGGCGTGAACGGTCGGATCAGGCGGCATAGCCGTTGTCGCGATACCAGCGCACGGCACGCTCGATTGCCCCGCGCGCGCTCGAGGCACGGAAACCCAGCTCGGCGGCAGCCTTGGCGCTCGACGCGTACATGTCGAGCCGGCCCATGTGCACCCCTTCGAGCGGCACCGCGGGCTCGGCGCCGGTGATCCGTACGCGAACGGCATCGACGCGCGCTGCCATGACTGCGATCGGATAGGGGAGTCGAACCGTGCGCCGCGGCAGGCCTGCCGCCCTGGCGATGAGCCGCCACAGCTCGGCGAGCGTGAGATTGACCCCGCCGGTGATGTAGCGCTCGCCCGGGCGCCCACGCTCGAGGGCCAGCACGTGCGCGGCGGCGACATCCTCGACAGGGACGATGTTCATGCCGCCGCCGAGCGTTGCCGGCAGGCGTCCGCGAAGCAGGTCGACGACGATCTTGCCGGTCGGGGTCGGCCGGCGGTCGCCGGGACCGATCGGTGCCGTCGGCAGCACCGTGATCACCGGGAGCCGTGCGCTCAGCGCCGCTCGCTCGCCGGCGAGCTTCGAGGCGTGATACGACCAGCCACTGCGCGCGGCGCACGCCCAGTCGGACTCCGTGGCGGGCTGCGTGGCAGGCGCCGGAGGCAGGGCGGCCGAGCTGGAGGTGACGACACAGCGTTCGACACCGGCCATCCGGGCGGCCTCGAGGATGCCCGAGGTGCCACGGACATTGACCACAGCAATCGCTGCGCGGTCTCGTGGCGCGAAGGAGTAGAGCGCCGCGGTGTGGATGACGTAGCGGCATCCCCGGAGTGCGGGGATCAGCGCCCCCGGTTCGCGGAGGTCGCCGGACACGCTGACGACGCCGGGTGGCGCGTCCCACGGCCCGCGCACGAGCGCGCGCACCTGGTAGCCGCGCGCGAGCAGCGCAGCCAGCACGTGGGAGCCGAGGAATCCCGACGCGCCGGTGAGCAACACGTCGCCGTCGCCGGGCCCTGCCTGCGCCGGGTTCACGTCAGTTCAGGTGCGCCTTGGTTCCACGAGGGCGGAGGCTGTCACGCGCCGCGCGCAGCGACTCGCGCAGCGACGCGGAGGTGGCGACGACGGCGGTGGGCTCGTAGCCGCAGTGGGCCATGCAGTTGCCGCAGCGCTCGTCGCGGCCCCGCCCGTACTTCTCCCACTCGGTGGTCTCGATCAGCTCGTGGTACGACGACGCATAGCCATCCGACATGAGATAGCAGGGGCGCTGCCAGCCGAGTACCGAGTAGCTCGGGATGCCCCACGCGGTGCAGCTGAAGTCGATCTTGCCCTCGAGGAAGTCGAGGAAGAGCGGGGAATGGTTGAGGCGCCACTTCTTCCTGCGCCCGTCCGCAAACGCGTCGCGGAAGATCGCATGGGTGCGCTCGACGTTGAGCCAATGGTCCTGGTCGGGCGCCTTCTCGTACGCGTAGCCCGGCGATATCTGCATGCTGTCGACCTGCACCTCGTCGTTGAGGAAGTCGAGCACGCCGCGGATGGACCGCGCATCGTCCTGGTCGAAGAACGTGGTGTTGGTGGTGACCCGAAACCCCCGAGCCTTCGCGGCTGCGATGGCGGCGATGGCCTTGTCGAACACTCCCGTGCGGCAGACCGACTCATCGTGGCGCTCGCGGAGGCCGTCGATGTGAATCGAGAACGAGAAGTACGGTGATGGCGTGAAGAGGTGCAGCTTCTTCTCGAGCAGGAGCGCATTGGTGCAGAGGTACACGTAGCGCTTGCGAGCGACGAGCGCCGCGACGATCTGGTCGATCTCCTTGTGCACCAGTGGTTCTCCACCGGCGATCGACACCATCGGCGCCTCGCATTCCTCGACCGCGTCGATGCACTGCTGCACGGTGAGCCGGCGCTGGAGGATGGCATCCTCATGCTGGATCTTGCCGCATCCCGCGCATGCCAGGTTGCACTGATACAGCGGTTCGAGCTGCAGCACCAGCGCGAACTTCTCATTGCGGCGCAGGCGTTGCCGCGCCACATAGCTTCCAACCCGCATCGCCTGTCGAAGTGGCACCGCCATAGGTCTCTCCTTGTTGCTCTTGAAATTATCGCTGGACGACGAGCTCGCGCTCGGCGGCTCGCGGCCCGGTTTCGGTAGCTTCGCCACCGGCGAGGGCGAGGGTCGGAAACACGTGCCGGTAGAGGTGGTAATTGATGTAGAAGTCACCGGGAAACCCGGTGCCGGTGTGCTCCGGCTCGTCCCATGTGCCGTCGCGCTGACGCTCGAGAAGAAACGCCCGCCCACGTGCGCACGCCAGGTCGTCTCCCAACCCGGCAAGTTGCAGGGTGATCATCGCCCACGCGGTCTGCGACGGTGTGCTCGTGCCCACGCCGGCGAACGACTCGTCGACGTAGGAGTGACAGCTCTCGCCCCAGCCGCCGTCGGGATTCTGCACCTTGAGCATCCACGCCGCGGCAGCACGGACCATGTCGTCCCCGGTGCGCAGCGCGATCAGCGCGCTCACAACGCACCAGGTGCCGTAGATGTGGTTCACACCCCACCTGCCGTACCACGATCCCCATGACCGCTGGGTTGCGCGCAGATATGCGAGCGCCGGCGGGATGTCGCCATCGTCCAGACCGCATCCCACCGCGGCAAGCATCTCGATGACGTGCGCGGTGACGTCCTCGGAGGGCGGGTCGAGCATCGCACCGAAGTCCGCGAAGGGCAGCTTGTACACGAGCGCGCGCGTGTTGTCCTTGTCGAACGCAGCCCAGGCGCCGTTGCGCGAGCGCATCGCTCTGCACCACCGCACCGCGTCGGCAACCGGTTGCGCCACGCGCTCCGGATCGGCGGATTCAAGCAGCGCAAGCACCACGACCGCTGTGTCGTCGACGTCCGGGTAGATGTCGTTGTCGAACTCGAATGCCCAGCCCCCGCAGCTCTGGAGGGGGACCTTGACCTGCCAGTCGCCACCGCCCGCGATCTGCTCGGCGAGCAACCAGTCCACCGCGCGGCGCAGCGCCACGTGCTCGCGCGGGACCCCGGCCTTGCGCAGCGCGAGCATCGCCCACGCCGTGTCCCACACCGGCGACATGCATGCCTGGAGCCGCCACCCGTGGCCGTCACCAAGTGCGAATCGATTGAACCCGTCGAGCCCTCGCCGCATCACCGGATCATCGATCGACATGCCCTCGAGGTGCAACGCGATCAGCGAGTACACCCACGGCGGCTGAATCCCGCCCCAGCCGCCGTCGGCCTCCTGCCGCGCCGTGATCCACTCGACGAGCTTGCCGCGCGACGCGGCGCGGCCCGGCTGCCGGGGCAGACGGTCGTACAGCTTCAGCGCGTGGTCGAGCCACAGGAACACTCCGGACCCCGGGACGCGGTGCATCATGCGCTCGCTTCCGGGAGCGATCACATCGTTGACGTTGACGCCGAGGTCGCGCACCGGGCGATGCGAGATGACGATCAGCAGCGGCGCGATTGTCCCGCGAGCCCAGCACGCGAAGTCGTAGAGGTTGAGCGGCGCCCATGACGGGAGTCGCACCAGCTCCGGTGGCATGCTCGGCACGCCGTCCCACGGGTAAACGCCGAACAGCGCGAGCCAGATCTTGGTGAAGACGCGCGCCTCGGCGAGTCCTCCCTGATCGAGGATCGTGCGCAGTGCTTGACGCATTGCAGGTTGCGTCGCGTCGACGCCGAGGACACGAAGCGCGACGTAGGCCTCGATGGTCGTGCTGAGGTCGCCGGGGCCATCATGGTACAGAGCCCATGTGCCGTCCTCACGCTGGGCGCCGATCATGTGCCGTATCGCACCGTCACGGATGTCGTCGTGCGAGACACCGAGGAATCGCAGCAGCAGCACGTGCTCCGCGGTCATGGTTACGTTGGTCTCGAGCTCGCCGCTCCACCAGCCGGACTCGTCCTGATGGTCGAGGAGCCACTGCACGGCGGAGCGCAGACCTTCAGACTGCACGAGCCACCTCCAGCGCCGCACCGGCGCTGCCGGTACCCGTTGTTGCGGTCGTCCATCCGGCGGCGTTGCTGAAGAGGGTCAGCGCCGCCGTGCGTCCGCTGCGCACAGCCGACTCGATCGTCGCCGGCCAGCCCGTGTCGGTCCACGCGCCGGCGATCACGAGGTTGGGCAGCGCAGTGGTCGCGCCGGGACGGCGCACGCCGGGGGCTGGGATGAACGTGGCGTCCGGGTCACGTGTCGCCGCGCCGCGCAGCAGCTGTGCGCGCGCCGCCTGCGGGAGCACGGCGGCGAGCGCAGAGCGACCGAGCTCGACAAGCTCTCGCTCGGGACGCTGGACCAGGTCATCGGCTGCGCTCAGGCTGCAGCACACATATCCGGGCGCTTTCTCGAAGACCCATTGCACCGGTGAGTCGAGCAGGGCTGCGAAGTCGCACCCGAGGACCGGCCGGTCGTACCAGAGATGCACATCGACAATCGGCATGGCCGCGAAAGCGTCCAGCCCGTCGACGCCGCATGCGGGGGCGTCCCCGAGGATGGCACTCAAGCGCGACGGTGGCACCGCGATGACGCAGGCGTCACAGGCCGCCCCTGTCCCGCCGCTCAATTTCACCCCGGTCACACGATCGCCGTCGCGATGGAGCCCCACGACCGCCTGACGGAGATGCACTCCGTCGAGTCGCGCTGCGGCCGCCTCCGCGAGCCTCGCGAGCGGGACCGTGAGATACGCGATGCGCGCCGCGTCGCGATCGCCGAGAAACGCCGTGCGGATGACGAAAAGCCCCATCGCCGCCGAGACCCGGTCGAGCGGCGCGTTCAGGGCGGGCACCAGGAACGGCTCCCAGAACGCGCGCAGCGCTCCACGGCTCTGGTGATGGCGGCGCAACCAGGCGGCCATGTCGCCCTGGGGTGTGACATCGCCGCGCGCGGCGACCAGCGCCCGACCCACCTGGATGCGGTCGAGCACGCTCAGGTGCGGATAGCGGGCAAACCCGGCCATCAGGTGAAGGGGTGCCGGCAACGATGAGGCGCGCAGACGGGCGGGCGGCCGCGTGCTCGACAGGACGGTGACGTCGAATCGCGGCTGTATGTGTAGCGAATCGCTGAGGCCCAGTTCCTCGATCAGGTCGAGCGTCGCCGTGCAGCAGGCGAGGACCACGTGCTGCCCGCAGTCGACCTCGTGACCCTCGACCTCGAACGACGTGGCCTTGCCGCCGAGCAGGCGGGAGCGCTCGTAGAGATCGACACGCCAACCGCGCTTGGCAAGCGCCAGCCCGGCCGTGAGGCCCGCGAGCCCGGCACCGACGACTGCGACGCGCGGCTGCCGCGTCATACCACCGCAAGCCATGAGCGAGCCATCACGCCGAGCTTTGCCACCTTGGAAAGGCGCGCCCGGCCGCGCAGCGGCAGTTCGGGTGCCGCTTCGATGCGATCGAGGATGCCGAGGTAGATCCCCGCCATGGTGCGGACGCACACCGCAGGCTGCTTCGGGATGGACTCGGTCACGCGAATTCCGGACGCGTGCAGCTCCCGCGCTCGAGCGATCTGCATCGCCATGAAGTCGTTCCAGCCGGGCGCGACGCGGCCCTCGAGGATGTGACCCTCGGTGATGCCGAACGCGCCGAGCTCATCCAGAGGCAGGTAGATGCGCCCGCGCGCTGCGTCCTCCTGGACGTCACGCAGGATATTGATGAGCTGGAGCGCGACACCGAGCTCGTCGGCGCGCTCCAGCGCAATCGGATCGCGAAAGCCGAAGATGCGGACGCACATGCGCCCGACGACCGACGCGACCAGGTTGGCGTATGCGCGCAGCTCGTCCCAGGTCTGATACCGCGTCGTCGACAGATCCATCGCGACGCCGTCGATGAGCATGTCCAGCTCGGCCATGGGAATCGCATGACGTCGCATGGCGATCGCGAGCAACCCCATGATCGGGTCGGTGCTGTCGCCGGGGCGGGTGTCGCGAAGACGGCGGCGGTGGTGTTCGAGCCGTTCGTCGCGCGACGAACGACCGTCGAGGTCGGCGTCGTCGTCGACCTGGCGCGCGAAGTCGTAGAGCGCGTAGATCGAGGTGCGTTGCCGTCGGGGCAGCGCGATGAATCCCCAGTAGAAGTTGGCGGCTTCGCGGCGCGCCATGTCCTCACAGTAGCGCTCGAGTGCGCGCACGTCGGGGTTCGCGCGCGTGTCAAGCACGCGGTTCACCCGCGGGTCGCGCCGGGAGGGGAACTGCTCGAGCTTCCCCGTGGCGCACTCCCGCCGACAGCGCCGCCGCGACGATCCGCACCCGCGCCGCTCGATCCACGGCGGGACGGTACGCGGCGGTGCGGTAGCCTGCCTGCTCGATCGCGTCGAGAATGGCAGTGCCTCCGAGGCGGTAGAGCGCGAGCTGCACGCGCAATCGCGGCGGCGCCAGCGCCTCCAGCGCGACGCCCGACGTGAGCAGCGTGCGCGCCCGGTCGCACATCGAGCGCGTGGCTCCCTCGACACCGGCATCACGGATGTCGCGTTGGAGCAGGTAGCTGCGCCCGAGCCGTCTGTCGACCGACACGTCCTGAGCGAAGTTGGCGAGCTGGAGGCCGATGCAGACGTCGTCGCTGAGCGCCACGGCGGCGGGATCGCGAATATCGAACAGGCGGAGCACGATGCGGCCGACCGGGGCGGCCGAGAGCATGCAGTAACCGCGCAGCGCGGGCCAATCCTCGTAGGTATCGATGCGCTGATCCTGCAGATTGGCGTCGATCAAGTCGACGAACGGCTGCGCGTCCAGCCGGAACCTTCGTACGGTGTCATTGAGCGCAACCAGGACCGGGTGGGTGCGCTCATCGTGGTCGAAGCTCTCGCGCGTTTCGTCGCGCCAGCGGCGCAACCGTCGCATTGCAACAGCGCGGTCACCACTCTCATCGCCGAGGTCGTCCGTGAATCTGCAGAACGCGTACACCGTGGTGAGGTCGCGACGCAGCGATCGCGGTGAGAGCCGCGACGCGACGGTGAAGTTCTCGTAATGCCTGACGAGACGGCGGCAGTACGCGTCGGCCGCCTGGATCGAGACGCTCGGCTGGGTCATCACCGTGCCCGTCCATCACAGCGGACGAGGCGCGCGCCGCTGCGTAGCTCGGCGACCCTCGCCGCGCCGACGCAGAACATCACGAGGCGCAACTCCTCGAGGATGACGGTGACGGTTTCGTCGAGGGTATCGTCGCCCGCCGCTGCGGCGCGGACCAGCGGTCCGGCGACCCCCACCGAATCGGCTCCGAGTGCAAGCGCTTTGGCAACGTCGATGCCGTTGCGCACGCCGCCGCTCGCGATCAGCACGCCGCGGGGCGCGGCGCTGCGCGCGTCGATGAGCGCGTCAGCGGTCGGGATGCCCCAGCCGGCAAATGACGCCGCGATGCGCGCGCGCACCGAGTCGCTCATGCGATGACGCTCGACCTCGCTCCACGAGGTGCCGCCGGCGCCGGCAACGTCGACTGCCGCAACGCCGGCGTCGAAGAGTCGTGTCACGAGATCGTCGGCGATCCCCCAGCCGACTTCCTTGACGATCACCGGTGCGCCCAGCCCTGCGCACACCGCCGCGATCCGCGCCAGCAGGCCGGCGAAGGCTGTATTCCCCGACGTCTGGAGCGCCTCCTGGAGCGGATTCAAGTGCAGCACAAGGGCGTCGGCACGGAGCACTCGAAGCAGGCGGCGGCACTCGTCGATTCCGACACCCAGGTTCAGCTGCACCGCGCCGAGGTTGGCGAGCAGCGGTACGTCCGGCGCCAGCGCTCGCACGTCGAATGTCGGCAGCACGTCGGGTTGCTCGAGGAGGACGCGACAGGAGCCAAGACCCATCGCGAGTCCATGTGCCTGGGCGGCGCGTGCGAGCCGCTCGTTGATGACGCCGGCCTGCTCGGTCCCGCCGGTCATGCACGAGACGAGCAGCGGTGCGCCGACCTGATGGCCGAGAAGGTCCGTGCTCAACTCCACGCTGTTGAGATCGATCTCCGGGAGTGCGCGATGCACGAAACGCCAGTCGTCGAAGCCGGTTTCGATGCCCTTGGCGGCGACGTCCTCGTCGATGTTGATGCGCAGGTGCTCGTCCTTGCGCGAGGCCGTGCGCGAGCCGGGTTTCGCGTCGGTCCTCGAGTCAGCGGTTGCGTTCAGCAACATGGATCGCCAGATCCGCGAAATCGGTGATCGCCTCGTCTGCGAGGCCGGAGAGCGCGGCGATGGCGTCACGCGCGAGCACCATCGGCACCCCGGCGGTGAGCGCCGGACCGCCAAGCTCGTCGAGCAGCGCGCGCAACCGGAACTCACCGCCCGGCTCGCGTTCGCGGAAGAGCCGGCGCAACTCGCGCCGGCGCGCGGGCGTCGCCACTTCGTACGCGGCGACCACGGGGTAGGTCAGCTTGCGCCGGCGCAGGTCACCGCTCCGTCCCTTGCCGGTGAGCTGCGGGTCACCCCATGTCCCGAGCCAGTCGTCCCGGACCTGGAAGGCGAGGCCGAGCAACCTGCCGGCGGCGTCGAAGCGGCGCACGACGTCGCGCGGCGCTCCCGCCAGCACCGCTCCGGAAGCCATCGCAGCGCCGAGCAGTGCACCGGTCTTCATCGTGACCAGGCGCAGGTAGGTCGCCTGCGACGCACCGGCCCGCCCTTCCAGCGAGAGGTCGAGGCACTGGCCCTCCACCACCTGGACGACCGCGGCGCTGAGCAGATGCGCGGCCCGCATCCGCCGCCCGGGGCGGGGCCCTGGGGCGAGCAGGCCACTCAGAGCATTGGCGAACATGCCGTCGCCGGCGTTGATGCCCTGCTCGGTACCCCAGATCGTCCAGACCGTTGGGCGGTGACGGCGGAGCTGATCGCCGTCCTGGATGTCGTCGTGAATCAGGGTGAAGTTGTGGATCAGCTCGACGGCCACAGCCGCCGGGAGTGCCCATGCCGGGTCGCCGCCGAGCGACTCGCACGCCCACAGCGCGAGGGCCGGCCGGATTCGCTTCCCGGCGGGCTCGTTCGCCGGACGCCCGTCGGCGTCGGTCCAGCCGAGATGGTAGGCGGCCATCTGCCGCAGCAGCCCACGGGTACGCGGCGCCGTCTTTCGGAGCCCGGAGTCCAGCAGTGCTGTGTGCCGGTCGAGAAGCGTCGGCTGCCCCTCGATCGGCGGCGACGCATCGATGTCGAGAACGCGTTCCGCCATGGGCCTCCCCCTGCAAGGAAGCTTTCTACGTCGTAACTATCGTCGAATGGTAACCAACGGGCTTCGGCGGCGGCAAGCCGGTCAAACGTTGACGGCAGCCGGCAGCACGACCTGGAACTCGGTGCCGCGGCGGGGCTCGGACGTCACCGACACCGTCCCCCCGTGGGCCTCGACCACGTGGCGGACGATGGCCAGACCCAGCCCCGAGCCCTCGCCGTCGCGCTGCCGGGAGCTGTCGGCCTTCCAGAAACGCTCGTAGATGCGCGGCAGGTCTGCCGGCGTGATCCCGACCCCCGTATCGCGGCAGCGCAGGACCACATGACCCGCCGATGCCGGAGCGGCGCTGATGCTGATGAGCCCGCCCGACGGTGTGAACTTGATCGCGTTGTGGGCGAGGTTGCGGAGCACCTGGCCGAGGTGCGATGCATCGCCGGTGAGATCCGGCGTCCCGGGTGCGACGCTGATGTCGAGCGAGACGCCCTTGCTCTCAGCGAGGGGACGGAGGCGATCGAGGCTGCCCATCAGCCCGGCGATGGGGACGCGTTCGCTGGCCATCGGTCGAAGGCCGGACTCGATGGTGCTCAGCTCGAGCAGCTCCTCGACCATCTGCGCCATGTGCGACGCCTCCTGGCCGATCCGGCGGACGAAGTCGGCAGCCGCAGCCGGGTCTTCGAGACCGCCGTTGGCGAGCGTCTCGGCGATGAGCTGCACCGCGGTGATCGGCGTGCGCAGCTCGTGCGAGACGTTACTGACAAAGTCGCGCCGAACTCGCTCGAGGTGATGCACGCGCGTCTCGTCGCGGACCATCAGCACGGTCGCGACCTCGCCGTTGAGCGCGATCGCTCGAGCGTTGAAGTCGCGGTCGTGCAAGGTGATCGCTCGCTCCTCGACCTGTCCGCTCTGGCGCGCCGCGTCAAGCAGACGGATCAGGCGGTAGTCCACCTCTCCGGCGACGAAGTCCGAACCCTCGATCAGTGGGAGGCCGAGCAATCGCCGCGCGGGCTCATTGGCGAGCAGCACCCGGCCGCCGGCATCAAGGCCGACGATGCCCGGGTCGAGGAGCAGACCCACTGCCCGCAGCACGTCGATGCTCCCCGCGCCGGAGAGAAGGTCGACGCCACTCAACACCTCCACCGTGGCGAGTATAGGCTCGTCTCCGACGGCAACCATCGAGGCGAACCGCTAAGCTCGATTCATGGCGCCCACCGTCGCCAAACGGATTCTCGTGGTCGAAGACGAGGACGTCATCCGCGAGACGCTGCGCTACAACCTTGCGCGCGAGGGGTACCACGTCCTCGAGGCCGCAACCGGTCCCGACGCGCTCAGTGTCGCGCGAGCCGAGCGACCCGACCTGATCCTCCTCGACGTGATGCTGCCGGGCCTGAGCGGGCTCGAGGTCTGCCGGGTGCTGCGTCAGGAGTCGTCGACGCCGATCCTCATGCTCACCGCCAAGGGAACCGAGGTCGACAAGGTCGTCGGGTTGCAGCTCGGCGCAGACGACTATGTGACCAAACCCTTCTCCTTCAATGAGCTGCTCGCCCGCATCACGGCGCTGATTCGCCGTTCGGAGATGAGCACCCGCCCGACCGGAGCGCCGGAGATCGAGGAGTTCGCGGGCTTCAAGATCGATCGCGCCGCGAGGACGATCCATGTCGAAAGCGTGGAGCTGCGCCTCGCGCCGAAGGAATTCGACCTGCTCTCGTTGCTCCTCCGCAACAGCGGTCGGGTGCTCTCACGTCAGGCGATCATCGCGGCTGTGTGGGGAAATCGCTTCTACGGCGACCCCAAGACGGTGGACGTCCACGTGCGCTGGCTCCGCGAGAAGTTCGAGCCATTCGCCCAGATCCCCTTCCGGATCACCACGGTCTTCGGCGTCGGCTACCGCCTGGACCGAATCGGCGCGATCGAGCCGTCCCCGTAAACTCGACGCAAGTAGCGGAGGAAACACGTGGACGCAGTGGTCATCGGCGGAGGTGTCATCGGTCTCGCCGTGGCCTGGCGGGCCGCTCGCGCCGGCCTCAACGTGGCCGTCGTCGATCCCGAACCGGGATCGGGCGCCTCCAACTTTGCTGCGGGGATGATCGCGCCGGTTGGAGAGGCCGAGTTCGGCGAGGAGGCGGTGATCTCCCTCAACCGTGATTCCGCGGCGCGATATCCATCGTTTGTCGCCGAGCTCGAGCTCGACGCGGGCCGCTCGGCAGGCTACCGCCAGACCGGAACGCTGCACGTCGCCGTCGATGCCGACGAGCAGAGCGCTCTGGAGCGCCACTACCGTTTCCGCCAGGAGCTCGGGCTTCCTGTGGAACGGCTCAGCTCGCGCCAGACACGTGACCTCGAGCCGGGTCTCTCGCCATCGATCCGGGGCGGGATGCTCGTCGATTCCGACCACCAGGTCGATCCCCGGGCCATGATCCCCACGCTGCTCCAGGCCTGCAGCCGCCTCGGCGTCCAGATCCACAGGTCGAGGGCTTCGCTGCTCGTTGAGGCGGGTCGCGCGACCGGCGTCGCGCTCGACGGCGGGCAGCGGATCGAGGCGGCGTCGGTGGTGCTGGCGGCGGGGCCCTGGTCCGGTGCCGTGCCCGGAGTTCCCAGCGATGACACCCCGCCCGTCCGACCCGTGAAAGGACAGATCCTCCGCCTGCGCGGATCACCGGAGATGATCGCTCGCACCATCCGCGGCGGTTCCGTGTACATCCTTCCCCGAGGGGACGGCCGCGTGGTGATCGGCGGCACGGTCGAGGAGCGTGGCTTCGACACGTCGGTCACCGCCGGTGCGGTGTACGAACTGCTCCGCGAGGCTCGCGCGCTCGTCCCCGACGTTGCGGAGCTGGAGCTGGTCGAAGCGTCTGCCGGGCTTCGCCCGGGGTCACCCGACAACATGCCGATGGTCGGCGATTCGACGACGCCGGGACTCATCATCGCGACCGGTCACCATCGCAACGGATATCTCCTGGCCCCGGCCACCGCCGACGCCGTCGCGGCCGTGCTTGCCGGCGGGACGTGGCCCGAGGCGACGAGACCATGGTCGCCCTCGCGATTCCGCCGCCCCGCTGGAGTCGGGGCATGATCATCGTCGTCAACGGCGAGAGCCGCGAGGTTGCCGAGGGACTGGGACTGACCGATCTGCTGCGCGCGATGGAACTCCCACCCGAGCAGCGTGGTATCGCGGTTGCGAGAAATGGCGACGTGGTACTCCGAGCCAGCTGGCCGGAGACCACCCTGCTCGCCGGCGACCGGCTCGAGATCCTCCACGCCGTTCAGGGGGGTTGATGTGGACGACTTCCTGATGGTCGCGGGAGAGCGTTTCAGGTCCCGGCTGATCATGGGGACCGGCGGCGCCCCGAGCCTCGACATCCTCGAGCGGGCGCTCGAGGCCTCGGGCACCGAGATCGTCACCGTCGCACTCCGCCGCCTGGACCCCTCGGGCGCACGCTCGTTCCTGGACGTCGTGGGCCGTTCAGGCCGGCGCATCCTGCCCAACACCGCTGGTTGCTTCACCGCGCATGACGCGGTGACGACCGCCAGGCTCGCGCGCGAAGCCTTCGAGACCAACTGGATCAAGCTCGAGGTGATCGCCGATGAGGACACGCTGCTGCCCGACGGCGCCGAGCTCCTTGTCGCCGCAGAGCAGCTCATCGACGACGGTTTCGTCGTGCTCCCCTACGCGAACGACGATCCCGTGCTCTCGCGTCGACTCGAGGACCTCGGCTGCGCGGCCGTGATGCCACTTGGCGCGCCGATCGGCAGCGGGTCGGGCATACGCAACCCGTACAACCTCCGGATCATTCGGGAGCGCGCCGGGGTCCCTGTCGTGCTCGACGCGGGTGTCGGAACCGCATCGGATGCGGCCATCGCGATGGAGCTGGGCTGCGACGCGGTGCTCGTCGCCTCGGCGATCACGCGCGCCGCCGAGCCGGTGCTGATGGCGCGGGCCATCGCTGCGGCCGTCGAGGCCGGCCGGCTGGCATTCCGAGCGGGACGCATTCCCCAGCGCCTCTACGCGGAGGCGTCCACATCATGGGAGGGGATCGCCGACCTGGGCCACCGTCCCAAGCCGGTGACACCCCTCGGCGATGCCGAGTCCGGGTGACCGGAGGCGGGAGCGCTTGGCGCGAGCCCGTCTGTACGTGGTCACCGGGGCCCGCGAGGAGCAGGCGGATCTCGCGGCCTTCCTGAGCGCTGTGCTCGAAGCCGGCGCTGACATCGTCCAGCTGCGCGAGAAGGATGCGGAGGCGGGTGATCTGCTGCGCTGGTCGCAGCACTTCCGCTCGGCTGCCGACCGGTACGGCGCGCTGTTCGTCATGAACGATCGGCCGGACGTGGCGGTGGCTGCAGGAGCGGACGGCGTCCACCTCGGTCAGAACGATCTTCCACCCGTGTGGGCGCGTCAGATAACCGGGGCTGACGTGCTCATCGGGCTTTCGACCCACTCCAACGAGGAGTTCGACGCGGGCGCGTCCGAGGCCGACTACCTGTGCGTTGGCCCACTCATGGCCACGCCGACCAAGCTGGGCCGGCCGGCCACGGGGCTCGAGGTCGTGACTCACGCGGCGACCCGCGCTGACGAGGGCGCCGAGCGGCGCCCATGGTTCGCGATCGGAGGCATCGACGGTGCATCGCTCCCCGGTGTCGTGGCGGCAGGGGCAACCCGGATCGCAGTCGTGCGGGCGGCCGCGGGTGGCGATCCCGGTGCCGCCGTCCGAGCGCTGGTAGCAGGTCTCGCAGCGTCCCTCGTCCCCTGACGACCACGGGCGCGCAGCCCGGAGCAGGGGGATCGGGAGCAACCGTTAAGTGCTTCTTAACCATGCTCATGTGTCGCCCTTAACCAACTGGTCGGCAGGATAGGGCCGTGCAGTCGCCTGGACGGCGAACAAGCGGGGTTATGAGGGCTGACATGATCGTCAAGATAGAAGCACGGCTGAATCGTGATCGGCCCGTCTGGCGTCGAGCCGCGGGCGTTCGTGCTGTACTGACATTGATGATCGGGGGCACGGTGCTCGCCGCGTGTGGATCAACCTCGCCTGCAACGTCGGCTCCGAGCGCCACCCCGACCCCTGTCTGCACGGGGACCACGGCGAACCCTGGCTATAGCAATGGCCTCGCTACGGTTTCTGGCCAGGCGACGACGCTGAGTGGGGCGGGCTCGACGTTCGTCGCACCGATGATGTCCGTCTGGACGAAGGCATACGCGACTGCGAACAGCGTCCAGGTCGCCTACCAGTCGGTGGGTTCTGGCGCCGGTATCGCTCAGCTTCAGGCGAATACCGTCGACTTCGGTGACTCCGATGCGTTCATGAAGGATTCCGACATCGCAAAGGCCAAGGGTCCCGTGGTGCAGATCCCACTGGTGCAGGCGCCGGTCGTGGTTGCGTACAACCTCCCCGGCGTCGCAAGTGGTCTCAAGCTCGACGGCGACACGATCGGCAAGATCTTCTCCGGGGGCATCACGGTCTGGAATGACCCGGCGATCAAGGCCCTGAACCCGGCGATCACCTTGCCGAGTACCCCCATCGCCGTCGCCCACCGTTCGGACGGGTCGGGAACGACAGCCATTTTCACCGACTTCATGACTCAGACGAGCCCTGCCTGGGTGACCGCCCTCGGCGGATCGACCACCAGCGTTGGTAAGACGGTGGCGTGGCCGGTTGGGATCGGCGGCAAGGGCAACGAGGGTGTCTCGGCGGTCATCAGCCAAACCCCAGGCGGCATTGGGTATATCGAGCTCGACTACGCCATCGCGCAGCACCAGACCTATGCGGACGTCAAGAACAAGGCAGGCAACTTCGTCGAGCCGTGCGAGCAGACCGCAGCCAATGCAACGGTGGGGATCACCAGTTACCCATCCGACCTACGGGTCGATATTGTCAACCAGTCGTCGAATGCTCAGGCATATCCCATCACGGGCTTGACGTGGGCGCTGGTCTATCAGAACCAGACCAAAGCAGCCACGGCGGCTGCGCTCGTCAACTTCTTCTCATGGGTTCTGACCAAGGGTCAGGATCTCACGGGCTCGGTGAACTACACGCCACTCGGGCCGACCCTGCAGGCCCTGTGCATCGCCCAACTCAAGAAGATCACGGTCAACGGTACCCCCGTCTCGCCGTGAGCCGAAAACAACATTGACCGTGGTGGGTTTCTGATGCCGTCGCCAGCTGGTGTGGGCGGCGGCATCGCCGCCTCTACCGTTCGGGTAGCGCCGACCCTTTTGAAGCGCGGCCGGCCGCGCTTCGCCGACCGGATTTTCGGAACCAGCGTTTCGGTCATGGGCGGGATCGTGCTCGTTGTCATCGTCGGCATGGTCGTCTTCCTGGTGCTGGAAGGCCTTCCAGCCATGCAGCACTATGGCTTCTTCTCTTTCATCACAGCCTCGCGATGGACACCGTCAACCGCGTTCCCGAACGTTTCGCATCCGAATCCGTACGGGATTCTGCAATTCATCTACGGCACCATGCTCACGTCGATCATCGGAATGATCATCGCGGTCCCGCTCGCTGTCGGTGCGGCGCTGGTCATCACGGAGGTGGCACCGCAGCGCGTCAAGGGTCCGCTCTCCGGGCTCGTGGATCTGCTGGCCGCTGTACCCAGCGTTGTTTATGGCTTTTGGGGGATCTTCGCGCTCATACCGGCGATCAAGCCGGTGGTGGATTTCTTGACCACGACGCTGGGCACGGTGCCGGTGATCGGCGTTGCGTTCCAGGGTCCATTTTTCGGAGTGTCGTATTTCAGCGCAGGGCTGGTGCTCGCGATCATGATCCTGCCGATCATCGCGGCGGTCTGCCGCGAAGTCTTCCGGAGCACGCCGCGGAACGAGAAGGAGGCCGCGCTGGCTCTGGGGGCGACGCGATGGGAGATGATCCGTATTGCGGTGCTCCCGCGGGCACGTTCGGGCATCGTCGGGGCGTCGCTGCTCGGTCTCGGCCGCGCTCTGGGCGAGACCATCGCGGTGACCATGGTGATCGGCAATGCCGTGCTGCACATCAACGGGAGCATCTTTTCGCAAGGGGCGACGATGTCCAGCGTCATCGCCAACGAGTTCACCGAGGCCACGGAGCCCTTTCATCTGTCGGCACTGTTTGTCGTGGGATTCTGGCTCTTGATCGTCGCGTTGGTAGTGAACATCGTCGCGCGCCTAGTGGTGCACCGTGGGGTGGCGCTGTGACCCAGCTCGCGGTCCGCACGCCCGGCTTCCGCAACCGTCCGGCGTTGCGTCGGCGACGCGCAAAGAGTGCGGTCCTTGTCGGCTTGCTTATCGCGGCAGTGGTGGTCGCGGTCGGCGTGCTCGCCTGGGTGCTCGTCTACGTCGCCATCCAGGGCGTGGGTGCATTGAACCTTGGTTTCCTCACACAAACCCCTCCCGGCAACCCAGCCGCCGCCGGTGGTGGGTTCTATAACGGCATCGTCGGCAGTCTCATCATTGTCGGTATCGCAGCGTTGATCGGGATCCCGCTGGGAATCGGCGCCGCGATCTACCTGGTCGAGTATGGGCGAGGTCGACTGGCCGACACGATCCGCTTCTTCAACGACGTACTGATCGGGGTGCCGACGATTGTCACCGGCGCATTCATCTATGCGATCTGGGTGACGCGGTTCGGCTTTTCCGGTTTTGCTGGATCACTGGCGCTCGCCATCGTCATGCTACCGCTGGTGACTCGGACCACAGAGGAGATGCTGCGGCTGGTGCCAAACGAGCTCCGGGAAGGCAGTCTGGCGCTGGGGGCCACTCGCAGTCAGACGGTGATGCGGGTCTGTATCCCCACCGCACTGCCTGGAATCATCACCGGAGCGATGCTGGCCGTCGCCCGTGCGATGGGGGAGACCGCGCCGCTGCTCCTGACTGCGCTGGGCAATGACCTGTTCACCGAGTACAACCCGGCAAAGCGCATGTCAACCCTCTCGCTGCAGATCTTCGACAACGCGGTGACGGGGTTCCAGGAGGGTCAAGGACGGGCATGGGCGGGCGCGCTCACACTCATCGCCATCGTGCTGATCTTCACCTTCGTTGCTCGCTTCTTCGGCCGCCGAGTGCGTACGTCGAATGCCTGACGTGGCAACTGAACCCGCGCCTGCCACACCCAAGGTGGATGGCACGACCCCGATCGCCGAGGCATCGGTAGAAGGGTTGTCGATTGAAAGGCTCAACGCCTGGTTCGGTAAGCATCACGTCGTGGCTGACGTGGACCTGACGGCTCCGGCCCATCGGGTCACCGCCCTCATCGGCCCTTCCGGCTGCGGGAAGAGCACCCTCCTGCGGTGTGTGAATCGCATGCATGAGATCGTGCCCGGTGCACGCGTCGAGGGCCGGGTGATGTTCGGCGGACAGAATGTCTACGATCCGGATATCGATCCAGGCTCGGTGCGCAGCGAGATCGGGATGGTGTTCCAGCGGCCGAACCCCTTTCCTACCAAATCGATTTATGAGAACGCGATCATCGGCGTGCGGCTCGCCAAATCCGCGGGGAATCGGAAGCTAGATGAGATCGCAGAAAGTGCGCTGCGCCGCGCACAGCTGTGGGACGAAGTCAAGGATCGTCTCAACAAGCCGGCGGTGAGCCTCTCTGGCGGGCAGCAGCAGCGGCTGTGCATCGCACGTGCTGTCGCGGTGGATCCGTCGCTCCTCCTGATGGATGAGCCGTGTTCCGCGCTGGACCCGATCGCGACCTTCAAGATCGAAGAGCTCATTCGCGAGATCGCCGATCAGTACACCGTGATCATCGTGACCCACAACATGCAGCAGGCGACGCGGGTATCGCACTTCACAGGCTTCATGACCATTGAGCGTGCAGGCGAACCCGGCCGGCTGGTTGAATTTGGTGCGACCGATCAGATTTTCGGAGCGCCGGCACAGGCGGCGACCGAGGCGTATGTGAGTGGTAGGGTGGGTTGAGAGATGGCGAGTGAAGTGAGCATCCTGGGGCGGTTGCAGGAGTCCGACCCCGGCCGCGAGCGTCCCAAGCGCCCCAGCATCGTGCAGGTGGAGAGTCCTGCACTGAGTACCCGAAACGTCAACGCGCGCTATGGCTCATTCCTGGCGCTTCGCAACGTTTCCATGTCGGCACCGCTCGGAGAGATCACGGCGATCATCGGTCCCTCCGGATGCGGCAAGTCCACGCTGCTCCGCAGCCTCAACCGGATCAACGACCTGATCCCCTCGTTCACCCTCGAGGGCGAAGTCATGGTAGGCGATCAGAATGTGTATGACTCGGGAGTCGACGTCGCGAGTCTGCGCCGGCGAGTTGGCATGCTCTTCCAGCGCCCCGCGCCATTCCCGATGAGCATCTACGACAACGTTGTCTACAGCCTCCGTCTCGATGGACGCCAGAGCAAGGCGGTGCTGGACGAGACCGTCGAGCGTTGCCTGCGACAGACGGCACTGTGGGATGAGGTGAAGGATCGTCTCAAGACGGCAGCCACCGGGCTCTCCGGAGGGCAACAGCAGCGCTTATGCCTGGCGCGGACCTTGGCCGCCGGGAGCGACATCATCCTCATGGATGAGCCGTGCGCTGCGCTCGATCCCATCTCGACGCTGCGGATCGAGGGGTTGATGCGAGAGCTGTGCGGGAGCGTGACGATCATCATCGTCACGCACAACCTGCAGCAGGCGGCGCGAGTCAGTGACTACACAGCGTTCATGTTGATGGGCGAGGGCCGGGCAGGCGAATTGGTCGAGCTCGGCAGGACCGACGAAATGTTCGCGGACCCGGTGGACAAACGAACCGAGGACTACATCACGGGGAGATTCGGATGAGCCAGCCGACGCCGGCGGGGACGCCGGTCACCCACAGGCCGGTTCTCCAGGCGGAACTTGACGCCATCCGCACATCGATTGTCGAGTTGACAAAGCATGTTGAGGTCGCGATCGAGCGGGCCGTCTGGGGGCTCCGTGAGCGTAACCCGGACATCTGCACGTCGGTCATCGAGGGCGACGTTGCGATCAACGAGCAGCATCGGAAGATCCGCGATGCCTGTTTTCACGTGATTCTCACGCAGGCGCCTGTGGCACGCGACCTTCGCGACATCCACGGCTTCGATCACATGGCCTCAGAGTTGGAGCGCATGGCAGACCATTGCGTCTCGATCGCCCGGATCGGCAGGTCGATGACGGAGTTGCCCGACGTACCTTCTTCGGAGCCGCTGGGAGCACTCGCCGAGCAGGCTGAGACACAGGTGCGCGACATTCTCGCTGCCTTCGAGGCGCGTGACACTCTTGCTGCCCGGGACATCGCTCGGCGCGACAGCATGGTCGATATGAAGTACCGCCAGATATTCTCGACCTACGTCAACGAAATGACCGCCGACGGGAGTCTTGCCCCGCGTGCGACCGGCCTGGTGTTCGTAGCGCACTACCTTGAGCGGATCGGCGACCGAGTGACGAATATCGCCGAGGAACTGATCTTCGCCGAGACCGGCGGGCTCGAGGACCTGGGGTAGCCGCGTCCGTTCTGGGGAACTCGGATGCCGATCACAAGCGACGCCCGTCACGCGACTCGCACCTTCGAACCGGTCACACTTGCGCGCCTGGAAAGCGCTGCATGGATCGGCTACTACCGCCGTGAGTGGTTTCGTGTCCTGGCCGCGTCAGTCGGACTGGTGCGGTGCGGTTTCGCAATGTCGTGGCCGAAGACGCTCCGGGGCGCGCGACCCACGCCTCCCGGAGATGCGGCGATTTCTGCTGCGCACGTACCGCAGCCTCAAATCAGCCGTTGCCTAACGAGCATGACGCTTGGGCCGTCGAGCCCGACCCAGATCACCGACGCCTAGGGCGACGCGCAAATGCCGTGCTTGAGGCGTCATCCACAATCCTTCGCGGGATTGCGGGGTAGGATGGGTCCTTCGTGGAGTTCCGTCGATGACCAGCCTCTTTCGGCGCCGGCGCAGGGAACCCCTGGCCGTGCCTCTGGAACCCGAGCCCACCGGCATCGATTGCACCGTGCCCGGATGCCCGAACACAGATGCTCTGCGGTGCGAGTACCGCGATCGTCGGGGGCACCTCTGCCCGGTGTCCTTCTGTCCGGACCACGGCACGGTCATCGAGGGGGCCCCGTACTGCCGCCGTCACGCGAGTACCGTGCGGGCGATCGGGGGGCTCGCCTCCGATCCGAACGGCCGGCCGGATCTCGACGACCGCACCCCGTCGCTGGTCAACTGGATCTCGCGCGAGCTCGACGGACACATCCGAGCGCAGTTGGAAGCCGCGGCAGGCGAAGGCGAGTCGGTGGTGTCCGATGATGCCGTCCATCTCTCGCGAGATCAGAACCGGAACCTTCGCTGGGAGCGGAGCTGGCGGCTCGTGGAGAACACGGGCCTGGTGCTCAAGATCAGCATCCACGTGTCCGCGGAGAACGACGAGCTGGTGCGCATCAACGTCGGCAGCGAGATGGTCGCCGATGGCATCCCACCCTGGATCGCTCGGCGGAAGATGGGCGAGGACGTCGACGTCTCGATCGACGTCGCGCAGCGACAGCTCTTTTATCTGTACCTGCAGGAGAGCATCGCCAAAGCCGTGGCGGAGTTCCGAGGCGGCGATCGCCGCCTCGCGCGGTAGCCCTGGCCCCAGTCGATACCCTGTCGGCCAGGACAAGCTGAGGCCACATTTCGAGGAGAGTCGATGAACGCCGAGGAATACCTTGACAACACCGGTCGGGATGACATCCTCGGTGGCGGCGCACGGCGGATTCCGATCACCACGTCCAGAGGTGACTTCCACGTCTGGACCAAGCGTGTCGGCAATAACCCGACCGCGAAGTTGCTGCTCCTGCACGGCGGACCAGCGGCAACCCACGAGTATTTCGAGGCCTGTGACAGCTTCCTTCCGGCCGCCAACATCGAGTACTACTACTACGACCAGCTCGGGTCTGCATTCAGCGATCAGCCGGACGAACCGGATCTCTGGCAGGTTGACCGGTTTGTCGACGAGGTCGAACAGGTACGCGTCGCGCTCGGCCTGGACGCCGGGAACTTCTTCCTGCTCGGGCACTCGTGGGGCGGGATCCTCGCAACCGAGTACGCGTTGCGCCATGAGGAACACCTCAAGGGGCTCGTGATCTCCAACATGATGATGAGCATCCCTGCGTACAACGAGTACGCCCGCAACGCGCTGATGCCCGCGATGGACCAGGACGTGCTCGCGGAGATCAAGCGGCTCGAGGCCGCCGGCGACACCGAGACGCCGCGATACATGGAACTGCTCAACGACCACTATCTGCAACACGTGCTCCGGTTGCCCGCCGACCAGTGGCCGGACCCGGTCAACCGCGCGTTCGCGCACATCAATCGGTCCATCTACGTCCCCATGCAGGGACCGAGCGAGCTCGGTGCCAGCGGGATCCTCGCCAACTGGGACCGGACCGATGCACTGGAGAGCATCAACGTGCCCACGCTCGTGATCGGCGCAACCCACGACACCATGGACCCGGCCCATATGGAGATGGTGGCCGGCAGGATCCCCCACGGCCGTTTCCTGCTCTGCCGGAACGGCAGCCACATGGCCATGTACGACGACCAGGTCACGTACTTCCGCGGGCTGATCGACTTCATCGTGGACGTCGACCACTGGAGCGCGTCGCGGCGGGGAGCCGACCAGTCGCTCCCCGGACGCCGGGGGCTCTGACGGCCTGGCCCCCACTCCGGAGCCCTATCCTGTGCCCGTGCGGGCTCCCCAGGATCGGCGCGGTGACGCTGCGCCTGAGGAGCAGCGCTCGCTCAGGAGGACGTGCGCGGAGGCGTTGCTCCTCGTCCTCGCGCCTGCGGCGGCCTTCTTCGGCCTGAGACTGACGCTGATGGCGCCGCCGGATCTGAATGACCCGGCGATGCACACCACGTTCATGATCGATCCGCACGACATCTTCGTCCGGTATGCGGCCGTCTTCCAACCGACCGAGCGCCTGCGCGAGGGGGCGCGAGTTGGGCTCCTGGTCCCCGGTCGAATCTCCTACCTCCTGTTCGGCGGCGTCCCCGGGTTCGTGGTCTTCCGCTATGTGCTCGCGCTCATCGCAGTGGTGCCGACGTACCTGCTGCTGCGACGTCTCTACAGCCGGGTGGCCGGGGTCATCGGGGTCATCGTCATCCTCAGTTGCCCGGTCATCATCCTGGCCTGGGGCACCGACTTTCCCGACTCCGCCGGCGTCTCGTACCTGATCGGCGGGCTGGCATGCCTCGTGATGCCATCAGCTCGCCACCGCCCCGCCTGGCTGATCGGCTCCGCGGTGCTGTTCACGCTTGCGGTCTGGGCGGTGGCCGCTTCGGCGCCGCTGATCCTCGCAACACTCCTGGCGTACTGGCTTGTCCGGCGCAAACGCGACCGCCCGCGCCTCTGGCGAGACCTCGGCGTGATGGTGGGCACCGCCGCAGGCGTCACCGGGCTGCTCTCGGTCGCTTCCGCCGTGCTGATCGGTCCGTGGGACTACATCCTGACCACGATCCAATCGCTCATCTACCTCGCGGAGCCGGCGCAGACGGTCGCCAACCATTCCCGCAGCCCGCTGTGGGCGCCCTACATCACGTACCTGCTGGTTCCGCCGGCGGTCGGTCTCGCCTGCTACGCGGCGTTCGGCGGGCGCCTCACGGATGTGATTGCCAGGGGCCGCCTGGGGCGGATCGGGCGCCGTCTCGGGGCAATTCCCACGGCTCAACTGTGCGTGAGCGTGGCGTGCGCCTTCCAGATCGTGATCGACGTGATCCTGCAGTTCATCGGCGGCACGCAGGTCCTGGAGGTGCACTACTTCTCGTCGCTGCTCTGGGCCTCGGTGCTGCTCACGCTCGCGATCACGATCGCCGAACTTGGCCGGCCGATCCTCGAGCATGCGCGCTATCGCTGGCTCATCCCTGTGGGGTTGGTCGCCGTGCCGCTCGTGTTCGAAATCTCCCCGCGGGTGCCGCAGTTCGGCTGGATGCCGGTTGGACTGCTGATCGTCGTTGCCATCGTGCTGCTCGCGTGGGTGGCGCATCGCGAAGCCGCCTCGCACGACCTTGTGCGCTCGCGGCTCATGGTCGGTGGAGCCCTGACCGCGATCGTTGCCGGGCTGCTCGTGCTGACCGTCACGCCGACACAGCACAAGCACGAGCGCGGTACCGTCGATGACACGTTCCCCGACTACGCCTATACGTTGGGGGGCAACGACCCTGCGTGGGGTGACGACTCGACGTGGGTGAACCTCTATGCGGTCACCACGCAGATGCCGGCGTTCGTCGGTCCCGCCGCCTACACCGGCGAACAGCTGCTCATGTGGTGGAACGGCAACCAGCTCAAGGAGCTGCGCGAGCCAATCGGCATCTTCCACGCATTCTTCGACTCGATTCCGAGCAACCTCGGCGACCTGACGCCGCTCGACAAATACTTCTTCGGACAGCGTCATCCGGCGCAGATCCTGCTGATGAGCCTCACCGGCCAGGGATTCCAGGCCTCACTCGACTCGCTGAAGCCCTACGGAGCTCAACTGGTGCGCGCAGGAGTCCTGCGATCGGGCTCGGTTGCGCTGCATCTCTGGCTGATCGATTTGCACGAGTACCTCCGGACTCCGTAAGGGGCGGGAGCCGGGAAGGGAGGACATCCCCATCCCGTGACGATCTCGTTGTGGGGCGGCAGCGCCCGCTCCAGCATGGGATCGTCGTCTGCATGACGCGGAATATGCGCCGGGTGTCAGTCGCCCTCGTGGCACCGAGCGTGCTGCTCACCGCGATGCTCGGCAGCGGCGCGCCGGTCGCCGATGCCGGAGCGGTGACGCCGGCCTGGACTGCGTATGTCGCCAACTCGGGTTCGGACACGGTCACTCCCATCGATACAGCCACCGGGGCGACCGGGCCGCCGGTGGCAGTGGGCACCTATCCCGACGCAATCGCCTTCACGCCGAACGGGAAGACCGCGTATGTCGTGAATGTGGATTCAGACACGGTCACACCGATCAACACATCCACCAATACCCCGGGAGCACCGATACCGGTCGGGTCCCTTCCGGAAGGGATCGCCATCGCGCCCGATGGCAAAACGGCCTATGTGACCAACACCTTTTCGAACACCGTCACGCCGATCAATATCGCGACCAACACCGCTCTGCCACCGATATCCGTCGGCTCCGAGCCGGTGGGAATCGCGATCACGCCGAACGGAGGAACCGCGTACGTGGTGGATCTCGCCTCGAACAATGTGAGCCCATCGATCTCACCACCCGCGTCGCGGGCGCTTCGATCCCCGTCGGCACCGCCCCCAGCAATCTTGCGATCACGCCTGACGGAGCCACGGTGTATGTGGTGAACAGCCGGTCGAGCAATGTGACGCCGATCGATAGCGCAACCAACGTCGCCGGGACACCGATCACGGTCGGCTTGAACCCCGACGACATCGCCATCTCGGCGGACGGGACCACCGCGTACGTCACGGCGGTGGGTGGTCCAACCGACAACGTCATGCCGATCGATCTCGCCACCGCGACGCCGGGCAGCCCCATTCCGATCGCCGGGGGAGCAACCGGGATGGCGATCACGCCGGATGACAAGACCGTCTATGTCACCGACTACAACGTGGTCACGCCCGTCGATACCGCTACGGACACCACAGGGACGCCGATCAGTGTGGGGGCGGACGCTTTCGCCATCGCGATCACGCCCGACCAGGCGCCTGTGGCGCGACTCACCGTCACGGGCTCGGCCCTCGGCATCGCGACCGAGTTCGACGCATCGGCATCGACGGTCGCGTATGGCGGCATCGCGTCCTATGCGTGGAATTTCGGCGATGGCAATACCGCCACCACCACAACGCCGACCACTTCGCACACGTACGCGGCGGTCGGGACCTATACCGCCACGGTCACCGAGACGAGCACCGGCGGGACGTCGACGACCCAGGTCTTCACGGGAATCACCATGAGCCGCAACGGCGGCCCCTCGGCGCGGGTGGCGCAAGCGGTCACCATTGTGGCGCCCGGTGTCTACAGCGCACTGACTCCGTTCCGCGTCTGCGATACGCGCGTCGTGACGCCGGCAAATCAGTGCACGGGGCACACCCTTGGCGCGGCAGGTTCCCTGGTGGTGCAGGTCACCGGCAGGACCGGACCGCAGGGTCAGTCCGTGCCCGGGAATGCGCAGGCAGTCGCGTTGAGCGTGACCGCCGTTTCCGACAGCAGCGCGAACAGTTACCTCAGCGTCGTTCCGTCTGGTGAAGGGCTTCCCAAGGTCTCCAATATCAGCCTCGACGCCGGCGCCGCGCAGGCAAACCTCGTGGTCGTGCGGCTTGCAGGCGGTGGCGACGTCACGGTGTTCAACGCAGCCGGCAGAGCCGATGTCGTCGTCGACGTCGAGGGATACTTCGCGCCGCCAGGCGCAATGCCGGTCGCCGGCGAGTTTCACGCAATGCCGCCACTCCGGATCTGCGACACCCGGGCCGGCGCGGGCACCGGGTGTGCAGGCACGGTCGATCACGCTGTACCAGGCAACACCTGGCGTGACGTGGTCCTCTCCGGTCTTCCCTCGGGCGTCGCGCCGGGCACGCCGTCAATCCCGACACACGGCGCTGCGGCGGCGGTGTTCAACCTCACCGCCGTTGGCGGAACGCAGTCGACGTACGTGACCGTGAGGCCGCCGGACTCGATCTCCGACGCATGTCCGACCGGTGCTCCCGCGACGTCAAATCTGAATCCTCGCGCCGGAACGGCATTGCCCAACCGCGTCATCTCCGCGCTCGGACCGCACCAGGACGTGTGCGTCTACAACGCCGTGGGCAGCATCGATGTCATCGTCGATGTGAACGGCTGGTTCGGCGACGGGACCGAAGCTCCGACCGTCCCGCCCGGCGCGTTTTTCTACTCACTGCCGCCGGCTCGCATCTGCGACACCCGCACCGCAGCGACAGGGTCCGGGACGGCGTGTGAGAACCATGAGCTCGGGCCGAAGACCATGCTCGTCGTCCAGGTGGCCGGCCAGGGTCTCGTTCCCAACGCGGGAGGCGCGAACCCGCCGGTTGCCCTGGTGGCCAACCTCACCGGCGTGGCGGGCACCGCTGCAACGATCTTCACGCTCGTGCCCGACGGTGGCCATCGTCCGGTTGCCTCTGACCTCAACCCCCGCGCCGGCGACGTGGTCGCGAATCTCGCTTTCGTCGAGCTCGCCACCTCCGGCCCCCATCCCGGCGCCGTGGACCTCTACAACGACGTCGGCTGGATCAACGCGATCCTCGACGTGGCCGGCTGGTTCCAGTAGCCAGGCACCAGCTCCGGCCCGAGTAGGGCGCGGTCCCGATGCGTATCATCGGTCGTGAGCCGGGTCGCCAGGGGACTCGGCGATGGTAGAAGACGAGAAGAGGTGGTGGAGCAATGAACGTCAGCAAAGTGCGTCGAGTTCTCTTTGGAACGGTCATCGGTGCGACCGGCATCGCGTTGGCGGCGCCGTTCTCGCACACCGGCCTCGCCGCCGCTGCGCCGGCGGCCACCGTGTACGCGAGCGGAACCACCGGTGTCGTCTCGCCATCGCACGCGGTTCCGGCAGCGGCCGGACAGGTCGCCACCCACGCCCCGCGAGGCGTGCGCGCAGCGCCGAGATCGGCTGCCGCGCAATCACATGCCGCCGCGCCGGCGGCCACTGCCGCAACCGCATCGGTGCCGAGCTCGCTGCTCGCGAACTTCAACGGAACGAGCAGCAACGACAGCCGCAAGACCAACTTCAATCAGGAGTTCGAGCCGCCGGACCAGGGACTCTGCGTCGGCAACGGCTACGTGCTCGAGCCGGTGAACTCGGCATTCAGGATCTTCAAGACCAACGGTCACAGCCTGATTGGTCCCAGTAACGTCAACGACCTCTTCGATCAGGGATCGACGCAGTTCACGAGCGATCCGCGCTGCTACTACGACCCGACCACGAACACGTGGTTCGCCACGATCCTGTTCCTGAGCGGCGGTGAGAGTCCCGACGGCAAGTCGTCTCAGCTGGACATCGCGGTCAATGCCTCGGGCAACCCGGAGAACATCTGGACGCAGTACCAGATCAACACAACCGACGCAACCGGCAACGGCTGCCCGTGCTTCGGTGACCAGCCCACACTCGGTATCGACCAGGACAACCTCTACGTCAGCACCAACGAATTCTCGATTCTCGGCCCCGAGTTCAACGGCGCCCAGGTCTTCGCGTTCTCCAAAAAGGACCTGGTGGCCGGCAGTTCCGTCCACTTCGCGCACTTCAGCAACCTCAGCATCGGTGGCACGGTCGTGGCGTCGGTGCAGCCGGCGATCAGCACCGGTGCGCCGAATGCGGAGTACTTCCTCAACTCGCTCGATCCCACCGGCACCACGGACCACCGCCTCGGTGTCTGGGCGATGACCGATCGCACCGCGCTCCAGCACGGCAAGCTGCCCAAGCTGTCCAGCACGGTGATCGCGTCGGAGACCTACGGCCTGCCGCCGGGGTCCGCGCAGAAGGGCGCGACCAGCACGATCGATTCCGGGGACGATCGCATGCAGCAGACCCAGTACATCAACGGTCTGCTCTGGGGTGAGCTGACGAGCGTCGTCACGATCGCCCATGACTCGACCAATCGCGCTGGGGCCGCCTGGTTCAGCGTTCGCCCCTCGCTGAGCGGCGGGCACATCGGCGCATCGGTGGTCGAGCACCAGGGCTACGTGGTCGACTCGGGTAACAACGTCATCTACCCCGCACTCCAGTCCACGTCGTCGGGGAATGTGGCGATGGTCTTCACCGTGACCGGTGCCGCTCATTACCCGAGCGCCGCATATGCGGTGCTCGGAGCAGGACGGTCCTCCTTCGGCGCCATCACCATCGCTGCTGCGGGCACCGGTCCGTACGCGCCCACATCCTCACGCTGGGGTGACTACTCGTGGGCGGTCATGGATCCCACCGCACCGGCCGTGTGGCTCGCCACCGAGTACATGCCGCCGCTCTCGAGCCAGACACCTGACCGCGTCAGCAACTGGGGGACGCGTGTCCTCGAGGTGGCCGTCGGCTAGGAATTCCCCTGTCGTCAGGCCGGCCATGCGCCGGGCGCCGCACCGCGGATGCCCGGCTCGTGGCGCCCGACCCTGAGCCGCGAGTGCGCTACCGGCCTGACCGGCATCCGGACTAAAGCTCAGGCGGGCTCCATGGCGATGGCGCGGGAGGTGGCGGTGGCGGCGGCGGCGCGAGTGGCAGCGCAGCAACGGGCACTGGCGCACGAGCGGCGACTGGGGCGGGCCGGCGGGGCGCAAGGAAGGTCATCGTCAGCACGTATGCGAATCCCGCATCGATGATCAGGCCGGTGATCGTCCCCGCGACCAGTGCGAGTGGCTCCGTCCCGATCCGTGAGGCGGCGGCGAACGCTCCGATCAGCACCAGTATCAACAGGATGACGCGCACGACCGCCCATCCGATGGCCTTGACGAAGCCGGCGTAGAAGATCATCACCAGAACGGCGACGATCGCCAGCCCCGGTCGAATGTTCACCGTTTGCTCGACGATCCCTCCCGTGCTCGGGTCCTGCACAGGCACGGTGATAGTCGGAACGATCAAGCCGATTGCAAAGATGAGAAGAACCACGAGCGCGCCGTGGGCCACGGTGATCCATCGAGCGATTGCGACCCAGTCGGTCCCGACCATGGGCGATGCCAGCGAGACCGTCGGGGCATTGATGCTCACCGGCGCCGGAGCCGTGCCACTTCGCGCCTCGTCGACGCGACGACCGTCGGGCAGGACCAGCGGCGCGCCGCAGCGCTTGCACGTGCTCGCATTCTTGAGCTCCGACCACCTCCAGCAGTTGGGGCAGCAGACCGCGACGGGTGCGCTGGCAGCCATCGCTCATTCTCTGCAGACGCCGAGCGAGGATTGAGCGCCGTTCACAGACGGTGCCACGCCCGTCACGGGTTCGCGTCAGGCGGTTGGCACGCCCATCGGCGAGTGCTGGGAACCGATCAGCGAGCGCGGATCGACCAGCCCACAGGTGCAACCTCGACGGGCGGCGGCTCAGGCAGTGCGGCGACTGTGACTTCGGGCGGTGCCGCAGCGACCTCGTCGGCGCGCCGGCCGTCCGGAAGGATGAGCGGAGTCCCGCAGCGCTTGCAGGTCAGCACCGTTCCCAATTCGGTCCATTTCCAGCATGTCGGGCAGCAGACTTTTATGATCACCGCTCATTCTCAGCAGCGAAGAACCGGGAGTCGGGCGCCGTGCGTGGACGGTGCCGAGACCGTGACCGGTTCAGCGCAGGCCGAGATATCGGATCGGATCCGGTCAGCGAAGTCACGACGCGCCTCGCCCAATCCGTGCATCGTAAAGGCGACGATCGAAGGCCTCGAGATGCTCAGGCGGGAGGAGTGCACATCGTGGATACTGGCGCGCCGGTGCCGCAAGCGTAGATCCCTGTGTCCCATGTGGCGACGTACTGCGTCGCACCGACACTGTAGGTCACGGTGAATCCGGTCCAGCCACCGCCGGCGGACGGTGAACGCCGTGCGATTCCCACATCCAGCTCCGTGTATGTCGCCTGAGCGCTGCTGGCTGATTGCCGCCACTTCCCACGAGCACACATGGGTCACGCGATAGCCGGTGACGGCATGCAGCGTTTGGGTCACCTTTGGAGGAAAGCCGTCGATTGTGCCGATGCCGCCCGTGTTCGTCGCCGTTGACGTGTCGAGAGCAATCTCGCGAACGTACGCTCCGAACCCACGTCTCCTCGGCCCGTAACCCGGATTCCTGAACCTGGCGCACAGCACACCGCCGTCGGAACGTCGGCCCTCATGGTCAATGAGGATGAGGCGGCGATTATAGACCGGCTAACGTGGTGTTTTGAGGATCGGGACAATCACAGCGCGGCGAAGAAGGTGACGATATCGCGAGCAAGACGCTCGGGTTCTTCGACCGGCGCGAAGTGCCCGCCGGCAGGCAGCGTGGTCCACTGGCGGATGTTGTAGAGGCGTTCTGCCCATTCGCGAGGAGGGTCGCCCTCGGGTTCAAACGTGTGCATGAACCGCGCAAGAGCAGTTGGGACCGTCACGACGTGATCGTCTGCGTGGCCCAGTAGATCGTGAGGTTGGCCAGCAGGAAGTCGCGCGAGAATCGTGAGTCGAGGTCGCCGTGAGTGTCGCCCCATGACCGCCATTTCTCCAGAATCCAGGCGGCCAAGCCTGCCGGAGAGTCGTTGAGCGCGTATCCAAGGGTCTGCTCGGTGGAATCTCGAGATTGCTCAGGTGGATGCCGAGCAAGGGTCGTGGATCGTCGAGTCGGGCCACCTGGTCTTCGCGATGCGCTCGCGTAGGTCGATGAGCACGGCATCGTCGACGTGAATCAAGAACGGCTCGCGGTCCCCTGTGGTTCTCAAGCTGGGGAGATCATGCTGGCTCGGACGACGCGCGTGGCGGGACAGGCGACCAGACCGGTCAGGAATCGAGAAGCGCCCGTCTCGGGCCGTAGCTAGAGTGACCGCCATGGACATCAACACCACCAGTTCAGGAGTCACCATGACCAGCTCTACCACCGAAGGCATCAAGACCGTGCTGCATCCGGTCACCGACCTGGCGAAGGCCAAGGCGGTGTACACCGCCCTGCTCGGCATGGAGCCGCAAGCCGATGCGGCGTACTACGTCGGCTACGAGGCCGCGGGCCAGCAGATCGGGCTGGTACCGGGCGGAGGAGCGCAGGGCATGACCTCACCGGTTGCCTACTGGCACGTGCCGGATATCGAAGCGAAGCTGGCCGAGGTGACCGCCGCCGGTGCCACCCTGAAGGAGCCCGCGCGCGACGTGGGTGGCGGCCGCCTGGTGGCCACCGTCACCGACCCCGACGGCAACGTCCTGGGGCTGCTTCAGGACCGATGAGTGGCTGCCCGGTCGGCGTCAGCCGGCCGGGCATCGCACCATCCCGCATAACACGGTGATCATGGAGACGGCCCTGCGCAACCAACAGGTGGCGACACGATGAGCAAGGCCAGGATGATGGACACGCAGTCGCCTTCGCTGCAGGGTGCCCACCGCAACGATGTGATCCGCGTGCACGGCGCACGCGAGAACAACCTCAAGGACGTCAGCGTTGAGATCCCGAAACGCCGGCTCACGGTGTTCACCGGCGTCTCCGGTTCGGGCAAGAGCTCGCTGGTGTTCAACACGATCGCCGCGGAGTCGCAGCGGCTGATCAACGAGACATACAGCGCCTTCGTACAGGGCTTCATGCCGACGCTGACGCGGCCCGACGTCGACGTCCTCGAAGGGCTGACGACCGCGATCATCGTCGACCAGCAGCGGATGGGTGTCGACGCCCGCTCCACGGTCGGGACCGCCACCGACGCCAACGCGATGCTGCGCATCCTCTTCAGCCGGCTCGGACAGCCGCACATCGGCTCGCCCAACGCGTTCTCCTTCAACATTCCCGCAGTCCGAGCGAGTGGTGCGGTCACGATCGAACGCGGCGCGGGTACCACTGTGAGCACGAACTTCACCCGCGCCGGCGGCATGTGCGCACGCTGCGAGGGCCGGGGTACCGTCACCGACTTCGACCTGACGCAGTTGTACGACGACAGCAAGTCGATCAACGAGGGTGCGCTCACCATCCCCGGCTTCAGTGTCGACGGCTGGTACGGCCGCATCTACAGCGGCTCCGGCTTCGTCGACCCGGACAAGCCGATCCGCACATACACCAAGACCGAGCTCCGCAACCTGCTCCACAAGGAGGCGACCAGGATCAAGGTCGACAACATCAACCTGACCTACGAGGGTCTGATCCCGCGAATCCAGAAGTCATTCCTGTCCAAGGACATCGACGCACTGCAGCCACATGTGCGCGCCTTCGTCGAGCGGGCGGTGACCTTCGCCGTCTGCCCCGATTGCGGTGGCACCCGGCTGAACGAGGCGGCCCGGTCGTCGAAGATCAAGGGGATCAATATCGCCGACGCCTGCCTCATGCAGATCAGCGACCTGGCCGGGTGGATCCGCAGCGTCGAGAAGCCGTCGGTGGCCCCGCTCCTCGCCGCGATGCGACAGACGCTCGACTCGTTCGTCGAGATCGGGCTCGGTTACCTGTCACTCGACAGGCCGTCAGGCACGCTGTCGGGCGGCGAGGCGCAGCGCGCCAAGATGATCCGCCACCTCGGCTCCTCACTCACCGACGTCACCTACGTCTTCGACGAGCCCACCGCGGGCCTACACCCTCATGACGTCCAGCGGATGAACGACCTGCTCCTGCGGCTGCGAGACAAGGGCAACACGGTGCTCGTCGTGGAACACGAGCCGGAGACGATCGCCATCGCCGACCACGTCGTCGACCTCGGCCCCGGCGCCGGTACCGCCGGCGGCACCGTCTGCTTCGAAGGCACCGTCGAGGGGCTGCGATCCAGTGGCACCCTCACCGGCCGCCATCTCGACGACCGGGCCGCACTCAAGGAGACGGTGCGGACGCCCACCGGCGCGCTGGAGATCCGCGGCGCGACCGCGCACAACCTGCGCGACGTCGACGTTGATATCCCGCTCGGGGTGCTGGTCGTCGTCACCGGCGTCGCCGGCTCCGGCAAGAGCTCGCTTGTGCACGGGTCGATCCCCGCCGGCGCCGGTGTGGTCTCGGTGGACCAGGGCCCGATCCGCGGCTCGCGGCGGAGCAACCCCGCCACGTACACCGGACTGCTCGACCCGATCCGCACGGCGTTCGCCAAGGCCAACGGCGTGAAGCCGGCGCTGTTCAGCGCCAACTCTGAGGGCGCATGCGCCAACTGCAACGGCGCCGGCGTCATCTACACCGACCTGGCGATGATGGCCGGCGTCGCCAGCATCTGCGAGGAATGTGAGGGGAAGCGATTCCAGGCATCGGTGCTGGAACACCATCTCGGCGGCCGTGACATCAGCGAGGTGCTTGCGATGTCCGTCACCGAGGCCCAGGCGTTCTTCGACTCCGGCGATGCGCGCACGCCGGCCGCGCACGCCGTCCTCGCCCGGCTCGCCGACGTGGGACTCGGCTACCTCATCCTCGGGCAGCCACTCACAACCCTGTCCGGCGGCGAGCGGCAGCGGCTCAAGCTGGCAACTCGCATGGCCGAGAAGGGCAACGTCTATGTCCTCGACGAGCCGACCACCGGCCTCCACCTCGCCGATGTCGAGCACCTGCTCGGCCTGCTCGATCGGCTCGTCGACTCGGGCAAGTCGGTCATCGTCGTCGAGCACCACCAGGGGGTCATGGCGCACGCTGACTGGATCATCGACCTCGGCCCAGGCGCCGGCCACGACGGCGGCCGGATCGTCTTCGAGGGCACACCCGCCGATCTCGTCGCCGGCCGCTCCACCCTCACCGGCGAGCACCTCGCAGCCTACGTCGGCGCATGACGGGGGCTCTTGCGGAACCCCTGATACGAGTTCTCTCCCGGGGTTCGACTCGTCCCGCGGGGATGGCGGCGGGGCGTGTTCAACAGAGTCGAGGGATCCCGACGTGGCACGATTTCGAAGTGATCAGCACACCCGCGGCAGCGCAGCACCTGCGCGACCTCGCGCGGCTGCGCCGCGTCCGCGACCGGATCGACCGGGAGTACGCGCAGCCGCTGGACGTCGAGGCGCTCGCCCGCGGCGCGAACATGTCAGCCGGGCACCTCAGCCGCGAGTTCAAGCTGGCCTACGGTCAAAACAGGTGACCAGACCCGTCAGGAATCGAGAAGCGCCGGTGCGGGAGCCGCAACTGGCATGACCGCCATGGACATCAGCATTCACGGGAGCTTCCTCCCGCACGTCGACCCCGACGCATCCCTGGCCTTCTATCGCGACGCGCTCGGCTTCGAGGTTCGCGCCGATGTCGGATACGGCGGCTTGCGCTGGATCACCGTCGGCCCCGCCGGCCAGCCCGGCACGTCCATCGTGCTGGAGCCGCCAACCGCGCCGGGCTGCGGCGCCACCGACGAGGAACGCCGCACCATCGCTGAGATGATGGCCAAGGGCAGCTACGCCCACATCCTCATGGCCACAGCCGACCTCGACCGTGCCTTCGCGCGGTTGGAGGCCAGTGGCGCCGAGGTCGTCCAGGAGCCGACCGAGCAGCCGTACGGGGTGCGCGACTGCGCGTTCCGCGATCCCGCCGGCAACCTCATCCGCATCCAGGAGCAGCGCTGAGCCATCCGGCGGTCGCAGCCAAGGAGAAGTTGTGGTCGAGACAGCACGATCAGCGGACGGAACCAGGATCGCGTACGAACGCACCGGCGACGGCCCGGTCCTGATCCTTGCCGGCGGCGCGTTGAACAACCGGCATTCAGCTGATGCGTTGGTCCCTCACCTCGTGGAGCGGTTTTCCGTCGTCGCATTCGACCGTCGCGGTCGTGGGGACAGCTCGGACACCCCACCGTACGCCCCGGCTCGCGAGGTGGAGGACCTCAAGGCACTCATCGATGCTGTCGGTGGTTCGGCGATGGTCTTCGGCCACTCCTCTGGCGCCGTCCTCTCGCTGGAGGCCGCCGCTGACGGCGCCGCAATCACCCGGCTGGCTGTCAACGAGCCACCGTACCTCACGGGCAACGCGGAGACAGCGGGTGCCACCCTGCGGAGGATCGAGGCCGCACTCGACGTAGGCGACCGGGGCACGGCGGTGGAGATCTTCATCCGCGCGACCGGCGCCCCATTCGACCCGGCGATCAAGACGCAGCCCTGGTTCGGAGGCCTGGAGGCGGTTGCTCACACCCTTCCTTACGACCTCGCCCTGGTCGGGGACAGCAGCGTCCCGGTCGAACGGCTCGCGAAGATCACGGCGCCCACGCTCGGCCTCTACGGCGGTGCCAGCCCCGAGTGGGCTGCAGCGTCAATCAGCGCGGTCGTCGGCGCCATCCCGGGTGCGACCCGGAAGGTCCTCGAAGGCCAGACGCACGCCGCCGACCCTGCGGTCCTGGCGCCGGTTCTTATCGACTTCTTCGGCTGAGCTTGCGCATTCCACGGATTCGCGCAGGAGTGCGTCGGTAACGCGAGATCCAGCGCGTGATGGGCCTTACATGCACATGTTCGGAATGTCGACGTGCTTTGTCGTCCCGGACTCCACGGTGATGCTGACGAACGGAGTCACGTTCGCCGGGGGCGGGAAGTGCGCCTGGAGTACGTACTCACCTGGAGCGAGAGCGAACTGATACGACGAGTTCGTCGAAACCTGCTCCTGCGCCCTGACGGTCGTGGGGAACACTGCGACTGATGAGCCAGCCCCGATGGACCTCCAGGTCATCTCACCTTCAAGCACCGTGACGGTCCCCGCTGCGTACTGCACACCAGGGGGCGGTCCGAGTGCAGCGCACGGGATGATCCCACCCACCACGAGACCTTCACCCGGTGGCGGGTTTGTTGACCCGCACGCGCTCGCGCTCACGACCAGAAAGAGCGACAAGAGCACCAGCCGAGATCGCATCGGGCGGGAGCTAACCACAGTTCCCTGTTGAGGATGTCTCGCCAGCACTCACCTGCTCGACCCCGCTCGCAACGGCCATCGCAGACCGAACGGCGACCTGCGTCACCGCCCCGTGGCCGCCGACAACGAATACCGATTCGCTGAGGGGTTCATGTCCGGGCGACACAGGAGGCACACCGAGCAGGAACGCTGAACCTGCCGGCTCCAGGTTCACGTCAGTTGGAGGCAGCGCAGCGGACCAGACGGTCGCCCCGCTACTGAGTGTTCGGACGGACACGGCGGTAGGTGCGAACGAAGGATTGCCCATTGGTCCGTTGGTGAGCGCCGAAGTTCCATCCCATGAGAATGCCTTGACGTACGTGCCCTGAAGACGCGCGGCGACACGACCCGCGTGAGCGAGATCGTGGATCACCGTTCCGCCACATGCGGAGTCGTCCTCTGCGATCAAGGTTCCGTCGTGTGTCGCAACCACGCCAAAGACCGATGACCCAACCTCTGCTGAGTACAGCAGCTTGCCCGTGGACAATCGATATTCGCTGATCTGCGTGATGGAGACGAAGGAGGAGGTGGTTACGATCGCCTCGTCTGACGTGAGACTGCACGAGACAACGGAAATGTTTCCGTGGTCGCTGAAATCTCCCACTTGCGTGATCGGCCGGCGATTGTGTCCGGGGAGCGATACGTACAGCCACGCCGGCGACGCCACTCCGACGATTGTGTTCGCCGAGACCTGCACCGACTGTTGGCCAGCGGGCGCGGCGTTGGGTCCAAGGACCTCGCAGAGGTGACGACTGTCGTCGGCCCAGGTTCCGCCGCTGAGGTTACTCGCAATCAGCCGGCCGTCAGACGAGTACAAGGCGTTGCCGATCTCGACGCCTGAACCGTCCGGCGATTGCTCTCCGAGTCCCCGAATCGAGGCTGCGAACTCCATCCAACCAACCGCGTGACCCTGCCAATCGCTCGCGATGAGCCGCCTGGGATCGGCTGCGTCGACGGTCCAGAAGACGGCGACGCCGGCCGGCAGAGCTTTCTGGGTGATCGGCAGCGGCGCGGATTGTCCGCTGTCGGTCGCCCAATTCAGAAGCGCCCCGGGAGCCGGCGACCATTGCGGGGGAGTTCCCGATCCGCCGTTGCACCCGGCCAGGGTTGCAACTGCCGCGCACCCAACGAGGCCCTGGCGCACGGCGCAAAACGGTCGCCGCCTGGGTACTCCCACGCCCCTTGAGCCTCTCACCATCACTGACTCCACTCCTTGTCCCAGTACGTCCTACGCCCATCCGAACCGCAGGGTTCCCGCGAGACCCACGACCAGCAGAGATATCCTCGACGGCCTCGTGCGCAAAATCCCCTGATTCGCTAAGGGGTTTGTGGCGGAGGGAGAGGGATTCGAACCCCCGGTGGCTCTGACACCACTGCGGTTTTCAAGACCGCTCCGATCAACCGCTCCGGCATCCCTCCGCGCGGGGTCAGTCCAGTTTAGGCGGCCATCACGGTGACGGACTGACCCCAGGCCACGCGTGAGGAGCGCAGGAACCTCGTCGTTGACGAATTATCCCCAGAGGGTGACCATGGCTCGCATGGCAGCGATGTTGATCTTCGTGGTGTGCATCGCCGCCTTCCTGGTCGTTCTCTTCTGGTACGGATTGCGACGCGAGCCCAACCGCGACCCGGCAATCGGGACCAACAGCCCGTATCCCGCCGGCCCCACGGGGGCAGGCGCGGACGTTCCGCCGTACCTCCCGACCTTCACCGTCAGCGACGCGGAAACCTTCCGCCGCGGCGCAGACCGGCGACTGACCCGCATATTCCGTCAACCGCGGGTCAAGGCGCGGAGCTGGATGGACGAGCCGGGTGCGCTCGAGGGTGCGGGCCTTGTCGATGCTCCGTCGCCGGCCGATCCCGACACCCTGACTCCAGTGGCGGCGCATCCACATCGGCACAGGAAGCGCCGCTAAACCGAGGCAGCCGTCATCTCCTCGAGCTGATCAGCGTGCTCCTCGAGGTGGCCGACGAGGAAGCGCTCGACCAACTCCTCGACGGTGATCGCCCCGCGGGTCGGATGCAGCCCGCGGATCCCCCACTGGCCGGCTGCCATACCAGCGAGGAAGCCGCGCAACGTCGCGATGCCCTCACGCGCGTCCGACCACAGCACAGCCACCGGCTCGCGTCGGTCCCGCTCGATCGTCCCGATGCGCTCCGGGTCGCTCTTGGTCCGCCCGAACGGTACCGGTTCGCCCGAGGGCTGCCCACGCAGCACCGGCCCCGCCTGCATGATCCAGTACGGGATGAATTCGGCGACATGTGCCCAGGCCTGGCCGCGATCCCACCGCTCGCCGCTCTCAGGGTCCGCAGCGCTCAGCGCTCCTGGCGATGGCTCGGCAGCCGCGGCGGCGGCAAGCCGGGTTTCCACCGCATCGACTCGCGCGATGAAGGCGTCACCGACGCTCATCGAAGCGGCCGCAACGCCCCGCCCGCGGCCACACGGTTGCGAAGCATCCCCAATCGTTCGACGCTGAGCTCGACGACGTCGCCGGGCTGCAACCACGGGTATCGATCAGTGCCGTGCACCATGGACAGCTCGAGAATACAGCCCGTCCCACACGTACCGGAACCGATCACGTCACCGGTCTCGACGCGCGTCCCGCGCGACGCGTAGGCGAGCATCTCGCCGAAGCTCCAGAAGATGTCCGCCAACGATGCGCGCGAGTACTCGACGCCGTTCACCGAGGCTGTCATCTCGAGGTCGTAGCTCTTGTTGCGGCGCGTGTCCTCAAGCTCATCGGGAGTCACGAACACCGGTCCGATCGACGTGGCGAAATCCTTGCCCTTCACGGGACCCATGCTCAGTTTCATCTCCCGCCGCTGGATGTCGCGAGCACTCCAGTCGTTCATGACGCAGTAGCCGGCGATGCCGCGTTGCGCGTCCTCAGGATCGAGGTCGGCGCCACCGATTCCAACCACGGCCGCGACCTCGAGTTCGTAGTCCATCTCGGCGCAGCCCGGGGGGATCGCGACGTCGGCATCAGGGCCGCAGATCGCGTAGGGGTTGCTGAAGTAGAAGACGGGCAACTCGTACCAGTCCGGGTCCATCTCGAGCCCGCGGCGCTGGCGTGCCGTGCGCACGTGCTGCTCGAACGCGTAGAAGTCGCGCACCGTCGGCGGCCGTGGAATCGGCGCGCACACGCGCACCGCGTCGAGCTCGAAAACCTGATGCGGGTCCCGGCGGAGTTCGTCACCCTGAGCGGCAAGCCGCGTGCCGTCGTCGCCGAGCAGGCCGATCAGCGTCGTGCCCGGTGTGGAGGCGTGGATGCGGCCGTCGACGAGCAGGCCGGTGCGCTCGGCGTCGTGGTTGTTCTCGGTGAACGTCACCCAGCGCATTGACGCCGTCGCCTTCGCCGTCGCTCCAGGACCACGAGCAGCGCGCCGGCCGCGACGAGCACGAGCGATCCCGCAACCAGCAACGGCACCACTGCCCCCAACGGCTGCGCCGAGACGGCGGTCACACCGGTGAGCAGGCCGAGGCTCGCGGCAGCGATACCGGCGCTGTCTTCAGCGTCGAACCCGCTGGCGATCCGCACCCGGTTGGTCGGCACCCACGCCACCGGCGTGGCGGTGGGAGATGGTGTCGCACGAGGCGTGGTAGCAATCACGTGCCGCGCGGCCGCCGGCCGTGGGATGGCGGCGTGCGCGGTGCGCTCAATGACGATGGCCATGCTGCCGTAGATGGTGAAGGTCTTGGCGAACTGCGCCATGGTCGTGCCGTTGTACGAGCCGGTGAGCGGATCGCTGAACTCGAGGGTCCCGGCGGTGGTGTCGACGCCCATCAGCACGACCACATGGCCGGCCTCGGTCCACGGCACCACCCGCCCGTCCCACGCCGTCCAGGTGCGCGCGGTCTGCGACGTGTAGTCGACGGTGGTCCAGACGAGCACCGGATGGCCGGCCTCAACAGCGGCGTAGAGCGCTTGAGGATTCCAGCCGGTGAGCTGTGCGGCAACGGGGACGCCGAGCGATTCCGCGACTCGGGCGACCACCGGCGCGTAGGCTCCCCACCCGGCGTATGCCGTCCAGTGCGGATTGCTCCCCGGCTCCGAGCCCATCACGTAGCCGACGAAGTCCGTGTACGGGTCGCCCCACTGCGCCGGAAGGCCGTTCGCTCCAAGCACGGGGGCACGCGTGTCAGTGGGGAAGTGGCCCTGGACCCATTGCTGGGTGGTCCGCACGCCCACCGAACCCAGGGCGATGGTGAGCGATGTCGCCTCGCAGTCGAGCGGCATCTGCATGCGTTGCGTTCCCACCGGGAGGCGATACACGGCGGCCTCCGCCGTGGTCGGGGCGCTCGCGATCGCAACCGCACCCAACCCGAGGGCGACGGTCGCGGCGATCCCCCTCCGCGCGTGGACCACGACCTGACTCTACGGGTGCTCGCATTTGAGATGGTCGCGAGCCGGACACGACATATACTGGCCCCGGCCTGGGGAGGTGGCTGAGAGGCTGAAAGCGCCCGCCTGCTAAGCGGGTGAGGGATCTTAAGTCCCTCCGGGGGTTCGAATCCCCCCCTTCCCGCCAGGCCTGTTCTCGGCAAGGTTCTCAGGATCCTCCGGCACCGGAGCAACTGCGGGAAATTGCCGCCCACCGAGGGCCTCGATCGCTCTCGGAAGCGCTTGCCACCGTCGCAACGGCCGACGAGTGCCGTTAGCCAGCAGCCGGCCGTCTGGGGTGTGTGTGAGCTGTGCGCTGCACGTTGCTTCCTGCTGCACTGCGCTGAGCGGCCGTAGCGTGAAAGTCGGAGTGTCTAGGCCTCGACGAGGATCACCAGGGACTCAGGGATAACCCCGTCGTACTCCATGGCTGCACGCATGTCGTCGTTCTCCATCGCGGCCATGACCTTGTCCATGTCCGCCACGTCCATGACGATCGCAACGCGGTTGGGATTCTGCGGATCGATGAACTTACGGATGTTGGTGACGCCGAGCGGGCCGAAGACTTCCTCACGTTTCGGAGAGGCGAGCCAATGCTTCTGATCCTTCACATCGTGGTGAGCGACGACGGTCGTCATGATGTCTCCTCGTACCGTTGCGCCCGGCGAGAGCCGGGTCGGGCGCAGATCGTACTCCGCCGCCACGCGCGGCGATGCGGTGGTCGACGGATGGCTTCGAGCCAGGATGCACGCCGCACCCCCTGACCTCACGGTGTTCGATTGAACTGCTGGCACTCGATTACCAAGGCGATCGTGCTGCCCAGAAAGCTTTACGTCCTAATCGCGTTTGGTGCGGCTCACATATCGCGGGACGTCAGCTTCGCCGGCGTCCCCGGCGCTGAGGCTTGCGGCCAGGTCTTCGAGCGCGCCGGTGAGCTGCTCGGGGGAGATGGACCTGAGCCCGGCGACCGTCCGCTCGGCCACCGTTCGCCAGGCAGCTTTCAACTTGGGCAGGAGCGCGCGACCGGCGTCGGTCAACTCGACGATGGTCGCGCGTGCGTCCGTCGACGATGGACGGCGAACCACGAGCCCGGCAGCCTCGAGCTGACGGACGCTCAACGTGATCGTCGGTGGCTCATAGCCGCTCGAAGCGGCCAGCTGGGCCTGTGTACACGGCCCGAAGGTCTCGAGCTCGAGCAGGAGGAGCTTGTGCCCCGGATGGATACCGAACGGGGCAAGTGCCGAGACGGCGAGGGCACGGTGCCGGATGCCGATCGCGCGGATCGCCTCGTTGAGCGCGTCGGCCTCGTCGTAGTTCACTCAGCGACCTCTTGACGGGCGGATAGTTAGGTGCCTAACATTAGGCGCCTAAGTAAAAGTCTACCGCCTGGCACCGCACTGGTGCGGGTGGTCGCAGCATCGAGGAAAGGAGTCGCGCCATGGCCACCACCACCATCAACCACGCTGCCAGTGCCACCGATCACACCGTCCGAAACCGTGCGCTCGGCGTCGTGGGAGCCGTGCTTGGGGCCGTGGTCGTCTGGACGATCGCCGTCCCGCTCCTGGGGACCCATCTCTTCATTCGGTTCGGCACGGGCGCGGCTCAGGGCATCGGGCTCGACTACGTGATCGGCATGAGCCTGGGCGCGTCGCTCGCTGGGTGGGCGTTGCTCGCCGTACTGGAGCGGCGCAGCGCTCACGGCCGCACCATCTGGACACGCATCGCCGTGGTTGTCGCGCTGGCTTCGTTGAGTCTGCCCTTCCTCGCCGGGACCACGACGTCGACCAAAGCAGCACTCGCGCTGATGCATGTCGCGGTCGCCATAGTGCTCATCCCCACGCTGAGGCGCGGCCCGTCGACACGACGCCTCTCCTGACATTGCGCACGCGCATCCGAGAGCGGCGCAAATAAGATGCAGACGCTTGCTCTTCGGATCCTCGGGTGAGGCGACGCGCGCTAGGAGGTGGCGATGTCTTTCTGCACAGTGGTCGAATGGGATCAGGACCTTGGTCAGGTTCTGCGCACCCTCCCCGGAAGCGACACGCAGCCTGAAGGATCGCTGGTGCGCATCTTCGGGTCATCCGAGAAGGGCACCTACGCGATCGAGCTGTGGCACTCCGGTGAGGACGCGCGCCGATTCGCCGAAGCGAGTGCACCGGCACTCGCACAATCGTCGCTGCCGCCACCCGCGAGGGTCGCGGGATTCGAGACGTCCTCGGTGTTTATCCGCGCCGCGGAATCAGGCTGAGACTCGCTCGGCGGCAAGCTCGCCGAGCACGGACATCGCCATCTCCAGTTTCCGTCGCGGTGCGCTGAAACACAGCCGCAGATGGGAGGGCACGCCGAATGCTATCCCGGGGGTCAGCAGCACGCGCCGCTCGGTCAGCGCATCGATGAGCTCGAGCGTGTCCGGCCAGGGGCTGCGGAGCCAGAGGTAGAGACCTCCCTGCGGTTCGATCGCGTCGAGTCCGTCGGCGCGGACGCGATCCATCACCATGTCGCGGCGCTCGCGATATGGGATCGGATTGATCTCCCACGAGTCGAGATGGAGCAGCGCGCGCTGCGCCGTCGCCGGCGCGTTGACAAAGCCGAGCGCACGCAGCGCCTGGGCGAGACCGCGATGGGTCTCGGCGCTGACCAGCGACGGGTGCAGCACGAGATATCCGATGCGCTCGCCCGCAACGCCGAGATCCTTGGAGAAGGACCTCGCAAGCACGGTGTGCTCGTAGACGCTGAATGGCTCGACACGCCGGTGCGGGGGATAGGTGAGCCGGCGGTACACCTCGTCGATGATCAGCAGCACCTTGCGGTCGTGCTTGTCGTTGTGCGCCTCGAGCACCGCCGCAAGCCCGGACAGCTCGCCGCCGTCGAGCACATGGCCGCTCGGGTTGCACGGCGAGTTGACGATCACCGCCGCGGTATGCGCGGAGAGCGCGGCGCTGATGCCGTCGAGGTCGAGACGCAGGTCGGGTCCGGTCGGCACCGGCACGAATCGTGCCGCAGCGGTTTCACAGTACAGGCGGAATTCCGGAAAGTACGGCGCGACGCCGATGACGTCATCACCCGGGTCGACAAACGTGCGGATCGCGATTGCGATCGCAGCCGCGGCGCCCGGCGTCATCGCGATCGAATCGCTGCTGATGCCAGGGAAGTCGACGTCCTCGGCGGCGCGTTCGCGCACGTCCGCGTAGCCGAGATTCGGCATGTACCCGAACCGTCCAACGAAGCGCTCGCGGCTCGCCGCGGCGAACGCCTCAACGACGCTCTCCGGCGCCTCGAGTGGCTGGCCGATGGAGAGATCGGCGACAGTCTCCTCGCCGAACTCGGCCCGAAGCCGCTCGCCCTCCATGAACATGCGCCGGATCCAGCCACCATCCTGGAGTTGCGCCCGCGACCACCGGGAGATCGGCACGGTCAGGCGATGCTGGTCGTGCCGGAAACGCCGCCGGTGTGCCAGCTGAACGGGTAGTCGCGGTCGAAGATCTGGCGCGCGATCGCCGTGCGGTGCAACGGCCGGAACGTGTCGATCATGACCGCAAGCTCGTCGGTTTCGCGGGGACGGTCGAGTGACGCTTCGAGCGCACCCGGTTGGGGCCCATGCGGCAACCCGCCGACGTGATGCGTGAACGAACCCTGGCTGATGCCGCGACGGGCCGCGTAGTTGCCCTCGACGTAGTACAGCACCTCATCCGAGTCGAGGTTGCTGTGGTGATAGGGGAGGTGGATCGCGTCGGGGTCCCAGTCGAGCTTGCGCGGGACGAACGAGCAGATCACCAGGTTGGTGGCCTGGAACGTCTGATGGATCGGTGGTGGCACATGAAAACGACCCGCGCGGGGCTCGAAGTCATGAATGTTGAACGTGACCGGGTAGATTGTCCCGTCCCATCCGATGACGTCGAACGGATGATGGTCGAGCACATAGCGGCTCACATGGTTGGAGCGCTTGAGCCAGATCTCCGCCGGTCCCTGCGTGCTGCTCTCGAGTCCGTCGGGGCCGTGAAAATCGCGCTCGCTGAACGGCGCGAACTCCGTGAGCTGGCCGTTGCGTGCGCGATAACGATCGGGCACATCGACGAGGCCGGTCACCTCCATACAGAGCAGGCGCACGTCGGCGAGGTCGTCGAAGTCGATGCGGTAGATCGTGCCGCGCGGAATCACGATGTAGTCGTGGCGCTTGAAGATCAGGTGCCCGAACTGGCTGTGCAGCGCGCCGCTGCCCGCGTGCACGAAGAGCACCTCATCCGCCGAACCGTTGACATAGAGCACCTGCTGCGGGCTCACCGGCGCGACGAGCCCGATGTGCACGTCGTCGTTGACGAGCAGCCAACGCCTCCCGGTGATGACGTCGCCCTGCGGCGGCAGGTCGAACCCCTTGAGGTGGGCGTTGGTGTGCACCTGCTCGTGCTCGGGCGTCATGAGGTCGGCGGGACCCTCGCTGACGTCCTGCGCGCCCTCCGGCATGTTGCGGTGATAGAGGAGCGAGGAGGGTCCGCTGAAGCCCTCGCGTCCGAAGAGCTCCTCATACGCCAGGTGTCCGTCATCCGAGAAGCGCATGTGCCGCTTGCGGGGGATGTCGCCGAGTTGCCGGTACGGTCGCACGCCCAGAGCCTACCGGTTCGGTGCTACGCCGGTGCGCCGACGACCTCGAAGATCGCCTCGAGCTCGACCGCGGCACCAAGCGGCAGCTGCGCGACGCCGATGGCGCTGCGTGCATGACGCCCACGATCGGGGCCGAGCACGGCGACGAGCAGGTCGGAGGCACCGTTGATCACCGCCGACTGCTCGGTGAATGTCGGAGCGCTCTGGACGAAGCCGGTGAGCTTGACCACCGCGATGGTGTCGAGGGTGCCGAGCGCCGCGCGCGCCGTCCCGAGCAGGTCGATGGCGGCACCTCGGGCCAAGGCGTATGCGGTGTCGGTGTCCACGTCCTCACCGACCCTGCCGGTCACCACCGCGCCGTCATGTTTGCCGAGGTGACCGGAGAGGAACAGCAGGTCGCCCGTGCGCCGAGCCGTGACGTAGTTGGCGACGGGGACGGTGGTCTCCGGGATGACGATGTGCAGCTCGGCGAGACGGTCGTCGACGCTCACGGTCAGTAGTCGTGAAGGTAGTCGCAGTTGTCGGCGAAGCGCTCGGCGTCGAAGCCGAAGCCGACCCGAACCGAATCGGTGCGGGTGATGTTGTTGCGGCTCAGCATGCGCAGCTGATCACGGGTCACCGGCGCGTGGCGCAGGAGCTTCTCCATGATGAAGGCGGGTGGCATCATCATGGGGACCGGAATGTGGACGATCTTGCGGTGCAGGCCCAGCGCGGTCTTGATCGTCCGGACGATGTCCTCGTAGCTCATCTGGTCCGGGCCGCCGATCTCGTAGACGCGGTGTGCCGGGCCCCGCTCGAGGCTGAGAACGATGCACCGCGTGACGTCACCGATCGAGATCGGCTGGAAGAGCGTCCTGCCGTCGCCGGCGACGGGGATGACCGGGTTGATCCGCATCATCCGGGTGAGCAGCGTGAAGAACCCGTCGCCGGGGCCGAAGATGAGGCCCGGACGCAGCCCGGTGTAGGGCACGCCGCTGGCGCGGACGGCCTGCTCGCCCTGCCATTTGCTCAGCAGGTACGGGTATCGCGGATCCGGATCCGCCCCGAGCGCGCCCTGGTGGACCAGGTGGCCCACCTGGGCCTGCTTTGCCGCCTCGACAACGTGCTCGGTGCCCTCGCGGTTCACCCGGTCGAAAGTCTGGCGGCCACGCTCCTGGATGATCGCCACGAGGTGGACCACCGCGTCGCAGCCTGCGAAGATCTCCGCGAGCTTCGGCGCGTTGGTGAGGTCTGTCTGGACGAAGGTGACCCGGTCGCCCTTCGGACGCCGCGTGGTCCCACGGGCCACGATGACCACCTCGTGCCCCGCGTCCTTGAGCGCGCGAACGGTGTGGATGCCGACGAAGCCGGTACCGCCGGTCACCGCAACGCGCACGCAGTTCCTCCTCGCCGGGGTGGGACGTTCGCCCGCGAGTTTACGGGCAGGGCCGCCGCGCGTGCCCCGGGATCACGACCGGTCGATCAGCGCGGCGATGACCGCCGGCGACCCCTGTAAGGCGGTGCGCTGCATGAAGTGTTTCACGGCGCGAAGGCCACCGAGCTCCTCGCCGCCACCCGCCCGCCCCGGGCCGCCGTGGACCAGCTGTGGCATCGGCGTCCCGTGCCCGGTCGATTCCCCGGCGCAGTCGCGATCGAGAACGAGGAGACGGCCGTGATGCGGCGCCGCAGTCATCACCACCGCACGGACGAAGTCGGGATCGTAGGAGACCACCGAGCCGACCAGGCTGCCGTTGCCGCGCGCGGCCAGCGCCCCGACGTCATCGGTCTGCGCGTAGGGGATCAGAGTCGTCACCGGGCCGAATGCCTCGATCTCGTGCGGTTCCGAACGTTCGCTGTCGGTGCACAGCAGCACCACCGGCGCCATGAACGCGCCACGCTCAGCGTCTGCGTCGACGGGATCGACCGACATCGGTTTGCCGTACACGACCTCTGACGTGCGCGCCAATGCGCCGACGGCCTCGCGCACCTCAGCGCGCTGCTGGAGGCTGACAAGCGCCCCCATGGTCACCGTGTCGTTGCGTGGGTTGCCGACGACCACCTTGTCGAGCCGCGCTCGCAGCCCGGCGATCACGTCGTCGACCATGGACTCGGGGACGAGCGCGCGGCGGATGCACGTGCACCGCTGTCCCGCCTTGGTGGTGATCTCTCGAGCGATCTCCTTGACGTAGAGGTCGAATTCCGGTGTCCCCGTGACGGCGTCCGGTCCGAGGATCGAGCAGTTGAGCGAGTCGGTCTCGGGGTTGAAACCCGCCGCACACGAACTGCACCGCGCCCTCGGGGAGCGCGCCCGACGCGATCACGTCGCGCATCACCGCGGCGGTGAGGTATGCCGTCTGGGTCGCGGGTTTGACGATTGTCGGAACGCCCGCGAGCACGGCGGGCGCGAGCTTCTCGAGCATGCCCCACACCGGGAAGTTGAAGGCGTTGACCTGCAGTACAACACCGCGCAGCGACGTGTACACATGCTGTCCGACAAACGTCCCGGCTTTGCCGACCGGCTCGAGGTCACCGTCGGTGAGGAGATATCCATCCGGCAGCTCGCGCCTGCCCCGGCTGCTGAAGACGAATGTCGTTCCGATCCCGCCGTCGATATCGCCGGTTGCGTCACGCCGCGTCGCGCCGGTCGCCAGCGAGAGCTCGTGATACGCGGCCTTGCGGGCGTCGAGGTAGGTGGCCAGGTCCTTCAACGCCGCGGCGCGTTCCTGGAACGTGAGACCGCGGAGCGCGGGACCACCCACGCGCCGCGCATGCTCGACGAGCTTTCGGGTGTCGAGGCCGGTGGTGGACACCCGCGCAACCGGATCCCCGGTCGCCGCGTCGACGACCGTCGCGCCCTCGTCCGGCGCGGTGTACCACTCGCCGGCGACGTAGCTGGCGAGCATCTCAGGCATCAGCCGGCTCCGGGTGCCGGTGACGAACCATGTCAGCTCCCCCTCGATCAAACGGTTCTCACGCAGCTTCACGTGCATGCCGCGCGACACGTACGAGCGCAATTATCGCCATCTCTGTAACGCTTTGGAGGGGGAGTCGGTTGATTGGAATATGCACGTCAAGTCAATCGGAATGCTCCTCACGGCACCCGCCTTCGGACTGGCGGTCGCCGCCTGCGGAAGTGGCGCGGCGCAGCCGACGAAACAGGCCACCGTTGCCCTGTCAACGCCTTCGACCACCGCGACCCCATCGTCGACTCTGTCGACCGCATCACTGCCGCAGGATCCCTGCCAGTGGCTGCTCGAGAGTGATGCGCAACAGCTCCTCGGGGTTGCGATCAACACCAAGATGGATGGCCAGACGAATTGCAGCTACTCCCCGGGCACGCTCGAGGCAACTGCCTCTCCAGCACCGGGCGCGGCCGACGGCGCGTCGCTCGACATCCTCGACAGCACTTCGTTCGCGAGCGGGCAGACGTCCCTGCAGGCGGACGGCGTGACGTACTCCATCGTCTTCGTCCCGTCCGCGAACGTGATCCCTGGATCATCCACAAACGACGCAACGTTCTTTGCCATTGGGAGCGGGTCGAGCGCCCATCCCGCCTGGACATATCTGTACGTGCAGATTGGCGGCAACGTCTCTTTCCGCGTGGGGCTGCTGGCCCCGTCGCTGTCGGCTCCCGAGCTGGAGGCCAAGGATCAGACGGCGGCGCTCGATGTGTTGAGAAACCTCAAGCTCCACTGAGCATCCGGGGCGCCTCGCCGGTCCCCAGGATGAGGGTCTGGCGCGCGGCCTGAGCTGCGCTTGCGAATCGAACATCTGTTCGCTACACTGACGTCCCGCCTCGGCGCTCCTGCTTTCCGTCCCAGTAGGCGGCGGCCTTTTCCAGTGAGGAGCGATGTCCGATTCCCTGTCCGCTGCTCTGGCGACACTTCGATCCCGGTACGGTCCCCAGGCGCTCCGCCGTGGTGGGCTGCCGGAGGAGGCCGGCTCGTGGTCCACCGCGGTGCCGGTCCTCGACGGTGTGCTCACTCCTGGCGGGCTGCCGCACGGCCGGGTCACGCTGCTTGCCGCCGCCGGGCGCGGGCCTTCGGGCCGGCTGACGCTGCTGCAGTCGCTGGTCGCGCTGGCCAGCCGCGCACACGACACCGGCTATGTGGACCTTGCGGGCACACTCGATCCCGGGTTCCTCGCCGACCTCGGGGCCGATCTCGACGCCTGTCTGGTGATCTCCCCCGGCCCCGCCAGGTGGGAGCGCGGGCTGGTCATGGCACGCGCACTGGTGGCTGCGGGCATGCCGTGGGTGGGAGTGGCGCTCGGCGGTGAGCAGCCCCGTCCGTCGCTCTGGGAGCACGCGCTTGCAGCGCTCGCTGAAGCGGTGGCCAAGCGTGGTGCGATCTGCGTCATCGCCACTCCGGCTCCGGTCGCGGCGCCGCTTCGCCACGCCTCATCGCTGACGCTGCTCTGCACGGCGGCGGGCTGGCAGCGGGCCAATGGCGATGTGGCAGGGCTGCGGGTGCGGCTCACCACCGCCAAGAGCAAGCTCGGCGCGCCCGGTGCCGAGGCCACCGTGCTGCTCCGCTATCCCCGCCCCTACGCCACCGCCGAGGTGATCGGTCTGCCCAGCGTGGTCGTGCCGCGGCTGCAGCCGATCTCCCTGCCAATCCCGGACGTGGCCGGCGTCGCGGCTCGAGGCTGAGGTGCGCGTTCTCTGTGCTCGCCATCCGCACCTCGGCCTGCTGGCGGCCCTGCGCCGCTATCCCGAATTGCGCGGGGAGCCGGTGATCCTGGGCGGAGCTCCTGAGTTGCGGCTCCCGGTCGTCGCCGCTTCGGCGGCGGCGCAGGCGGCCGGAGTGCGAGTGGGGCAACCGCTCCGCCAGGCACAGCAATCCTGCCCCGCAGCGGTGTTCGTTCCGCTCGATCCAGCCGGGGTCGCACGGTTGCGCGCCGCAGTCTGCGCCGAGCTCCACCGGCTCTCGCCCACGGTGGAAGCGGGTGACGAGGAGGCATTCGGTGATCTCTCCGGTCGCCACGCGGAGTTCTCCGACGAAGCCGCCTGGGCCTCCGCCCTGGCGCGCGGGCTGCGCGGTGTGCTCGATGTGGAGATCGCCGTGGGCGTGGCCGGATCGCGATTCGTTGCCGGCCTGGCGGCGCGGGCGAGCCATCCCGGCCGGATCCGCCGGGTTCGCTCCGGCGACGAAGCAGGGTTCCTGGCGCCGCTGCCGCTCGACGTGCTTCCCGTCGATCCGGCGGTCACCGCCCGGCTCGCGGCCTTCGGACTCGACTGTCTCGGCGCGGTGGCAGGCCTGGGGCCGGCCGATCTCCAGCGCCAGTTCGGTCCCGATGGGCTTCGGCTGTACCGGCTGGCGCGTGGCGAGGACAGCGGGGGAATCCATCCGGCACCGGCGCAACGGGCCTGGAGCGAGCGGCTCGTGCTCGACGGCGCCACCGGTGATCTCGAGATCCTGCTTCGGGCCGTCCGGCGGTGCGCCACGGCACTCGGTGGCCGGCTCACCGCCGAGGCCCTGGCGGCCGGTGAGGTGAGCGTGGTGTTCGAAATCGAGGAAGCCGAGGCGATCTCGACTGCGGCGGTGCCCCCGGCACCCTCGGGGAACAGCGGTGAGCTCTGGACGGCGGCGCTCGGCCTTCTCGGTGAGCTGAAGCCTCACGCACCCGTGGCGGCTGTTCGGCTGGCGGTGAGCCGGCTGACCCCGGCTGCAGGCCGGCAGGCTGATCTGCTGCGCCCCGGCGACGGCGCCCACGATGCGGTGGTCGCCACGGCAGATCGTCTCCGGAGCCGGTTCGGTGCCGCCACGGTGCGCCGGCCCAGGCTCGCACTGGATCCCGGCGATCTTCCGGAACGGCGGTTCACGTGGGTGGCCCCAGTCGTCGTGGGCGCAGCCAGATGACCGAGTTGCTCGAGGGCACCGTCGACGTGCGCACCGGCCCGAACGGACAGCTGCTGGCGATCCGAAACGGGTCGGTGTGGGAACGCGTGACCGAGGTGGTGAACACCTGGCGAGTCGAGACCGACTGGTGGCGGACGCCGGTGGGTCGCGACTACGTGCGATGTCTCCTCAACGGTGGGGATTGCGTCGATCTTTACCGGGACCTCGGGACCGGTGCGTGGCATCGGGAACGCCGCTATGACTGAACCGTATACCGCCCCTCCCTGGTGGCCGCCGGTTGAGGGGAACCGGCGGCCGGGAAAGGGGAGAAGGCCTGAGGCAGGCACCTCCTGGTGCCGTTTGCGTCGGTGGGCTGACCCGACCGATAGTTACACAAAATTGTAGTAGTTGTCAAGCCGCCACACCGCGCCGATGCCCGGGTTTGCCGAACTCGCCGCCCGTTCCCACTACTCCTTCCTGGAGGGGGCAGCCTCGCCCAAGACCATGGTCGAGACCGCAGGCCGGCTCGGAATCTCAGCGCTCGCCCTCTGTGACCGCAACGGCCTCTACGGAGCGGTCGAGCTGATCCAGGCGGCGAAGGCGCAGGGGATCCATCCGATCATCGGAACCGAGCTCGAGCTGGCCGGAGGCTCGCGACTCCGCCTGCTCGCGCGCAGCCGCACCGGATACCGCCAGCTCTGCCGTGCGGTCAGTGCGGCCCAGCTGGCGGGAGTCAAGGGGCAGCCCCGCTTGGTTATCGACGGGCTCGAGTCGGGCGCGACCGTCTCGGGGCAAGGGGCCTTCCAGGAGACGCGACGGCAGGACCCGTCCGGATCGCACTCGCGCGGCGCTTCCAGAGCGCATAAGCGCCCGACTTTGCCGCCGCCAGAGCGGCCGGCTTCGCTGCGGCCGACTGCTGGGCCGTTCCCCGCTGGGTGGCCGGGATTGCCGTCGACGACCCTGCTGGTCGAGAGTGAGCCGGCTCGTGTTGATCCCGCGGAGCTGGACGATTGCATCGCGCTCATCGGCGGGTCGCGCAGTGCTGTTGTCGAAGCTCTTGTTCACGGTGATCGGCGCGAGGCATTGCGCAATGCGCAGTTGGTGCGGGAGTGTTTCGGGCGCGACCGCGTGGCGATGCTGGTGAGCAATCACCGGCATCCCGCGGATCGATGGCTGATCGCGGAGTGCGCGGCGATCGCCCAGGCGGCGGACATCCCGCTGGTGGCGAGCGCCACCCCGGATCACGCCACCGTCGAGGACAAGCCGCTGCTCGATGTGCTCACCGCGATCCGCCATCGCACCACCCTCGACCAGGCCGCTGCCCACGGCCTGCTCCTGCCCAACAGCGAGCACCGTCTGCACAGCGAGGCGGCGCTGCGGGCACTGCTTCCCGACCTTCCTGAAGCGTTCGACAACGCGGCGCATATCGCCGCCGCATGCGAGGTGTCGCTCGACTTCAGCGATGTGCGCTTCCCAGGCTTCCCCGTGCCCAAGGGTGAGACGCCGTTCTCCGTGCTCTACCGGCTCTGCCAGGAGGCGGTGCAGCACAAGTACCACCCCATGACTCGCGCTGTCGCAGCCCGGCTGCAGCGCGAGCTCGACGTCATCGAGAAGACGCGGCTCGCCGAGTTCTTCCTGATCACCTGGGACATCATGCGATTCGCTCGCGAGCACGGCATCCCAGGACAGGGACGCGGCAGCGCGGCGGACTCGATCGTCGCCTATCTGCTCGGGGTCACGCGTGTCGATCCGGTTGCGCACGACCTGCTCTTCGAGCGATTCCTGCACGAGGACCACCAGGGCACGCCCGACATCGACATCGATTTCTCGACCGACCATCGCGAGCAGGTGCTCCAGTACGTGTACGACAAATATGGTCCGGATCGCACCGGGATGGTCGCCAACGTCGTCACCTTCAGGCCGCGCATGGCCATCCGCCAGGTGGGCGCCGCCATGGGTTTCCCGGAGACCGTCATCGACAAGCTCAGCACGCACACCGACAGCTGGTACCTCGCCGACGTGGAGTCAACGCTCGCATCTGCCGGTGTGGAAACTACGACGGCGGCTGATGCCGATGCAGGCACAGCAACGCCGAGTGACGTCGATGCAGGCGCCACGAGGCCGGGTGGCGTCGCGGGGGGGCGCCGGCCCGGCGTGTTCACGGAAGCCGGGACGGAGGGGCCCCCGCGACGACAGGACCCGGCCGTCGATGTGTCGAAGCCGACGTCATCCGGCGTTGCGGTGTCAATACCGGCGTCAACCGGCGACGTGCCAAACCACGCGTGGCAGCAGTTCGTCGGAATACTGCGCCGCATCGAGGGGACCCCCCGACATCTGAGCATTCATGTCGGCGGCATGCTGGTCACGGGCGAGCCGCTTGTCGACGTCGTGCCGGTGGAGCGGGCGACCATGCCGGGGCGCGTCGTCGTGCAATTCGACAAGGACGACGTCGAGGACATGGGCCTCATCAAGATGGACCTGCTCGGGCTGCGCACGCTGTCCGCGATCGCGGAGTGCCTCGACCTCATCGAGCAGACCACCGGGCAGCGGCCCGACCTCGACGCGCTGCCGCTGGAGGATCAGCGCGTCTATGACGTGATCTGCAAGGTCGACACCATCGGGCTGTTTCAGATCGAGTCGCGCGCTCAGCAGCAATCCCTCTGGCAGTCGCAGCCTCGCTGTTTCAACGACCTGATCGTGCAGGTGGCGATCATCCGCCCGGGGCCGATTCAGGGCGATGCGGTCCACCCCTACCTCCGCCGCCGCCAGGGGCTCGAGCCGGTGACCTACCTGCACCCCAAGTTGGAGCCGATCCTGGCGGAAACATGCGGTGTCGTCCTGTACCAGGAGCAGATTCTGCGCATCGTCATGGAGATCGCCGGATACACCGCCGGCGAGGCGGATCGATTCCGCCGGGCGATGAACCGGCACCGTTCGCGGGTGGAGATGGAGGAGCTGCGCGACGGTTTCATCCGTCGCTGCATCGAGCACGACCTCGATGAGGCGGTGGCGCAGCAGATCTTCAAGAGCGTTGCCGGCTTTGCGGAGTTCGGTTTCTGCAAGTCGCACGCTGCGGCCTTTGCGCGCACCGCGTATGAGACCGCATGGCTGCGCATGACCTATCCGGCGCACTACACGTGCGCGCTGCTCAACGCGCAACCGATGGGCTTCTATCACCCCTCGGTGCTCGTTGACGACGCCAAACGTCACGGGGTCAGGGTCCTGCCGGTCGACGTCACCACAAGCCGGGCGCGATGCGGTGTTGAGGCCGTCGGGCCGGCGGACTTCGGAATCCGCCTCGGGTTCGCCTACGTGCGCGGGCTGGGACCGTCGGCACGCGCCGCCTGCGATGACGCGGTGGTCGCCGGCGCCAACACGTCGGTCGCTGATTTCTGGCGGCACACGCTCTTGCCCCGGCTGGCCATGGAGAACCTCATCCGCGTTGGCGCCTTCGATGCGGTGGCGGGCGGTAGGTCGCGCCGTCAACTGCTCTGGACGCTGAAGGAAACCGAGGAATCGCTGCCGCCCCGCAAACGCCGCAGCGCGACCATCGCGCCCGCCGATCAATCGGTCGTCGCCGCGGCGGTGGTGACCGGGCCGCCGCGGGGGAGCGGGGCGGTGGCCGGCAAACGGCTCGGCGACGCGCCCCACACACCCCATGATCCGCGCACGGACCCGGTACCACCCCTGGTCTCGCTCCCGGCGCCACCACCATCGTTGCCCGCGATGGACGAGCGCACCCGGGTGAACACCGAGTATGCGCTCACCGAGGTGAGCACGGGACCGCACCTGGTGTCATTCATGCGCGAGCGGTTGAACGCGCTCGGCTGCGTGCCGCTCGGGAAGGTGCGCGACCTGGTGGACGGCACCAGGATTCGCGTCGCGGGACTGGTCATCACCCGCCAGCAGCCCTCGACCGCACGCGGCTTCAGATTCTTCACCCTGGCCGACGAGGATGCCCATCTCGACCTGGTGTTCCGTCCACCCGTGGTGCGGCGCACCCTCGAGGTGAGCCGCCATCCGCTGCTCATGGTCGACGGCAGGCTCCAGGTGGAGCACGGCCGGGTCAACGTGCTCGTCGAGGTGGTCACAGCGCTCACGCCGGACGGCGACCCGATCGCCCATCCCGGACCCCCCACTCCGGACGCCGGCTTCCACGGTTCTCACGACTACCGCTGACCCGCCCTCGGTCGCCATATGCCGTGGACACGGCGTGACACATCCGTGACACTCCGGCAGCAGTGCCCTGACATCACTCGTGCATGGCACGACACCCGTCATAGGCTGCGGGCATCTCGATTGCTACGCCGCGCGCCATGAGGGATGGAAGACGATGACCGAGCACACCCCAGAGAGCGGCGGAACTCCCCTCTCGTTCAAGAAGGCCCCCGACCCGGCACAATTCGAACGCGCCCCCGCGCCGCGCGAACCGGTGCGCGACACGGGCGGTCCCAATCTCGCCTTCGAGGCCGCGCCGCGCACTCCCCTGCCGCAGGTCGCCCCCGATCCGCGAACACTCAAGCAGTCGCCACTCATGCCTGCACCACAGCCGGTGCCCAGGACCCCGGCGGTCGCACCGGCGGTGCCGTCGAAACTGCCCGCTTTCGAGGCGGTCCCGGCGACGAGTGTCACCGCTCAGCAGCGGCTCTCGACTCCCACGATCGGCATCCGTCCCGATCCGGTGGATGTCGCCGGCCCGGTGAGCCCGGGTGGCACCGGATGGAACATCCGCGGCCGGGACGAGGCCTTCATGCCGAACCGCGGGCGCGCCGAACCTGCGGACGGCCCTGCCTGGACCACCAGGGATCTCCCCAATGCGACCCGGGACAGATCCGCCTGGTCGGTCCCCGTTGCGCCGCTCATGCGCCGGCTCTCTGGCCGCCGGGTCCTCGGCATCGGGCTCTCACTGATCCTGGTCGCGATCCTGGGGTTCGCCGGCTACGAGTGGCTCGCCGGTGGCGACCACCCGAGTCACACCATCACCACGCCGTCGGCCGTGGGCGCGCTCACCGCGGTGCACACGCCCGCGACCGTCGCGGTGACCCAGCAGATGCAGAAGGTGATGCAGGAGTACGGCGCGACCCGGGTTGTGAGCGGCGTCTACGGCCAGGCCGGACGCGCGACGCTGGTGGTGCTGCTCGCCCAGGGACCGAACATCGAGGCAACCACCAATCAGTTCTTCCACGACTTCACGACCGGCCTCAAGACCCAGGGCGTCACCGTGGTCAGCGGCAAGTCTCTCAACACGAGCGCGGGCGGCAGCGAGTTCATCTGCTCGGCCGCAACCGGACCGGCGCCGCTCACCGCGCTGTCGTTGTGCGGCTGGGACGACGGCGACACCATCGGGCTCGTGATGGACGTGACCGGTCAGCCGGTCGCGGCCACCCTTCGCGATGCCGAGGCAGCGCGGGGTGCGGGCGAGCACTGATCGCAGACCGCCGGCAGGCGCGGGCCGACTAGCATGCAGGCGTGATCTCTGAGCGCGGAATGACCGACCGGCTTGCCGGCATCACCGACCGCAGACGGATCGGCGTCGTGCAGGTTCGCGGCGCGATCGGTGGTGCGGCGCGCACCGATGACCTGATCCAGACGCTCGGCCAGGCACGCCGGAACGCGCGGGTCCGAGCCGTCCTCCTCGAGATCGACTCGCCCGGTGGCACGGCGATCGCGTCCGAGCAGCTCTACGTCGCGGTGCGGCGCCTGGCCGCGCGCAAGCCCGTGGTGGCGTGGATCAAGGGAGTCGGCGCCTCGGGCGCGTACTTTCTGGCGTGCGCTGCCACCCGGGTGCTCGCCTTCCCGAGCGCGCTGGTCGGGTCGATCGGGGTGATCAGCGTGCGTCCCGTGGTCGTCGACGCCCTGCGCCGCGCCGGGGCGAGGATCGTTGTCACCAAGACGGGTCCCTTCAAGGACCTCGGCGCGCCCTGGCGGGAGCCGACGGAAGCGGACGAGGCGCGCGAACGCGAGCTCGTCGACGCGATCTTCCAGCGCTTCACGGGGGCGGTCCGCGCCGCCCGCGGCTTCGACGACGAGGCGCTTGCGCGAGTCACGACGGGCGAGGTGTGGCTCGGGACTCGCGCGTTGGACCTGGGGCTGATCGATGCCCTCGCCGAGGACGAGGAGACGGCCCTCGAAGCCGCACAGGACCTCGCGTCGTTGCCCCATCACCGCACGCTCCGGCTCGGCGGGCGGCGCACCATCCTGCAACGCCTCGGCGTGCCCGGCGCCGGGATGGGGCCGCCAGGAGAGCGCTGGCTCATCGAGATGGAGAGCTGGCTCGGAACTCCGCGGCTCCGCGCCTGAAGCCCTCCCACCGCGCTCGGTCAGCGAGCGGCGCCGCGCCGGCGGTCAAGGCTGAAGAGCACTGCCACCACGATGAGCAGGAGGACGACGAGTCCCCCGACGATCGCGACCCCCGGGATGCCGCCGCCTGAGGTTGCGGGCGTCGTCCCTCCGGCGGCTCCTGGCCGCACCGCCGCGAACTCGCCGAGCTGCGTCGAGGTCACCTCGAACGTATTCCCGCACCCCGCGTTCAACGTGGACAGCGGCGTCCACGATGTCCCGTTGAACCGGTCGATCGTGGGCGCCGGGGACGAGGTCAGGCCGCGGAGGATGACGAAGACCGCGAGCGATGGCGACGCCGGCTCGAGTTCGGTGCCCGCAGCGTTGACCGCCGAGAATCGGTAGACGTTGCCCTCGACGGCCCCGTTCGGCGGCTTGCTCGGCGGCGCCGGGACCGGGGTGATGGTCACGGTCACCGCCGTCGAGTTGTCGAACGTGCCGGCCTCCATGAGGACCTGTGCCTGGGGCGGGGTCTCACCGGTGAGCACCTCGGAAGGGGGGAATGCGCCGGCCGCCGCGAAGGTCTTGGTTGCGGAGAGGGGCGCGGGACTGCCGCCGAGGATCGCGTACGGATTGGCGATGCACTGCCCGTCATAGATGGGCGGGGACCCGGCGGGGAGGACGCGCCAGACCAACGCCAGCGCCACGGTCGAGACGGCGATCACCACCCAGCCACGGCGAGCCGTCATAGCAGCCACCCGCCGGCGAGATCGGCGATCACGTGGGCGATCGCTGGAGCGAGCGTCCCGCGACTCACGATCCGGAGCCCCCCGAGGAGCAGCCCGGCGGCGAGGTCGAGTGGCAGCGACCCGATGCCGTACAGGGGCACGTGGAGGACGGCGAACAGCACAGTCGTTGTGAACAGCGCCCCTCCATCGCCGCACCAGGATCGCAGCGCGTCGAAGAGTGCTCCCCGCATCGCAACCTCCTCGGCGACCGCCACCAGGGCGACGAGCGGCGTCCAGAGCGCGAGATCGGCGTTGAGCGGGGCGAGCTGGATCCCCGCGGGGCCGTGGGCAAGGAGCCACGCAGCGACCAGCGCGCCGCCGCCGCCCACCCCAAGCGTCAGCGCCGCGGCACGGGGTGCCGCCGGCCGCCAGCCGGCCGCAAACGCGACCACCAGCAGTGCCAGGGCGAAGGCGACGCCGGCGGGCATGGACGCCGCGGTGTCCGGCGCACCGGCGGCCGCCCGCAGCGCAGCGGCGACCACGATCCCGGCAATGATGAGCGCCGAGCGCAGCGCCCCTCGCCGCTCGACCACGACCCGGCCGGGCCCGGAAACGAACGCTCCCGCCGCCGTCGGACCTACCTCGCCGGTCCGGGCGCGGCCCGCGCCGGGGCAACTTCGGGCCGCTCCGGCGGGTCGCTCGATGCAGCCGTGAGCAGCGGCTCGATCGCTGCCACCGCGAGGGTTGCCGTCTCGAGCGCCTCGGGCTCGAAGCCGCCAGGTGCGAAGCGCTCGCAGACGACCACCGCGGCAACCTCGTCACCGCGCACGACCGGAAGCAGCATTCGTGACGCCGTCTCGATGTTGGATCGGCGCTGGGCGCGATACGAAGCGGCTTCGGTGATCAGCACCGGACGCCGGTGGGCGATCACGTGCGCGAGGAGTCCGTCGGGCAGTCCGGAGGACGCGTCGCCCCGTGCCGGGAGCAGATATGCGCGGTCTGCGCCAACCTCGCCGGCCAGACGGGCGAGGCCGCCCTGCACGCCGTGGTCGATCGCGACGGATGCCCACATCGAGGGGCTGTGATGGAGGTGTGCGCGGTTCACCAGGCCGTTGAGGAGCATCGCGACCAGTGCAGCGGCAAGGCCCGCGAGGACGCTCGCCACGCCGATGTCGATGAGCACCGCGAAGACGCAGAACATCAGACACCCGCTCAGGAGCGCGAACTCCAGGTAGTGACGGGGTCCCTGCCCGCCTCGCCGCTGGTCTCCGAACGTCAGGCGCCAGTTCATCGCCGTGTTCCAGGCCGCGCTCAGCGCGAATGCGGGGATGAAGGCGACGAGCGGGTTCAGCTCGACGATCCCGCACAGGATGGCGAGGACCGGCAGGAAGACGCAGAGTCCGCTCAGTCCGACGAGCCCGAACTTCCACACCCGCGCTGATCCGGGGACATCGAAGAACAGGGACCGGAGATGGCGCAGATAGAGGATGCCCTGGCGCGCGGTTGCCTTGCTGACGCCTTCGGCGCGGACGGCCTGGGTCACCGGCACGTCGACGACACGCAGGTCGGGCACGCAGACAAGGAGCTCCAGGAGGATTTTGAAGCCCACCGGCCGGAACTCGATCCCGTCGATGAGCGCGCGCCGGCACAGGAAGTAGCCGGAGAGCGGATCTGAGCTCCGGCGGGCCTCCTTGAACAGCATTCGCGCCACGAAGGTCGCCTCACGGCTTACCAGACGGCGCACCGGCGTGCCGAGGCCCTCGTGACTGCCGCCCGGCGCGTACCGGCTCGCGACCACGAGGTCGGCCCCGCCTTCTGCCTCACCAAGGAGTGTCGGGATGAGCTCCGGAGGATGTTGCAGGTCGGCGTCCATGACGCAGACGTACAACCCGCGAGCCATACGCAGTCCCGCCACGACCGCGGTGCTGAGGCCGCCTTTGCGGTCGGGACCGTGACGTACCAGAGCGCGGATCCGGGGGTTCGCCTGGGCGAGATCGAGGAGCACGTCACCAGTGGCGTCGTCGCTGTCGTCCACGAAACAGATCTCGAAGGGAGTGGCCCCGAGTGCCGCGGTGACCCGGTCCACCAGTGGCTCGACGTTGCCGGCCTCGTTGCGGGTGGGAACGACGAGGCTGACCACTGGCGCGCCGCCACGCGGCCGTTCGGGAGTCACGGGCAAAGAATAGGCGCGAACCCCCGCAGCGGTCACCGCTCGTCACCCGATCGGCGGCATGCGGTCACCGCTGGGACACCGGTACCTGCCAGATCATCAACGCACCCGCCTGCGTCGGCGGGGCATCGAAGAGCTGAGTGAAGAGCGCGGTCACTCCGGGGCGCACTCCGGTTCCGACCACGACGTCGTCGACCCCGAGCCCGTGGAGTGCGCTCAGCAGCCGGCCGCGATCGCCCGCCGAAACGGTCACATCCGGTGCGCTCGCGGTGAGCGAATGGATGAGCTGCTGGAGCGCCTGCGCGCCGGGCGCATACGGCCCGATGATGTACCCGCCGACCATTGCGAACGCGAAGCTGGCGCTGACCTGCCAGTGCATCGCGTCGACGTAATCGACGCTCGGAAAAGGTTCGAACAGCACCGTATCGCCCGGCGAGATCGGCGTCGGTGCGATGCCCGCGAAGGCTGCAGGCGTGGTGAGCTGCGTCGCCGGAGCGGGCAGAGTCGGGAGCATCGGCAGCAACACCACGACCACGAGCGCGACATTCAGCAGGAGACTCGCGCGGAGCAGCCAGAGCATGCGCAGGGTGAAGGCAAGCATCATCGCCGCAGCGAGATCGACATACACCATCAGCCGGTTGGGCAGGATGTCGTCGAGCACCGGGAGGTGGGCTGGAATCCACCACGGCAGCGGAACGGCGAGCAACGGATGCCCCTGCACGTTGATGTGCGGACCAAGTGAGAGCACGCCGATGATCAGCGCGAGAATCGCCGCGGTCCGGATCGGTGGGGCGCGCCAGAATCGCACCGTTGCGAGTACCAGCAGCACGATGAGCGGGATCCCGAGATACGCATCCCATTCCGATGCGTTGCCGCTGAAGTGCGATGACACAGCCGTCGCGACGTGAGGCGAGAGCAGCTGCGCAACCGTCGGCACCACGAAGTTGGTCGGATCCGTGACGTAGATGTCTGTGCCGTTGATGGCACCGCCGACGACGTGATCGGGACCGAAGAACTGCAGCCACGTCGGAAGGGCGAGCAGCACCACGGCGGGAGGCACCGCCCATGCGATCGAGCGCAGGACAAAGCCGATGTGCGCGCGGACCGCCGAGCGATGCGTGCTCGCGAGCACGATGGCGAAGATGACCGCGACGATCGTCTCGGTGAGCAGGATCTCCTGCGCGATGAAGAACTGGACGACGGCAAGGAGCGCTGCGAGCAGACCCAGGGTGCGCGGACGCCACCGCTGACGCACGAGGATCTCGTCGGCAAGCATGAGCACAAGCGGCGGCGTGACCCCGGCGAGCACGAGGTTGTAGTGGCCGAGGAGTTGCCCGGTCATGTACGGGGAGAACCCGTAGAGCAGTCCTCCAACGGCAGCGGCGACAACACCGCCGGGCACCCAGCGCCGGATCACCAGAAAAGCGAAGAACGCCGCCAGCGCGAGACTCAGCGTTGCGACGACGTTGTAGGTGACCGTCGCGCCGACGAGCGCGGTGATGGGCCAGAGCAGCGCCGCGACCAAGGCGGTCGGCGTGCTCCAGAGAATGTCGGTCCCTTCGGGCCGGTTGAGGAGGTGCGTGTACACGGGGTCGAGCCCATGGCCGATCGCGTACGGGATCCACGCGATCCCCCACATCTGCTGGATCGGGTCAGGCCCCTCGCCGATGTACGCCAGCGACGGTGATCGCCACGCGTTGATGCAGAGGAGCACGGCGAGCATGAGGTAGGCGAGCCCGACGCCTGCGGAGACGAGGCCGCGACGGCGCCAGGGCGCGCCGCCGGCGGTCGCGCGACTCACTCAGAGCTTGGCCGCGACGAGCAGCACGATCAGGAGGAAGAGCAGCACCGCGTCGGGCAGCATCGCCATCGCGACCGCAACGAACGGCGTCACGTCGAACACCGAGAAGACGGCGAGCGCGGTGAGGTACAGGAACCACGCCAGCAGGGGCAGCGTCAGCCAGGCGATGACCGACTGTGCGACGGTGCTCGCGCCGGCCGCGGCTTCGACGACAGAGAGAACGCCGTAGGCGATCCAGGGGATGAACGTGAACCCGCTGACAGCGAGGTACTGGCGCCAGCGCCCGGACCGCGCCGACAGACCAGCGGCCGCGTCGATGATCAGCGAGGCGGCGCCCCAATAGACGAGAAACAGCAGCGGCAGCAGGAGTGACGCGATCATCCCTGGAGCGCCCCCACCCCCGATCTGGTTGGCGAGCAGTCCCAGCGCGAGAGCGACGATCCCGCTGCCGAGGACGGCGGCGAAACCAAGCGACAGACGCGGTGCATCCGCAAGGGCGGCGAACGTGCTCCTCGGCCGGACCACAACCCCGATCACCGTCACGGCCACCACGGTAGACGAAGGATCCGCGTCGTGACCCAGTCCCAGGGGGTTCTGCCCAAGCCTGATATACTTGCTTAGGTCAATCTGACCTAAATCCACAGAGCCCGTGAAACGGGTGACAGGTGGCGGATGATCACAGCAGAGCGAGACGTTGCGACACAGGGCCGGGCCAGACTCCTGGACCGGATCGAGCAGTTGCGGCAGGAGCGCAACGCGGTGATCCTGGCGCACAACTATCAGCGGCCAGAGGTCCAGGACATCGCCGACTTCGTGGGCGATTCGCTCGGTCTCTCGCAGCAGGCGGCGGGGACCGACGCCTCGGTGATCGTCTTCTGTGGGGTCCACTTCATGGCCGAGACGGCCGCGATCCTTTCGCCGGAGAAGGCGGTACTCCTGCCCGACCTCGAGGCGGGCTGTTCGCTCGCCGCCACCATCAACGCCGATCAGCTGCGCGTGTGGCGCTCCCAGCACCCGGGTGCGGTTGTCGTGTCGTACGTGAACACGACGGCCGAGGTCAAGGCGCTGTCGGACTATTGCTGCACCTCCTCGAACGCCGAGGCCGTGATCCGGTCGATCCCAACGGATCGCGAGATCCTCTTCTGCCCCGACATGTTCCTCGGCGCCCATCTGGAACGGGTGACCGGACGCAAGCTGCACGTCTGGATGGGTGAGTGCCATGTGCACGCGGGCATCGGTCCCGAGCGGCTCGATGCGATGCGCCGTGAGCATCCGAGCGCCGAACTGCTCATCCATCCGGAGTGCGGCTGCACCTCGTCAACCCTCTATCGCCTGTCCTCCGGCGACGTCACCGGCCCGGCGACGGTGGTCACCTCGACGGAGGGCATGGTCCGGCGCGCCGCGGATTCGCCGGCGTCGACCTTCATCGTCGCCACCGAGGTCGGCATCCTCCACCGCATGCGGGAGCAATCGCCGGGGAAGCAGTTCCTCGCCGCCTCTGAGGCCGCCGTGTGCCCCTACATGAAGAAGATCACGCTCGAGAAGGTCGCGCTGTCGCTCGAGCGCATGGGACCGCGCGTGACCGTCGATCCGGCGATCGCCGCGCAGGCCAGAGGCGCCATCGACAGGATGCTCGCGATCGCCCCAACCGGCGCCGCGCGGATCTCGACAGCGGCCTGAGCGTCCACACGTCCGCGGGGCTGACGCCTATGTCAGCATCGCTCGCGTGAGCCAGTCCCCTCAAGCGCGCCGGCGTCGTGGCCGGCTGCTGTGACCCGCAATGGGCAAAAAAAAGACCGGAGGGCGAACCCTCCGGCCTTTCAGGAAGGGAATGAGTTTCAAACGGAGGCAGCCTGCCGCTGCGGCCTTGACTGTACCCCTCGCCTCTCAGGATAGCAGTAAAGGAACCTCGAATTCTTGTAAATAGATGTCAACCGAAGTCCTGACCTCAGAGCCCACCAAACCCGTGTCCGACGGCGGTCCGCCGCTGGTCCGGGCCGGCCTGCGCGGGTTCCTGGAGCTGGGTCGCTTCGACGTCATCGCGGTGATCGCCCTCGTGCTGGTTGCGTTCGGGTTGCGTCTCGCCAGCCCCATCCTTCCTGACTTCCTGAGCGGAGGCGGGACGGTCAGCGCGCTCGGCGTTGGATACCCGACCACCTCCGGGTCGAGCGCGGAGTGCACCACGGTCCCCGAGGGACCTCCCGGCGTGGTCGCCGGGGTGAAGGTCAGCCACACCGACGTCAGCATCTGCGGCTACGTCTTCGACGAGGTGTACTTCCCGGTGGACGCGGCCAAGGACCTGCGTCAACCCGCCGAGTCGTACTTCGACCCCGAGCCGCCGCTGGCCAAGCTGTTGATGGCGCCCCCGATCGCCATCTTCGGCTTCAACAGCTGGAGCTGGCGGCTCAGCACGACACTCTTCGGCAGCCTGCTCGTCGGCCTGATGTATCTGGTCGCGCTGCGCCTCCGGCGTGACCGCTTCTTCGCGCTGGTCACAGCGCTCTTCATCTGCTTCGACGGCCTGGCATTCGTCGAGTCGCGGACGGGGGTGATCGACATCATCGCGATCTTCTTCGTCGCGCTGTTCTATTACGTCTTTCTGCTCCACTGGCAGGCGCGAACACGCGCGCAGTGGCGAACCACCTTGTACGTGATGGCCGGCGTCGCCGGGCTCGCCTTTGCTGCCAAGCTCACAGCCCTCGCGCCGCTGGTGGTTGCCGGAGCGCTGATCGTGATTCGCGGCGTTGCGCCGTACCTGGCGGGTTTTGTTCCATGGTTGCGCCGCATCGCGGGTCCCGGGCGAGCCGAGACGGTCATGTGGCGGCATGCGGCGGGTCCCCGCGCGATCCTGCATTACGTCGCGGGAGGGCTGATCGCGCTCGCCATCTTCAGCGCTTCCTTCTCGCGCTACGAGACGATCCAGCACCAGGACGTGTACTTCTTCACGAGCTGCAATCCCGCTGTGTCCGGTCTGCCGGGAACACCCAAGACGCTCAACGTCCCGGTCATGCACGTCGGATCGTTGACGGTCCCGAACCCAGTCGAGGCGATCGACAACATCGTGCAGATCACCGCCGCGTCGCTGCGGTACCACGCCGAGGAATGTCACAGCCATCCGTACTCGTCGTTGTGGCTGACCTGGCCGATCATGGAGCACCCGGTGCTCTTCTACGCAACCTCGCAGTCCAACAATGGCGCGGTCGCTGAGGTCACCGACATGGGGAATCCCGCGATCTGGTGGCTCGGGATTCTTGCGCTACTGTTCTGTGTGTGGCGCCTGACGCGGGGACCGAACTGGTGGCGGCTGCTGGTCGCGCTCATCGGGCTCGCTTCGCTGGTGGCGATGATCATCCTGTACCAGGCGGCCGTGCGGTATCACAACCCCAACAACTTCAACACGTCGTACACCGGAGCGCAGTTCACTGCGCTGTTCCATCAACCACCGTCGTCGCAGTACGAGATCTCGCGGACATCACCGGGGTTCTGGTTCGTGGTCGCATTCGCCGGCATGGTGCTCTTCGCAGCGCTGGTCGCCGTGTCGGCGGTGATCTCGCGGCGATTCGTGCCGGCGTTCATCGTGCTCGGCTACATCGCCGCGTGGATGATGTGGGTGCCCGGCAATGAGCGTCGGGTCCTGTTCTTCTATCACGCACTCGGCATGCTGCTGTTCACCGCGCTCGCACTCGCGTACGCGCTGACAGCCATCCGAGGCATCCGATTCCGGCTCGGTGGCAGGCAGATCTCGCTGGCGCCGGTCGCGTACGCCCTGATCGGCAGCGTGCTCGCCGCGTTCATCTTCTTCTACCCGATCTGGACGGCCATGCCGCAGAGTTCAGCCGACCAGCAGATGAGGATCTGGGTCGACGTCGGGTGACCGCCTTGCTCGTCGTTTTTGACGCCGCGCTGACGCTGGCGGCCGGCGCAGCCCTGGCCGGGCTGGTGAGAACACACCTGACCCTCGCCGAGCGCGCGACCATCGGCGTGACCAGCGGGCTCCTGGTCGGGACCGGCGCGACGTACGGGCTGTCGCTGGTCGCCGGCCTCAACACCGCCACCGTTCTCATCGGCCCCGCGCTGGCGCTCGGGGCCGCGCTGGCCGTGTCGCTCCTCACGATCAATCCGCGCGCGACCTGGCACGCCTCATGGGTCGAGACGAGGGATCGATGGATGCAGCGCATCCCGTGGCTGCCGATCGTCGCCTTCGCCGGCGGCGGCGCGGCGGTCGCCGCGATCTTCGCCCACACCGTCTTCTCGGACTCGGGTGGGCTCGAGGCCGGGTATCCGACGGTGTGGGCGGACTGGTCGCAGCACCTCACCACCGCCGCGAGCTTCGCGTCCGGCGGGAACATCCCGCCGGTCAACCCGCTCTTCAGCGGCACGACATTGCTCTACCCGTTCCTGCCCGACTTCCATGCAGCGACGCTGATGACCCTCGGCCTCGCCCCGGGCCTCGCACTCGCCATCCCCGGAGGGATCCTGGCGGTCGTCATCGGGATGCTGGTCGTGGCCCTGGGCCGCCGCCTCGGGCTCGGGACGGGGGCAGGCATCATCGCGGTGCTGATCTGCGGTATCGGCGGCGGCCTCGGGTTCATCGGCGTCTTCTCCGACGCCTGCATGAGTCACGGATTCACCGCATCGCAGTGCACGTTGCAGTACGTCGTGAGTCACCCGGGTACCGGCGTCTCCATCGTCGGATGGACGCTCCACGACCTTCCCGGAACCATCGTCGCTCAGCACCGTGCCTATGACGGACTGCCGTCTGACGGCGGGACGCCGCCGCTGCCCGACATGCAGTGGTACACGCCACTGATGGCGTGGTGGCTGCCCCAACGAACGCTGCTCTTCGGCTTCGCGGCCGCGATCTCGGTCCTGCTCCTCGTGCTGGCGGGCGCGTCGTCCCATGGCCCGAGCTGGGAGCCGTTCGCGCTTGCCGGCGTGCTGACCGGGCTGCTGCCGATCGTCCATGTCCAGACGCTGATCGCGCTCGCGATCCTGCTGTTCGTGCTGTTCTGGCGGCGGCGCCGGCGCGAGTGGTTCGCGTTGATCGGCATCGCGCTCCTGCTCGGTGGCGTCCGGCTTGCCCAGCTCGCGCTCTCAGCACACGGGGCCGCGGTGACGCCCTACGGCACCAACGTCTACCCCTGGCTCGAACCAGGGTGGCTCGCCAACGCGGGCACGGCGGTCAATTCGAGCGGCCGGCTGACCCTGTCCATCGGCAACCTGGTCACGGGCGCGATCCAGGCGATCGGGATGCTCGGCACCGCCCAGTGGTGGGGATTCTGGCTCGCCAATCTCGGAATCGCGGTGCCGATGCTCGCGGTGGTGGCGATCGCCGCCGCGGCCCGGCTCGGCGGCGGCAGGGCCGGACGGGTGATGACCGCGGCATTTCCGGTGCCGCTGCTCGAACTGACCCTCGGCGCCCTGATCATCTTCGCGGTCTGCAATCTCGTGGTCTTCCAGTCCTGGAACTGGGACAACACCAAGCTGCTCGTGTACTGGTACTTGGTCATCGCCCTGGTCATCGGTGCGCTGGCAGCGAACTGGTGGCGGCGTGTGTGGCCGCGGGTCGCCGCGATCGTGCTGGTGGCGCCAGTGCTGCTGACCGGTGCCCTCGTGGTGCTCCGGCTGCTGCCGTGGACGCCCGCGGCCGACGCGGTCACCGGTCCGTACACGATTGCGAACACGCAGGAACTCCAGCTTGCCTCGACAATCGACCGCGTGACTCCCAAGGACGCCGTCTTCCTGACCTTCGGACGTCCCAACGATCCCGTGCTCGCCGTCGCGGGGCGGATCGGTGTCATGGGCTACGGGGGCTGGCTCTGGAGCTATGGCATCAGCTTCGAGACGCGCTTCGCCGATGTCCAGGCCATGTACAACGGCTGTGCCACCGACGAGGCCACATGCCCCGTGTTCCGCCTGTTGCGCAAGTACGGCATCAGCTATGTGGAAATCGACAACCGGCTCGGCGACCCCGGCGCGATCGACGGCCAGGCAGGCATCAGCTGGTGGGCGGGCCAGGGCCTGCCGGTGGTCGCCAGCTCCGACCACATCACCGTCTACGACGTCCGTGGCAGAGGTTGAGGTGACCGGCGCGCTGCCGGCGCCGCGCACCCATCCGTCGATCAGCGCTGTCCTCCCCGCGTACAACGAGGAGGCGGTCATCGACGAGACGGTGCGGCGCACCGCGGCAGCGCTCATCGAGATTGGCATCACGGACTTCGAGATCCTGGTCATCGATGACGGCAGCAGCGACGCGACTGCGGCGCGAGCGTCGGCGGCAGACGGCGCGGGCTCGCGCGTCCGCGTGGTGTCGCATCCGCGCAACCGCGGCTACGGCGCTGCGTTGCGCACCGGGTTCGATGCGGCCACGCGCGAGGCCGTCTTCCTCATGGACAGCGACGGTCAGTTCGATCCGACCGAGATCGCGCGGCTTCTCGCCATGTACGGGCCGGACCGTGTCGTCTGCGGCTATCGCATCCGGCGCAAGGACACCTGGGCGCGGCGTTTCTATCACACGGCGTTCTTCGGCCTGGTCCGGCTCGGATTTGGACCGACAGCCCGCGACGTGAACTGTGCATTCAAGCTCTTCCCTCGCGCCGTCGGCAGGGGGCTGCACGCGGAGGGGGCGCTCGTCTCCACCGAGCTCCTCGTGCGTGCGCGCCGGAGTGGATACCGGCTCATGGATGTCGGTGTGCACCACTACGCGCGCACCACCGGTCGGGCGACCGGCGCCGACGTTCGCGTCGTCCTGCGAGCCTTTCGCGAGTTGCAGCAGCTGCGCACGGACCCCGCACTCCTCGACGGGCTCGAACCGCCGGCGTGACCGGGCGACCGGGAACCTCGGCGTGGCGTACCGCGCTTGGGGCGGTCGCGCTGTCGCGGCTGCTCTGGCTCGGCGTCTTTGTCGCCGTGCTCGCGATCGACTTCCCGTCGACCCCCGTGCTGACCGGGCTCCGCACCCACCTGGTTGCGTGGGATGCGATCAGCTACCTGTCGATTGCCGACCACGGGTACCCGGCGCATCTCGACTACCGCGACGCGTTCCTCCCCGGATTTCCGTTGATGGTCCGCGCGGTGATGATCATCACCCGCGACGGCGTCACCGCCTCATGGCTGGTGAACGCCATCGCCGAGACGATCGCACTCTGGTACCTCGGGCGTCTCGTGCTCGCCGAGCGCGATCAGCCGTCGGCAGAGTTCTCGGTATGGCTCCTCGCGCTTGCTCCGACAGCGCTCTTTCTCATCGCACCGTTCACCGAGAGCAGCTTCATCGCGTCCGCCGCTGCGAGTTTGTACTACGCGCGTGCCGGACAGTCGCGCAAGGCCGTCGGCGCCGCGGCGATCGCCTGTGCGCTCCGGCTCACCGGGCTCGCGCTGATCCCCGCGCTGGCCATCGAGCACCTGCGGCGATCGGGCTGGCGTCCGCGCCCGGACCTGCTTGTGGTGCTGCTGGCGGCCGTGCCGATCGTGCTCTACGGGCTGTACATGCAGGTCCATATCGGTGATGCCCTGGCGCTCCTCCACGCCGACCACCTGCCGTCCTTCGGCCTGCAGCCGACACCGCCCTGGACGGGATTCGCAACCACCTGGCATACGCTCGTCACTGCGTCCAATGGCGAGACGCGCTCGATCTTCGCCCGCGAGGTCGCGTTCGGCCTGCTGGGCTTGGTGCTCTGCGCCGGGATGTGGGTGTCCTCACGGATCCCCCGATCGCTGGCCCTGTACTGCACCATCGCGTGGTTGATGACCGCATCTCTGCCGTTCTGGCGCTCCCAGCCCCGCTACAGCCTGGCGCTCTTCCCGGTCGTGCTGCTGGTGTCGGACCTCACCCAGCGCTTCCCCAGGGCGCGGCCGGCGATGCTCGGCGCGAGCGCCGTGCTCATGTGCGCGGGAATGTGGATCTTCGCGCAGGGACGGTGGCTCGGATGATCATCGACAGTCACGTCCATATCCTGCCGGCGAGCATGCGCGACACTCGCGACCACCTCGCGGCGCTCGATCCCTGGTTCGACGTCTGTCACCGGGGAGCGCGCTCGATCGTCACGGCTGAGGAGTTGCTCGCTTCGATGGACGCGTCGGGAATCGATCGCTCGGTGTGCTTCGGCTGGCCGTTCGCGGACCCGGATCTCTGCGCCGAGGTCAACGACCACCTGATCGCCGTGCAGCACGAGCTCGGGGACCGGCTCACCTGCTTTGCGACGGTGAGCGCCGGCCGGCCGGGCGCGGTCGACGAGCTGCGCCGCTGCGCTGCGGGCGGTCTGCGCGGCGCGGGCGAGCTCAACGCGGATGCTCAGGGGTTCGACCTCTCCTCGCCAGGGATCGACGAGGTGGCCTCTGCATGCACCGATCTCGGAATGCCGATGGTGCTGCACTGCAGTGAGCCGGTGGGTCACGACTACCCGGGCAAGGGCACAGCGACGCCCGGCAAGGTTGCCGCCTTTGCCCTCCGCCACCCCACGTTGCGGCTCGTCTGCGCGCACCTCGGCGGCGGCCTTCCCTTCTACGCCCACATGCCCGAGGTGGCCGAGCTCTGCCGGCGGCTCTGGTTCGACACCGCTGCGGGGCCGTACCTCTTCGCGCCGACGGCCTACCGTGCGGTCGCCGACCTCTGCGGCGCCGACCGCCTGCTCTTCGGCTCCGACCATCCGCTCCTCCCCGCGCGACGCTACATCGACGCGTTCGCGGAGGCGGACCTGACCGTCGCCGAGCGAGCGCTCGTGATGGGCGGCAACGCCGCGGAGCTGCTTGGTCTGTGACAACGTGCCCCTCTCGTTACACGTCTGTGTCGCAGCATCGGAGGCTCCGTTCGGTCCCTTTGCGACACTTCCTCTGGGCGGAGAAACCGGCGCCCGCCAGCCGGTCCTTCGCCTCTTTCGTGACCAGGATTGGGGGCTTCGGCCCCCGTCCGTGGTCGCAAGCGACGCTCCGATGAGGGACCGGGTGCATGTCGAAGCCGGCACCTCTGGTCGCCGGTTTCGCACACTGTGCGGCGATGTTCTCTCCTGACACGCTCGACGTGGTCATGGTGTCCTTCGAAGGACCCGACCAGTACAGCCAGGCGGGCGGTCTCGGCGTCCGCGCCCGGGAGCTGTGCCGTGCTTTCGCGGCGCTGGGATACCGCACCACGCTCGTCTTCGTGGGCGACCCGGACAAGCCCGGTGTCGAGCTCGACCAGGGCGTCCAACTCGTCCGCTGGTGTCAACAGCTGAGCGACCGGTACCGCACGGGTGTGTACGAGGGTGAGCTGGGCAAGATTCGAGACCTCACCGCCACGCTGCCCGACGCGCTCATCGACAGCATCCTCAGGCCCGCGGCAGAAGCAGGACGGGTCACCGCCGTCCTCTGCGAGGAGTGGCACACCGCGTGGTTCTGCCGCGCCCTCAGCGACCGGCTCCACACCCTCGGCCTCCGCGAGAGAGCGGTGCTGCTCTGGAACGCCAACAACCTCTTCGGGTTCGAGGCCATCGACTGGCCGATCCTTGACTTCGTCGCCTCGGTGACCACGGTCAGCAAGTACATGAAGCACCTCATGTGGCCGTACGGCGTCAACCCGGTGGTGATCCCTAACGGGATTCCCGAGAGTGCGCTCGCCCCGGTCGACGGGTCAGCGGCCCGGGCGATTCGAGCGGCCGCGGGGTCACCCTGCCTTGCCTTCAAGATCGGGCGCTTCAGCCCGGACAAGCGGTGGACCCAGGCAGTCGCCGCCATCGCCGAGCTCCGCTCGGAAGGGTTGCCGGCCCGGATGCTGATCCGCGGTGGGATGGAGCCGTATGGCGCAACGGTCCTCGCGTTCGCCGCGGAGCGCGGGCTGGTCGTGACCGACTGGTATGAGCCCGTGGAGGATGCCGGCGGCATCGTGCGCGCGCTCACCGAGACCGACGGCGCGCCGATTGTCCACTTGCGCCGTTTCCTCCCCGACCAGGTGGTCACCGAGATCAATGTGGCGGCAACCGCCGTCCTCGCCAACTCAGGGCACGAGCCATTCGGACTCGTCGGCCTCGAGGCGATGGCGGCCGGGGGCGTGGCGATGGTGGGCGCGACCGGTGAGGAGTACGCCCGCCCATACGGCAACGCGATCGTGGTCGAGACAGACGACCCGGCTGAGATCGCGAGCGCCCTGCGCGGGCTCGTCGAGCAGCCGGCTCTCGGTGAACGGCTGCGCGTCGCGGCACGCCTCGACGCGGCCGACTTCGCCTGGCCCATCGTGATCGCCGGGCTGCTCGAGCGGCTCCGCTTCATGTGCGTCCATCAGCGGGTCGTCCTGCCCGACGACGGAGCGAGCCCACGCGCGTAATTCCGGGCAGCGCACCATATGATCTGCACCAACAGACCGGTGCCGAGGAGGTGGCTGCGTGAAGGCAGTGGTCATGGCGGGGGGGGAAGGGGCCCGGCTGCGTCCGCTGACGAGCCGCCTT
>Ga0208849_1000062_pt1 | contig 105626 bp, 95 predicted proteins | sample NGESurdeep072012_10_FD_184470 | JGI IMG/M metagenome (GOLD analysis project Ga0208849, IMG submission 184470) | Arctic peat soil microbial communities from Barrow, Alaska - NGEE Surface sample 53-3 deep-072012 (SPAdes) | ecosystem: Environmental > Terrestrial > Soil > Wetlands > Peat ...
CGCGGCGGCACGGCGACGACGACGACGTCCGCGTCGAGCTCGCCGAGCGACTCGATGCGCTCGCCGACGCGGACGGTCGCGCCCGCCTGGTCGAGTGCGGCGCGCGCGGCGTCGCCGTGCATCACGCCGAGCGGCCGCGCGGGCAGGATCACGTCGGACGCGCCCCGGCGCCCGAGCAGCGACGTGCGCACGGTGAAGATGCCGGCGCCCGCGTCCGCCTCGTCAGCGGGGAGGTTGAGCGCGGGCCGGATGAACACGTCCCAGAAGCGGGCGACGGCTGCGTCGGAGGCACCGAGCCGGCGTAGCAGCGCGCCGAAGGTCTCGCCCGGGCGGGCCTTCGCCGTACGGAGCCGCGTGGTCGTCACGGGAATGCGGATGCGGTCTCGCAGCGGGAGGTGCGCGTAGGCGAGCAGCGCAGGCAGGGAGGGCCTGATCGCGGCGACGGATCCGTCCTCGGCGATCACGGGCAGCGCGAGGCGCTCGCGCCGGTACGAGCGTCCCTCGCCGATCCGGTCGAGGAAGCGCAGGTAGTCGGTGAAGCACCCGAGCGCGATGTGCTGACCGTTGTCGGGCGGCGGGTCGGGGTCGCCCTCCCGCTCCGGCAGCGTCTGCACGGCGCCGCCCAGCGTCGGCCGCGCCTCGTGCAGCGTCACCTCCGCGCCGGCGTCGGCGAGGTCGAGCGCCGCTGCGAGCCCGGCGAGGCCGCCGCCGACGACGGCCGCCCTCACCGCAGCAGCCCGCGCGCGACGACGGCGAGCTTCGTCGGCGTGGAGAGCCGGCAGGAGGGGCCGAACACGTCGAAGCCGTTGTCCTCGATCCGGTCGAGCTGTCCGCGATAGAGACCCGCGAACGTCGAGACGCAGAGCGCGCTGCGCCGGTCGAGCGAGTCGAGCAGGTGCAGCCCCTCGTCGAGATGCGCGCGGGCGCGCTGCGCCTGGAACGCCATCAGCGACCGCCAGGCAGGCGTCACGCGCCCGGCTGCCACGTCTTCCTCGGCCACGCCGTAGCCGAGAAGCTCGTCCTGCGGCAGATAGACGCGGCCCAGCTCCCAGTCCTCCCGCACGTCGCGGATGATGTTGATCAGCTGGAGCGCGACGCCGAGCGTCTGCGCGCGCTCGACGTCGTCGGACCCGTACACGGCGACGCACGCGACGCCGACCGCGCCGGCGACGAGCTCGCAGTACCCGCGCAGCGCGGCGAAGTCTCCGTAGCGGTTTCGCTCGGTGTCCTGGAGGCCGCCGTCGACGAGCGCGGCGAGCGAGTCGCGCGGGATGTCGAAGCGCGCGCGCGCGTCGGCGAGCGCGACGAGCATCGGACTCGACGGAGACGCGTCGTCGAGCGACGCGCGCAGCTCTTCGAGGCGCTCGCGCTTCGCGGCGGCCGGCGCGTCGCCGTCCGCGACATCGTCGACCTCGCGCGCGAACGCATACACCGCGGCGATCGCACGGCGCTTCGGCCGCGGCAGCACCATGATCCCGTACGCGAAGTTCTTCGCACGCGCGCGGGTCAGGCGCGACACCTCCGCGTAGGCCTGCTCGACGGCGCTCATCGCACCAACGTCAGCGCGGCCTCGCGCGCAAGTCGGGCGCGCGACGGCTTCGGCCGCTGTGTGAACACGTCCCAGTTCGCGGACTCGAGCGCATCGAGCGCCGCGAGGCCGCCGCGGGCGAACAGCACGACGGCACGTCCGAGCCGGCCGCCGATTCCCTCGCGCAGCACCTCACCCGCGGCGAGCAGCTCGCGCGCCCGCACCGCCTCGAACCGGAGCAGTTCGCGCAGCTCGCCGCTCGGCCGGTCGAGCGACGGGTTGCCGAAGCGGCGCCGGTCCTCGGCCGGCAGGTAGACGCGTCCGAGCGCGAGATCGCGCGGGACGTCCTGGAGGAAGTTCACGAGCTGGAGGCCCGTGCAGACCGAATCGCTCGCGGCGACGATCACCGCGTGGTCGAGCGCGCGCAGCACGCCGAGCACGAGCCGCCCGCATGGATCGGCGGAGCGCACGCAGTAGTACTTCAGGTCGTTCCACGTCTCGTACTCGGCGACGCGCTGGTCGATGCGGTTCGCCTCGATCAGGCGCAGGAACGGCTCGCGCGGCAAGCCGAACTCGCGCACGGTCGGCTGCACGTTGCGCAGCACCGACCACGTGGGCTCGCCGTCGAAGGTGAGGTCGACCTCGCGCTCGAGCTCGTCGAGCGCTGCGAGCCGGTCGCCGGCGTACGCGTCCCCGAGCTCGTCCACGAGGCGCGCGTAGCAATAGAGCGTGCGCACGTGCGGGCGCAGGGAGCGCGGGAACAGGAGCGAGCCGACCGGGAAGTTCTCCCCGGCCGCGCGCGCCGCGACTTCGGCCACTTCCATGCCCTACAGCATCCCGGCCGCGACCATCCGCCGTCAAAGCAGCCTCGAACCGGTAGCGTCCGGCCGTGCCGGCGAAAAGCATCCTCGAGCCGAAGGAGCTGCGGCGCTACGCCGACGCGATCGTGAAAGCGTCGCTCGGCGTGACGACGGGCGAGACGCTCGTCGTCCAGGGCGAGCCCGCGCATCGCGAGCTGATGGTCGCGGTCGCGGACGCCGGCTACCGCGCCGGTGCGGACGTCGTCGAGGTGCTCTACGGCGACCCGCTCGTGCTGCGGGCACGGCTCAAGCGTGGCCGCGACAAGGCGCTGGGCAACATGACGCCGTGGGGCGCGCTGCGGATGCGCGAGCTGTCGAAGCCGACCGCCGCGCGCGCCGCGATCACCGGCGGGAGCGAGCCCGGCTATCTCGACGGCATTCCGGCGCAGCGCATCGCGACCGAGTTCGGCCGCGCCGCAAAGCACACCGCCGCCTTCCGCCGCGCGAACCTCGACATGCGCGCACGCTGGACAGGCGCCGCCTGGCCGACCGACTTCTGGGCCGGGCAGGTGTATCCGAAGCTGTCGCCACTCGAGGGCAAGCGACGCCTGGCGCGTGACTTCCTCTGGTTCTGCCGCCTCACCGACGAGGACGGCCCCGGCTCGAGCGGCTGGCTCAAACACGTGCGCGCGCTTGCGCGCCACGCTGCGAAGCTGACGCGGCTCGAGCTCGTCGAGCTCGAGCTCCACGGCCCCGGCACCGGGCTGCGGCTGCGGCTCGTGCCCGGCACGCGCTGGCTCGGCGGACAGGCCGAGACGCCGTGGGGCCTGAAGATCGCCCCGAACATGCCCACGGAGGAGACGTACACGAGCCCCCACGCCGGCGCGACGGAGGGTACGTTCACGTGCACGTTCCCGCTCTCGTTCCAGGGCCGGCTGATCGAGGGCCTGCGCGGCGAGTTCCGCGGCGGGAAGCTCGTGCGGCTCGCCGCCAAGAAGGCCGCGGACCGCGACTTCGTCGCCGCGTACCTCGACACCGACCCGAACGGCCGGCGGCTCGGCGAGGTGGCGCTCGTCGACGCGACGTCCCGCATCGACATGGGCGGGCGCACGTACTTTCACACGCTCCTCGACGAGAACGCGGCCGCCCACATCGCCTTCGGCTCGGGCTTCGGCGGCACGCGCACGGAGAAGCCCGCGCGCGGGCTCAACCGCTCCGGCGTGCATCTCGACGTGATGATCGGCGGCCCCGACCTCGAGGCCACCGGCGTGACCGCGAAGGGCCGCCGCGTGCCCGTCATCCGCGACGGGCTCTGGCAGATCTAGTCGTCCGACCGGCAACGTTCGCCGGACAACGCCACGGGTCGAGCCACTAGTCCAGGAGCTCTGCGAGCATGACGCCGAGCACCGGAATCGTGAGCGTGAGCAGGAGGTTCGCGCGGCCGATGCCGACGAGCGCCGTGCGCAACGACTGCGGCTTCCCCTCGCGCACCTGACGGGCCAGGCCGGGGCCGAGCACGTAGTCGTGCAGGTACGCGCCCGTGACGAGCAGTCCGACGAGCGCGCCCTTCACGCCGAGCACCCAGTCGAAGCTCGCCGGCGCCGAGCCGAACGCGTGGTCGCGGGCGGCGAGACCGGCGCCGGTGAGGATCGCGACGCCGAGCGAGCTCCAGCCGATCGGTCGCCAGCGGCGGCCGAATTCGCGCAGCAACTGCGCACGCACCTCGCCCTCGAGCCGCTGCACCGGCGGCACGGCGACGAAGACGAGCGCGATCGTGCCACCAACCCAGATCGTCGCGCTGAGCAGGTGGACGATGAGCAGCGCCGTCCTCAACCACGCCGCCCGCTCAGCGCCCGCGCAGGCGCACGCGCTGACCGCAGCGCTCGCAGCGCTGGTACCGCTCGGTCAGGAAGAACGGCCGTCGCCGGCGCGGGAGCCGGTGACCGATGATTCGACAGAGAAAGCGCGCCATGCCGCGATGAGCGACTAGTCAGGACGGATCTCGTTGGCGAGCACCCGCGCCGGCAGCGGCGCCCGCGCCGGGAACGGCACGCGCAGCGGCGCGATCGACGGCACGAAGCGGGCGACCGCGGCGAGCGCCGCGACGCCCCCCGTCAGCTCGTAGGAATACGAGTCGTTCACGAGCAGCGAGGTGATCAGCCCGAGACCGATGGCGATCACGAGATCCCGTGACGCCGGACGTCGCGCGAGGCGGATCGCGATTCCGAGCGAGATGAGGAACCAGGCCGCGAGCGGCAGCAGCATCGTCCAGTTCTGGAACGCCGGCTCATACGCCAGCGGCACACGGTTGCGCGCGACCGCGAGCAAGCCCGCCATCCCGTGGCCGAAGGCGCTTCGCAGGTGGTCGGGGCCGGGCCCCCGCAGGTTGTACGAGACGAGCGCGAGAACGAGCGTCGCGAGCAGGAGGAGCAGCGTGACGAATCCGCGCGCGCCGAGCCGCAACGTGCGCGCTCCCAGATACGCGAATGCGACGCCGAGCACGATCGCGCCGCCGCCGTCCGAGCCGAAGCGGTTGTCGGTGATGAGCACGAGCGCGAGCAGCGCAAACGTGGCGAAGCCGACGACGCCGAACCGCTTCGCGGCCAACGCGGCGCCGATCAAGAGCGGCGCGAGCAGGAGCGTCTCGAGCTGGTTTCCGATGCCCCAGAAGCGCGAGTTCTGCGTCGGCCCCAGCGGCGTCAGCGCGACCCATTCCGGGCGTGCGGCGAGCAGCCACAGGTGGAGCAGGATCACGCCGAGGAAGAGCCCGAGCAGCTTTCCGTCGGTGTCGCAGACGCGCGCGAGCCAGAGCCCCCCCACCACCGTCCCGACGATCAGCACGGCGAGGATCGCCACTTCGTTCGACACCTGCGCCGCCCCGAGCGCGATGCTCGTGAACAGCGCGGCGGGAATCGCCGTCGTCGCAGCGCGCGGGCGCACGGCCGTCAGGAGCGCGATGAAGCACGCGACGACGATGAGCGCGGCGAGCTTCAGCCGGTTGTTCGCGTGGATCTGCTCGTTCAGGCTTGCGAGGCTGGCGACAGCGTCGTTGCTCGGAATCGAGTAGAGCGTGCCGCGCTCGCGCCCGAGCGTCGTCGGGGCGATGTCGACGATCGACACGAGCCCCGGTATGCGCGTCGTTCGCGACGTGAGCAGCCCGTGGAACCCGTGCCCGAGCACGACGACCTTGTACCGCTTGTCGTTCGGTGCCGGCGCGCCCCTCGGCGGCAGCTCGACGATGACGAAGCAGCAGCCGGTCGGCGTACCCGTCGCGAGCGAGGGCCGAGGGATGAGCCGCGGCCCGGTCGGCACGCCGCCGAGCCGAGCGTTCACCTCGGCGCCCCGCTCCAGCTCGGCGAGCGCCTGCCGGCGGTTCGTCGTCGGCCCTACACCGGGGACGAGCAGCCCCACCGCGCCGCGCGCGGCAAGGGAGTCGAACTGGCTCTGGCTGAGGTGGTTGAAGATCAGGACGCGAAACGGTGGCGAGCCCGGCACGGTCCGCGCGGCCGCCGGAGCCGCAGCGAGGAGGCCGAAGCAGACGACGAGTAGGACGAGCCGGCCGAGCCGGCCGACAGCTGAAGCACGGAGAGATCGCAGCATTGCGCGACCCTGATTCTGTCGTATACGGGCCGCCAACCGAAGTCCCAACCGCGACCGAGATCGAAAAGGCCTCAGGAGCGGGAGCTTCCCTTGCACTCGCGGCCGTGCGCCGTCATCGTCGCACCGTGAATCCCGTCCTGGCCGACGGTGTTCCCGTGCAGCACGCGCGCGCCGCGGTCTGGGCGATCGCGTTCGCGGCGCCGCTCGCGCTCGTCGTCCTGCTCCGCGGCCTGCCGACGGTGGACGAGTCGTGGGAGCAGCATCCGGCCCACTTCTGGATCGTGTTCGTCGCCGGAGCGGCAAGCGCCGGGCTCGCGCTGGCGATCACCCAGGCTGCGCGCCGTTGCCGAGGACGCCGGCTTCGTCCTCGGCCACCGGGTGCACGGCGTCTTCGGCGACACCGTCAATCTCGGCTCCCGCCTCGAAGGCCCGGCCCCGCCGGGCGGCGTCCTCATCGGGGGCGCCACCCGCGCCCAGCTGCCCGAGGGCACCCGGGCGGAGCTCGTGCCCGATCTCCGCGTCAAGGGGAAAACCGAGTCCCTGACGGCGTTTGTGCTCCATTCCGTGCCCTGAGCGAGGGGTCGGAGAGCCGACGCGCGGATTCGAACCGCGGACCCCATCATTACGAGTGATGTGCTCTACCAGCTGAGCTACGTCGGCCTGAGCAGCAGTTTAGCCCGTACCGGGCCTTGGGTAAGCCAGATTGAAGCTGAGGTTAGGGGTTGTTAGGAGTTGGCAAATTGACGCTTTGAGGAATGGACGGGGGGCCCGGCGCGTTCTATAACTACAGAGAGAGGCCCTCCGGGAAGTTCGCGGGTTCTCCCGCGCACCAGGGCTGCCAGAGGCCGAGGCCGTACTCGGCCCTACTCGAGAGAAAGGGATTCCGCTGAGCGAGACCATACATTTGCACGACCTTGCGCCCGCCGACCGCCTCCTGGAGGAGGCCGCCGAGCGTGGCTTCGTCGACGAGAAGGAACTCGAGATCTTCGCCGACGAGCACGAGCTTGCCGAGGACGAGGTGGCAGCGCTCCGCAGTGCGCTCGAAGAGCGTGACGTCGTGGTGCGCGCCGGCACGACCGCCACCGAGCACACCCCGTCGCCGTCCGGGACGCTCGACCCCCTCCAGCTGTTCATGGACTCCGCCGGCCGCCACAAGCTGCTCACCGCAGCGGACGAGGTCATGCTCGCGAAGCGCATCGAGCGCGGCGACCCCGCTGCCAAGGAGCGCATGATCAACTCGAATCTCCGGCTCGTCGTCTCGATCGCCAAGCGCTATCAGGGACACGACGTGCCGCTGCTCGACCTGATCCAGGAAGGCGTGATCGGCCTGAACCGCGCCGCCGAGAAGTTCGACTGGCGCAAGGGCTACAAGTTCTCGACCTACGCAACCTGGTGGATCCGTCAGGCGTGCCAGCGCGCGGTCGCGAACCAGTCGAAGACGATCCGCATCCCGGTGCACGTCCAGGAGCGGCGGATCAAGCTGAACCGCGCGTCGGCGGAGCTTCAGGCGAAGCTCGGCCGCGACGCAACGGTGGACGAGCTCGCAGAGGCGACCCGCCTCAAGGTCGAGCACGTCGTCGAAGCCCTCGACGCGGTCGACTCGATCTCGCTCAACCAGGGCCTCGGCTCCGACGGCGACTCCGAGCTCGGCGACCTGTTCGCCGATGAGACGTCGCTCGATCCGGCCGAGGAGGCCGTCGACTCACTGCGCCGCCAGCGCGTGCAGCGCGCGGTCGCCGATCTCCCCGAGCGCCAGCGCCGGATCATCGAGCTGCGCTTCGGCTTCGGCGGCGAGTCGGCCTCGCTCGAGACGATCGGCAAGGAGCTCGGGCTCACGCGCGAGCGCGTCCGCCAGCTCGAGAGCGAGGCGCTCATGCGGCTCCAGCTCGAGCTCGGCGACGAGCTGGCCAGCGCCGCCTAAGCGCTCCCGGCGACACGAATGACGAGAGGGCGCCGGCCGAGCCGGCGCCCTCTTGCGTTTCCGGGCCTGTTGCGGCGCGGCGTTACTTGCCGGACGACGAGGTCGAGCCGCCGGCCGGAGGGCCGTTCAGGCTCGTCACGATCGGCTTGACGACGGAGGTGCCGGATACCGGCGTCGTCACGGTCGTGATCGTGCTCGTGCCGCTGCTGCCCGCGCCGGTCGTGGACGAGGAGCCTGGCGAGGTGGAGGTGGACGAGCCCTGCGACGAGGCCGGGCTGCTCGGGGCCGGCGTGGTCGACGGCGCCAGATCGACTGCGCCCACCGGCAGCGCGATCGGGGCCGGCAGCGGCTGGAACCGCGAGGGCGTGCCGCCGACGGTTCCCGTTCCGGTTCCGGTCACGGTCACCGGAGTGGGCAGCGCGACGAACTGGCTGCCCGGAGCGGTGTCCGACGTCCCCTGGTCGGAGGACGCGTTGGCCGGCGCGGCCGCCGGAGCCGCCTGGGGGGCGACGACGGGAGCAGCGGCCTGCTCGACGGGAGCGGCCTGCGCGGCCGCCGGAGTCGCGGTCGGCGCGGGAGCCGGAGCTGCCGAAGCTGCCTGAGGCGCCGGATCGGCCGGCGCGGCCGGGACGGCGGCCGCCTGGTCCGTCGCCGTCGCGCCGCCGTCGGGAAGAAGCGTGCTCCGCGCGGCGAGCGCCGAGACACGATGGGACCGGGCCACGCGGTGCCGTGCCGCCAGCTGCGTGCCGGCTGGGCTGGTCGCGACCGTCCCGCTGCTCGCCCCGGCGGCGGTGCTGCCGGAAGAGGAGACTGCTGGGCGGGCCGGAGCCGTCTGCGGCCGGGCCCGGTGCTGGCCCATGGGCGACGAGGCGACGACGGAGGTGGCGCCGACGACGGCCACGGTCGCCGCGACCTTGACCGCGGCGCCGCTGCCGAGCAGCAGCGACTTCAGCCCTGCGAGCACGTTCCCCCAGTCGGTACCGCGCACGGCCCGGCGCCGCTTCGGCTCCGGCGGCTGCTCCAGGCCCTGCGCGAGCGCGCGCCTCGCACGGAAGATCAGCGTCTCGACCGCGGCCTGCGAGAGATCGAGCTCGTCGGCGATCTCCCGGTACGAGAGCCCCTGCCACTCGCGCAGCAGGATCGCGCGCCGCTGGCTCTCCGGCATCTGCTCGAGGACGTCCTGGAGGCCCATCAGCTCGTCGGCGCGCCGGGACGGAGCCGGCGTCAGCTCCTCGACGAGCTCGAAGTCGGTCGGCGACTCGATCCGGTCGCGCCGCCAGGTCGAGCGCCGGCGGGAGAGGCACACGTTCTGGGCGATCTTGAACAGCCACGCCGACTCCAGCTCCGGCACGATCCCGCGCTTGATGCCGCGGAAGGCGTTCAGGAAGGTGCTCTGCACCGCATCCTCGGCCTCCTCGCGGGAGCCGAGCTGGTGCAGGCAGTAGCGAAAGATCTGGTTGCCGTACTCCTCGTAGAGCGCCCGCGTGAGATCCGCCTCGGGAGCGGCGGTCCCTTCGACGCGCGCGGCACGCCCTATGGACGGTTCTGCGGCCATGCTTCTCCTGATTGCGGCAGGAAGCCTATGCGGCGAGCCCCGCCCGAGCTCACCGGATCCCCATCTTGCGCGAGGGCAGCCGAGTCGGCAATCCCCCTTTTGCAAGATTCCGGTAATTTCGCCCCCGGCGCGAAACACCCTCTCTGCGGCGGGCCGAATGCCCGTTTTGCAGCTCTTTCAGGCGCGGGTCAGCGCCGGCCCGGCCAGCTCGCGGCGCAGACGGACGAGCAGGGCCTCGAGCGCGAGCGGCGCCGAGAGCTGGAGCTCCTCCGCCTCGCGCCAGGCGGCCCGGACGAGCTCGCAGGCCCGCTCGGCGCGCGGCAGCCGCTCGCGGGAGGCGTCGCTGCGCAGCTCGGCGAGGCGGTCGACGTGCACGACGGCCGCTTCGGCGCCCGCGGCGACGACGACGAGGTCGCGGTACCACCACTCGAGCTCCTCGAGCGCCGCGAGCAGCTCGTCGCGCTCGGCGCCGCGCTGGGCACGCCGGAGGCGCTGCTCCGCCTCGCGCCCGGTCAGCTCGAGCACCGTCACCGCCTCCTCCGCCTTCTCCTTCGCCTCGGCGCCGCGCTCCGCGATCCCCTCGAGCAGCGCCTGCGCGCCGTCGTTCGCGTCGAACTCCGGATCGAGGTAGACGGCGCGCGCCACGCCGAGCAGCGCCTCGCGCCGCCGCGCGGCCGCCCGGTCCAGCAGTCGCGCCGCCCGGTCGAGACGGCCGCCGGCGACGCGGGAGAGCGTCGTCACCTCGTCGTCGGAGAGCTCGGGCGCCCGCGCGCGGATCGCCGTGCGCACCGCCCGCTCCGAGAGCCGCCGGAAGGCGACGAGCTGGCAGCGCGAGCGGATCGTCTCCGGCAGCGGCCCGAGCTCGTTCGCGACGAGCACGAGCACCGCGTAGGGCGGCGGTTCCTCGAGATCCTTGAGCAGGGCGTCGGCGGCGTCCTCGTTCAAGGTGTCGGCGTCGAACACGAGATAGACGCGCCGGGACGCCTCGAACGGGCGCATATGCAGGTCGCGCCGGAGCTCGCGGACGTCGTCGATGCGGATCTGGTCGCCGAGCGGCTCGAGGACGTACAGGTCCGGGTGCGAGCGCCGCGCCACGCGGGGCTGGTCGCCGAGCAGCTCCCCTGCGAACAGGAGCGCAAGATCGCGCTTGCCGACGCCGGCCGGCCCGTGCAGGAGATATGCGTGCGCAGGCCCCTCGGCGAGCGCCGCGGACAGCAGGCGCTTCGCCTCGTCCTGCTCCGCGACGGCGTCGAAGGCCGTCATGCGGTCCGCAGGCGCGGCTCGAGCGCGGCCCAGATCTCCGACGAGATCTCCTCGACGTCCCGGAGCGCACCGTCGCCGGAAGCCGCCGCGACGACGAGCCAGCCCTCGCGCTCGGCCAGCTCGAGGTAGATCGCGCGCGAGGCGGCGCCGTGTCCGGCGTCGGACTCGTGGATGTCCGCCTCGAGCGTCGTGTACGCGCGGGCGCCCTTGCGCGCCACGAGCTCCCGCGCGAGCGCAGGGGGCGCGTCGAGCAGCACGACGACGTCGGGGTGCGGCAGCGCGAACTCGCCGTACTCGACGGCGACGACCCACTCGAGCAGCTGCGCGCGCGCCTCGCCCTCGAGCTGCGCACCCTGGTGGGCGAGGTTCGACGCGACGTAGCGGTCGCACACGACGAGGTCGTTCGCGGCGAGAGCCGCGACGAGCTCCGGGCGCGCGTGGAAGCGGTCGCACGCGTACAGCAGCGCGGAGAGCGCCGGGGGCACGTCGTCGAGGTCGCCGAGGTCGCCGTTCAGATAGGCGCCGATCGCGTCGCTGAACGGATTGTCGTCGTAGCGCGGAAAGCTGAACGAGGCGACGCGGTAGCCGGCCGCGGCCGCGGTCTCGGCGAGGCGCGCGGCCTGCGTTCCCTTGCCGGCGCCGTTGATGCCCTCCATCGCGAGGAACAGGCCCATGGCGACCTAGGATAAGTCGGATGCGGGCGATCGTGACCGGAGGCGCCGGATTCATCGGCTCACACGTGGTGGACGCGATGCTCGCCCACGGCGACGAGGTGCATGTCCTCGACGATCTCTCCACGGGCACCCGCGAGAACGTGCCGACGGGCGCCGAGCTGCACGAGGCCGACATCCGTGCCCCGGACGCCGTCTTCGACGCGGTGCGACCCGACGCGGTGCTCCATCTCGCCGCGCAGGCGAACGTGCGCGTCTCGGTCGAGCGGCCGGACGTCGACGCCGATGTGAACGTGCTCGGGACGGTGCGGATCCTCGAGGCGGCCAGACGGCATCGGGCGAAGGTCGTCTTCGCCTCCACCGGCGGTGCGATCTACGGCGAGTGCGACGGGCCGGCTGCCGAGACGGCGGAGCGGCGGCCGCTCTCCCCTTACGGCACCTCGAAGCTCTGCGGCGAGGAGTACCTCGCGACGGTCAACCGCCTCTACGGCACGGGGCACGTCTCGCTCCGGCTCGGCAACGTGTACGGCCCGCGGCAGCAGCCCCACGGCGAGGCCGGCGTCGTCGCGATCTTCATGGGCCTGCTCCGCGACGGCGGCGCGCCGCAGATCTTCGGCGACGGGAGCCAGACGCGCGACTACGTCTATGTCGTCGACGTCGCGCGCGCGATGCTGCTCGCGCTCGACCGCAACGGCGGCGTCTACAACGTCGGCACCGGCGCCGAGACGTCCGTGCTCGAGCTGTACCGCGCGATCCAGGCGGCGGCGGGGATCGAACGCGAACCCGAATTCGCGCGGCGACGGCTCGGCGAGGTCGAGCGAAGCGTCCTCGACGCGTCGCGTGCCCGCGCGGAGCTCGGCTGGGCGCCGGAGCACGCCCTCGCGGAGGGGCTCGCCGCCACGTGGGCCTGGGTGTCCTCGTAGGAGGGCTTCGCGCCGCGGCGCCGAATCGAAGCGGCCCGTGGATCATGCGCAGCGACTCTCCGGCCCTTCTCCCTGGCGCACCGCGACGCTCGTCACCGCCGCGTTCGCGCTGCTCGAGCTCGCCCTCCTGATCGCCGGCGGAACGGCGCTGCTCGCGCGGCCGTTCCATCACTCCGCAGCGACCACGCCGGCCGCGCAGCACGCCGCCGCGACGGCTGTGCGCCACGTCGTGCACGTGCCCAAGCGGGCCGCGGTGCCGTCGGTGCCGCTCCGCGCGCGCTCCCGCGTCGCGGTGCTCGTCCTGAACGGGAACGGCGTCCAGGGCGCTGCGAGCGCCGAGGCTTCGCACCTCCAGACTCTCGGCTACCGCATCGGCGGGGCGACGAACGCGCTCCGCCACGACTACGCGCGGTCGATGGTCATGTACGCGCCCGGCTACGGCAAGGAGGCGCGGCGCCTCGCGCACGACACGGGCGTCCGCATGGTCGCACCGGCCGACGGCGCGACACCGGCGACGCTCAAGGCGTCGCCGTTGGTACTCCTCCTGGGCAGCTAGCCGGCCAGACGCCCCGCGCCTTGTGGCGCGCCTGGTCGAGCAGGCCGCACGGCGTGCCGGTCGGTCCGTAGCGATCGTAGATCCACGCGTTGGTGAGTGCCGCGTACGCCTGCTGCCAGTCGTCGTGCACGTAGTAGAAGCGGCCGAGCGCATACCACGTCTCGCTGTTCTCCGGCTCGAGCGAGACGGCCTGGCGGTAGAGCTGCTCCGCGCGCGGCCGATTTCCGTCCGCGTCCTCGAACGCGGCCCACTCCGTCAGCGCGTCGGTCGAAAGCGGGTCGTACGAGTGCGCGCGCTGCGCGTCGCGCGCGGTCGTCGCCGACGCGAGCTGCCGCTGCGCCAGCCAGGGGGCGCCGAGGGAGTACACCGCCGCGAGCGCGACGAGCAGCGCGCCGACGGCGAGCAGCGGCCTCCGCGCCGAGCCCGCACCCCGCGATGCGGCAGGCCGGCCGATCAGCACGCCGGCGGCGAGCAGCAGCGGCCCGGTCGTCGCGACGTAGTTCCAGTCCATGTCGGCGACCATGTGCGCGAGGAAGGCGGCGAGGCCGATCGCGACCGCGGTGACCGCGGCGCGCTCCATTCCGTGCACACGACTGCGGGCGCGAACGATTCCGGCTGCCGCGGTCACCGCGGCCCCGAGGTAGAGCAACAGGCCGACGATGCCGGTCTCGCCGAGGAACTGGAGCGGCGTGTTGTGCGGCTCGGTCGTCGTGAGCGGGCTGCGCCGCAGCGCGAGGTCGGTCAGCTGGAACGTGCCCGCGCCGGTGCCGCCGAGCGGATGCCGGGTGAACGCGTGCCATTCCTCCGTCCACCAGCGCCAGCGGTTGCTCGAGCTCGCGCTGAGGAGCCGGTTCGATTGCGAGTTGATCTGGCTCGAGACCGGGTTCGTGAACGAGTGCCAGATGCGGCCGGCGTCCACGCCGCCCACGACGACACCGCCGACCACGGCCACCAGCGCCGCTGCAGCGGCTGCGCGCTCGACCCTCCGCCGCGCGGTCGCGCCAAGCGGACGCCGTCGCTCGAGCCGGGCAAGGGCGACGGTCGCGGCCGCGACGAATGCCCCTGCGGCGAGCACCTCGAGCGCGAAGATCCAGCCGTCGTGCGCGCGTACGGACCGCGCCTGCCCGTCCTTCGTGATCCCGGGCAGGGCGAGCGCGGCCGCGAAAACGGCGGCACCCGCTCCGCCGGCGAGCGCCGCCACGACGAGGCTCTCGACGCGGTCGCCGTCGAGCACGATCCACGCGGCGGCCGCGACGACGCCGAGCGCGACGCCGAAGCGGGAGTACGTGAGCAGCGTCGCGAGCGCGGCTGCGAACAGCAGCACGGCTCCCGCAGCCCTGAGGCCGGTGCGGCGCGTGCGCGGCGCGGCCAGCCACAGCGCGAGCGGGATCGCGACGTCGCCGAGCAGCGCGAGTTCGTTCCAGTAGCCGACGGGGGCGCGCAGGCGTGCAAGTCCGAGCACCGCGCCGAGCCCCGGCTGGCGGCCGTACGACGGGTAGAGGCCGGGGACGCACTTCGCGAGCAGCGCCCAGCCGAGGACGAGCGCGAGCAGCACGGACGCGCCGCGGGCGAGCGCGATCGCGGGGCGCGAGAGCAGGCCGGCGAGCAACACGCCCGTGACCGCGAAGGCCGCATAGACGACCGTCCGGTTCGTGTACGACCACGACTCGTCGGGAGAGATCGACCAGATCGTCGAGGCGCCCGCCCACGACGCCAGCCCGAGGATGCAACCGAGGAAGGCGGCGGCGGGCGCGTCGAGGAACGGCCCGGGAAGAACGCCGATGAACGACGCGGCGGCGAGCAGGGCGGCGAGCCCGAGCGCGAGCGCACCGATCCAGACGAGCGGCGCCTCGGCGTCGCCGCCGCTGAAGAACAGGGCGCAGAAACAGAGGGCTGCGGCGGCTGCCGCGGCGCCGGCGGACCCCGGGCCCGCGAACCGTTCGCCCGCAGCGCGCACCGGCGAGGACGCTAGCATCGTCGAAAGCTGACCGCCGGACCGTTCACAAACGGTTTACATCAGCATTACCGCGGCAATACCCCCATCCGCGAGACTTGGAGAGAATGAACCGCCAGACGGTGCGTAGCGCCGTGCGCGGACCGAAACGAGAGATGAGCGCTATTCGGGAGAGACACAACGGGATGCGGTTGGCGCTGGTGGCGCTCGCCGCCGCGGCTGCGCTCCTCGCCGCAGGCGTCCGGCCCGCCGCCGCCGCCCCCTCGGCCACGCTGACGCCGACGAACAACTGCTGGCTTCAGGTCGTCAACGACTGGCTGGACCACAACGGCGAGATCCACGGCACCTACGCGATCCCCTGTTATACGCAGGCGATCCAGCAGCTGAGCAAGTACCCCGATCTCCAGCAGTACTCGAACGCGATCGACGACATCCACCGCGCGCTGCTCGCCGCGATCCAGCAGGAGCGCGCGGACGGCCCCGGCAGCGGGCCGCCGAGCAGCGGCTCCGGCGGCAACACCGGCGGCCAGGGCATCCCCGGCGGAGGCGGGCCGAAGCCGCCGGCCAACTCCGGGGGCGGCGGAACGAGGAGCCCGGTCTCCACGATCTTCCACCCCTCGAACGCTCAGTCGATCCCGCTGCCGCTGATCATCCTCGCGGCGCTGGCAGCGCTCCTGCTGCTCGCGGGAGCCGGCACGTGGTTCGCCCGGCGCCTCCAGGCCAAGCGGATGACTCCGGCCACCGCGCCGGGCCCGCCGCGGCCCCGCTGAGGCGCCCCGGGAAGCACCAGCACCGTCCGGCGCTGGCTCTACTCTGCGCGGTCCCCGTCCGCCGGGGACTGGATCAGCGAGGCTACTGTTTGGGAGGGGCCGCATGGCAAGCGTAGAGCAGCAGAGCACGGCGAATTCGACGACCGAAGAGGTGGTCAACTCGGTTGTGGACGCGGGTGCCCGCCTCGGGGTTCGCCGCTTCTTCACCATCCCCGGGCGCGACCCGTTCGACGAGATCGAATGGGAGATCCGCGACGCGACGATTCCCGGCCGCAACGGCCCGGCGTTCGAGCAACGGGGTGTCGAGTTCCCGAAATTCTGGTCGCAGACGGCGACGAACATCGTCGCCCAGAAGTACTTCCGCGGCCGCCTCTCCTCGCCGGAGCGCGAGTCGAGCGTCAAGCACATGGTCGGGCGCGTCGTCGAGACCGCCGTCACGTGGGGCAAGCAGGGCGGCTACTTCGTCGACGACGAGGACGCGGAGACGTTCGCGGCCGAGCTCCAGGCGATCCTCGTCAACCAGTACGCCTCGTTCAACAGCCCGGTGTGGTTCAACGTCGGCTTCGAGGAGAAGCCGCAGTGCTCGGCGTGCTTCATCCTCTCGATCGACGACTCGATGGAGTCGATCCTCGACTGGATCCGCCGCGAGGGCGTCATCTTCCGCGGCGGCTCAGGCTCGGGCATCAACCTCTCGAAGCTCCGCTCGTCGAAGGAGCAGCTCTCGAAGGGCGGCTACGCCTCCGGCCCTGTCTCGTTCATGCGCGGCGCGGACGCGTCGGCGGGGACGATCAAGTCGGGCGGCAAGACGCGACGCGCGGCGAAGATGGTCGTGCTCGACGTCGACCACCCCGACATCGAGGAGTTCGTCTGGTGCAAGGCCAAGGAGGAGCGGAAGGCGCGCGTCCTCGAGCAGGCGGGCTACGACATGTCGCTCGACTCGCCCGACTGGGCTTCGATCCAGTACCAGAACGCGAACAACTCCGTTCGCATCAACGACACGTTCATGGAGTCGGCGATCGAGGGCCGCGAGTTCAACCTCACCGCCCGCACCGACGGCTCCGTCGTCGCCACCGCCGACGCGCGCGACCTGCTCCGCCAGATCGCCGCAGCCGCGTGGGAGTGCGCCGATCCGGGCGTCCAGTACGACACGACGATCAACTCGTGGCACACGCTGCCCAACACAGGCCGTATCAACGCGTCGAACCCGTGCTCCGAGTACATGTCGATCGACGACTCGGCGTGCAATCTCGCGTCGCTGAACCTGATGAAGTTCCGCCGCGAGGACGGCGAGCTCGACGTCGAGGCGTTCGAGCACGCCTGCGACGTCGTGTTCCTCGCGCAGGAGATCCTCGTCGGCTACTCGTCCTATCCGACGCCCGAGATCGAGGCCAACGCGAAGGCGTTCCGCCAGCTCGGGCTCGGCTACGCGAACCTCGGCGCGCTGCTCATGGCGCGCGGGCTGCCGTACGACTCCGACGAGGGGCGGGCGTACGGGGCCGGAATCACGGCGCTGATGACGGGCCGCGCGTACCGGAAGTCGGCGGAGATCGCGGCGCGCATGGGGCCGTTCGCCGGCTACCAGGTGAACCGGGCGCCGATGATCGGCGTGATCGCGAAGCACCGTGCGTCGGTCGGCAACATCGAGAACTCCGACGTCGTGCCGGCCGATCTGCTTGCGGCCTGCCGCAAGGCGTGGGACGACGCGCTGAACCTCGGCGAGGTGCACGGCTACCGGAACGCACAGGCAACGGTGCTCGCGCCGACGGGAACGATCAGCTTCATGATGGATTGCGACACGACCGGCGTCGAGCCGGACTTCTCGCTCGTCAAGTCGAAGAAGCTCGTCGGCGGCGGCGAGATCACGATCGTGAACAAGACCGTCCCGATGGCTCTCGAGAAGCTCGGCTACGCGCCGCGCGAGGTCGAGGAGATCGTTGCGTTCGTCGACGAGCGGAACACGGTGGTCGGCGCGCCGTACGTGAAGGCCGAGCACTACCCCGTATTCGACTGCGCGGTCGGCGACCGGGCGATCCACTACCTCGGCCACGTACGGATGATGGGCGCGGTGCAGCCGTTCATCTCGGGCGCGATCTCGAAGACGGTCAACCTGCCCGAGTCCGCGACGGTCGAGGACGTGATGGCCCTGTACGCCGACGCGTGGAAGCTCGGCGTGAAGGCGATCGCCATCTACCGCGACAACTGCAAGGTCGCGCAGCCGCTCTCCAGCTCGTCGAAGGACGCGGCGGCGCCTCCGCCCGTGCTCGTGCGCGAGCGCAAGCGGCTCCCGCTCGACCGCACGGAGGTGGGACGTAAATTCCAGGTCGGCGACCACGAGGGCTACATCCATGTCGGTCTGTACGACGACGGCAGCCCGGGCGACATCTTCGTCGACATCGCGAAGGACGGCACGACGATGGCCGGCCTGATGAACTCGCTCTGCCTCGCCGTCTCGATGGGCCTCCAGTACGGCGTGCCGCCGGAGGTGTACGTCTCGAAGCTGTCGCACATGCGCTTCGAGCCGAGCGGGATGACGAACGACGCGGACATTCGCGCCGCGAAGTCGATCGTCGACTACATCTTCCGCTGGTTCGGCAAGAAGTTCCTCACGATCGATCAGCAGGAGGAGGCCGGCATCCTCTCGCCCGAGGTGAAGGCGCGCCTCGCCGAGCGCTACCAGGAGGGCGGCGGGACGACCGCCGCGCCCGCGGATCCGACCGACATGCCGACACCCGGCCAGACGGCACTCTTCAACTCGTGGGAAGACGCGGTCGACTGCGCCCGCTGCGGCGGCCGCATGGTTCGCACCGGCTCGTGCTACACGTGCCGCGACTGCGGCACGAACACCGGCTGCAGCTGAGCAACGGCTAGGTCGCCGGGTGGTCGTGCGCTCCGTCGCGCTCGACCACCCGGCGCCAGCTCAGCGTCCGCAGCATCAGGCCGATCGCCGCCAGGCCGACGACGGCGTTGAACGCCGAGAGGATCGCCTTCATGCCGACGCTGAGGCTGAGCAGGCTGCTGCGGGACGCATGCCCGGCGAGCACGTAGACGACGAGCGCCTGCTCAGTGCCGATGCCGGCCGGCGTCAGCGGAACGATCGTCGAGAGGCTCGACGCCACCTGTACGCGCAGCGCGTTGCCGAAGTCGGCGTGGATGTGGAACGCGCGCAGGAAGAAGAAGATCGTCGCGAGCCGCAGCGCCCAGTCGACGAGCTGCCAGGCGACGACGCCGCGCAGGTACCGCCCCGGGGTACGCAGCACGGCGAACCCCTGCGCGACGCGTCGCCGAAACGCCGCAGTGCGGGCGATTCCCCAGAGCACGGCGACCGCTCCCAGCAGCAGCGTCGCAGTGGTGGCGATCAGCGCCGCCCGCGGATGGCGGAACAGCCAGAACCAGTCGATCGACGGCAGCCGATTCAGGACGTGCACGCCGGGGAGCACGTGCTGCTGGAGCGCCCAGACGAGCAGCGCAGCCGAGAGCAGCGCGTCCACGAGCGTCTCGACGAAGAGCGTGGCGCCGAGCGTCGAGTAGGTCGCATCCTCGATGCGGCGCCTGACGAGGAACAACCGCAGCAGGTCGCCGCCTCGAACGGGCACGATCGCGTTCACGCCGGCCCCGGCTGCGCAGGCGCCGAAGACGCTGCGCCACCGCACCCGCGACGTCGGATACGCCGCGGCGAGGATGTTCCGCCAGGCCCGCGAGCGCGCAGCCAGCTTGAGTGACTGGCACGCGAGCGCGTAGAGCACCGGCAGCCACGCGATCGCGCGCGCGTCGTCGAAGAAGACTCGAAATGCGTGCTCGACGTCGCCCATCGCCCGCCTTGCCGCCGCTCCTCTAGCAGCCTGTCGGCCGCAGCTTGGGCGGCGGCCCGACGCTCATGCCGTAGCGGCGCGCCAGCGTGACGAGCTTTGCCCGGTAGACGTTCATGTCCGCGCGCTTCCAGTCGGCGTGCGTCTGACAGCGCCACTGTGCGTACAGCTCCTTGTGCAACGGACTCGCAAGGCTTTCGTTGTGGCCGATCACGTCGGCAAGCGGGATCCTGTAGCGCCACATCAGCCAGACGGTGAGCGCGAGCGAGCTGCGCATCTGCGCCGCGTCGCCGAGCACCTGCGCGTCCGAGAGCCCGACGTGCTCGATCCCGATCGCGGCCCAGTTCAGGCCAACGGTGTGGCGGCACATCACGTTGAGCCGCACGAGCTGGTAGATCGTCCCGTCCCGGTCGACGATGAAATGCGCACAGGTCCCCGGCAGCTCGTGCAGCTCGGCATCCGGAGTGTCGGACGCGAACGTGTTGTACGCGGAGGAGAACGACGAGGTCGCCGTCACGTGTTCGACGATCGCGCGCGGATGCAGCACGTACGAATCGATGCCGTAATGGCGCTTCGCGTATGCGGCCATCTCAGCGAGCCGCGTCGGGCCGTAGGGGATCGGCTTCCAGACGACATGGGGCTTCGGCGGCGCTGCGAGCGCGAGGACGGCGAGGACGAGCGCGACCAAGGGCTCACCGTAACCGGAGCCGGTGCAACTTGACACCTCCGGTGGCGTCCGTCTCGACGTGCCAGCGCTCGGCGGCACGCTCGAGGAAGCCCTGCGCGAACGGGCGCCCGGGATCGGCGAGCAGCACGTCCGTGCCGAGCCGCGGCAGCAGCTCGAGCAGCAGGTCGCCGTTCCGGCGCTCGTAGAGCAGGTCGGCGCCGAGCACGAGCTGCCACGGAGCCTCGCGCAGCAGGAGCGCCGGCTTGTCCCACCGCACGCACGCCGCCCGCAGCACGATCTCGTTCCGCTCCGCGTTTCGCCGCAGGAGGTCGACCGCCTCGGCGGCCCAGTCGGTCGCGAGCACGTCGGCGCCGAGCAGAGCAGCCGCGAGCGAAGGCAGGCCGAGCCCGGCGCCGAGCTCGAGCACGCGCGCACCGGCCGTCGCGAGCCCGGCGACGGCGCGCGCCAGAGCCGGCCCACTCGGCCAGAGCTCCGCCCAGTAGGGCAGGAACTCGTCCTCGTCGAAGGCGTCCTCGTCGATCAGCGCATCCGCACTGGCGGGCCGCAGCAGCGAGACCTCGCGGCCCGCCAGCTCGACGACTTCCTCGACGAAACCCTGCTCCATCGCGGTAGCGTGCCGGACATGCGCTACAGACAGCTTGGATCAAGCGATCTCCAGGTGTCCGAGATCAGCCTCGGCTCCTGGCTCACCTACGGCGGCGGGGTCGAGCGGGAGCGGGCGGAGGCGTGCGTGGCCAAGGCCTTCGAGCTCGGCATCAACTTCATCGACACCGCCAACGTGTACGCGGGCGGGAAAGCCGAGGAGTTCCTCGGCGGGGTGCTCGCGAACCGGCCGCGTGACTCGTACGTCCTCGCGACGAAGCTCTACTTCCCGATGCCGAACGGCGACCACGGCCTGTCGCGCGAGCAGGTGTTCAAGCAGATCGACCTCTCGCTCGCACGGCTGCGCACCGACCACGTCGACCTCTACCAGTGCCACCGCTACGACGCCGGCACGCCGGTCGAGGAGACGATGGAGGCGCTCACCGAGGTCGTGCGCCAGGGGAAAGCACGCTACATCGGCTTCAGCGAGTGGCCCGCCGATCGCATCCAGGCCGCGCTCGATCTCCCCGGTGTCGAGAAGTTCGTGTCGAGCCAGCCGCAGTACTCGATGCTCTGGCGCGGACCCGAGGTCGATGTGATCCCGCTCTGCGCGGCGAACGGCATCTCCCAGATCGTCTGGTCGCCGCTCGCCCAGGGCGTCCTCACCGGGAAGTACAAACCGGGGCAGCCGCCGGCCGCCGACAGCCGCTGGGGCTCCGATTCGATGAACGTGTTCATGGGCGGCTACGGCGACACGCTGCTCGAGCGTGTGCAGCAGCTCACGCCGGTCGCAGACGGGCTCGGAATCTCGATGGCCCAACTCGCGCTCGCCTGGGTGCTGCGGGAGCCGAACGTCGCGTCGGCGATCGTCGGCGCATCCCGCCCGCAGCAGGTGGAGGACAACGTAGCCGCATCCGGGATCGAGCTCGACGAGGAGACCTTGCGCCGCATCGACGAGATCCTCGGGGACAGCATCGTCTACGCGGGCTCAGACGCCGGCTAGATCCAGGCGTACCATCACATCCATGAAACGCGATGTCGCAGTCGTCCTCTCGGGCGGCGCCGTCAACGGCGTGCTCATGGAGCTGGGCTTCCTCAAGCGCCTGCGCGAGAGCGCGCTGTGGCCGCGCGTCGGCTGGATCTACGGGACATCTGCGGGCGCGCTGTCGGGGACGATGGCCGCGCTCGACCGGCTCGACGAGCTCGAGCGCTTCCTGCTCGCGCTTCAGCCCGAGGAGACGTTCCGTCCGCACTCGCTGTGGCGGCTGCCGCTGCTCGGATCGCACGACTACCGGCTGCCGGCGACCGTGAACGAGCGGCTCGGCGACATCGTCGCGCTGGCGCACGAGCTCGCGGACGCGCCGGTGGAGGTCGTCGTGACCGCGACCGACGTGACCGAGATCGAGCACGGCAGCGGCAGCCACGCCTACGAGCTCGTCTACTCGTCCCGTACGACGCCGCCGGAGATCATGGCGCAGGCGGTGCTCGCATCGGCGGCGGTGAGCGCGCTCGTGCTGCCGCGTCCGATCGGCGACCGCATCGCGACGGACGGCTCGTGGGTGCGCAACTTCCCGCTCGGCCACGCATACGACCAGCCGGGTGTCGAGCTGATCGTCAGCTTCCGCTACCTCCCCAGCTACCCGCGCCTGAGCGCCGCCTGGCTGACGACGCTGCGCAGGCGGCTGGAGCGGTTTCCGAAGATCCCGCCCGTGCGCGCGCTCGTTGCCGAGCTGCGCGAAGCCGAGGAACGCGACGCGCGTGGCGAACCCGCGCACTGGGGGGACATGATCATTCGCCTGATGCGCGTCGCGGTGCAGCAGAACACCGTGCTCGAGGAGCAGGCCGCGCGCGAGAAGGACGACGCGCTCGCAGAGCTCGCGGCGCTGCGCGAGGACGTTGGCCGTATCGTGCTGCGCGAAGGCGGCCGCCGGGGCGAGCGAATCGCACGTGCAGTGGAGGAGCGGTTCGCTGCGGCCGAGTTTCCGTTCCTCGGTGATCGTCTGATCCCTCGCGTCGCGGTCAGCGGCAGCGCGGGCGAGATCAACCTCGAGACCGGGCTGCGGCATCCGAAGCCGTGGACGGAGGAGGCGAAGCGCAAGCTGATCGCGCGCGGCTACGGGCTCCTCGACGACCAGTTGCGCGAGCGCGCCGTCGCGTAAAGTCCGCCGCGATGGCCGACTGTCGGTTTCCTCGACGAGTGGCGCGCCGCGTCCTCGTCGAGGACTAGCGCTCCGGGGGCACGACCTTGCCGGGATTCATGATCCCGTTCGGGTCGAGAAGCTGCTTGATCCCTCGCATCAACGGCAGCAGGTCGCCGTGCTCCCGCTCGAGATAGTCGAGCTTGCCGAAGCCGACGCCGTGCTCGCCCGTGCAGGTGCCCCCGCGGGCGAGCGCGTCGTCGACCAGACGGCCGTTGAGCGCCTCGGCACGTGCGATCGAGGCGCCGTCCTCCGGGTCGAGCAGAAACGCCACGTGGAAGTTGCCGTCGCCAACGTGACCGACGATGCCGCCGCGCAGCCCTGACTCGTCGAGCGCCGCTCGCGCATGCCCGATCGCGGCGGCCAACTCGGACACGGGCACCGCGACGTCCGTCGTCATCGCCCTCGACCCCGGCATGAGCGCGAGCGACGCATGCAATGCGTCATGGCGCGCGTCCCACATACGCGTGCGCGCCGTCGGGTCGCTCTCCGCCTCGAACGCGGACGCTCCCTCGTCCTCGACCACCTCCCGCGTCGCGGCGAGATCGCCGGCCACGGCCGCCGCGGTGCCGCCGAACTCGACGAAGAGGTACGGCGCCTCCGGGAAGGTCGTGCCCTTGTACGCGTTGAGCGCGCCGATCGTGGTGGCGTCGAGCAACTCGCATCGGGTCACGAGCACGCCCGCTCCGATCAGCGCTGCGGCGGCGCGGCATGCCGCCTCGACGGAGGGGAACGCAGCACGCGCGACCATGATGTGCTCGGGAATCGGATGCAGGCGCAACGTCAGCTCGGTGATCACCCCGAGCGTCCCCTCCGAGCCGATGAACAGGTTCGTGAGGTTGTAGCCCGCCGACGACTTGGCCGCGCGGGTGCCCGGCCGGATCACCTGCCCGCCGGCGAGCACGACCTCGAGCGCGAGGACGTGTGCGCGCATGCCGCCGTAACGCACCGTCGTCGTTCCGCTCGCGTTCGTCGCCGCCATGCCGCCGATCGTCGCGTCCGCGCCGGGATCGACCGGAAAGAACAGCCCGTGCTTGCCGCTGGCCGCCTCGAGCTGAGACCGGGTGACACCCGCCTGCACGATCACGGTCAGGTCGTCGGGCTGCAGCGCGAGGATCGCGTCGAGCCGCGTCAGGTCGAGGCTGATCCCGCCCTGCAGCGGGATCACGTGGCCTTCCAGGCTCGTTCCCGCGCCGAACGCCACGACGGGCACCCGGTTGTGGTCGGCGTATGCGAGCACCGCCGAGATCTCCGCCGTCGTCAACGGGAAGACGACGACGTCCGGCCGGTGCGGCGGATGCCAGCTGAGGTCGGCCGCATGCTGGTCGAGGACGGACTCGCCGTCGCTCACGCGCCGCTCGTCCGGCACCAGCCGAAGCAGCTCTGCGCGCAGATCCGCTGTGACGGCCATGGCGCAAGCGTAGTCAGCCGGCGTTGCGGGCGAGCACGCTGTCGGCAAGCCCGTACTCGACCGCCTCGTCCGGGCTGAGGAAGCGATCGCGGTCGATGTCCCGCATCACGTCGTCGACATCCCGCCCCGCGTGCAGAGCGAGGATCTCCGCGTATCGGTGCGTCAGCGACAGGATCTCCCGTGCGGCGATCTGGATGTCCGCGGGCGTGCCGCGAAAGCCACCCGAGCCCTGATGGATCATCACCTTCGAGTTCGGGAGGACGAAGCGCTTGCCGGCTGCGCCGGCGGCGAGGATCAGCGCTCCCATCGACATCGCCATGCCGATGCAGTACGTCTGGACGTCGGGCTTCACGTGCTGCATCGCGTCGTAGATCGCGAGCCCCGCATACGAGCTGCCGCCCGGCGAGTTCACGTAGAGCCGGATGTCCGTGTCCGGATCCTCGGCCTCGAGGAACAGCAACTGGGCGACGACAAGGTTCGCGGACTGGTCTTCGACCTCGGTGCCGAGAAAGACGATCCGCTCGCGCAGGAGCCGGGAGAAGATGTCGAACGAGCGCTCGAAGCGGCCGTCCGATTCGACCACCGTCGGAACGAGGTGGGACATGTGGGCCTCCTCCGCTAGACTTGCAACCGATCGGTTGCGCATCATATACGCAACTGGGTGGTTGCGCGTGCGAAAGAGAGGAGCGTCGTGCAGATCGAGCGTGAGATCGTGGTTCCCGCGTCGCCGGCCGAGGTGTGGAAGGCGCTGACCGAGCCGGAGCGGCTCGAAGAATGGTTCGCGACCGAGGTGGAGCTCGACGCTCGCCCCGGCGGCGCAGGCGTGTTCCGCTGGGGCAACGGCGAGGAGCGTCGCGCCGTCGTCCGCGAGGCCGAGGAGGCGGAGCGGCTCGTGCTCGACTGGGAGGGCGACGGCGAAGTCGTGCTCGAGCTCGAAGAGGTCGACGGCGGGACCCGGTTGCACGTCGTCGAGACGTCGCCGGAATGGAGCACGGCACTGGAGTTGCGCGCGCTCGCGTGGGCGCCGGTCGCGTAGACCAGGTCTTCGCCGCGCTGGGAGACCCCGGCCGCCGCGCGCTCGTCCAGGCGGTCGCAGAGCGCGGCGATGCGACGGCCACCGAGCTCGCAGCCGGTCTGCCGGTGACCCGGCAGGCGGTTGCGAAGCAACTCGCGATGCTCGCCGACGCGGGGCTGCTTCACGCGACGCGCTCGGGCCGCGAGACACGGTACGAGGTGACGCCGGAGCCGCTCGAGGCTGCCGTCGCGTGGATGGTCGAGGTCGGCGCACGCTGGGACGAGCGCCTGGCGAAGCTCGCGCGTAGTCTCGCTAGGGCGAGAGACGTTCGATGATCCAGCCGCCGCCGTCCCGCCGGTAGCGGAAGCGGTCGTGGAGGCGGCTGTCGCGGTGCTGCCAGAACTCCCACACCTCGGGGACAAGGCGGTACCCGCCCCACGACGCCGGCCGCTCGACGGCGTCGCCTAGCTCGGCGTCGAGCTCCGTCACTCGTCGCTCGAGCTCGTCCCGGCCCGCCAGGACATCGCTCTGCCTCGACGCATGCGCGCCCACCTGCGCGCGGCGCGGACGAGTGGCGAAGTAACGGTCTGCTTCCGCCGGCGGCACCGGTTCCACCGGTCCCTCGACGCGCACCTGGCGGCCGAGCGGGTCCCAGTACGCGAGCAACGCCGCGCGAGGGTTTGCGTCAAGCTCGCGACCCTTGCGGCTCGCGGCGTTCGTATAGAAGACGAGCCCCGCCTCGTCGAAGTGTTTCAGCAGGACCATCCGCAGCGACGGCGCGCCGCTCGCGTCGGCGGTCGCGAGCGCGACGGCCTCCGGCGCCCTGACCGCGGCGCGCGCCTCGTCGAACCAGCGCCCGAACTGGCGCAGCGGATCCGCGTCGAGATCGACGCTGCGTAGCGAGCGGTCGCGCGCGTCGTCGCCGAGGAGGCCGTGCACGAGCGCGTAACGGACGAGCTCGGCCCGCGTGGACAGACCGAGCTTCTGCATGACGTGCGCCCGGTGGGTCTCCGTCGTCCGCACGGAAATCGAGAGCATCTCGGCGACCTCTTGATTCGTGTGCCCGAGCGCGAGCAGATGCAGCACCTCGCGCTCGCGCTCCGACATCGAGACCGACGTCATCGGCGCTACTGGGCCAGACGTGCGCGGAGGTCGGCCGGCCGGAGCATGCGGCTTCCCAGCTCCGCCGCGGCCGGGATGAGCTCTTGCACCACCTGCAAGACGGTGCCGGCCTCGTCGCTGAGCGGACTGACGATCTTGTTCCCCTTCAGCAGCGCCTTGCCGCGCGGCGCGGGATGTACCGCGAGGTCGCGTTCGGCGTAGCCCCGGTCACGCAGGAGCGCATTCGCGGTGGAGATCGGGTCGTCGCTCACTCGCGGCCCGACCCTAACGGAAGAGGTCCCGTTCCGGCGGCACCGGGATGTCGGTTGCACGCCCGTCGCCGCGCACGTCGAGGCCGCGGACGATGGTGACCGGAGCGCGGTCGAGCTTGCCGGAGACGAGCTGTGCGGCGCCCGCGATCTCGTCCGCGACGGCGATCACGGTCGCGTGCAGCTCGTAGCCGACGGGATCGACCGCGCCCTGGAGATCGCGCAGCACCTCGACACCTGCAGCGCCGATCGCGACGTCGGTCGTGCCCTGGCGCCAGGGGCGGCCGAACGAGTCGGTGACGACCACGCCGACATCCCGGCCGGTGCGCTCCCGGAAGGCATCGCGGAGCCGGTGCGCGGACGCGTCGGGGTCGAGTGGCAGGAGCACGAGCATGTCCGGCTCGGGCGCATTCGACCCGTCGACGCCGGCGGAGGCGCAGATGAAGCCGTGGCGGGTCTCGCAGATCACGAGCGGAGGGCGAACGCGGATCACGCTCTTCGCCTCGGCGAGGATCGCCTCGATCCGCCGTGGATCGGTGTCGTCCCCGGCGATCTCGATCGCGCGTTGCGACGCCTCGATGTCGTCAAGGCGGATCACGCGACCCTCGACCTTCGACACCGCCTTCTGCGCGATGACGACGACGTCCGCGTCCTCGAGTTCGGCGCGCTCGACGATCATCGCCGCAAGGTCGTCACCCGAGCGGAGCTCCGGGATGCCGGTGACGGGAAAGACCGAGTAGCCGATCAAGGAAGTCCGACGATGCGTACGCCGGCGTGGCCCTTGTAGCGGCGGTTGAGATTGACGAGCACAGCCGTCATCCCCTCGAGCGCCCGAGCACTCGCGAGCGGGCCGGCATCGAGAGCGCGACCGGCGACCACCTTGCCGGCCAGCTCGAGGGCCAGCCGCTTGGCGTCGGGGTCGTCACCGCAAACGAGCGCGTCGCCGTCGACGGGCCCCGCGGCGACCGACGCCGCCGCAAGCGACTGAAGGCCCGCCGCGACGGGCCCGTGGAGCAGGTCCTGCGTGCGCTCGGCGATCGAACGCGGGTCGAGTGTCGGGTGCACGCCGTCTTTCGCGAACCGCAGCTCGGTGGCGACGCTGAGCACCGGCGTGCGGCCGATTGCATCCGCCAGCGCCTCTGCGGTCGGCAGTGCGGCGTCGGACTTCACCGCGAGCACGACGAGGTCGACACCGTGGACCGCATCCTCGTTCGCGGCGCCGCTCGCGCCGATCTCGTGCGCACTTGCACGGGCGCGTTCGGCGTCGCGCGAGCCGACGACGACGTCGTCGCCGGCTTCGACGAGCCGCCGGGCGAGCGCGAGTCCGAAGTCGCCGGTGCCGCCGACGACGGCGATCTTCACGCCGGTACCGCTCCGAGCGCGGCCTCGGCCAGCCTGCGTCGCGCGTCGCCGTCGATCATCAGAGTCTGCGTGACGATCGGCCTCACATCGCCGAGGCCGTCGAGGTCATGCGCATCTTCCCGATCCACCACGAGGGCGTCGATCAGCCCGTGGTACTGCTGCGCGACATGCTGCGGACTCGTGCCGCCGGCGAGGCGGCCGAGCATCCGGTCGGCGGGTCCTTTGACCGCGCGGCCGCCGATCAGCGGGCTGACGGCGACGCACGGAACGCGCCGCATGGCGAGCGCCGCGCGCACCTCGGGGACGGCGAGGATCGGGCCGATCGAGACGTACGGGTTGCTCGGCGCGAGCAGCAGCAGCTCCGCGCCGTCGAGTGCCTCGAGGACGCCGGCTGCAGGGTGCGCTGCCTCGGCGCCTTCGAAGCGAACCCCGTCGACCTCGTCGCGATGGCCGCGCGCGACGAACCATTCCTGAAACGGGAACTCGCCGGCCGGCGTGCCGATCCACGTGCGGAGACGATCGTCCGTGGCGGGGAGCAGGTGCGTCTCGATGCCGAGCGCGCGGACGATGCGCGCGGTCGCGACGGACAGCGGCTCGCCTGCGCGCAGCGCCTGCGTTCGGACGAGATGCAGGCCGAGGTCGCGGTCGCCGAGCCGGAACCACGACTCGCCGCCGAGCGACTCGACAGTCTCGAGCGCCTGCCAGGTCTCGCCGGCGCGGCCCCAGCCGCGCGCCTCGTCGTTGAGACCGGCGAGCGCGTAGAGGATCGAGTCGAGATCCGGAGACACGTGCAGTCCGAGCACTTCGACGTCGTCGCCGACGTTGCCCACGACCGTGAGGCCGGCCGGATCGACGACGTCGGCGAGGCCACGGACGAAGCGTGCGCCGCCGACACCGCCCGAGAGCACGACCACCTTCACCGCAGTGCCTCGACCGGCAGCTCGGCGAGACAGCGGCGCGTCCGCGGCCCGCAGCGAAAACGCAACCGCTCGAGATCGTCGAGCGTGTCGACGTCGTCGGCGAGGTTGGGAATCGCGACCGAAGCGACGTCGAGGCCGAGCTCCGCGGCACGCGCGCGGAAACGCGCCGCGCTTTCCTGCCCGTAGAGCGGCGCGAAGACGCCGGGCTGCGGCAGGCAGAGGGCGTTCGTCGTTCCGTCGAGAGCCTCGACGAGGCCGACGCCTCCGGTAGGCGTGGCCGCGATCAGCGCCAGCAGGTCTCCAGTCTCCACGCACGGCACGTCGGCGTTGACGACGAGTGCCGGGCCGGGCGCGAGCGTCGCCAGCGCCGCCTGCACCGCGGCGCCCTGCCCGCCGCCCGGATCGTCTGCGACGTCCGCACCCGCGTCACGCGCAATCGCCGCCGCGTCCGGATCGGGCGTGACGACCAGCGTTGCGCCGACGGCGACGCAGGCAGCGACGACGTCGCCGAGCATCGCCAGCGAGAGCGCGCGGCGCACGCTGCGTGACGCGTGCAACCGTGTCTTGCCCTCGACGCCTGCGAACGGAACGACAACCCTCGGCATGAGCAGAGACTAGCCGCCGTCAGGAAAGCCAAGCAGCGATACTCGGTGCCATGAAGGTGCTGGCGACACGGCAGCTCCCCGGTCCTGCCTGGGGCGACCTGGAGGACGTCGAGGTTGGTGTGATCGACGAGCCTCGCGCCGACGTCGAGGCACTGATCGTCGCGAACGACACGATCGACGACGCGGTGCTCGAGCTGTTTCCGGCGCTGCGCCTCGTTGCGAGCTTCAGCGTCGGCTACGACCGGATCGACGTCCAGGCCTGCCGTGTGCGCGGCGTCGCGGTCACGAACACGCCCGGCGTACTCGACGCCGCGACGGCCGACCTCGCGTTCGCGCTGATCCTCGCCACGCGGCGACGGCTCGTCGAGGGCGATGCGCTCGTCCGCACCGGCCGCTGGAGCACGGACTGGTCGGCAAGCCCGCTCCTCGGCCGCGACGTGACCGGAGCGACACTGGGGATCGTCGGACTCGGACGCATCGGCTCGGCGGTCGCGCATCGCGCGCGCGCGTTCGAGATGCGCGTCCTCTACCACCAGCGAACCCGTGCCGAGTGTGCGGAGGTCGAGTACCGAGAGCTTGACGACCTCCTCGCGGAATCGGACATCGTCTCTCTGCACACGCCGCTGAATCCCGCAACAGTCGGGCTGATCTCCCGCGAGCGGCTGTCGCGCCTGTGTGACGGAGCGACGCTCGTGAACACGTCGCGCGGTGCGGTCGTCGACGAGCCCGCACTCGTCGACGAGCTCGTCTCGGGCCGGATCCGCGCCGGGCTCGACGTGTTCGTGCACGAGCCGCACGTGCCCGAGGTGTTGCGCGGGCTTCCCAACGTCGTGCTTACTCCGCACATCGCGAGCGCAACGTCGGAGACCCGAGCCGCGATGGCCCGTATCGTCGTCGACAACATCCTCGCCGCCGAGCGCGGCGAACCGCTGCCCACTCCGGTGCGCGAATAAGAAGTTTCGGCGACATGGCGGCTGTGTCGCCGGGCCGCGCCCCAGCGACGAGCACTATTCCGCCTACCCCCTAGTAGGACGTGGTGCCGGGACGACCGGCGGCGATCCAGCCCCGCACTTCGAACCAGTGACTCTGACGGAGCGCCGCGGCCACGCGCTCGTCCGTGTGCTCGTCGTAGAACACGTTGTGGTCGAGGTCGCAGCAAATCGCGACATCCGACAGGCCCACATCCGGTAGGTGCATGAGCGCGTCCGCCGGCAGCTGCGCCTCGGCGACGGTGTAGTGCTTGAACTGGAGCTCGGGGGCGAGCTCCATCAGATCGGGCCAGTCGGGGCAGGTACGCGAGCTCATGCTCTCTCCAGTTCTGCGCGCACCGGAATCTCCTCCCGCGACCAGTGCCCTTCGAGCCGCACGAGGCCCCTGGTGTCGTCGGGGGGATAGACCACGAAGACGAGCGCGTCGTCGAGGGAGTGGTACGGGGTCTCGGCCCGCTCGTCGGTCAGATAGAGCCGGAGGTGCAGCCTGCCGTCCGAGAACGGCGGCCGCTCGACCTCGAAGCGCAGCGGCAGGGTGCGGGTCGCATCGCCCCAACCGTGCTCGTCCGTCGAGACCGCGCCGGCGGCCACGAGGATTGCCGCGTCGTCGCGCAGCTCCCAGGCCAGCCGCGGCGGCGCCAGCGTTCGCTCGGCGACGATGTCCGCAGCGATGGTGAACGGCTCGCCTGCGAGCAGCTGCGTCCGCTCGTCTCCGTCGGGCCCGAGCAGGCGCGTGCGTTCGACGCGTGCGACGTCTCCGCCCCACTCCTTCAGGCCGGCCACGCGCTCTTCCGGGTTGCGCTCGCCCGCAAGGAGGCGCCGGTAGGCGATGATCGCCTCGTGCGTCGGGCCGTCGAACGCGACCTCGCCCTTCTGCAGCAGGACCGCGCGATCGCAGAGCCGCTCGACGGCGACGGCGTCGTGCGAGACGAAGATGATCGTCCCGCCGCGCTGTTTGAAATCGAAGATCTTGCCGAAGCACTTGCGCTGAAACGCTTCGTCGCCCACTGCGAACACTTCGTCGAGCAGGAGAATGTCTGCCTCGATGTGCGAAGCGATCGCAAAGCCGAGTCGCATGTACATTCCCGAGGAGTAGGTACGGACCGGCAGGTCGATGAACTCCTCGAGTCCGGCGAACGCGACGATCTCGTCGAGCTTCTCTCGGATCGCGACGCGCCGCAACCCGTGAATCGAGCCGTTGAGGTAGACGTTCTCGCGGCCGGTGAGGTCAAGATGGAAGCCCGCCCCCAGCTCGAGCAGGGAGCCGACGCGGCCGCCGACGGCAACGCGGCCGGCCGACGGCTTGATGATCCCCGACAGCAGGCGCAGGAGCGTCGTCTTGCCGGAACCGTTGCGGCCCACGAGTCCGACGGCTTTTCCGGGCTCGATCTCGAACGAGACGTCGCGTAGCGCCCAGACGTCTGCGCCGCGCACGCGGCCGCGCGCGACCACGAGATCCTTCAGCGTCCGGCTCTCGCGCGGGTAGACGCGGAAGCGGCGTGCCGCGTGCTCGACAAGGATCTCTCCGGGCCTCATGCCTCTGAAGGTACCCCTGCCGACCGCCGGACAATGCCGGCGAGCGTGCGTACGAACGCGCGGTCGGCGTTCGGCATCTCGATTCGTTCGAGCCGCATTCCGAGCTCTGCCGCCTTCTCGCACGCCTCGACGTCGATGTCCCAACGGATCTCGAGGTGGTCGGAGACGAAGCCGACCGGGCAGATGAGGACATCGTCGACTCCGGTTGCATGCAGCGCCTCGAGGTGGTCGAGGATGTCGGGCCCGAGCCACGGCTCGCCGGTCGGGGACTCGCTCTGGAACGAGAAGCTCCAGGCGCGGAGCTCGGCGCTGCGGGCGACGAGCTCCGCGGTCTCGAGCAGCTGATCCTTGTACGGGTCCCCGGACTCGAGGATCCGCGCCGGGAGGGAATGCGCGGTGAAGACGACGTGCGCAGCCGTGCCGCGGACGCGGGCCGCGAGCAATTCGATGAAGCCCGGCTCGTCGTGCCAGCTGTCGACGAAGACGAGCTCTGCGCGGCCGGCCAGCGCCTGCTCGAGCTGGAGTCGGTACCCCTGGATCGAGAGCGCGGAGTAGTGCGGCGCGAGCACGAGGCCGACGATCGTGTCGGCGCCGGTGGCCAGAGCCGCCTCTGCTGCGTCGGCGATGCGCGGCTGCCAGTGCTTCATGCCGGTGAACACGGGGAGACCGGCCTCCGTCTCGAGCGCCGCCCGCGTCTGCTCCGTGATCGCGTTCAGCGGCGAAGACTGTTCGATACCGAGCCGCCGATAGCGCTCGACGAGATCCTCGAGGTGCTCCGGCGCGATCGGCCGGCCGCCCCGGATGTCGGCGTAGTAGGCGGGGACGTCCGTGAGCCGCTCCGGCGATCCGTATGCCATCAGGACGACCGCGTCGCTCATCGACACGGAAGCTGCGAGGGTGTCGGCACCATCGGCGGCGCGGGCGGGACTACGCTCGAACGCAGGGGAGGGAGGTGGGGTTTCCCGAGTTTCACGCGTGTACCTGTACAGCGGTGCGGGTGTGGACGAGCTCGACGAGGCGGCCGAGCACGTCGGGGTCCGTTCCCGGCAGGACGCCGTGGCCGAGGTTGAAGATGTGGCCCGGCCTGCCCGCAGCCCGCGCGAGGACGTCCAGCGCGGCCTGCTCGACCCGGGCCCACGGCCCGAGCAGAACGGCGGGCTCGAGGTTGCCCTGCACGCCACGCTCCGAGCCGACGGACGACCAGCCGGTATCGAGCGGCACCCGCCAGTCGAGGCCGATCACGTCCCCGCCGGCTCGGGCGACGAGCTCGAGCAGCGCGTTGCTCGCGCCCGTGCCGAAATGAATGGTCGGGACGTCGACGGCGCCGAGGATCCGCGCCGAGTACGGCTCGACGAACTCCGCGTAGTCGGCCGGTCCCAGCGCGCCGACCCACGAGTCGAACAGCTGGATCACGTCCGCGCCGGCACGAGCCTTCGCTGCGACGTATTGCGAGGACTGCTCCGCGAGACGGTCCATGAGGGCGTGCCACACCGCAGGCTCGCGGTACATGAGCGACTTCGTGCGGACGAAGTCGCGACTGGGCTTCCCCTCGACGAGGTAGCCGGCGACCGTGAACGGCCCGCCGCAGAACCCGATCACGGCGCGATCGGGCGCGAGCTCGCGACGCACGATCCGCACCGCTTCGAGGATCGGGCCGGCCCAGCCCTCCGGCTCCTCCACGCGCAGGCGGGCGACGTCCGCCGCAGTCTCGATCGGCCGCGCGATCACCGGGCCGATCCCCTCCACCAGCTCGAGGTCGACGCCCATGCCCCGCACCGGCGACATGATGTCCGCGAACATCACCGCGGCGTCCACCCCATGCCGGCGCACCGGCTCGAGCGTCACCTCGGCGCAAAGCTCGGGCGTCTCGGCGACGTCGAAGAAGCCGTGGCGCTGCCGGATCGCCCGATACCCCGGAAGCGACCTTCCGGCCTGGCGCATGAACCAGACGGGCGTTCGCTCAACGGGCTCGCGCCGCGCCGCCCTGACGAGGAGAGGCTCCGTCACGCGCCTACACTAGCCCGGCGATGAGCGCTTCCGGCCCTCTTGTCGCGCGCTGGCACGCGCTGGAGCGCGCACCCGTCGAGGCCGGTGCGCTCCAGCACGTCACCGTCGAGGTCGAGAACGCTGGCACCGCGGCGTGGCGCACGAGAGGCGCGAAGGAAGGGCTCTTCCTCGCCTACCACTGGCTCGACGAGCGCGGAAACGCGATCGTCTGGGACGGTAAGCGGACGGCGCTCGAGCGGCCTGTCGCGCCTGGCGAGACGCTCCGCCAGCAGCTCGCGCTTCGGAGCCCGATCCCGCCTGGCCGCTATCGGCTCGCCGTCGACCTCGTAGAGGAGCGCCGCTTCTGGCTCGCGGAGCTCGGCAACGCGCCGCTCGAGGAGGGCGTCGACGTGCTCCCCCGCGACGCAGCCGGTGCCCGCGCGTTCCTTCCCGACGGCGCGCGCACGGCGCCGGACTGGCACGAGCGGGCACGCGCCCTGCACGCCGAGGGCTATGCCGCGGTAGGCGGCGCGGTTCAGCCGGAGCGTGGCTTCTTGCGCCGAGCCGTCGCAGAGCTCGCACCGTACGCGCCGGGCGGGGGGCGCCACCCCCGCTTTCCGCATCCGCTCGTCTGCCCGTCCCTGCTGCCGCCACTCGAGCCGAACGACGAGATCGCCGGGCTTCCGGCCTACCGGCCCGACGGCGACGAGCCGTGGATGTTCGACGGCCGCATGGTGATCACACTTCAATCGCGATCTGGTCGTCGACGCGATTGAACACGAATGCGCCGAGCGCAAGCGAGAGCACCGCGGCGACCACGAGGTAGAGCGCGTCGCCCCAGTCCGGCAGCCGGCCCCAGAAGAGCGGATCGCGGATCGCCTCCACGCCGGGTGTGAGGAAGTTGCCCCAGTGCAGCAGCTCGACGATCGTGTGATGCCGCTGAACGACACCCGGTACGCCGCCGAGTGGGTAGATCACCGGCGTCAGGAAGAACCACGGCAACAGCAGGGCCGCGACGATGAACTCCACGTCGCGGAAGAGCACGTTGAGCGACGCGAAGGTGAGCGCGAGACCGCTGACGAGGGCGACGAGACAGGCCGCGAGCGGAATCGCGAGCAGCTCGGTCGCGCGTACCCGCGGCAATATTGCGAAATTGAGGACGAGCAATCCGGCGAGCATCACGGCGAAGCTGACGAGGTGCGCGCCGACGACCGAAAGCGGCACGAGCTGCCGCGGGAAGCGCGTCTTGCGAATCAGGTTCGCGTTGTCCAGCATCGAGCGGGAAGACGACTGGAGCGCCGTGGCGAAGAACGTCCACACTGCGAGGCCTGAGAGCAGGAAGAGCGGGAAGTGATCGACGTGGGCGAAGCGCTGGTTCAACACGACCGAGAACACGAGCAGGTACACGCCCATCAGCAACACCGGATTCGCGATCGTCCAGAGCACACCGAGGACCGAGCCGCGGTACTTCGCCTGCAAGTCGCGCCGGAAGAGGTTCCCGAACAGCTCGCGGTACTGGAACAGGGCCGCGTACGTGCTCACGACGAGACGACCGAGCTCACACGCGCGAAGTCCTCGAAGATCGCCTCGAGCGAGACGCTGACGTCCCACTCCGGATAATCGGTGCGAAAGCGACGAAGGTCGCTGATGTAACAGATGTGATCGCCGATCCGCGGCGCGTCGACGTACTCCCAGTCGAGCGTGCGCCCGTACAGCTCCTGGAGCCGGCCGATCGCTTCGAGCATCGAGACGCTGTTCGCGCGGCCGCCGCCCAGGTTGTAGACGGCGGCGACGCGCGGCCGCTCGATGAAGGCGACGATCGCACGGCAGACGTCGAGCGAGTGCAGGTTGTCCCGCACCTGTTTCGCCTTGTAGCCGAACACCTCGTAGTGGAGGCCGTCCCGAACCGCGCGGGCGAGATACGCGAGGAAGCCGTGCAGCGGAACCCCCGCGTGCTGCGGCCCCGTGAGGCATCCACCACGAAAGCACACCGTCGGCAAACCGAAATATCGCCCGTACTCCTGAACCAGAAGGTCCGCGGCCGCCTTCGACACGCCAAACAGACTGTGCAACGTGCCGTCGATCGGCATCTCCTCGGCGACGCCGTCGACGTGCTCCGGCGCGTAGTCCCAACGCGTCTCGCGCTCGACGAGCGGCAGCTCGTTCGGCCGGTCGCCGTAGACCTTGTTCGTCGACATGAACACGAACGGCGACTCCGGGCACCACTCTCGCGCAGCCTCGAGCAAATTGAGCGTCCCGACCGCATTCACGTCGAAGTCGTCGAACGGCCTGCGAGCCGCCAGATCGTGCGAGGGCTGAGCGGCTGCGTGGACGATCGCGTCGGGCCGCAGCTTCTTGATGAGAGCCCCGATCGCGGCGCGATCGCGGATGTCCAGCTCGTGGTGCCTGAAATGACGCGTCTCTTCGCGTACACGCTCGAGCGTCGGCGTCGTGTCGCCGCCGGGACCGAAGAAGTCCGCGCGCATGTTGTTGTCGACCCCGTGGACGGCCCAGCCATGGGCATCGAGATACCCCACGGTCTCGGACCCAACAAGGCCGCTCGACCCGGTCACGAGAGCGCTCCTGGTCATCGACGGCCGAGCCTAGCCCACCGCGCGGAGGACGGCCGGACGAGCCGGGCGCTCAACCGCGCTTCCGCGCGTAGATCGAGACGCCGGAGTAACGGCCGGCGGAAAGATGCGCGAACGTGCCGAGCGTCGTGCCGACCTTCGGTATGCGGGAGAGCAATGACCCGTACGGCACCGGCGGCCAGCCGTCGGAGCGCTCGAGGCGACGGACGACCAGGCCGGCTCGGGCGAACGCGAGCGTGTACGACCACACGGTGTGCACGTGCTCGTTGATCCCGAGCGCCTTCTCGCCGGCCTGATCCGGATTCTCGGGGCTGCGCCACATGCCGCGCGTGCCCTCGTTGAGCCCTGCGACGAGTCCATGAGGACGCGTCACGCGCGCCAGCTCGTGCAGCATCCGTGGCAGATCGAGCGCGTGGTGCAGCGTGGCCACGCAGTACGCGACGTCGAACGTGTCGTCCGCGAACGGAAGGTGCTCGGCATCCGCCTGCACGCGCGCGAACTCGCCGTAGAACGCGCCGCGACCAAGGCCCATCTTCGCGTCGACGAGGATGTCCGTCGCGACGTACTCGCAGTCCCGCTCCAGCCAGAAACGGGATGCCCACGCCCTCGCGGCACCCACCTCGAGCACGCGCAGCCCGCGCGCCGGCCCAACGTAGCGATCGAGCAGGAGCTGGAACGAATAGGCGGTGGCGCGCCAGTTCGGATCGTCCCAGCCGAGGTCGCGGTTGACGAACGGGAGCACGGCGTCCACCGCGTCGTCGGGCTCGTACCAGCCCTCGCTGCGCGCCTTCTCCGGCCAACCGGCGGCTTCCCGCAGCTTCTCCGCGGCACCGGGCAGCTCCTCGTGGAGCATGAGCGGAATGCCGTCGTCCGTCAGGGAAAATGTCCGCCCACAGCCCTGACACGCGCATGCACCGTCCGCCTCTCGGAGAGAGGAGCGGCAGAACGGGCAGCGGAGGAGGTCGAGCAGCGCGGCTTCCACGTCGGTTCGCTGGTCAACCTACCGGGCGGCGCAGGCCGGGCTGCGGCCCAAACAACGCCCTTACAGCAGTTCGTTAGGCTGCCCGTCGTGGTACGAGCCGCCAGAATCGCGCGGCGGAGGCGCGCTGCGCCGTGACGGCCCTGGCCGCGCTCGCCGCCCTGCCGGCGAGCTTGTTCACGATCTGGGCGCTCCGCCGGACACCGATAGCCCGCCACGTCGTGGCGGCTCCTCGTGCCGATCGCTGGCACACGCGCTCGACGCCGATGCTCGGCGGCAGCGGGATCATGGTCGGCCTGCTCGCTGCCGTCGGGGTCGCCCTGGCCGCAGGGCTCATTCCGGCGAACCGCGAGCTCGGCGGCATCGTCGGCGGCTGCGCCATCCTCTTCGTCGCCGGCCTGATCGACGACGCCTACCGGCTCCCGCCGCTCGCGAAGCTCGCCGCCCAGGGAGGGGCCGCGGCCCTCGTGCTCGTCGCCGGCGTCCGGGTCGAGATCGTCTCGAACAACGTCGTCGCCACCGTGCTCGGAGTCCTCTGGCTGGTCGGCATGACGAACGCGTTCAACCTGCTCGACAACATGGACGGTCTGGCCGCCACCCTTGCCGCGATCGCCTGCACGTTCTTCGCGATCGACGCGTTCACCGTCCATCCGAGTCATCTCGTCGCGACGCTTTCGCTCGGCCTGTGCTTCGCCTGCCTCGGCTTCCTGCCGTTCAACCTCAGGCTCCGCCGTCCGGCTGCCGTGTTCATGGGCGACAGCGGCAGCCAGGTGCTTGGATTCGGACTCGCCTCGCTCGGCCTCGCGGCGAGCTGGACCGTTGCCGGCTCCACGGTCGCGACGCTGCTGCTTCCGATCCTCGTTCTCGCCGTCCCGATCCTGGACACGACGCTCGTCACGGTCGTGCGCCTGCTCGAGGGAAGACCCGTCACGCGCGGCGGCCGCGACCACACCTCGCACCGCCTCGTCTATCAGGGCCTGTCGGACAAGCGGGCCGTCGTGCTGCTCTGCGTGGTCTCGGCCGCCCTCGGCCTGACCAGCCTCGCCTACAAGGTGCTCGACGACACGCGGGTCACGCTCGCGGGCGTCCTGATCACGTTCGCATTCCTGCTGCAGTTCGGGAGCTACCTCGCGGACGTCAACCATGCTGCGGCCGACGAGGAGCCGTCGTTCTTCCGTTCGCTGCTCGTGCACCGACGACGTTTGATCGAGGTCGTCGTCGACTTCGCGCTCATCACCGCATCCTTCACGGTTGCGTACCTCGTTCGGCTCGAAGGCGCGGGCCTGCCCTGGCAGCGGCACGTCTTCGACCTCTCGCTGCCCGCGATCCTCGTCGCTCGCTATCTCATGTTCATCCCATTCGGCCTCTACCGCGGCGTGTGGCGCCACGCGGGCGCGCGCGACGCGGTGAGCGTGCTCGTCGCGGTCGTGCTCTCCGAGGGCGCGGCATTTCTGTTCATCTGGGCGACGGTTCCGTGGAACGGTTTTCCGCGAGGCACGTTCCTGATCGACGTCATCCTCTGCACATTCCTCATCGGAGCCTCGCGCTTCTCGGAGCGGGCCGTCGCGCGCGGGCTCTCGTCGCTCGTCGGACGCGGAAAGCAGCGGCGTGTCCTGATCATCGGGGCCGGGCGTAGCGGTCGGAGCCTGCTGCGCGAACTGCGCGAGACGCCGGGAGAGCGCGTGATCGGCTTCGTCGACGACGACCCGACGTTGCGCCGCCGACGCATCCAGGGCGTCAGCGTCGCCGGAGGTCTCGACGAGATCGGCTGGATTCTGGGCCGCCTGTCGCCCGACGCGGTCTTCGTGACGATTCCGGACGCGCCGAGCGAGCTCATGGACGGTGTCGTCGAGGCGACACGGCGGGCCGCGATCCCCTGCAACGTCGTTCGGCGCCAGATCGAGATCGGTCCCGACGCCCTGCAGCACGCCGCGGTCGAGTGAATACGGCGGCAGCCGCCCCTCGGCCCGAAGCGGAGCCGCTACGCGGCGCGCCGACGTTTGCCGACCGGCTTGCGGGGACCTTCCCGCTGCTCGGCGTCTATGTGGTGCTCTGCGGCATCTACGTCGTCGAGGTGTGGCAGCGCGTCACGCCGTGGCTGTTCACCGACGAGCTCGAGCTGACACAGCTCTCTCGATCGATCGCCAGCACCGGGCACGCGGCCCGACGGGGGCAGCCCCACTCTGCCGACTCGCTCTACACGTATCTGATCGCGCCGTTCTGGTTCATCCACAACACCGCGACGGCCTACGCCGCGATCAAGTACGCCGACGTCTTCATGATGACGGCAGTCGTCTTCCCGACCTACGCGCTCGCCCGCATGCTCGTTCGCCGGCCCGCGGCCCTATTCGCCGCTGCGGCCGCGGGCGCCGTTCCCGCGCTCGTGTACTCGTCGTACATCGTCGAAGAACCGCTCGCGTATCCCTATGCGGCGCTGTGCTTCTTCCTCGTCGCGAAGGCACTCGTCGTCTTTCCCGAGCGGACGCGCTCGTCGCGCGCATGGGTGTCTGTCGCCGTCCTGGCCACGCTGATCGCTCCTGCCGTCAAGGGCGAGCTCGTGATCGTCCCGGTCGTGTTCGCCGCCGCGGCACTCTTCGCCGTGGTCTCCAGCGAGTCCGGGCGGCGCCGCCTCGCCACCTGGTCGCTCGGCGACTGGATGGGCGCGATCATCCTCGTGCTCGGGGTGGTCTTCGTCGTCAGCGGCGCCGGCAGCCGCTCCTCCCAGGCGTGGTACGCGATCACGACCCTGTACAGGCATCGCATCATCGTCATGGGCAACTGGGCGGCCGGAGCGCTTGCGATCGGGATCGGCGTCATCCCGCTCGTCCTGGGGATCGCCGCACTCTTCAAAGCACCGAACGAGAAGCCGAGCCGCGAGCTCCGGATGCTCCGGTCGACGCTGCTCGCGACCCTGATCTCGTTCGGCTTGTACACGGCGATGAAAGCCGCCTACCTGTCGACCGTCTTCGAGACGCGCGTCGAGGAGCGCAACCTCATCTACATCGCTCCGATCCTCTTCATCGGCACGGCGCTCGTGCTCGAGCGGCGCAGCGTCAACCTACGGGCGCTCACTCTCGCGGGCATCTACGTGCTCTACCTCGTCGGCTACGCCGTCTACCACTCGACGCAGACGCCGTACGAGATGGGCGTCCGCCTCTATTCGGACGCACCCGGCCTCTCCATCGCCCAGCAGGCAAACCTCACGTTCTTCCTCACTCCGCAGGACGTGCGACTGGTGCTGATCGGCGTCTTCGCCCTGACGATGCTCATCGTCCTCGCGCCCCATTTACTCCCGAGCCGGAAGCGACTCGTCACCGTGCTGACCGTGGCGCTCGGCGTCGGCATCGTCGGATGGAACCTGACCGGCGAGATCTCCGCAGCGGCGAACACGAACATTCTCGGACGTGAATTCGCAGCGTCGCTGGAGCGCCCCTACTCCTGGGTCGACAAGGTTACGAAAGGCCGCCCGACGCTCTACTACGACCAGGGCGTGAGCGACCAGACAACGGAGTGGATGCTCGAGTTCTGGAACCGTTCGATCGTCGGCGTGACGAGCCTCGACGGAACGATTCATGGACCGGGCCCGGCGGGCGAGCCGAACATCGGCGCGAACGGCACGCTCCAGACCGCAGCAAGCCCGTTCGGGTCGACCACCCCGTACGCCTACGCGGTGGAGAGCGTCCCGTGCGTCGACCTCGAGGGCAAGACCGTGGCCGAACACAGCTATCACGCTGCCGACCGGATCCGCGTCTGGCGCCTCGTCGCGCTGGCGCATCCGGTCCGCTTCCGCTCGCAGTGCACGGGCATCTCCCCCGACGGCTGGTCGGGACCACTCGACAGCGCCTACTACCACTTCTCGGGCGGAACCGGCGGGTGGCTGCGGATCGACGTCTCGCGCCGTGACTGGAGCGGTCCCACGCCGCCTACGCCTGTCCACATCCTGTTCGGCAAGCTTGCGATCAGCGACTTCGAGCCCGCGCTCGGCACGGTGACGCGCAAGGTCAACTTCACCGTCGCGAGCGGCCAGACGCACCCGCCGGTCTGGATTCACGTCACGACGGCGAGGTTCGCGGCCCGCATCGTCGTCGACGACAAGATCGTCCCGTGTCAGGTGGAACCGACGGTCACGGGCGACTGCCGCCAGCTCGGCGCAGAGGTCAGCTACCGCTTCTTCCGTACGCGTCCGAGCGCGTAGCCGCGCACAGGAGCGTGAAGCGGAACCGGAGTATGAGCTGCGCGAGCGGGCCGCTCCGCTCGAGCCCGCGGAGCGCGACGGAGACAGGGCGGGACGGCGAGCGCGTCTGCGGGACGAAGAACGGCCGGTGCGCGAGCCGGTCGAACCCTGCCGCCTGGAGATCTGCGCACACGTCCGCGAGCCGGTACTGGCGCGGATTCAGGTCGAAGACGAGTTTCTTCTCCGTGTAGCCGGCGATGCGCGCGAACAGCGCCCGCCGGTCGCGCGCGTAGTAGATCGCGCGGAAGATGAGCGTCGCCTGCGTCGGCTCGGACGGCTCGTAGTCGTTGAGGTCGGCGCAGACGACATTGCGGCCGCGGCTTCGGGCGGCCTCCACCATCGCCGCGCTCGCGTCGACGCCGAGATAGTGCTGCTCCGGCAGGAAGTCCCCGAGCCCACCGTCCCCGCAGGCGAGGTCGAGCACCGCATCACCCGGTTCGAGAAGGATTCCGAGCTTGCGCACGACGTCCGCGCGGCGCGCGAGATACGTGCGCGTGTCGGCATATGCGTCTTCGCTCCAGCGATCCGCGCCCGTCGCATACTTATCCCACGTCTTCACCGCAGTGCCAGCAGCCGCTCGGGATGCTTGCGCAGGAAGCGCAGCATCGCCCGGGCGTGCCAGAGCGTGTGACGCGTGAGAAAGCGCTTGTCGATCACGGCGGCGTATTCGTGGCGCACGACTGCGGCAGGCACATACCAGCGTTCCCAGCCGGCTCTCGCGGCGCGGTAGTTGAGGTCGATGTCCTCGCAGTACATGCGGAAGCCCGGATCCCAGCCTCCGATCTCTTCGAGCATCGTGCGGCGGAGCAGCAGGAACGCGCCGAGCATCGTGTCGGTGCGCACCGGCTCGTCGGGCCGTTCGTCGAGGAGATAGTGGTGACGCTGCCACCGCAGCGGCGGAAAGAGGAGCCGCAGCGGCGTCCGGCGGACAATGGTTGCACCAACCGTCGGGAAGCTCCGGCGCGACGCCTGCCACGTGCCGTCGCTGTAGAGCATCTTCGGGCCGGCAGCGCCGCAGCGCTGGTGCTCGGCCATGAACGCTCGCAGAATCGCGACCGCATCCAGCTCCGGCACCGCGTCGGGATTGACGATCAGCACCAGCTCGTGCTCCGTCTCCGCCGCGCCGAGGTTCGCGTTCGCGGCGAACGACAACGGGTGCGGATTCTCGAGCACGCGCGCATTCGACGGGAGCCGTGCGGGCACGCTGCCGGGGATGTTCGCGATCACGAGCAGCTCGTCGACCTGCGGCGCCACTGCCGGCAGCGAATGCTCGAGCTCGGCGGCGTGACCGTGAGAGATGACGACCGCCGAGACCTTCACGCGAGCACCTCGCGGTACACGTCGGCGGTCGCGCGCGCCGTCCGCTCCCACGAGAACAGGCGCGCCCGCTCGAGACCGGCCTGCGCCCACGACCCTTGATCGGCCAGGACGCGTGCGACCGCCGCAGGGAAGTCGGCCTCCGACGCATAGGCGATCGCGTCGCCGCCGACCTCCCGGACGGCCGGATCGTTCGTCGCGACGACCGGCGTCGCGCACGCCATCGCCTCGACGACCGGCAGGCCGAAGCCCTCGTCGCGGGTCGGGAAGAGCAGCACGGCCGCCTCCTGGAAGAGCCGCACGAGCTCGTCCTTCGGCACGTAGCCGCGAAGATCGGCGCCGCGCCGGCGCAGCTCGGCCGCGAGCGCCGGGTCGCGCTCTGGTCCGGCGACGACGAGCCGGCGTCCGGTTGCCGCGGCCGCATCGGCCGCGAGGAGCGGATTCTTTCGCGCCTCCACCGCGCCGGCGAGCAGGAGGTAGTCGCCGCGCGTCCCGCCGGGACGGAATGCCGGGTCGGGCGCAAGCGGTGTGACCACGATTCGCTCCGGCGCCAGCCCGTACAGGCCGACGAGATCGTCCTTCGTCCGCTGCGAGATCGCGATCACCCGTTGCGCACGCCGTGCCGAGCGGGGCACGACGGCACGAAAGATCGACGTCTCTCGGCGCCCCATGAGCGACGCGTCGCGCTCGAACGAAAGGTCTTGCACCGTGAGCACAGCCGGACAGGGAAGCACGAGCGGCAAGGAGTGTACGAAGTGGGCGAGCGCGGGCCGCAGCCGGCGGAGGAGCAGCGGCACGCGCACGGCCATGCGCAGCTCCTGCACCCGAGCCGGCAGCTCGATCGGCTCGATTCCCAGCGGCACGAGATCCGCCCGCCGCGTGATCGCCGCGAACCGGAGACCTTCGCCGACCGCCGGGAGCGCCCGGAGCAGCCCCTCGACGTACGTCTCGTCGCCCGTGCGCCGGCGGCCGAGGACATCCGCATCGATCACGATGAGCGGGTCGCTCATGCCGCCGCCTCACGGTAGACGCCGAGCGTGCGTCGCGCGGACTCGTCCCACGAGAAGACTCGTACCCGCTCGAGCCCGCGCCGGCGCAGCTCGTCGGCGCGGGCGACAGCGTCCTCGATACCGGCCGCGATCGCTGCAGCGTCCAGCGGGTCGACGAGGACAGCAGCGCCGCCGGCGACCTCCTCCGTCGCCCCGCCCACCGACGTGACGACCGGCGCGCCGCAGGCCATAGCCTCGATCACGGGAATGCCGAAGCCCTCGTAGAGCGATGGATAGACGACGCAGAGCGCTCCGCGGTACTGCCGTGCGAGCTCGTGGTCGTCGACCTCGCCGAGCCAGGTGACGCCGCCGCCGCGCGCCTCGACGCCGCCCCAGCCCTGCGCTCCGACAACCCGCAGCTCGAGGCCGAGCCGACGGGCGGCCTCGATCGCGCGCGCAAGGTTCTTGCGCGGCTCGAGCGTGCCGACGGCGAGCGCGTAGTCCCCCTCCGCACGTGGCCCCTCGGCGGCGAAGACTGCGTCCACGGCGTTCGGCACGACACTCACCTTCGCACGCGGCACTCCCAGGACGGACTCGAGCTCGCCCGCCGTGAACTCCGAGACCGCGACGATTCGCCTGGCTGCGCGCAGCACGCGCGGCACAATGCGCCTGCTGTAGGCGCGCGTCCACGCCGGAAAGGCTTCGGGATGGCGAAAGACGGCGAGGTCGTGGACGGTGACGACGACGGGCACGCGGCCGTCGCGGACGGGCCCCCGATACGTCGGACAGTGGAGAACATCGGCGCCGGCCGCGCGGTGCGACAGGAGATGCGGATACCACGCGAGGTCCAGCCAGAGCGTCCCGGCACGACCCGCGGCGAAGCCGCTCACGCGCCGCACCGTCGCCTCGCGTTCGAGCCGCGGCAGCAGAGCGTGCAGATAGCGCGCCGTGCCCGCCCGCGTCTGCGCGAGCGCCGTGACGTCTACGGCGACGTTCACCGCGCCGCCTCCCAGGCCGAGAGGTGGACGCGCCCGTTCTCCGACCACGTGAATCGGCGCGCGTGCACGAGGCCGCGCGCCACGAACTCGTCGCGCTCGGCGAGCGCCCGCTCGATCGCCGCGGCGATCGCGTCGGGGTCGCGCGGGTCCGCGCGCACGGCGGCGTCGCCGCAAGCCTCGTCGAGCGATGGGTGCGACGAGACGACGCACGGCACGCCGCACGCCATCGCCTCGACGACCGGCATCCCGAAGCCCTCGAACAGCGACGGGTACACCAAGACGGCGGCGCCGCGGTAGAGGAGCGGCAACTCGGCGGACGGCGTGTAGCCGAGGCGCATCAGACCCGGCACGTCGAGCTCGGGCTGCCGCCCCCAGCCGGCCGCGCCGGCGACGGCGAGAGCAATTCCGTCTCCGTCGAGCCGGCGATAGGCGTCGAGGAGCGTCGCGAGGTTCTTTCTCGGCTCGAGCGTCGCCACCGTGAGGATGTACGGGCAGCCGAGATCGAGCCGCTCGCCCTCCGGGCCGAAGCCCGGCTCAACGCCCGGGTAGGCGACATGAACACGACTCGCAGGCACGCCGAGTGTCTCGACGACGTCGTCGCCCGTAAAGCGAGAGTTCACGATCACGACGTCGCACGTGCGCGCGGCGTGCCGGTACTTGGCGCCGTGCATGCGCTGCGTTCGCGGGTGCACCCACTCCGGAAAGCGGATCGGGACGAGGTCGTGGATCATCGTCGAGCGCACGCCTGCCCGCTGCGGCGGGTACATCCAGTCGCTGAAGTGGAAGACGTCGAAGCCGCCGAGCAGCCGCTCGAGCGGCGGCGTGCCCACGCGGCTCCAGAGCGTGCGCAGCGCGTGCGCCGCAGGGAGGACGGGGAGCCGGCGCTCGAGCGCGATCCCGGCGAGCGCCGTCTCGACCTCGCGGCGCCCGCGCGCGCTCACGGGCGCGAAGGCGACGAGCTCGTTCCCACCTGCCTCGGCCATGCCGAGCAGCGAGCCGCGAATGTAGTTGCCTACGCCCGTGCGCTGGTGCGACAGGGGCGCGACGTCGACGACGATCCTCACTTCGAGGTCGAGTAGCGGATCTCGTCGAAGTGCAGGCCGAGCAGCCGCGTATCCGCCGTGTGCAGGACGACCGACGGTCGCCGCGCCGGCGTGATCGAGAACGCGACGGTGCAGGTGCCGTGCTGGGGCACGAGCCTGAAGGCGTACGTCTTCCCCGAGGTCGTCGAGGGAATCCTCAAGATGCGCGCGGCGGTCGTCCCCGAGATCGCCACCGTCTGGGTTGTGCCCTTGAAGAGCTGGTCGTCGCTCTCGAGCGTCACGGTCAGGGTGCCCCCCGTGCAGGCCGACCGCGTCCACGTGAGCTTCGGGCCGGACCACGGGTGATAGCCGCCCGGGTAGAGGCCGCGGATCTGCGTCGTCGTGCGAAGCGCGCCGGCCACGCGATAGAGGACGAGCTGCTTCGCCGGGTCCTCGGCGACGCGCTGCCCGACGAGGGACACGCGTGTGCTGGAGAGAACGTAGCGCTCGCGAATCGGAACGCCCTGCGCGTCGTGGACGACGCCGGTGCGACGGTCGACGCTGACGTTCGTCTCCGGCATGTCGCCGCCGAGATGTACGCCGAGCTCGTAGACGCGCGCGACGCTGCGGTTCCAGAACTCGTTCTCCCAGACGGCCAGCCGGTCCCCGCCCGAATAGAGCACGGCCACGCGGGCGTTCGGCCCCACGGCGCGGTCGATCCAGCTGTTGTCGTGGAGACCGATCCCCTGTGCATGGGCGCTCCGCGAGAGCCGAGGGAACGAGTGCGTCCACAGCTCGACGGGGAGCCACGTCGCGAGGAAGCCGAGCGCGACGAGGGCGGTGAGCGCCGACGCGTACCGGCGCGGCAGCCAGAGGAATCCGGCGCCGAGCGCGACCGACACGAGCACGGCCGCCACGGAGACACTTGTCCGCCCGGCCCACGCGTCGCCGAGGAACCACCACGGCTGTAAGCCGACCGTGTCGGACTGCGAGTTGATGTTCAGGAGGCTGAGAAACGGAATCGCTCCCGGGAGCGCGGCCGCGACCGCAGCAGCCGCGACCGTCGCCTGCGGTGGTCTCGGCTGCCCGCGTTCGATCCAGACGAGCAGCGCAATGATGAAGAACGGCGCGACGTAGAAGAGGTTTCGCTCTTCGATTCGCTGCGAGTACTGCGACGCAAACGTCGCAACCTCGAGCACGAGCCACACCGTCACCGAGGTCGCAACAGCCACGAAGATGCGCACGCTGCGGTCGAGGTGCCGCGCGTTCGCGGCGAGCAGGATCAACGCCGCGAAGGGCAGGATCCAGAGCGAGAGATCGAGCTCGGCGAGGTGCAGCACGATCCACTTGAGCACCGGCCACACGTGATAGCCGCCGTTGCTCGTCACGCTGTAATTGCCGAGGACCTGCGCAGGCGAGCGGCCGCGGACGACCTCGACGACGACGATCAGCACGACCGCGAGTACGACCGCCCCATAGAGAATCCTGAAGGCCGCGAGCCGCCGCGGCCGGCCGCGCTCGATCCACGCGAGCACGAGCGGAGCCGTGAGCACCGCGACGACGAGCGCGACAGTCTGGGCGCGAGTCACGAACGCGAGCGCGCACAGGGCGAGAACGCAAAGCTGGCGCCGCGCGGTCGGCCGCTCGAGCATGAGCACGAGCGCGTACGCAAGCCAGACGAAGATCGGGTAGAAGACGTTCTCCGTCATCAACATGCCGACGTATGCCATCGAAGGAACGGCCACCGAAAGCGCCGCGGCCACGAGCGCCGACGGCTGTTTCAGGACACGGCGTGCGAGCAGGTACGCGGGGAGAACGACCGAGCTCATTGCAAGCGCATCGATGACGCGCGCCCAGCGGTACGCCTCGCCGATCGAACCGAAGATCGCGTAGGCCGGAGAGATCAGCAGCGGATAGACGAAGCCGTAGTTGCCCTGGGCGCCCCGGATCAGGAAATGGCCCGTCGAAGCAAAGCTGCGCGCCATGTCGGAGTAGACGAGCTCGTCGACCATGATCCAGGGCGAGACGACGCGCAGACCGAGCGCAAGCTGGATCACGACCGAGACGGCATACAAGGACGCAACCCAGAGCCACATCGGGCCCGCGCGCACGAGGCGCGCTCCTCGCCCGAGCCCTGAGCCGTGTCCGGCAGGGGCGTGCCCGTCGCCGCTGACGAGCGCCGAGGCGACAAGCTCCGGCGCGAGCAGCTCCGGGTCGAGACCGACGTCGACGGACGCCTCCGCGATCTCACGCAGCACGTGTTCTCGCACGACGCCGTCGCCGGCGGCCTCCTCGAGCGCCGCCACGTAGAGCGCCGCGACGCGGCCGAGATCGTGCTCACGCTCGACGTAGTCGCGCACGGCTAGGCTCATCCGCGCCCGAAGCTCGCCGTCGGTGCCCAGCCGTTCGAGGGCGTCGGCAAGCGCATCGATCTCGGCCGTGCCGCCGATGGGCACCTTCAGCGCGACGTCGTCCGGCAGCTCTGCGAACCAGCCGATGTCGCTGACGATGATCGGCGATCCGAGTGACAGGGTCCGCAGCACGCTCGCCGACGTCTCGCCCATGGTCGGCGAGCGCAGCTGGACGCACGCCGAGCACGCGGCCATCAACGACCAGAGTCGCCGCTCTTCGACATACGGCTCGCGGATCACGCCCTCGGAGCTGAGCCCGAGCCGCTCCAGCCTGCCGGCCAGATCGAAGCCGGGCGCTTCACCGCCGACGAGCAGCAGGGTCGCGTTCGGATGGCTGTTGCGCACCTTCGCGAACGCACGCAGCAGCTGCGGGATGCGCTTGCTCTCGTTCAGATGGCCGAAGCACCCGAAGACCGGTGAACCGGGAACGTCGATCGGATCGATCTCCGGCGTCGGCCAGGCCGGCATCGGGATGCGCCAGATCGGCCCTTCGTAGCCGTACGCGCGCGCACACGCCTCGACGTAGTGCGAGTGCACGATCAGCCCGGTGACACGGTCGAGGATCTCCCCTGCGAGCGGGAACTCCTCCGGCCGGACCTCCCAGAGCGGCGGCACACGGCCCTCGAGCACGCCGTGGCCGAGCAGGCGTCCGAGTATGCCGCTGTCCCGCTCCATCGCCGCGAGGTACGCGTGCGGGTCCTTCCGTCCGATCGTCAGGCCGGCGACGAGATGGTGGAGCACGAACTCGTGCAGAACGACGACGCCGGGTTGCCGGCGCAGCGCGTCGACGATCCAGCCGTGCGCGTCGGGGTTGTTGCCGATGTGGTAGACGGCGACGTCCGCGTCCGCGACAGGCCGTGTGCGGCCGGCCCGCACCGCCTCGACCTCGACGAGCTTCTCGAGCTCCGGCAGCAGAAGCGCGGAGTAGTCGGCGATGCCGCTGCGGTCCGGCGGCAGGGGCGAGAAGTACGAGATCTTCACGCGACCGCCGCCAGCAGCCGGTCGATGCACGAGCCCCAGGTCACCTCGCTTGCAAGCTGCCGGCCGGCCCGACCGAAGGACCGCGCCTCGTCGGTATGCGAGCGAAGCCACGCGCACGCCTGCGCGAGCTCGGCCACGCCGGGCGCCACGACGAGACCCGTCTTCCCGTCGTGGACGATGTCGAGCGGACCGCCCGAGTCGCTCGTCGTGAGCACTGCCTTCTCCGAGAGAAACGCCTCGAACGGCACCATGCCGAAGTCCTCGTCGACCGGCGCGTAATAGACGGCGAGGCAGCGCGCGTAGAGGTCTGCGAGCTCCGCGTCGGAGACGCGGCCCGCGAAGGTGGCCCGCCCATCGAGCCCGCGCTCGCGCGCGAGTCCCTCCAGCCTCTCCCGATCGGGCCCGTCGCCGGCGATCACGACCCGCAGCCCCGGCTCGGCGGCAGCAGCGGCGAGCAACAGCTCGATCCGCTTCGCGCGATCGAGCCGGCCCACGGAGAGAATGAAGTCCTCGTAGCCGTCGCAGCGATATGCAAGCGGCGCCGGCGGATGCGGCATCAGCTCCGCGTCGAGCCCGACGGAGTCGCGCAGGCGGCCGGCGACGTTGCGCGACGTGGCGAAGATCGCGCGCGCCTCCGTGAGCGAGGTGCGCTCGAACTCGAGGATGCGCCGGCGCAGCGCTCGATCCTCCGCCGACTCCGAGAACTGGCCCAGCTCTGTGCGGTCGAAGTCCCACGCCTGCCGGAACTGGTGCAGGAGCCACACGACCTTGCGCGGGTGCCGTACAGCGTAGGAGGGGAACTTCGTGGCGATCACGGCATCGACCGGCCGCCCGTTTGCTTCCTCTAGGTCGAGCAGGCGCCACAGGAACGCCTGCGTCAGCACCCGCTCGCCGGGGTACCACTTGAACGGCACGGTGACGAGAGCCGCCTCATGGCCACGCAGTCGAAGCTGCTCGACCAGGTCGTCCGCGAAGATCTCTGCGCCGCCGCGTTCGAACGGCACCTGCGGCAGGCATACCGCGAGCCTCACTCGCCGGACTCCAGCTGCTCCACCCGTCGCGAGAGATCGTCGATCAGCCGCAGGAGCGCGTCGTTCACCATTCGCTGCTCGATGAACGCCGGCTCGACGTACCAGCGCATCAGCTTGCGGAGCACGCGCTTCGCCTGGAAGGCGAGCCGCCCCTTTGCGCCGGGGCGCCGCTCAAGCGGTTTCTCCGCCGTGACCGCCCAGAACCGCTCCGCGAGCCCGCGCACGGCCGCGACGTCGCGCGCGTCGCGGTCGAGCGCCGCTCGCAGCCGCTCGACCGCCTGGTCGACGGAAAGTGCCGTCTGTGCAGGGATTTCAGGCTCGGTTTCCGACATCGGGATGAGTCTAACCGGGTGGTGTTACGAAGTCGTGAGCCTCCGGAGACGGTCGCGCGCCGCGTCGACGAGCAGCCGCACCAGCTGCTCGAAGCTCAGGCTGGGCTCCCAGTCGAGATCGCGGCGCGCACGCGACGCATCACCGACGAGGCGGTGGAGCTGCGCCTGTCCGCGCTTGAGCGTCTCGTCCACGCGCACATGCTCGTGCCAGTCGAGTCCGACGTGCGCGAATGCGATCTCCGTGAGCTCCCCGACGCTGTGGAGCTCGCCCGTCGCAATCACGTAGTCGGCCGGCTCGTCGCGCTGGAGCATCCGCCACATCGCCTCGACATAGTCTCGTGCGTAGCCCCAGTCCCGTTCCGCGTCGAGGTCGCCGAGCGCGAGTTCCTGCTCGATGCCGAGCGAGATCGCGGCGGCCGCATGCGCAACCTTGCTCGGAAGGAAATCGAGGGGTCGGCGCGGCGACTCGTGGTTGTAGAGGATCCCGCAGCTCGCGTGGAGCCCGTAGCGGCGTCGATACGAACCGATGATGAAATGGCCATACGCCTTTGCGACGCCGTAGGGCGTCACGGGGTCGAGCCGCGTCGCTTCGGTCTGCGGCACGTCGGCCGGCTCGCCGAAGATCTCGCTCGACGATGCCTGATACACGCGAATGGCCGGATCGACGGCCCGGATGGCCTCCAGCAGCGAGGTGACACCGACCGCGGCGAACTCGGCCGTCGCCACCGGCTCCCGCCAGGACATCGGTACGAACGATGGGGAGGCGAGGTTGTAGACCTCTTCCGGCGCATGCGCCCGAAGCACCGCGACCAGTGCGTCCTGGTCGAGCAGATCGGTCTGGACGAGCTCGATGCGTCCGCGGACGGCAGCGAGGTTCTCGTATTCGGCGTCGGGGCGGCGGGCGACCCCGATGACCTCGTACCCCCGCTCGAGCAGCAGCTCAGCGAGATACGACCCGTCCTGACCCCCGACCCCCGTGATTACGGCTCGCCGTGCGCTCAATGGAGCCCCCGCACGTACGCCCAGGCCTCGCTGAGTCCGAATGAGCGCATGGCGACGAGGAGCAGCCCGTAGATGACGGCGCCGAGCGCGGCGGCAGGAACCGGCGGCAGCGCCAGCGAGAGCGCGCCGAACGCGAGAACGCTCGCTGCCGCGATTGCGAGTGCGAGCCTGCCGAGTCCGACCGCGGCGATCATGAACGTCTCCCGGGACAGCGCCGCCATCAGTCCGAGCGCGATCACGAGCGTCGCCAGCCCGACCGCGACCGCGATGCCGGGCAGGCCCCACAGCGCGCGGAAACCGAGCCCGAGTGGAATGCAGACGGCAAAGCCAAGCGCGGCGAGGGGGACGAGCGTCTTGCGCGTGCCCGCCACGAACACGAGCGGGAACGTCACGGCGAAGCCGACCCAGGCCACCATCCACGGGGAGAGGTACACGACGAGGTGCCCGAGCTGCTGGCCAACCTTCCCCCCGTACTGGTTGCCGAGCACGAACTGGACGATGCGGCCACCGACGAGTGCGAAGATGCCGGCGGCGGCGCCCACGATCGACAGGCTCACCCACCCTGCGTGCACGACGTGCCGCCCCGCGGCCACGCCGTCCAGGCCGCGTCGCGTGAGCGGCGCCGACGAGATCACCCCGAGCGAAAACGCCGTCGCCGCCACCAGCGTCGATGCCGCGATGTACGCGTACGAGAACGTCGTCACCTCGCCGACGCCGAGCTGTGCCGAGAAACGAAGCGCGAGCAGATAGCAGCCCTGGAGCGCGACCGGCACCGCAGCGCCCTGCAGGAGACGCCAGAGCCGAGGGCCGATGTCGAGGTGCTCAGCCCGCGGCCCACCGAGAGCGCCTCGACGGAGCAGCACGACGAGCGGAACGGCGAGCGCGATCAGCGCGTTGACGCCGAGCCCCCAGGCCAGTGCCACGATTCCGTACCGATTCGTGAGTGCCGCGAAGACGGCGAGGCCCACGACGCCTCCGCAGGCGAAGCCGGCCGCGGCGGTGCCGTAGCTGTCGAGCGCAGCAAGCACGCTCGCGCCGAGCGCCGCCAGGAGCTGGACGAATGCCGCCGGCACGAGCACGACGAGAGCCCGTGCTGCAATGTGCGCGGAGCGCGGAGGCAGGCTCCCCGTCATCAGGTCGCCGAGTGGATGCGAGAAGACGCCGACGAGGACGGAGGCCGGAACCGCAAGCGTCAGGAAGGCGAGCGCGTATGCGCGGGTCTCGCCGCCGAGCCGCCCTTCGGCCGCCGCGCGTGTGAGGTCGGGAACCACGACCACCCGGAACGCCTGCGCCGCGAAGACGAGGACGAGGTAGACGCCGTAGCCGGCCAGAAAGCCGTCCGTCTCCGCCGACCGTCCGAACTTGCGTGCGAGGAGCGCCCCTGCTCCGGCGGCCGCGAAGGCGACGACAATCTGGGCGAGTCCGGTGAGGAGACCGCTACGAAGCGCACTCGGTCGTCTGAGGGCGCTAGTCTTGCCGGAGTCCATGGCAGCGATCAAAGCAGACGACTCCTGCTGGAGCGACAGCGGGCTCGAGCGACTTCGTAAGGACTTTGGTTCCATCTACGGGGGACGGACGGTTCTCGTCACCGGTGCGGACGGCTTCATGGGCTCGCACCTGACCGAAGCCCTCGTCGCGCTCGGAGCGAACGTCCACGCCTTCGTGCGGGCGACCTCGAGCGGCGCGCTCAACAACATCTCGGGCGTGAGCCGCCAGCTCCAGGTGCATTTCGCGGATCTCACGGACCGGACCTCCGTCGACCGACTCGTGCGGGATCTGCTCGCGGCGCCCGACCGGCCGTACGTCTTCCATCTCGGGGCGCAGGCGCATGTCGCCGAGTCGTGGCACCGTCCGTACGAGACCGTGATGACAAACACCATCGGCACGCTCAATCTCTTGCAGTCGATCGTCGACCACGGGCTCGAGCTGGAGAAGTTCGACACCGCGGGGACCTCCGAGGAGTACGGCAACCCGCGCGAGGCGGTCGCCCACCATCATGACTTCGACGAGGCCGGCAGCCTGATCCTTCACGAGCGCTCGCCGCTCAACCCGAAGTCGATCTACGCGACGTCAAAGGTCGCAGCTGACTTCCTGACACTCAACTACCACGACGCGTTCGGCCTCCCGGGAGTTGTCACGCGCATGTTCAACAACTACGGTCCGCGCCAAAATCCGCGCTACGTCACGGGCACGATCATCACCCAGGCGTTGACCCGCGAGGTCATCGAGCTCGGCCAGCTCGACCCGCTCCGCGACTTCTGCTTCTGCACCGACGGCGTGCGCGGGCACCTCACCGTGGCGGCGCATGGCGTCGCCGGCGAGCACTACGTCTACGGCCAGGGAGAGAACATCTCGATGCAGGACTGGGCCGATCTGATCCTGCGCACGGGACAGAGGCTCGGCCTCTGGGGCGAGCGCGAGATCGTCTCTGTGCCGCGACGGTTCCGGCCCGGCGCAAGCGAGGTCATGGCGCTGCGCGTCGGGTACGAAAAGCTCGGCGCCGAGACGGGATGGGCGCCGCTCATCTCCTGGGAAGAGGGCGTCGAGCGTACGATCCGCTGGTACGCGGACAGTCGCGAACGGTGGATCGGCCGGGTGGACTGGGCCGACGCGGGCGTCGCGGCCGCGTCTGCATGAGCGTCACCGTAGACCGGTGAACGTCCTCGTCACGGGCGGAGCGGGGTTTCTCGGCACGCACGTCGTCAACCGATTGCGCGCCAACGGGCTCGATCCATTCGTGCCGCGCCGTCAGAAGTACGACCTTACCGTGGCCGCGGACGTCGAGCGGCTGTTCGCCGACGCGCGCCCGGAGCTCGTCCTGCACCTCGCTGCGGAGGTCGGAGGGATCGGCGCTAACCAGGCGAACCCCGGCCGCTACTGGTACGCAAACCTGATGATGGGCGCGCACGTCCTGGAGCAGAGCCGGCTGCAGGGCGTGGCGAAGGTCGTCATCCTCGGCACGATCTGCGCCTACCCGAAGTTCGCGCCCATCCCCTTCCGCGAGGAAGAGCTCTGGAACGGCTATCCGGAGGAGACGAACGCGCCGTACGGAGTCGCGAAAAAGGCGCTCCTCGTCGGGGCGCAGGCCTATCGCGAGCAGTACGGGACCAATGCGGTATTTCTGCTGCCGGTGAACCTGTACGGGCCCCTGGACAACTTCAACCTCGAGACGTCCCACGTGATTCCGGCGCTGATCCGCAAGATGGTGGAAGCACGTGAACGCGGCGAGCCGCAAATCGTCTTGTGGGGCGACGGTTCGCCCACCCGCGAGTTCCTCTACGTCGACGACTGCGCGGAGGCTATCGTCCTCGCCGCGGAACGCTACGACTCGTCCGAGCCTGTGAACCTCGGAACAGGCCAGGAGATCTCGATCCGCGAGATCGCCGGCTTGATAGCGGAGATCACCAACTTCGAAGGCGAGATCGTCTGGGACACCACGAAGCCAAACGGCCAGCCGCGCCGGCGCCTCGACGTTTCGCGTGCAGAGAGCCTCTTCGGCTTTCGCGCGAGCACCCCGCTGCGCGATGGACTCGAGCGCACCATCGCGTGGTACACCAGCCGACAACCGGCTGTATCCGCCACGGAGTGACCTCCGTACCCAGGGACAAGCGCCTCCTCAAGAATCCGTAACGACGCCTCGATACCCTAAGCCAGTGCACGTCTTGGTTACGGGCGGTCCGCCGCAACCGCGAGCCTCCGGAGTCGCGTGACCGAGTCGCCGGAAACCCAGACCGCCACGACCGCGGCGCTCGCCGCACGCGTGGCCCGTGGGACGTTGACGCGGCTCCAGACGGTCGCCGCGACGGCTTGCGCCCGCCTCGAGACCGCCTCCTCACCGCTTGTCGTGGTCGGGGCCCTCGCGCTGACCCAGTGGGCAGCGCTCGCGGTCGTTGCATTGCGCGTGGCACATCACGGCTGGGTCTTCGACACCGGAAGCCGGCCGAGCAGCGGGGTCGTTTCGGCGCTTCCGGCGATCGTGCTCGGACAGACGCTCGTGCTGCTTCCGCTCGCGCTCTGGCTCGTGTATGCCGTCGCCGACCGGCTTGCCGGACGCGTCTTCGCGGCGTGGGCGGCCACCGTCTGGGTGCTGCTTCCGTATGCCGGATACGCGTTCTCGACCGGCGGCTACCGCCACACGTACAGCGACGGGTTTCTGACGCACGCGCTCGGGTTGACGGCCGACCCTGCGTTCCCGGCGATGCTCGCGTTCCTCGCCTCCGGCTACTTCGCCCTTCGCGTGCTGGCGACGGGCTCGGCTGCCGCCGTCGGCGCCACGATCGCCGGCGCCGCCGCAGGGGCAGCATTCGCGCCGCGCGCCGCACTCGTCGCCCTCGCACCGGTGGCCGCGCTCGCGATCGGCGGCCGCCGCAAGCACGCCGCCGCGGCGGCGGCCGGGGTCGCCTTCGCGCTGCTGGCGATCGGGATCGCAGTCGCTGTTGGCCTCCTTGGATCTTCGTTCGCCCACTTCGGGTTCAACGCTCCCGAGGGCGCACTGGCGTCGCTGAACGAGAATTTCTGGAGCGGACGCGTGCTCGAGTGGCTGACGATCGGAGGCATCATCGGCGCCCTGCGCCGGTCCCGGCCTGCGGGCGTGTTCGTCGCAGCGGCCGCGGTGTTCGCGTTTCTGTCGATCCACGGTGCAACGAGCAGTCCGGCCGCGGCGCACCTCGTGATGCTGCGCGAGATGCTGCCGGCGTGGTTCGCGACGGCGATCACGATCGCGGCCGTCCCATTGCTATTGCCGCGCGGGCGCGCGACACGGCCGGCTCGGGTCATGCTGGAGTCGACCTGGCACCGGCTTCAGCAGCCGGCCGATCTCACGTGGATCGACGTCCGTCTCAAGCCTCGGGCTGTTTCCGCCGCACCGGAGGATGCTCGTGCCGTGGCGACGCCGCTCTGGGCGGCGATCGCGATCTCGACCCTTTTCGTCCTGATCACCTGCGTCGGAGCGTGGAACGCTTCCCGCTTCCCGATCAAGCTCGGCTACGACGCGGTCGAGCACATCGGCTATGCCGACCAGTTGATCTACCACGGGACGATTCCGAGCGGCACCGGCGAGTACTACACGCCGCCCGGTTACTACGCGGTGGCCGGGGTGGTGACGTGGATCACCGCGAAGCTCGGCTTCTCACATCCGCACCACTTCGTCCAGTACCTCAATGTGCCCTTCGTGCTCTTGACGGCAGTGTTGTTGCTCGTACTGGCTCGTCTGCTCTTCCCCCGGAAACCGGTGGTGTGGGTCGCGGCGTTGGGATTCTTTGCGTTCCTGCCGGTCGTCGCCAAGACCGCCGCAATGTTCCATCCCGAGACGCTCAACATGCTCGTGTCGACCGCGGCGGTGACGCTTGCAACCTTGATGCTGCTGCGGAGACAGTTCGGGCTGAAGTGGTTCGTGCTGCTCGGCCTGACGCTCGGCGCAGGCCAACTCGTGCGCGCGTCGAGCCTCTTCACGTTCGGCAGCGTCGCGATCGCGTTCCTTGCGGCGTTCGCGAGCACGAGGCTACGCCGGCGGATGCCGCTGAAGAAGATCGGGTATGCGCTCGTCGCGATCGTCCTGATAACGACGCCGTGGTACGCGCGGCAGGCGATCAAGTACCACACACAGCCGTTCATCGCCCGCCCGCTCCTCCTGCACGAGCTCTTCCATCCCGTCTACCAGGGCGTGGGGAAGCGACCGCCCTACCTCGGAATCGCCGTGAACGAGATCTTCAACACGCCGTTCCGTCCGGCCTACGTCAACCAGGCGCTGTCGGAGACGTACACCGAGATCTGGGGCGACTGGACGGGCAACTTCGCCTGGTCGGCGTACAGCGGCGCCCCGTGGGTGAAGACGCTCCCCATTCTCCAGGAACAGAGCAAGATCGGCGTGCTACCGACGCTCTTCGCGATCGCCGGCTGGCTCGGCCTCATCGCGCTCGTCGCCGTCCGACGTGTCGAGCGCATTCCGTTCCTGCCCGTAGTGCTCCTACCGCTGCTCGCGCTGGCTGGATACCTGATCAAGGGCTACATCGAGACGACACCGGACGGCGACCTGTTCAAGGCGAGCTATCTCCTCACGACGGCTCCGGTCTGGGCCATCGGTTTCGGGCTCGTGTTCTCCTGGCTCGCCCGCTGGCGTCCGCTCGCGCTCGGCCTGACCGTCTTCCTGATCGTCTGCGGCGTCCTTGAGCTGCGGTTCATGCTCTACGGCATCCGCGATCACACCGTGATCTTCTAGGAATCGCGGACGCGCAGCTCCTGCTCGAGCAGGGCCAGACGCTGCGCGAGCACGACGTTCTGGTCGGACAGCCGGGAGATCACCGTCGAGTAGTGCAGCAGGACGGCCAGGATGAAGAGGATGCCGACCGCGAACAGCACCGCCGGTGGATAGCTGCGAATGCCGAACCAGCCGGCGATCGTGTTGAGCCCGTCACGCCAGGCCGACAGCGCCGTGAGCGTGAGCCCGGTGACGAGCCAGAGCAGTGCGTAGCGCTCGCGCAGGCGGTGGCTCCGGATCAGCTCGAGCACGATCAGCACGAGCGTGAAAGAGGCAATCGCGCCGGCGATCGACACGGTCAGCGGTGTCATTCCGTTCCCTCCTGCGGTACGACGTTGCGCCGGAACAGCCCGATGAAGATGGCGAGGAGCACCTTCGCCATGTAGTAGATCGAGCGAAGCGCGGTGATCGAGGAGCTGCCGCCGCCACGCTCGCGCATCGACACCGGAACCTCTTGCAGCCGCAGCCGATGACGGAACACCATCACGGTCGCCTCGACCTCCGGATAATCGTGTGGGTAGTCGCGGGCGAACAGCGCGATGCCGCGGCGGTTCAGCGCCTGGAAGCCGGACGTCGTGTCGGTCACGCGCTGTCCGACGATGCGAGAGACGATCCACGCGAGCAGCCGAATGCCGACGCGCCGGGAACGCGAGGAACGATAGCCGCCTTCCTCCGCTGCGAACCGCGAGCCGACGACGATGTCGGCCTCGCCCCGCAGCACGGGCTCGAGGATCCGCGCAAGCTGCGCCGGGTCGTGCTGGCCGTCGCCGTCGACGCGCACGGCGAGGTCGAAGCCGCGCTCGAACGCGAAGCGGAAACCGGTCTGCACGGCGCCGCCGATCCCGAGATTGAACGGAAGCCGGAGCACGATCGCACCCCGTGCCGCCGCGACCTCCGCGGTACGGTCGACGGAGCCGTCGTCGATCACGACGACGACGAGCCCCGGGTCGAAGGCACGCAGTTCGTCGATCACGCCGGGGATCGTCAGTTCTTCGTTCAGCGCAGGCACGATCGCGACGCGCCGCAGCTCGCCGAGCCCCGCGAGCAGCGCCGGGGACGCGCTGCCCGCCACCGTCTCAGGCACCGGCGGTCACCGGCACGCCGAGGCCGAGCAGCTCGAGGAGCTGGCGGGCGCGATGCCCATATGTGTGCTCGTCGAGCACGCGCTCGCGCGCGCGGCGCCCAAGCTCCTCGGCCTGCGCGGGGTCCGCGAGCAGCTCCTGATACGTAGCCGCGGCCCCGTCCGCGTCGGAGACGACGAGCACCTCGCGCCCCGGCTCGAACCACCGCTCGATCCCGAGGTGCGGATTCGAGACGACGGCCGCCGCGCACGAGGCGAGCTCGAACACGCGGCACGTCGACGACGCATAGACGGAGGCGTGCGCCCGCCGCGTCAGATTGAGATTGATCCGAGCCGCAGAGATTGCGCGCGCATAGACGTTGAACGGTGGATCGACGACGCGGGCGGCACCGATGTCGCCGTGGAAGTCACGGCCGGCGAGTGCGAAGTCGACGTCCGGCAGGCGACGGCTCGGCTCGCCGACGAGCTCGTGCATCCACTCGCGCCGGAACTTGTCGCCGTACCCGTAGAAGAGCACGTCGACCTCCTTCGCGACCTGCTGCGGCGCCCAGAGCTGCGGGTCGGCCGCCCAGAACACGGGCTCGGCCCGGCGTGCGCCGAGCTCGAGGAGGCGCGGGATGCCTCCCTCTGAGTTCGAGAGCACGAAGTCGTATTCCGAAGGATCGGCGTCGTGGTAGTAGTTGAACCCCGTGTCCATGCCGCCGAACTCCGGCAGGCTCATCGGCACGTCCCCGTCGTAGAAGATCACGGGGACGTCATAGCGCTCGCGCAGCGCCGTCGGGATGCCGGCGAAGTGGCTCATCGGCACGGTGAAGAAGACGACCGCGTCGATGTCACGCTCGCGCTCGAGGATCCGCTCGAGATGGCGGCGCCACCGCGGCGTCACGGTGTTCCAGATCACACGGCGGAGCAGCTTGTCGGCCGCCGTGTCCGCCGGGTGCGACTCGGCCCGGCGCAGGTACCGGTCACCCTTGACCCGGGCTGCCGCCGAGCGAAGCGCGGCGAAGGTCTCCGCCTCCCGGTAGAGCGGGTTCGGCGCCGTCCGCCACCACGGCGACTCGACCGCCCGGCCGCGATACGGCGTGACGATCAGATCGATTCCCGCCTCTCCCATGCCCTTCCAGAGCTGCCACCAGGCAGGAGTGACGCCGTAGCGGAAAGCGAGGTCGGTGGTCGAGGCGACGGCGAGGATCTTCGGAGCCTTCATGCGCGTCATTGTGACGGCGAGATCTGAAGGAACGGTTAGGCACCGGCTGGAGTGTTAGCCTGCCGCGCGTGCCGGCCGAGCTGCGTGCGCGGACGGAGGGCGGCTCGCCGGGAGAAGGTCCGCTGCCTTTCGGCCTGAGCCGCGTCGCCGCTGAGGCATCGGCTCTCGCGGCGATCCTCATCGGTGCGGGGCTGCTCTTCGCGAACGGCCTGCGGGCGGGCGCCACCTGGGACGAGGCGGTCTACCTCGGACAGACCGACGCGCTCGCGCACGGGCAGCACCTCGGCACGGGTATCTTCACCGCGCAGCCGCCGGGGTTCCACTGGCTGCTGCTCGCGGCCTCCTGGATCGACGGTGTCGGCATCGACCAGCTCCGCCTCGCGGACATGGCTGTCGCGCTCGTCGGCCTGCTCGCCGTCTACGCCGCGGGGCGGGCGGTCGCGGGGCCTGTCGCCGGGCTGCTGTCGGCCGCCCTGCTCGCGATCGCACCGTCGTACCCGACGTTCGCAGCGGAGATCTCCGCCGACCTGCCGGGCACGGTGCTGGCCGCGCTCTCGCTCGCGTGCTTCGTCGTGCCGACGCGGCACCGCCGGCTACGGCTCGTGGCGGCGGGACTGCTGTTCGCGGCAGCCGAATCGGTCAAGCTCGACGCGTTCATCCTGCTCCTGCCCGTCCCTCTCTACTGCGCGGGGCGGCGGCTGCGGCTCGCCGACCTCGGGATAGCGGCCAGCGCCGTGGCCATAGCCTTCGTCGCCGGCGCCGCCGCCCTTGGCGGCGCGCTGCCGGGCGTGTGGCGTAGCGCCGTCGCGTACCACGTCGCGGCACGCCGCTTCGGCGGATCCACCTCCGCCAATGTGCACGCGCTCGAATCGTTCTTCCACCCGCACCAGCCGTTCACCTGGCTCACGCTGGTCGCGGCAGTGGCGGCGCTCCTCCTCCGGCCGCGCACGCAGCTGCCGCTCTGGCCCCTCTGGATCACCGCCGCGGCCTCGGTGCTGTTCCTGCTCTGGCACAAGCCTCTGCGCGACAACCATCTCGTGCTGTTGGCGGTCGCGCTCGCCGTCCCTGTCGGCGCGTCGCTCGCCGCCGCAGCCACGCAGCTTCATCGCCTCAAGCCGGTCGCTCTCGGCGGTCTCGCTGTCGTGCTCGCCGCCGCATACGCACAAGACGTGTACCACCTGCGGAAGCAGGTGCCGTTGATGCCAGGCCTGACCTGGGCAGCCAAGCGCGTGGAAGCGGCCGTGCCCCCGGGTCGGCTCGTCGTGTCCGACCAGCCGATCGTCCCGTTTCTCGCCCATCGGCGGATGCCGGGCCAGACGATCGACACCGCGCTGCTCCGATTCGACAGCGGCTACCTCACCGACCGCACGGTGCTGCGCGCGATCGACGAGTACCGTGTACCGGTCGTCGTCGTGGGTCGGTCCTTCTACACGCGTCCGCGCATCCTCGCAGTGCTCGCGAAGCAGTTCCCGAGGCACGTCACCTTCGACACGATCACCGTGTACTACCGGTCGCGGTAGTAGATCGTGAACGTGCCGACGTCTTCCGAGCGGTATCCCGCCTGCGCGAACGCCCAGAGGTCGAGGTTGCCCACGTCAAAGTTCTTCGCGATCACCCACGTGGGGAACCTGGAGCGGCTGACGATCGCGTCGTACTGCGGCCGCCGCGGACGCAGCGACGGGTCGTCCGGCTTGGGGATCACGCCTCCGGCTGGGCTGACCCTCAGCGCCTCGGGCCGGCCTTCCGCGGCGATGATGGTTTCCCCGGTCGCAAAGTCGATCCGGTACGCGATCCAGTAGCTCGCGTAGGCGCGGGTGATGTGGAGCCGGTGCAGCGTCTGGATCAGAGGACCGAAGTCGCGTGGGAGCGCCGCGACGTTCTCCGGGCAGAACGGGACGTTCCGCACGCCGGCTTCGTTGGCCTGGAGGTCAATGAACGAGCCGCTCAGCAGCAGCACGGCCGCGCCCATCGCCCAGAGCCCCTGCAGCGGGCGCGAGACCCAGGCACAGAGCGCGAGCACGAGCACAGGCAGCAGCACGTCGACGTATCCGGGGTTCGTGTACACGCCGGTGAGCTGGCTGATCGCCGAGATCGCCGGAAACACCGCGACGACGAGGAAGAGGACCGCGCGGTTCGTCCGCCGCGCCCTCCAGGCGAGCACGAGGAACACCACGATGGCGACCGCGTACAACGCGAGCGCTACGGGCTTCCAGAGGAACCAGTGGAGCGTGCACGAGGCTCGCAGGTCGAGCGACATCGGCAGCGTGTTCGTGAAGTAGTTCCCGATCCGGGACGCGTATGTGCTCTGGATCCCGATCTCGCCGATATGGAACGACCACCAGGAATGGCGAATGTTGGAGATGAGAACGGGCACGGTGCCCGCGAGCAGGCCGGGGACCGCGAACGGAACAAGTCGAACGACCCTTCGCCGGCGTAGCAGCAGCCAGCCGATCGCCGCCGGGAAGATCGTCACGAGCTGGAACGACTGCCAGAGCCCGAGTCCCACCACGAGTCCGAGCAGCGCCATGTCTCGCCGCGATGCGCGGTCGCGGATCCGCACGACGAGAAGCAGCGCGAGCGCCGTGAACAGCATCTCCGATGCGTAGAAGATGTGGAAGTGGATCGACCTCCACACGAGATGCGACGGGAACGTCCAGCAGATCGCCCCGGCCGTTGCCGCCCCCCAGCGGCCGATCGTGCGGAGCCCGAGCCGCCACACGACGATTGCCGTCAGCGCGGAGATGAGGATCGGGATCATCCTCAACGCGATCCACGAGCCGCCGAAGATCCCGACCACGGGGGCGGCGAGCCAGGTCTCGAGCGGACCGCCGTATCCCTGGCCCCAGTAGAACACCGAGAAGTTCCCGGCGAGCGCGTGCTTCGCCATCAGCCCGCCGACGGCCTCGTCCGAGTCGGGGACTCCGTACGGCGAGATCCACACGAGGACGCGTGCGACGATGCCGACGACGATCATCGCCCCGACGCCGGCGGCGAACGCGCGCTGCGAGAGCGGTGTCGCGCGCGTCAATAGGCGCCGCGGCGCGCGAGCACCGCGGGGAGGGTCTTCGCGAGGATCGAGATGTCGAGCCAGATCGACCAGTTCTCGAGGTAGTAGAAGTCGAGCCGCACGAGATCGTCGAACGACAGGTCGATGCGGCCGGAGACCTGCCAGAGGCCGGTCATGCCCGGCAGCACGAGGTACCGCTTGCGATGCCAATCCTCGAGCTGGACGTAGTCGCGCAGCGGGAGCGGACGCGGACCGACGAGCGACATCTCACCGCGCATGACGTTGATCACCTGCGGGAACTCGTCGAGCGAATAGCGGCGCAGGAACCGCCCGACCCTGGTCACGCGCGGATCGTCCTTGATCTTGAAGAGGGGGCCCGATGCCTCGTTCGCCTGCTCGAGCCCTGCCTGCCGCTCACTCGCATCGACGTACATCGAGCGGAACTTGAACATGCCGAACTCGCGCTCCGCGAGCCCGACCCGGCGGTCCCGGTAGAACACCGGCCCCGGCGAATCGAGCTTCACGGCGAGCGCGATCGCCGCCCAGACCGGCGCCGCGACGATGATCATCGCGGCGCTCACCACCGCGTCGAACGTCCGCTTCATCGCCCAGTCGAGACCGGCGAACACGGGCGGGCGCAGCTCGAAGAGCGGCACCCCCTGCCCGGCGACGTACTCGCCGCGCTGGGTGAGGAGCTCGGTCGTCGTCGGCGCGATCCGTACCTTGACGCCCCAGCGGTGCGCCTCCTCGACGAGGTCGAGCAGCTCTTCCTCGCCGAGATCGACGCTGCTGACGATCAGCTCGTCGGGATGCTCGTCGCGCAGGATGCGCGACAGATCCGCGATGCGTCCGAGCACCGGAAGGCCGCTCGGCTCCCCGTCGGACGAGAGCGCTCCGAGGAACTCGTAGTCGATCCGGGCGCGCCCGAGTCCGAGCGCGCGCCGCAGGCTCGCGAGCCGCTCGCCCTCGCCGACGAGGATGGCGCGACGGCGCACCCCGGCGACACGCCAGACGTCGCCGGTCACCACTTCATAGCTCGAGCGCAGGAGCCCGATCACGATCGTGCTCAGCACGAACGCCGTGGCGTACAGCCCGAACGTCGTGTGCTGGTAGCCGGTGCCGACCGCGAACGCGAGGGTGATCACGGTGACGAGCAGCAGCGACGAGACGATGCGCCCCGCTCCGGCGCGCAGCTCGCGGGCCGCGTACAACCGAGCGCGCCAGAAGACGAGCAAGGTCACGAGCGCGAGGAACGGCAGCCACTTCGCCTCCGCATCCCACGGAAGTCCCCAGAGGATGGGCCGCTCGCCGTAGTAGAGCTCACGCAGGACGAGCGCGAGATAGAGGGAGCCCGCCAGCCCACTCAGATCGATCACGACGAGGGCGGCGACGCTGACGGCACGCCGCGCGAGCGCGCGCAGCTGCGGCCCCGACGGAAGAAGGCGCACCGAGCGGATGTCGCCGGCGAACACCGGAGGCTCCGGCGGCCCGTCGTCGCCCGAGGACGTGTCGACGCCGACAACAGGCTTGGTCGCCACGAGAGGGGCCATTGTACCCCGCTCCGGACACGGCCTACGCGACGAAGGCGGTACGCTGACGCGTCGTGGGCGCGCGCAGCAACGGCGGCGATGGCCCGGCTTGACCGCCTCGATGCGCGGTACCGGGCGCATCACGGCCATCGCGGGGAGTTCGTATTCGGCGCGGACGAGCGTGCCGGACTGATCGCGTTCCTCGTCGGCGGGCCGGGCCTGCGCGTGCTCGACCTCGGCTGCCGCACGGGCGCGCTGACACAGCACTACACCGCCGGAAACGAGGTCGTCGGCGTGGACGTCGACCACGGCGCCCTCGAGCAGGCGGTCGAGCGGCTCGGGATCGAGACCGTATGGGCCGACGTCGAGGAGGGTCTTCCCTTCCCGGACGACTCGTTCGACGTCGTCGTCGCCGGCGAGCTGCTCGAGCATCTCGCCGACCCGGCCGCCGCCGTTGCGAACGTGCGCCGCGTGCTGAAGCCCGGCGGCCGCTTCGTCGGCTCGGTACCGAACGCGTTTCGACTGAAGAGTCGTCTCCGCTACGCGGTCGGGCGGCATCCCGAAACGGACGCGACGCATCTTCAGCTCTTCACGCCGGCGGCGCTGCTCGCGCTGCTCGGCGACTTCGATGATGTCGACGTTCGCTTCGCGGTCGGACGCTACGTGCGGCTTCAGCGACGGCTGATGGCGCGCGCGCAGGTCTTCACTGCACGCAAACCCCGGTAAGCGCAAGCGGATCGGCCGCCGGCCGGCGACGGCAGAGCACGGCGAGCGCGCCCGCCAGCGCGGTTCGGCGCACCGGGTCGAGCAGGTCGTAGTCGTGGAAGTACGCGTGTACGTACGCGGGCAGCGGCCCGAGCACCGCGCGCGCCAGCCGGCCGAGCGAATGCGTCGTCGGGAGCACCCCGGGGCCGGGGCCGCCGCCGCGGACGGTGCAGTCCACGAGCCCGAGCTCCGCGACGACGGCGCGAACGGCGTCGTCCGTGTACCAGCCGCCGCCGCAGAAGAAGCGCGGCTCGAGGCCGTGCTCGCGCAGCCACGTCGTCTCCGCACGGACGCGCGCCGCGGGGTCGCCGCCCGTCGGACGCGCGTGGCTCGGGCTCGTCCAGTGCGTGTGCAGCCCGAACGGAGCGCGCGCGGCCACCACGCGTGCGCGCTCGAGCCAGACCGTCTCGTCCTCGCCGTGCTCGGGGTCCGGCGGCCGCATCAGCGCGATCACGTCGAAGCCGCCTGGCCGGCGCCGCTGGAGCGCGTCGAACCGACGCCAGGAGTCGTCTTCCAGCGGATGCTCGAGATGGCAGGAGACGATCGCGGCAGGCGCGGAAGGCACTATGTGTCGCGTGTGCGGGATCTGCGGACTCTATTCGCCGTCCGGGCCGCCGCCGGCGCGGCTCGTCGACGGCATGCGCGCCCGGATCCGCCACCGTGGGCCCGACCAGGGCTCGACCGACGCCTTCGGTCCATGCGTGCTCGGCCACCAGCGGCTCGAGGTGATCGACCCGCAGCTCGGGTACCAGCCGGTTGCGAGCGAGTCGGGCGACATCGTCGCCGTCTTCAACGGGGAGCTCTACAACTTCCCGGCGCTGCGAGAGGAGCTCGCGGCGCGCGGCCACGACGTCCGCGGCCGCGGCGACACGCCGGTGATCCCGCACCTGTACGAGGAGTACGGTCTCGGCTTCGTCGAGCGTCTCGAGGGAATGTTCGCGATCGCGCTCTGGGATACGCCCCGGCAGCGCCTCGTGCTCGCGCGCGACCGGCTCGGCAAGAAGCCGCTCGTGTGGACGCGGCTACCCGACGGAACGTTCGCCTTTGCCTCCGAGCTGAAGGCACTGCTCGGACTGCCGGGTCTCCGCCGCGACCCCGACCTCGCGGCGCTCGACGCGTATCTCGCGCTTCAGTACGTCCCGGGGACCAACACGGGGCTGCGCGACGTGCAGCGCGTCGCACCCGGCTCGCTGCTCGTCGTCGAGGGCGACACGCAGACGTCGGAGCGCTACTGGGAGCCGCGGCTCGAGCGGGAGCCCCTGAGCGACGACGCGTGGCTCGGCCGCGTGCGCGAGGAGGTGACCGAAGCCGTGCGCAAACGGCTGGTCGCCGACGTACCGCTCGGCGCGCTGCTCTCCGGCGGCATCGACTCGGCGGTCGTGGTCGCGTTGATGGCGCAACTGTCGTCCGAGCCCGTGCGAACGTTCACGGTCGGGTTCACGGACGACCGCTACGACGAGCGCACCTACGCGCGCGCGGTCGCCGAGCGCTGGTCGACGCGTCACGAGGAGGTCGTGCTCGAGCCGGACGCGGCCGCGGCGCTGCCACGCCTCGCCGCCGCGTTCGACGAGCCGCTCGGCGACGAGGCCGCACTGCCGCTGTTCCTCATCTGCGAAGCCGCACGGGCCGAGGTCACCGTCGCGCTCGTCGGGGACGGAGGAGACGAGTCGTTCGCCGGCTACGAGCGGTACGCGGCGATGGGGCTCGCCGACCGCGTGCCGACGCCTGTCGCCGCCGCCGGGGCCCGGCTGCTCCACGCACTCCCCGCCGCTCGCCGCGAGCGGCGCTCGCCGGTGTTTCGCGCCGCGCGCTTCCTCGACGCGGCGGCAACGCCCCGCGCCGAGCGCTACGGGCAGCTGATGCAGGTCTTCACGCTGCGCGAACGTGCCGAACTGTGGACGGACGCGGCCAAGTCGGAGATCGGCGCGCTCGCCTCGCCCGGCTTCCTGCTCGGCCCGCAGCCGGCACCCGGAACCGCGGGACTGCAGCTGCTCGACCTCGCGACGTACCTGGCGGGCGATCTGCTGCCGAAATCGGACATCGCGTCGATGGCGCACTCGCTCGAGCTGCGGTCGCCGCTGCTCGACCACCGCGTCGTCGAGCTCGGGCTGTCGCTTCCGGAGCCGCTGAAGCAGCACGGCCGCGTCGGGAAGGTCGCGTTCCGGCGCGCCTTCGCGGACGTGCTGCCACCGCTCGTCGCCGAGCGGGGCAAGCGCGGCTTCGGCGTACCGCTCGCCCGCTGGTTTCGCGGCGAGCTCGCCCCGCTTGCGCGCGAGCTCCTCCTCGACGAGCGTGCGCGCTCCCGCACCTGGTTCCATCCGCCGGCAGTGGCACGGCTGCTCGACGAGCACGGCGCCGGGCGCGCCGACCACGGCCATCGGCTCTGGACGCTCGTCATGCTCGAGCTCTGGCAGCGCGCGCACGTGGACGCCGACGCGCCGGCGACGGTCGCGGTCGCGGCGACGTGAGCCGCCGCCGCGCCTACGCCGCGCTGGCCGCCGTCTGCGCGCTTCCGCGCCTGGCCATCCTCCTCCACGAACGCGCGACGATCCTGTCCACTTTCACGGAGAAGAGCGACACGTTCGCGCTCACGTTCGTCCAGCACGGAACGTTCGGGTTCATCCCCGGCGAGCCCTCCGCGGCGACACAGCCGCTCTACGGCTGGTTCCTGATCCCGGTCTACTGGATCTTCGGCCGCAGCTGGGAATCGGTCGGCATCGCGCAGCTGGCGCTCGCGATCGCGACCGTCTGGCTCGTGTATGAGATCGGCCGGCGGGTGCTCGGCCGGCGAGCCGGTTTGATCGGAGCGGCGATCGCGACGCTCAACCCGTACCTCGCCTGGCACGACATGCACGTCAACCGCGAGATCGTCGACCAGGTTTGCGCCGCGGCGCTCGTGCTGCTCACGTTGATCATCGCGGAGCGGCCGTCGAAGAAGCTCGCCGCATTGCTGGGTGTGACGACGGGCCTCGCGATGCTCGGCAACACGCGGCTCGTCTTCATCCCCTTCCTGTGCGCCGTCTATCTCCTCTGGCGCCTGCCGCGCACGCGCTTCACCGTCGCGATCGTCGCGCTCGTCTTCGCCGGCGCCGCGGTCGCGGTTACACCGTGGCTGGTGCGCAACGAGGTGCAGCTCGGCTGCGTGACGCTCACGACGGACGGCAAGGCGCTCTGGAAGGCAAACAACACGCAGACGTACGCCTTGCTGAGCTCCGGACAGTGGATCGACAACATCGCGCCCGACTCCCCGCGCCCGCCCGCGCCCAACCAGCTGTCGCCCGAGGATGCGTGGGGGTACTACGTCAAGCCGGGCGTGCCGAAGCAGTACGCGATCGACCACTATCCGAACGAATGCGTCGAGATGTCGTTCTACGAACACCTCACGTTCCAGTACTGGGAACATCATCCGAGCAACAAGGCGAAGCTGGCGGCGCTGTCCGAGCAGCTGCTCTGGCAGCCGAACGTGATCGAGACGAGCGGACGCAACGGGGCGGGCACGCAGCTCGACGTCGGCCGCCGCGTCGTGCAGCCCATCTACATGTGGGCGCTCTACGTGCTGGCGGCCGCCGGACTCTTCTTCGCCCCGCGCGCCTTCCTCGCACTGGCGCTGCTCCTCCTCGCGTATCAGTCCGTCTGCGCGGCCGTGTTCGTCGGCGCGACTCGCTATCTCATCGCGTGGGATTTCCTCGTCGCCCTGCTCGCGGCCGCAGCGGTCAAGCGCGCGCTCGAACGCTGGGACGCTCGATGAGAGTCGTGCACGTCCACCGGATCCGCGGGATCGGCGGCTCGGAGCGCCACCTGCTCACGCTCTTGCCCGCGCTCGTCGACCGGGGGATCGAAGCGGTGTTCGTCGGGCTCGACGACCCCGCCTGGAATCCGACCGACTTCTACGACGCGCTCCGCGTGCCCGCCGTGCGCATCCGCGCGCCGCGCGACCTCGATCCGCTGCTGCTCGCGCGGCTCGTGCGCACACTCCGCGCCGACGTCGTGCACACGCATCTCGTGCACGCCGACGTGTACGGCGGTGCTGCGGCTCGCATCCGTGGCATCCGGCTCGTCTCGACGAAGCACAACGACGACCCGTTCCGCACCGGTGCGTTCCGGTTCGTCGAACGCGGCCTTGCGCGACTCGCCGAGCGCATCGTCACCATCACCGACTCGCTGCACCGCTTCACGGTCGATGAGGTGGGCGTCCCGGCGGCCAAGGTCGAGACGATCCGCTACGGCATGGACGAGCTGCCGCAGGCATGGGGCGAGAACCCGCCGGACGACGTGCCCGCCGGCTCACGCGTGCTGCTCGGAGTCGCCCGGCTGACGCCGCAGAAGGGGATCGACGTCGCCGTGCGCGCGCTCGCGACGCTCCCCGACGACACGGTTCTCGTCGTGCTGGGCGAAGGGCCGGAGCGGGCGCGGCTCGAGCTGCTCGCGCGCGAGCTGGGCGTCGCACGCCGCGTCGTCCTGCCGGGACGCGTACCCGACGTCGCCGCCTGGCTGCGCCGCGCCACGGTTCTCGTGCACCCCGCCCGCTGGGAGGGTTTCGGCCTCGGCGTCCTCGAGGCGATGCTCGCCGGCCTGCCGGTCGTCGCCTCCGACGTCAGCTCCCTCCCCGAGCTCGTCGTGGACGGCGTGACAGGGATCCTCGTCCGGCCCGACGACCCGTCCGCGCTCGGGCTGGGGATCGCGCGGGCCCTCGAGGAGCCCGCCCGATTCGGCACGGCCGGCCGCGAGCGCGCCCGCACCGAGTTCTCTGTGGCCCGGATGGCCGACCGGACGGCCGCGCTCTACCGCTCGCTCTGAACGAGCGGCTCGGGCTCGGCCGCGAGCGAACGCGCGAGCACGACCGCGAGCGCCACGACGACGAGGTCTCGGGCGAGCAGGAGCCAGCTCTCGGGCGCACGGAAGTACAGCGCCAGCTGGTCGGCACGGCGCGGATACCAGGACTGCGTCAGCGCACAGGCCGCGACGAGCAGCGGGAGCGCAGCGCGGCGGAGGCGCGGCTCGACGAGCGGAACGAGCGGCAGGAGCCAGATCAGGTACTGGGGCGAGAAGACCTTGCCGAACGCCAGGAGAACCGCGACGGCGGCGGCGGCGGCGGTCACGAACTCCGGCCGCGAGAGACGCCGGCGAGCGCACGTGACCCAGAGCCATGCGAGTGCGACGAGCTCGAGCACCGTCGTGACCGCCTTGGCAAGCGCGCCGCTCGTGCCGCCGAAGCTCTCCGAGTGGTAGCTCAGCACGAGCCCGAGCTTGAGGCCGATCACGTGGTGGGCGGCCATGAGCAGGGCGCCTCCGAGGCTCTCGACCTCGAGCGGCCGTTTCAACTCGACAACGACGGGGTGGAGGATCCCGTGCGGCGCGAGGATCGCGAACGGCACGACGCACGCCGCGAAGGCACCAACGAACAACGCGAGCGTGCGAAGCGCCGCAGCTCGTCCCCGGCGCTGCCACACATGGGCGATCGCGACGGGCAGGATCGCGGCGGGATAGAACTTCGCTGCGGCCGCGAGGCCGAGGACGGCTCCGCCGAGCCGGTTCCGGTCTCGCAGAAACGCCGCCACCGCCGCGACCGTGAGCGCGGCGGGCCAGAGGTCGTAGCGCGAAAGAACGAGTGGGCCGAGGATCAGCGGCGAGACGCCGATCAGAGCCTGCAGACCGAGCCTCGCCCGGTCGGAGGCCTCGAGCGCACGCAGTGCCGCGTCGACGGCAACGAGCGCGAGCGCTCCGCAGAGCGCCATCAGCCACTCGAACCGGAATCGATAGGCCGCCGCCGACGGATGCCCGAGCTCCGGGAGGATGAACGTGGGCAGCGCCGCCGGCGGATACTCGAGCGAGAAGTCCCGGTACGGGAGCTGCCCGTCGAGCACGTTCGCGGCGTAGGCCTGGTAGACGAACGTGTCGGGCTGCTGTCCGCGCTTCCAGAAGCCGACGTGCGTGAGCAGAAGCCATGACGCGAGCAGGAGCGCGCAGCCCGCGAGCACGGGGCCGATCGCTCTCACTTACGGCGCGTGCTCGAGAGCGCCCCGGTAGAGCAGCTCGGTACGGTCGGTGCAGAACTCCTGCAGGAAGCGCGTGAGCGCGCGCCGGCGACCTGCCTCGCCCATCTGCCGCGCGAGCTCGAGGTCGCCGGCCACCCGGACGATCGCAGCGCGCAGCGGCTCCGCCTCCCCTGCCGGCACGAGTACGCCTGTCTCACCGTCGCGGACGAGCTCGCCGAGACCGCCGATCGCAGCCGCGATCACCGGCCGCGCCCGCTCCATTGCCTCGAGCGCGACCATCCCGAACCCTTCCCCCATCGACGGGACGACGACGACCGCCGAACGCTCGATCGCCGCCTGGATCGGGTTGACGTGTCCGAGGAAGTGCACGGAGTCCGCCACCCCGAGCTCGCGCACCAACGCCCGCAGCGCCGGCTCGAGCGGCCCTCGCCCGGCGATGTCGAGCTGCAGCTCGGGCAGGTCCTTCTTCGCAGCGGCGAAGGCCCGCAGCAGCACGATGTGCCCCTTGATCGGGATCAGACGGCCGACGCAGAGCAGCCTCGGCGTCGGATCGGCGTACGGCTTCGGCTCGCCGTCGGGGTCGATGCCGTAGTGCACGATCTCGAAGCTTTCGCCGTCGAATCCCTCGACATCCTCGAGATAGTGCGCGAGCCCGCGCGAGATGGCGATGTGCACGTGCGCCAGACTTGCGACAGCGCGATCGGCGAGGCCGAAGTACGGCGCTTCGCGAAACTCATTGAACCCGTGCTTGGTCGAGAAGCGCACGGGCACGCGCGCCACCGTCCCCGCGAGCAGGCCGTAGGCGTCGGCGTGGACGAGGTGCGTGTGGAGGATCGCCGGGCGCATGCGAACGAGGTACGCGACGAGGCGGATGAATGCGACCGGGTCGACGTCGGCGCGAAGCGGGATCGCATCAAGCGGCACGCCGCGATCGGTGAGCGCCCGAGCGAATTCCCAGGCGCCGGGCTCGTTCTCGTGCAGCATCAGCATGCGCACGTCCCAGCCGTGCGCCCGGAGCTTGGGCAGCAGCGACAGCAGGTGCGCCTCGGAGCCGGAGATGCCCGCGACCTTCTGGAGATGGAGGATCGTTGCGCGCTTCACGGCTGCTCGCCGGCAACGGTAGCGAGCACGCCGTCCGCCCAGTGCTCGACCGAGTGGTGCGCTGCAACGGCCTCCCGCAGCTCGGGTCGCCGGCGCCGGTCGAGCGATCGCAGACGCGCAGCGAGGCTGGCGGGGTCGCCGCCGTCGAAGATCAGATCCTCGGACAGCACGTCGCGGAAGGCTCCGTTCGACGCGAGGACGGGCAGACAGCCCGCGGCGGCTTCGTAGACGACCTTGTCCCGGCCGCCCGCAAGCGTGTTGTTGATCAGGACGTGGCTGCGGGCGAAGAGCGCCGGCACCTCGGAGCGCGCGACAGGCCCCTTGAGCTCGGCATCGACTCCGAGCTCCTCGGCTAGCCGCTCGAGATCTCGCCTGTAGCCGGCGAAGTCGCCGGCGCCGGTCGGGCCGTATGCCTCGAGCCTGACACCGCCGGCGAGCGCAACGCCGCGCAAAACCGCTTCGAGCCCTTTCGCGGGCGAGTAGCGACCGAGCGCGATCGCGCGTACCGGGCCGCCGTCGCTCGGCCCCTCGCTGCACGGGAACTCGTCGATGTCGATCCCGTGTCCGATCCCGCGCACCTTGCGCGACGCGAGCGGGAACGATTTTCGGTCGACGGAGATGACGGCGGTCGACACTCTCTCGGCGGCGCGCAAAACGGCATGGCCCTTCCACTGCGTGTACCAGAGCACGAGCGGGATGCGCAGCGGCCGGACGAGAGGCGCGGCCAGCAGGGCGTACAGCGGCACCATGTGCGCGATGACGCCGATCGGCCGCGGCCGCAGCTCACGCGCGAGTGCGGCCGTGAACTTCAGGCCGCGCTGCGCCTGCGTCGCCGCGCCGAAGGCGTGCACGCGCACGTTCGCGGGCACTGCTCCAGACACCGCGGAGTCGCAGAGGACGACGAGCTCGTCGACGCGCGCGGCCAGCGCACGCACCATCGGAACGGTCGCTCCGAGGATCGGATCCTCGGGATCGAGCTTCTGCGTGGCGAAGATGAGCTTGCGCATCAGAAGAAGTCGAGGTCGCCAAGCGAGAAGCGCCACGCCCGCCGACTCTTCGGCAGCGCCGGAGCGTCGTCCGTGACGCGCTTGCCGATGAAGCGGATCATGCGCGACGTCGGCACGAAGCCGGCGGCGAGATAGGCGCGTTCCTCCCCAGGGTTGACCATCGCGACGGCAAGGTCGGCGTCGACGGCGCGCACGCACTGCCGGAGCAACGCCGGCTTCCCGTTGCCCACCGCGTCGCAGACGACCGCCGACGAGAACCCGTGCCAGAGCGCATGCGTGACGACCGCCCAGCCGTCGTCGCCCTCGAAGCGGACGTACGACCTCGGCGACGACGCGTACCGCCACGTGAGATAGGCGGCGTCCCGCACGATGTGATGTCGGTCGAACGAGACTGCGTGACGATCCTCGAACGGAGCGACGCCCGGCTCGACGAGCAGCCGCCCGACGCCCGTGCGCCGCCGCCGCTTCGGCCGCACCCAGATGCGCAGCGAGGTGACGTCCTCCCAGCCGAGCTTGCCGACGAGGATCGGGCCTGCCATCGGATTCGTGAAGCCGAGCGCCCAGTGCGCGCCCGCGCGCGCGGCCTCCTGCTCGTTGTGCAGCTCGAGGGTCGAGAACACGCCGCGGCCGCGCGCCGCCGGCGTCGTGACCGCATGCACTGCGTAGGCCGCCAGGCCCTGGCTCATGTCGAAGCACGACATCGCGAGCACGCCGAGGCTCGTTCCGTCCTCATCACGTGCCTCGGTGAGAATCCGCACCCCCGAGGGGTTGCCGTCGAACCACCAGTCGAACTCGGCCGGCGTCATCGACGCGCCGTACGTCTCCTGCATCAGCGCGAGAAACTCGTCGCGCCGCGCCGCCTCGACGATCACTTCGACGAGGTGCCGAGCGCCGCGTTGAAGAAACGCCGCGCGTGGGTCCCCGTCACCGTGTCCTTCACCGCGATCAGGTCGCACGCACCCGCGAGCACGAGCTGGAACGTCCGGCGCGAGTACGGCTCGACGTTGTAGCGGCGAAGCTGGAGCGGATCGCTGCTCGGGCCGTTGGCGCCCGAGACGGCGGTGAACGCGAGGTCGTAGCCGGCCTGGCGAACGAGGCTCGGGTGCACCGGCTTGTAGTCCGCCTCCGAGCCCTTGACGTACGAGAACGCCCGCACCGGACGGCCGAGCCGTTCCTCGAGCTTGAGCTTCGAGATCGCGATCTCGCGGGCTGCCTCGTCGATCTCGAGCTCGGCGAGCGGGCGGTGGCTGATCCCGTGCGACTCGATGCGGACGCCGTAGCGCTCGAGCTCGGCGATCTCGTCCCAGTCGACGGTCGGGTTGTGCACGCCGTGCGCCGAGAGATGCTTCTCGTGCGGCAGCGGCTGCGAGTCGCCGACATACGCGATCGGGACGAACTGCACCGCGGGATAGCCGTACTTCTTCAGAATCGGGGCGGCGTTCTCGAGGTTGTCGCGGTAGCCGTCGTCGAACGTGATCAGCACCGCACCCTCGGGCAGCGGCTGTCCGCCGACGTAGTGCGCGAGCACCGCGTCGAGGTCGACGACCGTGTAGCCGAGCTCACCGAGCTCCGCCATCTGGTCGTCGAAGAGCGGCACCGGCATCGACATCCTGTTGTTCGGCAGGTCGTTGACCTTGTGGTACATGAGCACGCGCAGGCTGCGGCCGTCGCCGTTCACGGCGCCCATGCCGTTCGCCGTCTCGCCGATCGCGCGATAGACGGAGTTCTTCAGCAGCTGCTTGATCTGTTCGCGCACGCGGCCAGTGTAGGTCAGGAGTCCCCGTCGAGAACGGCCCGCAGGAGCGCGTCGACCCGTTCCGCGTACTGCTCGGGGGTCACGCTCCACGCCTCGCCGGTGCGGCGCGCCGCCTCGCCCATGCGCGCCGCCGTGCCGGCATCGCCGAGCACGGCGATGAGCGCAGCGGCGAGAGCCTGCGGATCGTCGGGGTCGACGAGAAGACCGTTGACGCTGTCCGCGACGAGGTCTTCGATGCCGCCCGCGCGACCGCCGACCACGCTTCGGCCCCGGCACATCGCCTCGAGCACGACGCGGCCGAGACCTTCTGCTCGCGACGGCAGGCACAGGAGCGTCGCCGCGTCCATCGCCGCGGAGACGCCGTCGGCGCCGAGCGACTCCGTCCACCGCGCGCCGTCACGCGCGAGCTCGTCTGCGAGCGGTGCGAGGGTCCCGCGCCCGACGACGTGCAGCTGCGCGCCCGGCACGGCCTGCGCGACCTGCGGCCAGGCGGCGGCGAGCGTGTCGAAGCCCTTGTAGCGCTCGAGCACGCCGACGAACAACGCCGCGGGGATCCCCGGCAGAGGCTCGAGGGGCGGTGCGAGGAACGCGGCGGCGTCGACGAACGGCGGGAACTCGGCGAGCGGCTCCGCGCCGGCCGCGCGCACGACGGAGCTTGTGAAGCCGGACAGCGTCCGGATGCCGTCCACGCGTGGGACGACGCCCGCCCCGATCGCGTCGCTGAGCGGATTGAGCAGCCTGCGTGCGCGCGAGCCGTAGAGGCGCGTGGCGACGTGCCAGTCGCCCTGCACGTCGAGGATCACGCGCGCACGGCTGTGCACGAGGCGCCGGGCGGCGAGCACCGCGGCGGCTTCGTGCACGCCCTGCACGAGCACCGCGTGCGGCTCGAAGGCCCGGAGCGCCGCGGCGACGCGCGCGGGCAGCGCGAGATAGAAGACCGGCCCGTCGAGCAGCCGTGGCCGCAGGCGCGGCCAGAGGCGAAAGCGTGCGTCCCGCAGCGGCGAGCCCGGTGCGGCGGCAGCGACGACGCGAGGGTCGACCACTGCGCTCAGGGCGTCCCATTTCCGTTGCTGCGTCCCCTCGAGCGGCAGCCGGAACCGCTCGCGCGAAACGAAGAGAACGCGCGGCTTTGCGAGCGAGGTCACTCGACGAGCTCGCGCATGCGTCGTGCATATTCCGCGGGCGTCTGCAGCCAGGGCTCGGCCGCCGCCTGCGCGCCGGTGCCCAGTCGCCAGGCGAGTGCGCGATCCGAGAGCACGCGGACGAGCGCGTCGGCCAGCGCGGCCGGCTCGTCCGGCTCGACGAGCAGACCGCTCACACCGTCGGCGACGAGATCGGGAATCGAGCCCGCGCGCGTGCCGACCACCGCCCGCCCGCGGCAAAACGCCTCCACGAGCACGCGGCCCATGCCCTCCGACCGCGACGGCAGCACGAGCAGCCACGCAGCGTCCAGCGCCGCTGCAACCTCCACAGGCGAGAGCTCTCGCTCCCAGCGCGCGCCGTGCTCGCGCACGAGCCCTTCGGCGACGTCGGTGCGCGTACCGTTGCCCACGAGATGCAGCGACGCGCCGGGAATGCGCGGCGCAGCAAGCTGCCAGGCACGCGCGAGGCCGTCGATGTTCTTGTATGCCTCGAGCACCCCGATGAAGAGCGCCACCGGCTCCGGCGGCAGCGGCGCAGCCGGCCCGACGAACGGCTCGAGATCCATGAACGCGGGGAAGCCTGCCCGCGGCTCGACTCCGAGCTCTCGCACGAGGCCGGCGGTGAACGGCGACACGGTTCGCACCGCATCCGCCCGGCGGAGCGCAGCCGCGGCGACGACGTCGCCCAGCCTGCCGAAGACGCGGCGCGCAGGCGATCCGTACAGGCGCGTCGACGTGCGCCAGTCGCCGTGCACTTCGACGACGACGCGGGCCGGCACGCGGGCGATCCTGCGGGCGAGCAGCGCTGCAGCGGCGTCGTAGGCGGTCTGACAGACGACGGCGTCGGGGCGGAGCTCGCGCAGCAGACGCACGATGCGCGAAGGCAGGGACAACCAGAAGGCGACCCCGTCGAGCCCGGGCAGCCGGAACGGCCGGACGAGCGTGAAGGCGCGGTCGCCGAGGCCGGAGCCGGGCGCGGCGGACGCGAGCACATGCACGTCGAGCTCGGTGCCGAGCGCGTCGAACTTCTGCGCGAGGGACGGCGACAGGGGCAGCCGGTAGCGGGTCCGGCCGACGAAGAGCACGCGCGGCTTCCTCACGCGATCAAGCCTAGTAACACGTTGTTACTTGCGTGTATGGACGGCGCGGAGGAGCGCCTCCTCGAGCCGGCCGAGGATGCCCTCCGGTGCATACGCCTCGACCGACGGTGCCGCAGCGGTGCGCAGCCGTTCGCGCAGCGCGTCGTCGGCGAAGTAGCGTCGGACGGCGTCGGCGAGGGCGCTCGGGTCGCCGGCCGGGACGAGCAGGCCGTTCTCGCCGTCGTGCACGACCTCGGCGACGCCTCCGGTCGCGGTCGCGAGTACCGGCGTCCCGGTCGCCAGCGCCTCGACGACGGTGTGCGGGAAATTCTCCCAGCTCGACGAGAGAACGGCCGCATCGGCCGCGCGGAACAGCTCGAGCACGCGTTCGCGCGGCTGCGGCCCGAGGAAGCGGACCCGTTCGGTGAGACCGAGCTCGGCCGTGCGACGCTCGAGCGGCGCACGCTGGTCTCCTTCACCGGCGATCAGCAGCGTCACGCCGTCGACACGGACGAGCGCCGCCAGCGCGACGTCGAGCGACTTCTGTGCCGTCAGGCGACCTGCGAATGCGAGCGTGTTCCCGTTCAGCTCGAACGAGCGGCGCAACTCGTCACGCGACGCGAACGCCGGCAGCGGCGGCGCAGGATTGGGGAGGACGGAGACGCGGTCGCCACGCACGCCCCAGGAGATGGCGAGCTCACGCAGATACGAGCTCGGCGTGAAGACGTGCGCAGCGTGGCGAAGCTCGAGATCGCGTGCAAGCCGCAGCGCACGCACCACGGGCCCGCCGCCGAGCCGCTGGAACTCGTCGACGGTGCCGTCGACGACGCTCCGCCGCCGTGCCCGCTCGAACGCGGGGTCCGCCGTGAGCTTCACGACATAGGGCCGCCGCGCGGCGGACGCGCCGGCGGCGCTGCGCCCGAACATCCCCGTCGTATAGACGACGTCCGCGCCTCCGGCACGTCGCGCGATCGCCGCCGCCGTGCGCACATGGATCACGCCCTTCGGCAGCCCGCGTGAGATCCAGTGCACCGGATAGTCGCGGGGCTCGGGCGCGCACGCGGCTGTCGTGACGACCTCCACCCGATGCCCGCGCGAGCGCAGGAACGCCGCCACGTCCGGCGCGTGGCTCGCCGGCCCGCCGACGTCGGGAGGCCAGATGCCGGAGACGACGACCACCTTCACCGTGCGAGGACCCCGGCCTCCGACTCCTCTTCGGCGGCCATCTCCGCGAGCGGCGTCGGCTGCTGGACGTCGTCGGGCCGGATGCGCACGAAGATGGCCCACCAGAGCAGCGCGAACACGACGATGCCCGCGACGAATGCGCCGGCCGCGCCGGCCGCGCCCCAGCGGGCTCCGAGGACGACGACGAGCGGCAGCACGACGAGCGTCTCGAGCCCGTGCGTCCAGATGCGGAGCTTCGGCCGTCCGATCGTGACCGGAAACGACTTCGTCCACCCGACGACGAGCTGCACCCCGGCGGTGACGAGGAACAGCCGGGCGGCGGTCGTCGCTCCGTCGTAGCGCGCGCCATAGACGAAGCGGATCAGATGCGGCATCGCCCAGTAGAGCGGTGGCACCGCGACGACGCAGAGGACGGCCGCGATCGCGCTGTAGCGGCGTACCTGTCCCAGCACCGACGACTGGCGGCCGCGTTCCCACTCGCGTGTCTGCTCCGTCAGCAGCACCATCCGGGCCGGCGCGGACAGCGCCTGGAACCCCGATTGCGGGGCCTGCGCGATCTTGAACATGCCGGTCTGCGTCGTGCTCGTCACGCCGGCGAGCAGGAGCGGCGCGAGGCCGCCGCGCAGCGAGAGGACGCCCGTGGCGGCGCTCGACTGCGCGACGAAGGCCATGATCTCGCGCCGCTGCGCGCCGAGCGGAGCCGCGGGCGCGCGGGGAAACCGCTGGAACGCCAGCCGTCCGGCGACGCCGACCGACGCGGTCGCGACGACCTGCGCAGCGAGGACGCCGACGATCGCCTGCGTGAGCCCATAGTGCGCGCCGACCGCGACCCCGGCGAGCCGGAGCGCCATCGACCACGCGAGGAACCCGGCCCGGAGGTCGTACCGGCTGCGCAGGTAGAACGCCGAGCCGGCGAACCCCTCGAGGGATTGCGCGAGCGGGATCAGCGACGCGACGGCCAGTGCGGGCGCCATCCGCGAGGGGGCGAACGCCGCAAAGACGAGCAGGCCCATGCCGCCGATCACCGAGCCGGCGATCTTGAACCAGAACGCGCTCCGGAACAGTCCGCGCAACAGTCCCCAGTCCTCGCGCGTGACGTAGCGGAATCCGTATTTCACGAGCGCCTCCTCGACCGTCAGGTCGAAGAAGGACTGGAAGAAGCTCGTCGCGTAGATCACCGTCGTGTAGTCGCCGAACGTGCGCGTCGACGGAAACACGTGGCTCGCGACAACCGTTGCCAGGAGCCCGAGAGCGACGGACCCGTAGAGGCCAACGCCGGTCAGGGAGCGCCGTACGAGGAGCCGGCTCATCGGGCGACGGGAGTATAGTTGCCGGTCCTTGGCCACCAGCTCACTCTCCACCGGCGATCGGGAGGAGCGGGGTCTTGCGCTGACGGTGTCGCCGGGCGCGCTCGTGCTCGCCGCTGCGATCCCGGTCCTGTTCCTGCACGTCAAGTACCAGCCGGGCTTCGGCATCGGCTTCGGCTCGACGACGCTGAACGCGTACCCGTCGGACTTCGCAGTCCTCGCAGTCGCGCTCGTCGCCCTGGCGACCGGCGTGCGCCGGGGCTTCGGACCGCTGGCGGCGGGGCGGTGGCTCTGGCTCGTCGGCGCGCTCTTCTTCGCGTGGATGTTCTTCGAGGTCGCGTACGGTCACCGGCACAGCGCCTCGTACGCCTGGCACGCGCATGCGGCCACTGCCGCGAAGTTCGCCGAATACGCGCTGCTTGCGCCGTCGCTGCCGCTCCTGTTCCGGCGGACGCGCGAGCTGCTCCTGCCGCTGTGGTCGCTCACGATCTGGAATGCGGTCGCGACGACCGTCGGCGTCGTGCAGTTCTTCGGCGCGCGCATCTTCATCACCGGTGCGGCCGGGCACCGCCAGGCCTCGTTCCTCTCGGAGGCCGACTTTGCCGCGCTCTCCGGCGCCACGCTGCTCCTCGGCCTGCTTGCGCTCGGGCTTCCCCGCCTCGGGCTCGGTCGAAGGCTCGCGGTCGTCGCAACCGCGAGCGGCGCGATCGGGACGATCATCGCCGGCGCGATCGCGGGGATGCTCGGACTGCTGATCGCGCTCGTCGCGCTCGCCGTCGTGGCGGCGGTTCGTCGCGAGCTCCCCCGGCGCGCCGTCTCGATCGCCGCCGTCGTCGCCGTCGTCGCCGCGGGCGCAGTAGCGATCCGCGGCACCGATCTCGAGCAGTTCGTGCACTTTCTCGGCGCGAACCTGGGGCAGAAGCAAGCACAGCAGGCGAAAGTGCAGACGTATGCCCATCACACGCTGCTCGCCTGGATCGGCTTCGAGATCTGGAAGGGCCACCCGGTACTCGGCGTCGGCTGGGAGGGCTCGGCGGAGCCCGCCAACTTCGAGCCGTACCTTCCTGCAGCCCATCGCCGCTTCCCGCACGAGGCGGCGCTCGCGTTTCCGGCCGCGGCGCCCGACCGCCGCTACGGCGTGCAGAACGTGTGGCTCCAGGCACTCGCCGATCTCGGCGTGATCGGGCTCGCGCTCTGGACCGGGATCTTCGTGGCAGCCGGCTGGCTCGCCGCACGCGCCGCATTCACCGTCTCGTCCGTGACCGCGCTGACGGGACTGGCCTGGACGGGGCTGCTCGTCGGACTCTGGACGGCGCAGGGCTACGTGGCGGGGATACCGCTCGACGCGCTCACCTTCATGGCATTCGGCCTCGCGGCGACTCGGCCGGCGGGGGAATGACCGCTTTCCGCGAGAATTGCGCGTGATGGGAAGAGTGCTCGTCACCGGAGGCGCGGGCTTCATCGGCTCGAATCTCGTTCGCGCGCTGCTCGAGCGCGGCGACGACGTGCGCGTGCTCGACAACTTCTCCACCGGCAACCGCGCCAATCTCGACGGTCTCGAAGTCGAGATCATCGAGGGCGAGCTGCGCAGCTACGAGCGCGTGCACAACGCCGTGCGCAAGACCGAAATCGTGTACCACCTGGGCGCACTCGGCTCGGTGCCGCGATCGGTACAGGATCCGCTGACGTCGAACGCGGTCAACGTCGAAGGGACGCTGAACGTCCTGCTCGCGGCCCGCGACGAGGGCGTGCGCCGCGTCGTCTTCTCGTCCTCGACCTCGGTCTACGGCTCCAGCGGGCAGCTGCCGACGACGGAGGAGACGCCGACGGATCCGATCTCGCCGTACGGCGTCGCGAAGCTCGCCGCGGAGCGCTACTGCATCAGCTTCTCGCGGGTGTACGAGTCGTTCGAGTCGGTCGTCCTCCGCTACTTCAACGTCTTCGGCGAGCGTCAGAGCCCGTTCTCGCAGTACGCCGGCGTCGTGCCCCGCTTTGCCACGGCGATCGCGGCCGGCGAGGCGGTCGACGTGTACGGCGACGGCGAGCAGTCGCGTGACTTCACCTATGTCGGCAACGTCGTCGACGCGACGATTCGCGGCGGCGAGACGCCGGGCGCGAGCGGTGAGGCGTTCAACATCGCCGCGGGCGGGTCGGCGAGCGTGAACACGCTCGCGGCGCTGATCGGGACGATTCTCGGCAAACCCGTGGCGAAGCGGCACCTGCCGCCGCGCCCGGGCGACATCCGCGACTCGTGGGCCGACCTGAGCAAGGCGGAGCGGGTGCTCGGCTACCGCCCGCAGTTCGGCCTCGAGGAGGGCCTCAGGCGCACGATCGAGTTCCTGCGTGTCTGACGGCAACGGCCGCCCCGAACGGATCAAGGTGCTCCGCGTGATCGCGCGGCTCAACGTCGGGGGCCCCGCACTGCACGTCGCCTATCTGAGTGCGGGCCTCGCCGACCGCGGTTACGACACGACGCTCGTCGCGGGGACGGTCGGCCTCGGTGAGGAATCGATGGCGTTCGTGGCGGAGAAGCGCGGCGTCCGCATCGAGACGCTCGACGACCTGCATCGTGAGATCGCGCCGTTCCGCGACCTACGCACGATCGTGAGGCTCTCGCGTCTCATCCGCCGCGAACGGCCCACGATCTTGCACACGCACACCGCGAAAGCCGGTGCCGTCGGCCGGATCGCCGCATTGCTCGCGGGGAACGCGCGCCCGCGCGTGATCGTGCACACGTTCCACGGTCACGTGTTGCACGGCTACTTCAATCCCGCGTTGACCGCAGCCTTCCGTGTGCTCGAGACGATGCTTGCCCGTGTCACGACAACGCTCGTCGCCGTCAGCCCGGAGGTCCGCGACGACCTCGTCGCGCTTCACGTCGCGCCGGCGTCCAAGTTCGCGGTCGTCCGGCTGGGGATCGAGTTGGACGAGCGCATCGGCGTCGGCGACGAGGAGCGGCGGGCGACTCGCCGGGCGCTCGGCATTCCTGCGGACGCCTTCGTGGTCGGCTGGATCGGGCGCATGACGGCCGTGAAGCGAACCGACGACATCGCGCGCGCGCTGCGGGAGCTCGTCGATCGCGGCGTCGACGCGTACCTCTGCCTCGTCGGGGACGGCCCCGACCGCACCGCGCTCGAGCGCCGCGTGCACGAGCTCGGCATTGCGAAGCGCTGCTTCTTCGTCGGCTATCAGGACGACGTCGCGAAATTCTACGACGCGATCGACGTCCTGCTCCTGACCTCGGTAAACGAGGGAACGCCGGTGAGCGTGATCGAGGCGCTTGCAGCCGGCCGCCCGGTCGTCGCGACACGCGTCGGCGGCGTGTCGGACGTCGTGCGCGACGGGGTCGACGGCTTCCTCGTCGAAGCGGGAGACATTGAGCTGCTCGGGATGAGGCTCGCGGAGCTCGCCCGGGACCCGGAGCTGCGGACGCGGATGGGGAGCGCGGGCCGTGCGCGCGTGCTCGAGCGCTATGCCGTCGACCGGCTGGTCGACGACATCGACCGGCTCTACCGCTCGCTGCTGTCCTCGGGCGAACCCGCCGTGCCGGCTTCGGCCGGGGTCAGCCGCGCGGCAGGCCGATGAACGTGTTCCACGCGGGCTTGCGCTTCCCGGCCACGGTCTCGAGGCCGGACTGCCAGCCGCCGATGTTCGGCTCGTCCCTGACGAGGAACCACAGCATCATGTCGATGCGCGGATTCTTCCGCGCGATCGCGTACGCCTGTTTCATGTAGAGCGCCTGCTTCGCCCAGCTGGTGCCGAAGATCGTCTTGTCGGGCGGGTTTGTCTGGTAGCCGTACTCGGTGATCCAGAAGTGCTTCTGCCCGTAGAACTTCGTCACCTGCGCGATCAGCACGTTGAGGTTGCCGAGCTGGATCCGCCGTTTGTTCCGTCCCGTCGGGACGTAGTTCGGCGCCTCGTTGCCCGCGTCGGCGTACGGGTGATGCGCGTAGACGTCGAAATTCTTCATCCCGAAGCCGTGCGCGGCGATCAGGAAGGTGAGCGGGTCGACCGACGCCCGGATCGAGCCCGGCGCGTCGTTCCCCTTCGGCCCGGTGACGCCGCAGGCGACCTGCTCGCCCTGGAGGAAGCCCCGTTCCGGTGAGATGAGCACCGAGTGGACGCCGGTGTAGACGGCGTTGCAGATCTTCGCGTACTGGAACGCGCTCTCGACCCGCCACTTCTTGCCGATCCTCTTGTACTGCGGCGTGAGCCAGTCGGGATTGTTCGGCTCGTTCCAGGCCGTCCACCGGTTCACGATCGGCAGCGGCTCGTTGCCGATTCCGAGGGACACGTCCTGCTGCCAGGACGGCGGCGTCCAGAACCCGCTGTAGCGCTCGGCGGCCGCGGCGGCGAAATTCTTCAGGTCGTTGGCATTCGTCGGCGCGACGGTGCGCGCCTTGCCGCCGTTCGCCCACGCCGGCGTGAAGAGGATCGAGAAGACGACCTGGATGTTGTCGAGGCTCGCGTACTCGACGAGACGGTCGTAGAGCGCCCAGTTGTACGCGGGATCGCCCGGGTCGGTCGGGTCGGTCGGCTTGCTGTTCGCGACTGCCCACTTGGTGCCGCCCCAGTAGAGGTTGACGCGGAGCACCTGCACTTTGAGCGTCTTCAACGTCGCGAATGCGCTGACCGGATCGCCGTAGAGCGTGTCTGCTTCGTCGTTGATGCCGACGAGCATGTGGCTCGAGGCCTTCGCCTTCGGCGCGGCGACGTGCTTCGACGAGGCGCCGGCGGCCTGGACGGCGAGGCCTGCGACCGCGAGACACGCCAGGACGACCGTGGCAGTGCGCGACTTAGACACGTAGTGACTCCCGTGGGTTCGTTTGCAGCATCTGCCGCAGCCCGTCCTCGAGGCTGACCTGCGGCTCCCAGCCCAGCAGCTGCCGGGCACGCGTGATGTCCGGCTGACGCACCTGCGGATCGTCGACGGGCAACGCCTGGTACACGATCTCGCTCTTCGAGCCCGTGACGCGGATCACCGTCTCGGCGAGCTCGAGTAGCGTGAGCTCCTGCGGGTTTCCGATGTTCACCGGCAGATGCTCCCCGCTGCGCGCGAGCAACACGAGGCCCCGGACGAGATCGTCGACGTAGCAGAAGCTGCGCGTCTGCGAGCCGTCGCCGAAGACGGTGAGCGGCTCGTTCGCAAGCGCCTGCCGCACGAAAGTCGGGATCGCGCGTCCGTCGTGCGGCCGCATCCGCATCCCGTACGTGTTGAAGATTCGGACGATGCACGTGTCGACGCCCTGCTGGCGGTGGTATGCCATCGTCAACGCCTCGGCGTAGCGCTTCGCCTCGTCGTACACGCCGCGCGGCCCGATCGGGTTCACGTTCCCCCAGTACGTCTCGGGCTGCGGATGGACGGCAGGGTCGCCGTACACCTCGCTCGTCGAGGCGAGCAGGAAGCGGGCGCGCTTGAACTTGGCGAGGCCGAGCGCGTTGTGCGTGCCGTACGAGCCCACCTTCAGCGTCTGGAGCGGCAGGCGCAGGTAGTCGATCGGGCTCGCCGGGCTGGCGAGGTGGAAAATGAAGTCGATCGGCTCGTCGATCGCCACGCGCCCCGTGATGTCGTGGTTGACGAAGAGAAACTGGTCGCCGCGAAGGTGCTCGACGTTCTGGAGCGAGCCCGTCTCGAGGTTGTCGACGCAGATCACACGAAGCCCCTCTGCCACGAGGTAGTCGCACAGATGAGAGCCGAGGAAGCCCGCGCCCCCGGTAACGACAGCCGTCGGCATCGCTCCGATGCTAGCGGCGCCCCCGGCGGATGGTGCCGAACTTAACGAAGGCTTTACTCCCACACAGTGCTAGCGTCACGCGTCGATGCGCGCGCCGAGGCTGACGGGCTGGTGGGGCGCGCTCGGCGTGCTCGCAGCCGTCCGCGTGGCGATTCCCCTGGCGGCGTACGCCGACCGCGGCTCGAAGCTGCCCGGGATCCCGCGGTTCACGCGGCCCGCTCGTGACGGAGGGCTCATGGGCGACGCGAACAGCTTCTACGCGGGCGCACGCGAGTTCATGGCCGCCTGGGGACGCATGCCGCGGCCGCTGTTCGCGCTCGTCGCGCTCGCGCTGCTCGCGACTCTGCTCGGTCTCGCCGCCGCCTGGAGGCGCCGGCCGGACGCGCGGCCCTGGCTCGTGCCGGCTGCGCTCTTTGCCGTCGGCCTCGCGTTCTGCGTCGACATCCACTGGATGAAGCCGAGCGGCGCGCAGGCGATCGGGTGGCCGATCGTGTGGGCGGTGCCGATGCTGCCGTACCGCGCGCTCGGCCTCGGACTGAGCAAGCACGCAGGCTGGGACATCGGGACTGCGCTCTCGCTCGTCTTCGTCGCGTTCACCGTCGCCGCCGTCGCCTATCTCGGCCGCAACGCGAGCGGGCGCCGCTGGGTCGGCCTCCTTGCCGCCGCGTGCTGGACGGCGTGGCCGCTGCTCGTCGGGCTGATCGCAGGCCACCATGCGTGGGCGAACAACCAGTGGGACGTCGACGTCGGCCTCCACGACTATGCCGAGCCGCTCTCCACGCTGCTCGTGACGACCGGCGCTGCGCTGCTGCTCTCACCGCGACTGACGCCGCTGCGCCTCGCGCTCGCCGGCTGCGCGCTCAGCCTTGCAACCTCCGTGAAGATCTCGAACGCGCTGCTCGCCGGGGCGGCGCTCATCGTCGTCTTCCTGCGCGGCCGCGTCCGGGATGCGCTCCCCTACCTCGCCGGCGCGCTCGCACTCGCACCGATGGTCGGCGTCTTCTGGCCACTGTCGTACCCGAAGCTCTTCGACAATCCGCAGTCGTGGCCGCGCGATCCGTTCGACCTGTCTCACGTCGTCACGAGCTGGACGCACTCGTCGATCTTCGCGCCGCACACGCTCGCGATCGTCGTTCCGCTCGCGGCCGTCGGCATCGCCGGCCTCGTGCGGCCGTGGGCGCTCGCACTCGTGCTCGCGTTCCTGCTCGTGAACCCCATCTTCTACAGCTTCTATGCGAACACGGCCGAGCATCCGCGCTTCCTGTACGCGAGCCTGCCGGAGCTATTCGTGCTGTGGGCGGCCGGGATCGCCGTGCTCGCCACGCACCTACCGCGTCCGTCGCACGCGATGCGGCACGCCGAGCAGTGAGACGCTGGTCGCTTCCGGCGCTGGCGATCGCCGGCGGCGCCCTCGGTCTCGCGCTACGCGTGTGGATCCTCCTTTCGACGCAGGGCGCTCTGGACTCGGACGAGGCGGTCGTCGGGCTGATGGCGCGGGGGATCCTCCACGGGCGCTTTCCGGTCTTCTTCCCCGGCCAGGGTTACGGCGGCAGCCAGGAGGCGTTCCTCACGGCGCCGCTGATCGCGGTGTTCGGCCTGCACGTGTGGACGATCCGCGTAGTCGTGATCGCGCTGTGGGCTGCGTCGGCCGTCCTCGTCTGGCGTATCGGCCTGCGCGTCCTCGACGAACGCCGGGCGGTGCTCGCCGCCGTCATCTTCTGGATCTGGCCGACGTACTTCAACTGGAAGTCGACCCGTGAGCACGGCTTCTACGGCTCGGAGCTCTTCCTCGGGCTCGCCGTGCTCCTGCTCGTCCTCCGCCTGGAGGAGCGCCGGTCGCGCAAGGATCTCGTCCTGCTCGGGCTCGTGCTCGGCTGCGGCCTCTGGTCGAGCCCGCAGGTTGCGATCGTCGCGTTGCCCACGCTCTGCTGGCTCCTCTGGAGGCGGCGGTCGCTCGCCCGCGACTGGTGGATCGTGCTCGCATCCGCGCTCGCCGGCGGCTTTCCGTGGCTCGTCGGGAACATCCACCACGGCTGGTACTCGCTCCATCCAGGCAGCAACGAGGGATCGTGGCTGAACCACGTGCACAATCTCGTCGTCTCGACGCTTCCCGAGGCGCTCGGGCTGCGGCTCGCCTGGTCGTACGAATGGCTCGGCGGCGCGATCGTCGGACTCGTCCTCTACGCGCTCGTCGCCGCCGGATTCGTGTGGCTCCTCGTCCGCCGTCCGCCCAGGCTGACGCCGTTGCTGCTGATCGTGCTCGTGTTCCCGATCTTCTATTTCGTGTCGCCGTACACGTGGCTCGAGTCGGAGCCGCGGTACCTCATGCTCGTCATGCCGGTGTTCGCGCTGCTGATCGCAGCGGCGCTGACGAAGACGTGGCGCGCCGCGGCCGTGCTCGCGGCGGCCGTTGCACTCTCCGTCGGGGGCATGGTCGAGCTCGAGCGCAACCACGTCGCCGCGTTTCGCACCGAGGGCACGGCGGTCCCGGCGAGCATCGCACCGGTGCTCGACACGCTTCGCGCGCACGACCTCCACTACGCGTTCGCGAGCTACTGGATCGCGTGGCGGATCACGTTCGAGTCGGACCTGCACATCGTCGGCGCCAGGACGACATACGGCCGTCCCTTCGTGCGCGACGGACGCGTCGATCCAGGAGAGAAGCCCCACGACTACGGCTTCTGGCCGTCGTACTACGAACGCGTCCTCGCGCAACGGCAGGCGGCGCACGTCTTCGTGAGGAGCGGCGACGTCGAGCGGACGATACGGCCGTTCCTTCGCAAGGCGGGCTACACGCGGATCGTCAACGGCCCGTTTGCGATCTGGATCCCTCCCGGGACCTGAGCGCGAGACGCCCGACGAGCAGGCCGAAGAGCGCGACGACGACGAGGTCGCGGGAGAAGACCCACCACGCGAGCGAGCGGCCCCATTCCTCCCGCGTGTGGTGTCCGATCAGGAAGTGATCCCAGACACCGTGCGTCAGCAGGAGCACGACGAGCAGCAGCCCCGAGGCGAGATAGCCGGCGGCGGGAACGATCGGGACGAGCCAGTAGGCGTACTGGGGCGAGAAGACCTTGTTGAACGCGACGAAGGCGGTGATCGCCGCCGCCGCGGCGACAAGCCCCGAGCGGCGCCTACGGAGGTAGAGCCATGCCACGAGCAGCACCGCGAGCACGAGCACGACGTCCGAGAGGGCGCCGACCGCGGTTGCGAGCGTGCCGACCACGTCCCTCGACCCGGGCGCCTCGTCGCGCAACGCAGCCGTCCGCAGGCCCACGCGGTCGAGCAGGAGCAGGATCGCTCCGCCGAGGCTCTCCGCCTCGAGACCCCGCTTGAACTGCACCCAGTAGCTGAAGCGCAGACCCCCGGGACCGGCGATCGCAAACGGGAGATGGACGAGGAACAGGACGCCGAGGAACCAGATGATCCCGCGGCGGACGAGCTCGCGGCCTCCTCGCTCCCACGACTCGATCAGCGCGATCGGCAGCAGGACGACCGGGTAGATCTTCGCCGCGACGCCGAGCGCGAGCAGCGCGTACGCCAGCCGCTCGCGTCTGCGGACGTACGCGAGGATCGCGCCGGCGGTCAGGAGCGCCGGGAAGAGGTCGTACGTGTTGAGAGAGATCGGCCCGATCACGATCGGCGCGATTCCCGCCGTGAGCGCGGCGACCGCGATCCGCGGCCGCGACACGCCGACCGAGGCGAGCGTCGCGACGAGCAGGCCGATCGCCCCCATCCCGAACACGGCCATCGTCCACTTGAACGCCGGCGCGAAGTGGCCCGGCATCAGCTCCACGGCGAGGAACAGGGGCTGGGCCAGTGGCGGGTATTCGTCGAAGAAGTCGCGGTAGGGCCACTGGCCCTGCGACATCAGGTGGCCGTAGTTCCCGTCGTAGGAGACGTCCCCGTACTGCGTCGAGTCGAGCAGGCCGCCGCGAACGGCGAGGCAGCAGCCGAGGAAGAGAACGGCGCCGAGGACCGCGGCCACCGTCGCGTACCGGCGCCCCGTCATCGCGTCATCCTCGCATCCGGCACGGCCCGTCCGCGCGACAGCGGCTCACGCCGCCGCCTGCTTCGGTGGGGGCGAGACGGCGGGCGACGGACGGCGCAGCCCGAGCCAGGCGACCCCGAGGGCGGCGAACGCGCACACAAGCACGATCGCCGCGCCCTCGACCCTGTCCATGCCGAGCCAGACCCACACGGTCTTCGACAGATCGCTGACCCCGTGTCCGGGGTACCAGCGGTCCGTCTCCTGCCGTTCCCCCCAGGTCACGGAGTTCCCGCTCGTCAGCACGACGGAGGCGACGGCGAGCGCGAGCACGATGCGCCGGAACCGCGCGAGGGCGAACGGGAGCCCGAGAACGAGGAAGGGAAGTGCCGGGACGAAGAAGCGAGGACCCGGTGTGCCGCCGCCGTACGGAAGGAAGTAGGCGGCGTCGGAGAGCACGAACACGACGACGAGCACGATCGCGACGAGCGCCTCGCCGCGGAAGCCACGGCGCCACATCAGCACCAGCCCGACGGCGGCCGCGAGCAGCACCGGCGAGAAGACGAGTAGTCCTCGGTCGACGAACAGCGTCTCGCGCAAGCCGTACAGCGTGGGCCGGCCGATTCCGAAGAACCCCTGGTGCTGCTGCTCCGAGAGCGGGCCCGCCTCGTAGCGGTACGAGAGGTGGAGCGGCGAGCCAAAGGCAGCCCAGTCGTAGGCGGCGAGCGCGAGACCCGGAGGAACCAGGCCGGCGACGAACCAGAGCACGTTGCGCCGATAGCGGAAGAGGCACAGCGCGGCGAGCGCCAGCACGACCAGCCCCGACGAGTACTCGAAGAACACGGCCAGCCCGGCACAGAGCCCCGCAACCGCGAGCGGTCGCGGTCGGTTTCCGCGCAGGACGAGCGCGAACGCACCGATTGCGAACGCGGCGGCCGCATCGCTCTCGAACAGGGTCGGTGCGAGCGGCGCCGCGATCGTCGCCACGCCGAAGATCGCGGCCGTGACGGTGCCCGTCCCCGGAACGAACGCCTCCGCAAGTCGACCGACGACGAACACCGAGACGAGGAACAGGAACCCGGAGGTGAGCACGCGTAGCAGCCACAGCGACAGGTCTCCCTTCTGTTCCCAGTCCTTGGGAGCGCGCGCGATTCCGAGGAGGCGCTCACCCTCGTAGACCGGGAGGGAAAGGAGCGACATGCCCGGCGCCTTGTCGGAGTACGTCTTGCCGTTATAGACGGCGCGGTCGAAGAAGCCCGGCTCGATCGTGAGCGTGTGGTACAGGACGACGTGGCGGGTGAGCTCGTAGCGGGTGCGGTCCTGCGGCCCGGCGACGTTCACGACCGGGAGCGCCGCGAGAGCAACGAGGGCGAGCACCAGCAGCTCGAGCCACAGCCGATGGCGAAACGGCGCCTCCACCGCGTTTCACCGTATCCGATGCTCCTGAAGGCCTCCCTCGTCGACGGGTCGGCGGCGGCCGGTTTCCAAGGGCTTTTGTCGTCAGCCGTTTCGGTGAATAATCGCGCCCGTGCTTCGGAGACCGATTTTTCGCGTCGCCCTCGCGGCGACCCTGAGCGTCACCGCCGTCGCCGCCGCACAGGCAGCGTCCCCGCCGACAGGCGGCGGCGTGGCGGTCTGGTCGGGCTTCGGCTACGACCCGGCCGCGAGCAACGACGGCCCGTCCGTCACCGGGATCACGGCCGCCAACCTCTCGGCGCTGACGCCGCGGATCGTCACGCTGCCGGGAACGGTCGACTCGTCGCCGCTCTACCTGCGCAACGTCCTCGTCAAGGGCGCGCGTCACGACGTCTACGTCGTCGACACGAGCTACGGCCGCACGCTTGCGATCGACGCGATCAGCGGTGCGATCCTCTGGCAGTTCGTCCCGCAGGGGATCTCCGCCTGGGAGGGCTCGCTCGAGATCACGACCGCGAGCCCCGTCGTCGATCCGGGCCTCGGGTACATCTATTCCGCGTCCCCCGAGGGCAAGATCCACAAGATCGATCTCGCCGACGGCCACGAGGTTCGCGGACGCTGGCCGGTCACCGTGACCTTCGATCCGACGAAGGAGAAGATCTCGTCGTCGCTCGAGGTGTACGGGCCGTATGTGCTCGCGTCGCTCGCCGGACTGAGCGAGAAGATCGGCCTGACCTATCCGCGCGTCGGTCATCTCGTCGAGATCGACAGGCAGACGGGCGCGGTCGCCCACGCCTTCAACAGCCTCTGCAGTGAGCACGCGACGATCATCGCCGCCGGCTCGTGCCCGGCGAACGAGGCCGGCATCTGGGGCCGGAGCCCCGCGACCGTCGACCCGGCCGGCAACCTCCTCGTCGCAACCGCGGACGGCGTGTGGAACGGGCGCACGAACTGGGGCGACAGCGTGCTCGAGCTCTCGCCGTCGCTGAAGATCCTCCAGAGCTACACGCCCGCCGGCCAGGCGAAGATGACCGTCGACGACCTCGACCTCGGCAGCACGGCGCCGGTCGTGCTCACGCCGCAGATCGTGCTCCAGGCGGGAAAGGACGGCGAGATCCGGCTGCTCGATCTCGACAAGCTCAACGGGCGGACGCACACCGCCGGGCCCACGCTCGGCGGCGAGCTCTCCACGGCGGAAGCGCCGGCCGGCAGGTCGGTGCGCCCGCAGCCCGCAGTCTGGCACCGCCCGGGCCGGGAGCCGTGGGTGTTCGTCGCGAACGACTTCGGGATCGAGGCCTTCGAGCTGGAGCTGAAGCCGACGCCCCACCTGACGCTGATGTGGGCGGACGGCCGCGCCGGGTCGAGCCCGGTCGTCGCCGGCGGGCTGCTCTACGCCTACAACGTCGACGAGGGAGGCCTGAGCATCTACAACCCGGATCCGCCGGCCGGCACGGAGCTTCCGAACGAGCCGCTACTGACGCTGAACATCCCGCGCGGCCACTGGAACAGCCCCGTGATCGCCGACGGGCGGATCGCGCTCGGCGACGGCAACGCGAACGACCATCTCACCACCGGCCAGCTCTACATCTGGAGCATCCCGCCCGCGTCGACGACGGGTTAGCGGTCGGCCTGACAAAATCCGGAGTGCGAGCGACAAGCACGTCGCCGACGACAGGATGGTAGAAGTCGATGCACTCGTGACTCGATCCGATCCGGTGCGTTCCAGTTGTGGCTGACCTGACGGGGTCGAACCGCCGCGACCCGCACCCCGCTGTTCCCCGCTTTGCACTCGACGAAAGCGCCGTCGCCGCCGCACAGAAGATCCTCACGCAACGGAGGGTTGCGGTCTTCGTCGTCGCCTACCAGGCGGAGCGTTTCATCGCGAGCGTCCTCGACCGGATTCCGGCTCAAATTCGCGACCTCTTCGCCGAGATCCTCGTGATCGACGACTCGTCGAGCGATCACACGTTCGAGACTGCCGGCGTCGCTGCCGGGCGGCTGGGCTTCACGAACGTCACCGTGCTCCAGACGCCGCACAACCGCGGCTACGGCGGCAACCAGAAGCTGGGCTACCTGCACGCCATAGAGCAGGGCTTCGACTACGTCATCCTTCTGCACGGCGACGGGCAGTACGCGCCCGAATACTTGCCGCAGATCGTTCAGGCACTGGACGAGCAAGAGCCCGACGTGCTCATCGCGTCTCGGATGATCGACCGGCGGGGCGCGCTTCGGGGCGGCATGCCGCTCTACAAATGGCTCGGCAACCAGGTGCTCACCGCAATCGAGAATCGGATGCTCGGCAGCGATCTCTCCGAGTTCCATTCCGGCTACCGCGCCTACAAGATCGAGGCGCTCCGCTTGATCCCTTTCCAGTTGAACTCGGACGGCTTCCATTTCGACACGGAGATCCTGATCCAGCTTCTTTCGACCGGCCGTAAGGTCGCGGAGATCCCCGTGCCGACGTTCTACGGCGACGAGATCTCCCGCGTGAATGGGATCGCGTACGCGGTGAACTGCCTCAAGGCCGTCTCGAAGCTTCGACTCGGACAGGCAGGGCTCTTCTACGAGCCGAAGTTCGACTTCGGAGTGTTCGACGAGAGCGGCTACCAGGTCAAGCAAGCCGACAACACCTTGCATCACCAGATCCTGGCGCGGACGTGGCCGCGCGACTGGCATGTCGCGGACATCGGATCCAGTCGCGGCGTGCTCAGCGCGAAGCTCGCGGAGGCGGTCGCGCACGTCACTTCGGCCGACGTCGAGCGTCCTCCGGACGCAGGGAAGGCCGAGGCGATCGCGCTCGACCTCAACGGCGACTTCGACCGCGAGCTCGGTGTCCGCCGCTACGACTGCGTGCTCGCCCTCGACGTGATCGAACACCTCGAGCGGCCGGAGGACAGCGTGCGGAGGATCGCCGCGATCCTCAAGCCCGGTGGGACGCTCTATGCGAGCACCGGCAACATCGCCTACCTCGTGATGCGGCTGAGCCTCGCGCTCGGCCACTTCAACTATGGCAAGCGGGGAATCCTCGACCTCACGCACACGCGCCTCTTCACGATCTACTCGTTCAGGAAGCTGCTCACGAACGGCGGCTTCGTGATCAAGGAGGTGAAGGGCTTCGGCCCACCTATCCGCGACATGATCGGCGAGAGTCGTTCGCTGAGCGCCGCCGACCGGATCTCCGGAGTGCTCGCGCGGATCTGGCCACGGTTGTTCGCGTTCAGCTTCCTCGTCGTAGCGGAGAAAGCCGAGGAGCTCGAGGACGTGTACCGGCGGACACTTGCTCGCTCGGAGTAGCACGCGCAGCTATCGCGAACGGCAGCAGCGTCAGGACGAGCGCGAGCTCGCGCATCAGATCCTTCGGATACAGGACGCCGCTCTCCGTGATGCACGCGTAGAGCGCGGCAAGGGCAAGAAACGCCGGTTGGACGACGCTACGGAGCCGCAGCGCGTAGACCGCGCCGATGACAATTGCGAGCGCGACCACGATGATCAATGGAACGGCGGCCTGCCCGAGCTGGGTCGTATCCTCGCTCGCGGCCCACGACTGCGACGCTGCGGCGGCGAACGCAGCCGTCCAGCCTGTGAGCGGAGCGGCAAGACGCTCGCTGCCTTGCCCGAACGGGAACGCGCCGAGGTGAATCCGTACGTAGACCCACCAGACGACCGCTGGGACGACCGCCGCCGCGATGAGCGGCGAGCGGCGGCGCCAGAGCTCCCAGGCGCCGATCGCGAGTGGCACGAGCACGAGCGGCTCCTTCACGAGGCAGAGCGCCGCGAACAGGCCGATCGCCCAACCACGGCGACCACGAATGTACGCGAGGAGGCCGAGCAGGAGCACGGCCGCGCCGACCGACTCGCTCGTATCGGCGTTCACCGCAAAGACGAGGCCGGGGTTGAGCGCGACGGCGAGACCTCCCCACGGAGACCAGCCGGCCGCCTTCGCGAGGAGACTCGCGGCACCTCCGGCCACGAAGATCGCCACGAGCCCGACGAAGAGCAGGGCGTCGGGAACTGCGTCCGGGCGTCCGCCGCCGCTCGCGAGCCAGGCGAGCCAGCCGTAGGCTGGGTGACCCCAATAGTACGGCGCCTCCGGGAGCAGGCGATGTGCCTCCCCGGTGGCAAGCGGATCCCGCGCGATCGCGTAGAAATACGCGCCGTCGTAGAAGCCCGTGTCCTGGCGGATACGGAATGCCGGATCGTCGTGCTTCGCGAGACTCGCCACCGGAAGCAAGTCGTTGATGCGGACAAGCGCGGTCGTGTCCCAGTGCTGCGTGCGCAGCGACTCGACGACGCCTGCGCCTCCTGCGGTGAGAGCCGCGAGCGCGCAGGCGAGCGGGATGAGGTGCCGGCGGGACACGAGGAGGGACGCTAGCGCAGGTCCTTGTTCGACTCCATGTCGAACCACATGGCGAACAGCGTGAACTGCGAGCCGGAGATGAGCAGGAGCGCGACGAGGACGACGGTGCCGACGCTCACCTGGTTTCCCGCCAGGCGAAAGCCGAGCTCGACGAGGCCGAGGACGATGCCGACGAGGGTGGCGAGGAACCCGAAGGCGTAGAAGAACACGAGCGGATGGAAGTCGCGGATCACGTACTTCTCGCGCAGCCGCCAGAAGAAGCCCTTCACCAGCAGCCACGAGATCCGCGGCACCACCCGGTGGTAGCGGATCCCCGAGCGCTCGCCGACGCCGTAGACCGGCCGCGAGGGAAAGTCGCGGACGCGCGCGTTCCACACGTTCAGGTGGACGAGGAGGTCGTTGGGGAAGCCGTAGCCCTCGTACACGCGGTCGAGGTCGAGCTGTCCGAGCATCTCCTTGCCGATCGCCGTGTACCCGGACTGCGAATCGGCGACGTGCCAGTACCCCGAGGCGATCTTCGTCAGCAGCGAAAGCACCGCGTTGCCGATGTAGCGCGTGCGCGGGATCAGCACCCAGGCCTGCCCGGTGAAGAGCCGGTTCGCCTTCGCGTAGTCGAGCTCTCCCCGTGCGACCGGCTGAACGAGCGCCGCCAGGTCGCCGGGGTCCATCTGGTTGTCGCCGGCCATCACGCAGGTGACGTCGATCCCCTGCTCGAGCGCGCGCTTGTAGCCCGTGACGATCGCGGCGCCGACGCCGCGCCTGCGCTCGTGCGCGAGCACCTCGACGCGCGGATCGCCGAGCGAGCGCGCCTGCTCGGCGGTCGCGTCGCCCGAGCCGTCGTCCACGACGATCACGACGTCGACGAAGTCCGGGATGCCGGCGAGTGTCGTCGCAACCAGGTGCTCCTCGTCGTGCGCGGGTACGACCACGGCCACACGCTTGCCCTCGAGCATCGGGCTAGGCGATGCGGCGCTTCGAGAAGCCGGCGGCAGCGCCGTCCCACCCGAGCGCGGCGATGGCGCCGAGAATCAACCCGATCAGCGCAGCGATGACGACGCTGTTGCGGCGGCTGCGCGCGGTCACGCGCTCGGGAGCAGCCGGAGCGACGAGCTTCGGCGCCTCGACCTGCGTCGTCTGGAGCAGCAGCTGGCTCACGGAGCTGAGATCGGACTGGCGGCTGGACAGCTGCAGCAGGAGCAGCAGCTTGTCCGTCGAGCTCGTGCCGGCGCCGGCGAGCGCCTGCTTGATCGCGGCGATCGCAAGCTCGTCGGTGGAGACCTGCCGCCGGTCGTACGCGATCTTCTGGTTCGCGTAGGCCGACGTCCGGTCGACGACCTGGCGCGCGAGACCGTTCGCGGCGCATGCCGTCGGCTTGCGCTTCTTCGCCTTCACCGTGACGGTGATCAGCGGCGTCTGGCCGTTCTTCGAGAGGTTGCCCGAGACCGACTGCGTCGAGATCCCCGATAGGAAGCTCGCCGGACTCGTCGCGCACGCACCGGCGACGCCGTCGATCACCGACGCGGCGTGGATGATCGCCTTCACCGTGCTCGGGTTCGTCTGGAGCGTCTGGAGCGCGATATTGCCGCTCGCCGAGTACGGCTGGCCGAGATAGAGCGTAGCCGTCGCCTGGTACGTCTGCTTCCCGCCGAGCGAGACGGTGTAGCCGACGAGCGCGCCGAGCACGAGCCCGGCCGCAAGCAGCCACCAGTGCGCACCGAGGAGCCGCCAGTAGCGGCCGAAATCGACCTCCTGCTCGGCCTCGGGGTCGAAACCGGCAGGCGCCTGCCCTCGGGACTCCTCAGGGCTCATCGGGCCGCGACTCTACCGGAGGCCCACGACCACATCCGGGTCAAACCGTCCGGGAGCGAGATTCGGGGCTCCCAGCCGAGTGCCTCGCGGATCCGCGCAACGTCCGCCTGCGTCCGGCCGACGTCGCCCGTGGCGACGCCGGTGTGCCGCACCTCGAGCGTCCGACCGGACACCTGCTCGAGCCGGGCGATCGCCTCGAGCATCGACGCTTCGTCGCCGCCGCCGACGTTGTAGACGGCTCCGGCGGGACCGCCCTCCATCGCGGCGATCGTCGCTGCGACGGCGTCGCCGACCTCGGTGAAGCTGCGCGACTGCTCGCCGCTCCCGTAGATCTCGAACGGCGTGCCGGCGAGCAGCGCGTCGCAGACACGGCGGAAGAACATGTCGGGACGCTGCCGGGGCCCGTACACGGTGAAGTAGCGGAGCACGACGGCGTCGAGGCCGTAGCCGACCGCATACGCGTCGGCGAGGTGCTCGCCGGCGAGCTTCGTCACGCCGTACGGCGAGATCGGGCGCGGCTCCGCGGACTCCGGCGTCGGGTACGCCTCGGCCACGCCGTAGACCGAGGAGGAGGAGGCGAAGACGACGCGCACGCCGGCAGCGGCCGCCGCCTCGAACACGCGTTGCGTCGCGAGCACGTTGCGCCGGAGATAGAGCGGGAAGACGTCGCCGAAGCTGCGCACGCCGGCCTGCGCCGCGAGATGGAAGACCCCGTCGACGCCGGAGAAGTCGAGCGGATCGGCGGCGAGATCGAATCGGCGCACGTCGAGCCCGCGCGCGTTCTCTTCCTTCTCGGCGGGGTCGTAGAAATTCGTGAAGCAGTCGATGCCGGAGACCTCGTGACCGGCCGCGACAAGCGCCTCCGCGAGCTGAGAGCCGATGAAGCCGGCCGCCCCGGTCACGACGTACTTCATCGCGGCACCATCCCATAGATGATCCCGAAGCCGACGAGAAACAACCTGTTCTTCACGGCCACCACCGGCGTGTACTTGCCGTCGGGAAACGTCCAGAGCAGCTTTCCCGTCGTCGCGTCCAGCGCGTACGTGCGCTCCTTCAGCGTCGCGAAGTAGACGACACCGCCGATCACCGTCGCCGAGCCGGAGATCGGCCCGTTCGCGGCGAACGACCAGCGTGGCATGCCGGTGGCGGCGTCGAGCGCGTAGAGGCGGCCGCTGTAGGAGCCGGCGTATACCGTCTGGCCCCACACCGCGGGCGACGCGTACACGTAGCCGCCGGTGCCGCGCGACCAGCGCAGCTTCCCGCTCTTCGCACCGAACGAGTACACCTTGCCGTCGGTCGAGCCGATGTACACGCGCCCGTAGGCGACGGCCGGTGTGGAATAGAACGTCGCGTGCCCGTAGAGCCGCGGCTCCGCGGACGCCTTCCAGATCGTCGTGCCGCTCGTCGACAGGCAGTAGACGTGCCCGTCGTACGAGCCGACGTAGAGACGGCCGCCTGCGTATGCGATGCCGCCCTTGATCGCGCCGCCGAGCGAGGCCTTCCAGAGCAGTCGGCCGTGGTTCGCATCGAACGCCCACACGTCGCCGTTCCAGTCGGCGACGTAGAGACGGTCGCCGACGATCAGCGGCGAGCTCTCCGACGGGCCGATCGTGTGTCGCCAGTGGATTTGCCCGTGACCGACGGAGAAGGCGACCACCTCGCCGTCGCTTCCGTGGCCGCCGCTGAGCGCATTGCACGGAGGGCGATTGAGGAAGACCTCGTAGACGGTGCCGTGCGCGTGCGGGCCGAGGGCCGGCGACGCCGCCACGCAGCGGTGCGACGCGTACTTCCATGCGCGCTTGCCCGTCTTCTCGCTGATCCCGCGGAGGACGCCGGAGTTCGTCGAGAAGAAGAGACGGTTGAATCCGATCGCCGGCGGGAACTCGACGAGGCTGCCCGCGTGGAACTCCCAGACCGGGCGGAACGGCGGCCGCAGCGGCAGGTCGACGGCGCGCGTGCGCGCCTCGTCAAGGCCGTACATCGGCCACTGGATGCCGAGCGGCGGCTTGGGTTGGGCCGTCGTCGTCGGAACGTACTCGACCGTCGGCGAGCCGACGATGTTGCCCTCCTGGCCGAGGCGATGGACGACGAACGCAGCGAGCAGGCCGGCGGCGAGCACGGCGAGCCCTGCGAGGACGAGGATCAGGCGCCGCATGGTCGGCGGGTCAGGTTAGCCCGTGTGCTGCGCGGGCCGCCGGACGGCGCTGTTCGGCTGGACGGCGTAGAGCGTCGAGTAGCCGTGGAAGAGGAGCTGCATCCCGTTCCCGGACACCGGCGCGTACTGGCCGTGGTTGAACCACAGCCGCACGCGGCCGGTGACGGCGTCGACACCGACGATCTTGTGCGCGAAGCTGCCGGCATAGGCGATGCCGTCGACGACGGCCGCCGCGCCGGAGATCGGGCCGCCGGTGCCGACCGTCCAGAGCACGTGGCCGGTCGCTGCGGAAACGCCGTAGAAGACGCCGCTGTACGAGCCGAAGAAGACGCGCCCACCCCACACCGCGGGAGACGAGTAGACGTATGCGCCCGTGCCCACGCGCCAGAGGTAGCTGCCGCCCGTGGAGAAGGCCGTCAGCGAGTCGCCGGTCGAGGAGGGAACGAACACGCGGCCGTCCGCCACTGCGGGCGTCCCGTAGATGCGGCCGTTCACCGAGCGCACCCAACGCGTTGCGCCCGTACGGGCGGAGAGCGCCCAGAGGCGGCCGCTGTAGTCGCCGATGAAGAGCGTCCCGTCCGCGATCGACGCGCTCGAGGTGATCTTCGCGCCGAGGTCGCGCGTCCAGAGAAGCGTGTGCCGTTGCAGGTCGAGCGCGTAGACGCGACCGTTCCAGGCTCCGAAGTAGTCGATGCCGCCCCGGACGATCGGCGACGACTCGATCGGCGAGCCGATCGTCGTGCTCCAGCGCACGGCCCCGGTCGCACGGTCGAGCACGAACACGTGCCCGTCCATCGAGTGGTACACGAGCTCCGCCCCGACGACGGCGGCGGAGGACGCCATCTTGCCGTGCGGGGTGTCGTGGCGCCAGAGGACGCTCCCGGAGCGCATCGAGATCGCACGCACGGTCGCCGCGGCGTTCCCGATGTACGCGACTCCGTCATCGACGACCGCAGGGAACTCGATCAGTCCGCCCTGCGGCACGGCCCACACGATGTGGAACGGCGGCTGCAGGCGGATGTTCGACTGGGCCTGGGCGCGCGCGTCCGTCGCGCCGTAGAGCGGCCATTGCAGCCCCGGGCGGTAGACGCGCACCGTGACCTTGCGGAACTGGGCGAACTGCTCGAACACGGTCCGCGTCGTGAAGCCGGCCGCCGAGACGGTGACGTGGAGGGCGCGGCGCCACGGAACGCGGATCTCCGCCACCCCGTGCCGGTCGGTGCTGGCGGCCCGCCCCCACAGGCTGACGCGGGCCTGCGACACGCGTAGCCACTGGTCGCCGTCGACGACAGTGACGACGAGCCGCGCCGGCTTGTGCGCGGCCGGACGATGGACGATGCGAGGCGCGTGCGCGACGGGCGGCGGCGGGGTCGCGCGCGGCGTTCCGCCGCCGCGGGTGGCGGCGATGCCGGCGGGCACGAGCAGAAGCGCTAGGAGTCCAAGCCCTCCGGCACGACCGATTCTGGGAGCTCTGGCGAAAACGGCTCCAACGTATCGCCTTCCCCGGCTGATAGCACGAGCTCCGAGAAGAAGCGGGTCATCACGAGCCCGGCACGGAAGTCGCCGAGACGGGGCTCCGGGTGCTCGCCCGCGGCGAGCGCGAGCGCGAGCTCCGGGTAGCGGCTGCCCGCGGCGGTCGGCAGCGGGAACGCGCCGCCGAAGCGCGGGTTGATGTCGGTGACGCGATGGACGCCGTTCGGTTCGCGGAAGCACTGGATGTTCGCGGGCCCGACGATGCCGATCGTCTCTGCGACGTAACGGCCGACCTCGATCAGCTCGGCGTTGTCGATCGTCATCCCCTTGATCGACTCGCCGCCCTTCGACTCGATCATCGTCCGCGGCACGGCGTTCAGGCAGCGACAGTCGAGATCGCAGAAGACGTCGATCGAGAACTCCTCGCCCTGGCAGCACGCCTGCACGATCGACTCGTGGGTCGTGTAGTCGAGGAAGAACTCGAGCTCGCGGCGGTCGCGGCAGCGGTAGATGCCGCGCGAGCCGAAGCCGCGGCGCGCCTTCACGAGCAACGGAAACGCGACGTCGGCAGGCACGTCTGCGGGCAGCCAGGTCGGCGGCGAGCCGATGCCGGCCTCCACGAAGAGGAGGTGCGCGAGCCACTTGTCCGCGAGGGCGTCGACGACCGCCGGCGCCGGCAGGAGCACGAGCGCACCGAGGTCGTCCTTCGCCCGCGCGAGCACCTCGTGGTCGAGATCGGTGAGCGGCACGACGAGCGCGATCTCGTGCTCGCGCACGAGCTCGGCGAGCGCCGGCACGTAGCCGGGATCGTCGACTCGGGGCACGAACGCGTACGCGTCGGCGAAGTAGAGCGCGGGCGCGAGCGGGTTCACGTCGGTCGCGAGCGTGCGTGCGCCGGCGCGGCCGAACGCCTGCACGATGTCGACCCGCTGCCCGGCGCACGTGAAGAGGACGCCGCTCACCGGCGGAGAGCGTACCCAGGTCTGCTTCACTCGGCTCGATGATCCACCGCCTGCTGCTCGTGCTCGCCGCCCTCGGCGCCGCCTGGCTCGTCGCCGCCTCCTTCCTGTTCATCTGGCCTCGCGCGGACGCCGCGCCGCCTCACGCCGACGCCGTGGTCGTGCTCTCAGGCGGCCTCAACCGGCGCCTCGACCCTGCCCTCGCGCTCGTGCGGCGCGGGGTCGCGCCGGTGCTCGCGATCTCGAGCGCCTTCCGCAGCCCGACGTGGAAGAAGGCGCAGCGCCTCTGCCGCGGCGAGGACGGCCCGACCCGCTTTCGCGTGATCTGCTTCGACGCTGTCCCGTACAGCACGCGGGGGGAGGCTCGGGCGATCGCGCGGCTGGCACGTGCGCACGGCTGGCATCGCGTCGTCGTGGTGACCTCGACGTTCCACGTGACCCGGGCGCGCATGCTCGTGAGGCGTTGCTACCACGGCAGGCTCTGGGTCGTCGGCGCCGGCTCGACGTGGTGGCGGCTGCCGGAGGAATGGGAGAGCGAGACGGGCAAGCTGCTCGTCCAGCTCACCGTGCAGCGCGGCTGCTAGAACAGCCCGACCGCGCCCTTGTAGATCACGAAGGGCAGGTCGAGCACGGCGAGCAGCACGAGCGTGCCGGTGACGAAGCGCGGGCGCCGCTCTCCCAGCCGCGTCGCGAGCCACGCGAAGCAGAGCGCCCAGGCGCCGAGCGTCGAGAGCATGTACGTCGGCTTGAGCACGTCGCCGTCCTTCGTCGGGAAGCTGACGGTGAAGAAGAGATAGCCGGCGAGGCCGGCGAGTGGGAGCAGCGACACGAGCAGTCGCGCGGGGTCGCGGCGCCGGAGCGCGCCGGCGAGCAGGAGCAGCCAGCCTCCGATCGCGAGCGCGGTCGGCACGAGCCCGAGCACGTTCTGGAAGATCAGCCAGCCGTTTCGCGCAGGCGACGGCGCCGCCTGCACCTCGTGGTTCCAGGCGAAGACGCCGTACCAGTCGCCCCACATGTCTGCGTAGGTCTCGGGCCAGGCGAGGTTGACCATGTTCGGCCGGTACGGCTTCGTGAAGAGGTCGGGGAGGCCCGGGTCGACGTAGAAGCGGACGGGCCGGCGGTCCCAGAGCGGCTTCGACACCTGCGGGCGGTCGAAGATCGGGTTCGCGTAGTGGATCGCGCGGTACACGTACCACGGCAGCGCGATCACGGCGGTCGCCGCGAGCGCGACCGCGAGCGAGCGGGTGAGCGCCCTGCGGTCGGCCCGCTTCCACACGAGTGCGGCGGCGAAGGCGAGCACGACGACTGCGAGGGTCCAGAGCGAGAACTGCCGCACCATCTCTCCGCAGCCGAGCGCGACGCCGAGCGCGGCGGAGGCGCGCCACCCGTAGTCGCGCCGGAGGAGGATGCGGGCCGCCAGGAACAGGCAGAGGGTCGACACGAAGAGGTCGACCGACTCCGGGTTGAACATCGACGCGGTGCGCGTCAGCACGGGCGAGAGCGCGACGAATCCCGCCGCGGCGGGGGCGAGCCAGCGCCGCTCGGGCCAGAGCAGCCGGGCGAGCGCACCGACGAGGAGCACGGTGCCGACGACCGCGGGCACGTTGAGCAGCTGACCGAGCTTGTGCGGGTCGCCGAAGATCGCGAGCTGCTTCCCGACCCACGTCGCCGCACCGGCGACGAGGTAGTAGAGCGGCGGCGAGTAGTACTCGGGCGTCTCGTTGCGGAACGGCAGCCGGTGGTGCTGGATCAGGAAGTCCGCGTATTCGCGATGGGACGCGGCGTCGTACCCCGCGCCGGCCGGATACGCGGCGGCGTTCCACAGCACGATCAGGCCGGCGAGGGCGGCGAACGCCCACGTCAGCTGCGCGGGGGTGAGGCTTCTAAGCCTTCCAGCCACCGGTCGCGCCCTTGTACGTCCCGCCGAAGAGCGCGAGCGGCGTCTTCGCGAGGATCTTCAGGTCGAGCCACGGCGAGCGGTGCTCGACGTACCAGACGTCGAGGGCGATCCGCTCCTCCCACGGCAGGGCGGCGCGGCCGTGCACCTGCGCCCAGCCGGTGATGCCCGGCTTCACGTCGAGCCGCCGGCGCTGGCTCGGCGTATAGCGCTCCACCTGGTAGCGGAGCGTCGGCCGCGGCCCGATCACGCTCATCTCGCCGCGGACGACGTTCCACAGCTGCGGCAGCTCGTCGAGGGAGAGTCGCCTCAAGATCCGGCCGACCCCGGTGATGCGCGGGTCGCCCCTGTTGACCGCGAGGCCGGCGCCCTGCGTCTCGGCGCCGACGATCATCGTGCGCAGCTTCAGCAGCTCGAAGTCGGCGCCGTCCTTGCCGACGCGCGTCTGGCGGTAGAGCGCGGGCCCGCGGTCGCGCAGCTTCACGGCCAGCGCCGCGAGGCCGAGCACGGGACTCGCCACGAGCAGCGCCGCCCCCGCAACCGCAACGTCGGCGGCGCGGTTCAGCGCGTCCCCTCCGCTGCCTCCCACGTCGCGGGCACGCCGCGTCGCGCGTAGTTGAAGAGCGACTCGACGGTGGCCCACGTGACGAGCACGTAGTAGCGCGCGATGCCGACGCCGACCGCCGCCGCAGCGAGCAGGCCTAGCTGGAGACCGAGCGCAACCTGGTAGACCGGCCCTTCCGCGACGAGCGCGAACGTCGAGCCGAGCAGCACGAGGTGGAGCAGGCCGCTCGCGTAGCGGAGGTGCCGGTGCGAGAGCACCTCGACGAGATAGAGCGGCCGCAGGCGGCGCAGCATCCGGCCCTCGACGACGATCGCCCAGCAGTGCTCGAACATCCGCACCTTGCGGCGGTACTCGTCCTCGGTCGTCGGCGTTGCCCGCTCGTACGCGTTCGCCTCCGACTCGTAGACCGCGCGCCGGCCGCGCTGCACCATCAGGTACGGAAACGAGAGGTCATGCCCGAAGCGCGGATCGACCTCTGCGTAGTCCTCGCGCCGCACTGCGTAGATGGAGCCGTTGCCGCCGGTGACGGAGTCGATCCGCGACTCGTCGGCGCGCAGCGCGAGCTCGTACCGCCAGTAGAGCCCCTCCTTGTTCGCGCCGTCGTCGGCCTGGACGTTGAGGCGGCCGCACACGTACGCGACCGACGGATCGGCGAAGGAACGCACGAGCTTGCGCAGCGCGTCGGGCGCCCAGGTGGCGTTCGCGTCCGAGAAGGCGACGATCTCCGCGGTCGTCTCGCGCACCGCGTTGTCCTGCGCCGCCACCTTGCCGCCGCGGGCGTTGCTGATCACGCGCGCACCGGCGCGGGCCGCGAGCTCGTCCGTGCGGTCGGTCGAGCCGTCCGACGTCACGACGACCTCGAGCCGGTCGCGCGGGTAGTCGAGCGCGAGCAGGTTCTCGAGGCGCCGCTCGATCACGTCCTCCTCGTTGTGGGCGGCGACGATCAAGGCCACGGTCG
>Ga0208849_1000063_pt1 | contig 102954 bp, 85 predicted proteins | sample NGESurdeep072012_10_FD_184470 | JGI IMG/M metagenome (GOLD analysis project Ga0208849, IMG submission 184470) | Arctic peat soil microbial communities from Barrow, Alaska - NGEE Surface sample 53-3 deep-072012 (SPAdes) | ecosystem: Environmental > Terrestrial > Soil > Wetlands > Peat ...
GTCCCGACCTTCACGGTGAAGGGCTTGCGGCATTGGTAGCACTTGTAGGTGCCGATCCGGGTGCTTTCGCCGCCCATCTTGGAAATGCGATCCACGCCGCCGCAATGGGGGCAAATAGGCCCATTCGGCCAAAGCCGAGCCTCGACGAAATCGTATGCGGCTTGCTCGTTGTGGAAGTGCTTGTCTGACAGAACGGATTTCATGACCATTTCCCCTATAAAATAAGGGGTAACACGATAGAATGGGTACGTCAAGTTTTGATTGAGGGGGAATGTATAATCAGAACGGCGGCGAACACTAGAATTTTAGCGGTTGCGAACCAGTCCAAAAACTGATTTAAGTTCCAACCATGAGCCTGGTATCCATTGATCCGACTGATTTGAAGAGCCGCCATAAGCGGCTTCTTGAAGATATCGCCAAACTCCAGAAGGAGGCTGACGAGCTAGGCAGCTTCATACGTAATCTAGAGCGTTTCACTGGTAAGCCGCCAGATAAGGGGAGGTCGGGGAAGAAGAAAAAGACGCCTCGCCCGGCAGGAACCCCCTCAACGTTCGAAATGGTCGATATGATTCTCGCAGGCGCCGAAAAAGATGGAAGAGGGGCGCTAACAAGCCGGGAATTGATGGACGAAATTCGAGCCAAATATTGGCCTGGTGTCCAGAACGGCCAAATCCTTCCTTCGATCTTTGGCTTCAAAGGCAAGCGCCTCAATAGAACCGGCGACAAATGGAGCCGGATCAAGAAATAGAAACGCCGGCACGAGGCCGGCGTCTGAGACAGGACGTGGTGTAAGAAACACAGCTTGGTATCTAAGGGACCGATCAAGGGTGCCCGCCAAGATGATGCTGGTATCAAATCCGGTCGTCCTACCTTCCTAGCCCCAGAGTATCGGGGATGTAGAGCCTCCAGCCGTGACCCTCCGTCAGAGGGCCGTAGGTGAGGTGCAGTAGCTGCTCTGCCAGTAGGCAGATGTAAGAGCCATCGCAACCGTCCCGGTTTGGCAACTTGGCGGTTGCGATGGGGCTCTTTTAGCACTTAGGTGTGATTCCGTCAAGATTCCCAATAGGTTAACGAATTCAGGAGGTTGAATCTCGTGGGTACGCAAAGTATAACTTTCCCATAAAGCTAACACCGGCCAGAGAGTCAATCGGGTAGCGGAATTTAAGTTTTTCCCCAGCGGAATCAAAGGGATCAATATGGACGGGGAACGCAGACCGGAAATATGCGCCTCCGTCATTCCGGGGCGCGCTTCAGCGCAGGCCCGGAATCCATACGCCCGATCGTGGTTATGGATTCCGGGCCTGCGAATGCAGCCGTCATTGCGAGCGAAGCGAAGCAATCCAAACGTCATACCGGACTCTGGATTGCTTCGTCGCGGAGTTTATCATCGGGCCCGCCGAAGGCGGGACCCGTTGGCTCCTCGCAATGACAAGGCTTTTTGCCGGCCATCACCTAGATCAACTGGCTTACGCCGCTGCGGCCAGGTTCACCGCCGCCTCGGCAAGCGAGGTCAGACTCGCGTCGGTCTTTCGCTCCTCCTGCAGGGTCTGATCCAACAGGCGCACCGCGTCTTTCATGCCAAGCTGCTGGGCCCATTGCTTGAGCGTGCCGTAACGGGAGATTTCGTAATGCTCGACGGCCTGGGCCGCGGCAAGCATGCCGGCGTCGAGCGCCTCGCTGCCCTTGTACTCTTCCATGATCTCCTTGCCCTCGTCGAGAATGCCCTGGATCGCGTCGCAGGTCTTGCCGCGGGCTGGCTTGTCGATCAGCTCGAAGACCTGCTCGAGGCGTTCGACCTGGCCTTCGGTCTCGCCATGGTGCTTTTCGAACGCGGCACGGAGCTTATCGGAACTGGCCGCCTTCGCCATCTTCGGCAGCGCCTTGAGGATCTGCTTTTCGGCGTAATAGATGTCCTTCAGCGTGTCGAGGAAGAGGTCGTTGAGGTCTTTGTTTTTGGCGGTCATGGCGCACTCCGTTGTGAGACCTAATTGAAGATGGGTTGTCCCGGCGGCTCAACGTCACCTCACGGGCAATGTTCCAGTCCTCTCAAAAGGAAAGCGGCCCGCTCGACGGCCGCGCCGTATCAGGGGCCTCATGGTTCGAGGCGCGCGGCGTTGCCGCGCTCCTCACCATGAGGGCCTAGGACTTCATCCTGCGGCCCATTGGCCGCATCTCGAAGGATGAGGCCACCTCTCACGCCGCCAGCGTGTTTTCGACCAGCTTGATCCAGTACGAGGTTCCGAACACGATCGCCTCGTCGTTGAAGTTGTAGGCGGGATGATGCAGTCCGGCGCTGTTGCCATTGCCGCAGAAGATAAAGGCGCCGGGCCGGGCCTCCAGCATGTAGGAGAAATCCTCCGCACCCATCATCGGCGGCATCTGATGAACATTGACGTCGCCGGCAATCTCCTTCGCCACGCTGGCCGCGACCTCGGTCTGCAAGGCGTGGTTGACTGTGACCGGATAGCCGGGCTCGTAAACCAGATCGATTTTCGCGCCGGTCATCTGGGCCACACCTGAGACCACCTCGCGCACCCGTTTCTCGACCAGTTCCCGCGTTTCCGCGGTCAGGGTCCGCACGGTGCCCCTGAGTTCGGCGGTCTGGGGAATGACGTTGCGGGCATTGCCGGCGTGGAATTCGCACATTGAAATTACCACCGAGTCCAAAGGATCGATGGTGCGCGACACGATCGACTGCAGGCCGGTGATGAGCTGCGCGCCGACCAGAACGGAATCGAGACATTTATGCGGACGCGCCGCATGGCCGCCCAATCCTTCGATCCGGATATCGATGGCATCGGTGGCCGCCATCACCGGGCCGGGGCGGATCGCAAACGAGCCGATCGGTACCCCCGGACAATTATGCATGCCATAGACCTGCTCGATGCCGAAGCGATCCATCAATCCATCGTTGATCATCGCCTTGGCGCCGGCGCCGCCCTCTTCCGCCGGCTGAAAGATCACCACCGCATCGCCGGCGAAATTGCGGGTCTCGGCGAGATAGCGCGCCGCGCCGAGCAACATCGCGGTATGCCCGTCATGGCCGCAGGCATGCATCTTGCCCGGCGTCTTGGAGGCGTATGCCAGATTGGTCTGTTCCTCGATCGGCAGCGCATCCATGTCGGCGCGCAAGCCGATCACCTTGACGTCGCCATCGCCGTTCGGCTTGCGGCCTTTGATGATGCCGACCACTCCGGTGCGGCCAAGACCGGTGGCGACTTCGTCGCAGCCGAATTCGCGGAGCCGGTCCGCCACGAATGCTGCAGTGCGATGCACGTCGTACAGCAACTCCGGGTGTTGATGGATATCCCGGCGCCAGGCCTGAATATCGGGCTGAAGGTCGGCGACACGATTGATGATGGCCATGAAAAATCTCGGTTGGGGTGTGAGGTTGGCTTGGTCTAGCACGGACTGGCAAGCCGCCCAATATGCCGATTTGCGCACCCGGCAGATCGGAAATAAGAAGCCGGCATGACGGTCGTCGCAAACGGGCGGAAATCCAGAGATGCCGAAACAGCTTGAAGGTGATTTTGACTACATTGTCGTCGGCGCCGGCACCGCCGGCTGCATTGTCGCCAACCGTCTGTCGGCCGACCCTTCCAAGCGCGTCCTGATCCTGGAGGCAGGCGGCGGCGACAACTGGATCTGGTTTCACATCCCGGTAGGATATCTGTTTGCGATCGGCAATCCGCGCTCGGACTGGATGTTCAGAACCGAGCCCGAACCGGGCCTCAATGGCCGATCGCTGGCCTATCCGCGCGGCAAGGTGATTGGCGGCTGCTCCGCCATCAATGCCATGATCTCGATGCGCGGCCAGGCCGCCGACTACGACCACTGGCGTCAGCTCGGCCTGACCGGATGGGGCTGGGACGACGTGCTGCCGGCATTCCGCCGGCTGGAAGATCATTTCCTCGGCGAAAGCGAACATCACGGCGTCGGCGGCGGCTGGCGGATCGAAGCGCCGCGGCTGTCCTGGGCCATTCTCGATGCGGTCGGCGAGGCTGCCGAAGAGATGGGAATCAGGAAAACGGCGGATTTCAATACCGGCGACAACGAGGGCGTCGGCTACTTCCACGTCAACCAGAAGCGGGGACGCCGCTGGTCCTCCGCGCGAGGTTTCCTGAAGCCCGCCCTGGGTCGGCCCAATCTGCGTCTGGAAAAGAACGTGGTGGTCGATCGCCTGATCGTCGAGCACGGCCGCGCCGCCGGCGTGCGCTTCAGCCAGGGCGGCGAAGCGGTCGAGGCGCGCGCGCGCGGCGAAGTGATCCTGTGCGCCGGCTCGATCGGATCGATCCAGGTGCTGCAACGCTCCGGGATCGGGCCTGCGGGCTGGCTGACCCCGCTCGGATTAGAGACCGTGCTCGATCGCCAAGGCGTCGGACGCAATCTGCAGGACCATCTGCAGCAGCGTGCGATTTACAAGGTCGAGGGCATTCGCACGCTCAACGAGACGTATTATTCGCTTGTAAGGCGCGGGCTGATGGGCCTCGATTATGCCTTGCGCCGCCGCGGCCCGTTGACCATGGCGCCGTCACAGCTCGGGATTTTCACCCGCTCGGATCGGCGCCGCGAGCGCGCCAATATCCAGTTTCATGTGCAGCCGCTGTCGCTCGACAAGTTCGGCGACCCCCTGCACCGCTTTCCCGCGATCACGGTGAGCGCCTGCAATCTGCAACCGACCTCCCGCGGCACGGTGCGCATTCGCTCGGCGCAGATCGATCAGGCGCCTTCGATCGCGCCGAACTACCTTGCGACCGACGAAGACCGCGAGGTCGCCGCCGACGCGATCCGCACGACGCGCCGGCTGATGAAGCAGCCGGCGCTCGCACCCTATCATCCCGAGGAATTCCTGCCGGGACCGGCGGTCGGCGACGACGATGCCGCACTGGCGAAAGCCGCCGGCGATATCGGCACCACGATCTTTCATCCCGTCGGCACCGCCAGGATGGGCGCGGCCAGCGATCCCCTGGCGGCCGTCGATGAGCGGTTGCGGTTTCACGGGCTGGCCGGACTTCGCGTTGTCGATGCCTCGGTGATGCCGACCATCACCTCGGGCAATACCAACACGCCGACTGCGATGATCGCCGACAAAGGCGCCGCGATGATCCTGGCGGATTCCCGATAGGTCGCCAAAAAAGCCGGCCCGCATCCGGCGGCAACATCACGGAAACGTCATCCGCCGCCACGCCTATTCCGGCGCGCTGGCGTGGATAGGCGGGAATAAAGCTCGCGCGCGCCGATCACGTCCCCGGAAGCCCAATCACGGGCCCATGGAGACGGCAATGAGCGAGTTCGATCACCAATCCGATGATGAAGGCCGTGGCGTCAGCCGGCGGCGCGTGCTGGAATGCATGACCTGGGCCGGCACCGGCGTGCTCTGGACCATTTCCGGCGGCGTACCCCGTTCGCTGGGACTGGTCGGTTCGGCGCAGGCGGAGCCAGCCGGCCTGACTTTCCTGCAGATCAGTGACAGCCACGTCGGCTTCGACAAGCCGGCCAATCCAAATGCGCTCGGCACCCTTGAAGAGGCGATCGGCAAGATCAAGACGATGCCGATCAAGCCGTCCTTCATGATCCACACCGGCGATATCAGCCATCTTTCGAAGGCGTCCGAATTCGACGATGCCGATCGCATCATCTCGCAGGCCAAGCTCGACGTGCATTACGTGCCCGGCGAGCACGATTTCCTCGATGAAGAGGTGAAGTTCTATCGCGAGCGCTACGGGCGTGGCGCCCAGGGTGCCGGCTGGTACTCGTTCGACGCCAACGGCGTGCACTTCATCGGCCTCGTCAACGTCGTCGACCTGAAGGCGGGCGGCCTCGGCAATCTCGGTAGCGAGCAGCTGGAATGGCTGGAGCAGGACCTCAAGGGACGCTCCAAATCGACGCCGGTCGTGGTGTTCGCCCACATCCCGCTGTGGACGGTCTATCCGACCTGGGGATGGGGCACCGAAGACGGCGCCCGCGCGCTGGACTACCTCAAGGGGTTCGGTTCGGTGACGGTGCTCAACGGCCACATCCACCAGGTGATGCAGAAGGTCGAGGGCAACGTCACCTTCCACACCGCGCGTTCCACCGCCTTCCCGCAGCCGGCGCCGGGCACCGCCCCCTCGCCCGGACCGATGAAGGTCGCCGACGACAAGCTTCGCAGCCTGCTCGGCGTCGCCAGCATCAATTTCAAGCCGGGCGAACAGCGCCTCGCGATCATCGACACCCCGCTGCAGGGCTAGAGGACATTCACGATGCGACTGACAACTCTCCGCAGCCTCGGTGCTGCTCTCACTTTCGTTGCCGCCCTTTCCCTGCACCCGGGCAGCGCGCATGCCGAACCGACGACGGTGACCATCGACAATTTCACCTTTGCGCCGGCCGAGCTGACGGTAAAGGTCGGCACCACCATCACCTGGAAAAACCACGATGACATCCCGCATCAGGTGGTCTCGGCGGGCAAGTTCAGATCGAAGGCGCTGGACACCGACGACAGCTTTTCGTTCACGTTCACGACCGCGGGCGATTACAAGTATTTTTGTTCGCTGCACCCGCACATGACCGGGATGATCAAGGTTGAGTAGCGGGCAAAACCAAGGCATCACAGCAATGCCCGGCCGGCGGATCGAGGCCGGCCGGGTCGATGGATTTTCCGCGAACGCCGGACGAGGGGCGATGCCGGTCAATTTTTCCTTCGACGACACCGACAGAGCGCGGCGGTTTCGCGACGCCGCGCTGCCGCATCTTGACGATGCCTATACGCTGGCGCGCTACCTGCTCCGCGATGCATCCGACGCCGAGGACGCGGTGCAGGAATGCTATTTGCGCGCGCTGAAGCATTTCGACAGCTATCGCGGGCCGGCGATGAAGCCCTGGCTGTTCGCGATCCTGCGCAACGTCTGCCGCGCCGAATTCGCCCGCCGCGCCGGTTCGCCCACCGGCCTCGTTGACGATGCGCCCGACCACGCCGGGCAGACGCCGCTATGGCACGAAGCGCCGGAAACGCCGGAGACCCATATGCTGCGCCAGCGGGAGGCAGCGACGGTCCAGGAACTTGTGGCTGCGCTGGCCGAGCCATTCCGGGAGACGCTTGTATTGCGCGAGATTCAAAATCTTTCCTATCGCGAGATCGCCGACATCGTCGAGGCGCCGGTCGGCACCGTGATGTCCCGCCTCGCCCGCGCCCGCGCCATGCTGCGGTCGGCATGGATGGCGGAAGAGGAGCAACCGAAATGACGTGCGACGAGGCAGAGATTCTTCTTCATGCGCTGCTCGACGGCGAGCTCGACGCCGGCCATGCACGCGAGGTCGAAGACCACATCGCCGGCTGTCCGAATTGCGCCGCGCAGCTTGCCGCCTACCGGGAGATGAGCAAGGCGGTCGCGGGCGCAGATTTGCGCTATGCCGCGCCACCAGGGCTTCGCCGCCGCATCGAGGCTTCACTGCCGCAAACGCAAATGCGGGTACCGAACCGGCGTTCGGTGCTGCGGGGCTTTGCGATGGGATCGGCGATGTCGGCGATCGCGGCGACCGGCCTCGTCGCCATCGTGCTGCGCAACGACGACGAACAGCGCATTCTGTCCGAGGTCGTCTCGGCACATCTGCGCTCGCTGCAGGCGGGTCATCTGACCGACGTGATTTCCACCGACCAGCATACCGTGAAGCCGTGGTTCAACGGCAAACTGGACGTCGCACCACCCGTGATCGACCTCACCGCGCAGGGCTTTACGCTGATCGGCGGCCGGCTGGACTATCTCGATGCCCGTGCCATCGGCGCCGTGGTGTATCGGCGGCGCCAGCACATCATCAATCTGTTCGTCGCGCAAACCGCCGACACCGAACACCACGCCGCCAAAATGGAGACCATGCAGGGATTCAATATCTGGCGCTGGAGCAATCGGGGATTGAATTACTGGGCGGTGAGCGATCTCGGCGCCGACGAACTCGCCGAATTCGGCGAGAAATTCGAGGCCGCGTCGCGATCGAACAGCGAGGGCTAGATCATTTTCCGGCACCGCGGCTTCATCCTTCGAGACGCGCGCAAGTGCGCGCTCCTCAGGATGAGGTCCGCCAGACCCTCATGGTGAGGAGCGCGGCAGCGCCGCGCGTCTCGAACCACGAGGCCTTTGGATGTGCGGTCGCGCTATGCCGTTCTGCGGACGGCGTTGTCGACCAGGGTCTTGCCCAGCGACCAGATCGCGCCGGGAACCTTGTGGCTGGAGGCGATCACGCTGTCGAACGCAGTCTCGATCCAGTTGCAATCCTGTTCGGTAATGGTCAGCGGCGGCAACAGCTTGATGGTGTGGCTGCCATGGCCGGAGACCTGAGATAGGATCTTGTGATCCTTGAACAGTGGCACCGTGATGAGCTGGCAGAACAGGCCCTTGTTGGCGGATTCGAGAACGTTCCACGACGCCTTCAGCCGCAGTGATTTCGGCGGCCCGAATTCAACGCCGATCATCAACCCCTTGCCGCGAACTTCCTTCATCAGCTCATAGCCCGGAACCATTCGCGTCAGCGCCAGGCGAAGTTCCGCGCCGCGTTTGGCGGCGGCCTCGACCAGCTTTTCCGATTTGAGCACTTCGAGGGTTGCGATCCCCGCCGCCATCGCCAGATCGTTCTTCGCGAACGTCGAGCCGTGCACGACCGCGCGGTCCATTCGATTGAAAACCTTGTCGAAGATGCTCTTGCGGGTCAGCAACGCGCCCACCGGAACATGCCCGCCGGACAGCGCCTTGGCGAGCAGCACCATGTCGGGCTCGACCTTCCAGTGCTCAACCGCGAGGAACCGTCCGGTCCGGCCGATCCCGGTCTGGATTTCGTCGGCGACGAACAATGTCCCGTAACGCTTGCAGAGCGCCGCAGCGCCCGGCAGGAATTCATCGGTGGGCAGGTTGACGCCTTTGCCCTGGATCGGCTCGACAATGAACGCCGCCACCTGGTGCGAGGACAGCGCCTGCTCGAGCGCGGCAAGATCGTTAAAGGGAATAGCGGTGCATCCGGGCAGCAACGGCTCGAAACCGCCGCGGAAGTTGGAATCGTCGGTCAGCGAAAGCGCACCATAGGACAGCCCATGGAACGAATGGGCGCAGTACACGATGCCGGGCCGGCCGGTGGCGCTGCGCGCGAATTTGATCGCCGCTTCGACACACTCCGCCCCCGAATTCGCAAAAAAAACCTTGTCCAGATAAGGCACGTATTCCAGCAGCCGCTCGGCCAGCACACCGGCCAGCGTCGAAACATCGAGTTGAACAAGGTTGGGCAGGTCGCTATCGAGGACGCTCTTCAATGCCTGACGCAGCGCCGGATGGTTCCGTCCGATCGCAAAAACGCCAAAACCGCTCAGTAAGTCGAGATAGCGCGCGCCATCACGATCAAAGAGGTACTGGCCTTGACCCTTCTGAAAGCCGACATCGTAGCCGATCGTCTTGAGGACCCTGACCAGCTGCTCGTTGAGATGCCGCGCATGCATGGAACTGCGCTGCGCCTGGCGGTCCACAAACATCTCGGAAACGTCTAGATTTGGATATAGCATCGGCTACATACTTCGATTGATGGCCGTTTCGTCAACTGAAAACGCCCAATGCGGCTTTATGCCCGCTTGGACCATCTCCATAAAGCACAGGTTTAGATCATGTTGCACTGCCCACGATCGATCATGCGTAAGGTAGCATATTCCGGACTTTTTCTGACTTTGAGCGTCGCGTCGGCCCTGGCGGCGGATCCCAGCGGCGACTGGAGGGTGGCGGACGGTGTCGCCGACATCCGGGTTGCCGAATGCAATGGCAGCATGTGGGGTGTGGTCGTGTGGGAGAAGATCCCGGGCGGCCACGACACCCACAATCCCGATGTGTCAAAACAGAACAGGCTTACGCTGGGCATGCCGATCCTGCTCGACATGAAGAAGAAGCCCGGCACCGACCAGTGGGAAGGCCAAGTCTACAACGCCAAGGACGGTCAGACCTACAGTTCGACGATTCACCCGGCCGGTACCGACCAGCTTGAAATTCAAGGCTGCGTTCTCGGCTTCCTCTGCGGCGGCGAGACCTGGACGCGCGTGGCGGGGCCGATTCCCTCCAGCCCGGTCAACAGCATGGCCAAGGGCGCGCCGAAGAGCACCGGCTCCATCCCGAAAACCGCTGCGCCCAGGACGATCGGTGCCGCCAACTCCAACGCCAAACTGCCGGCGCAGAAGCAGGCAGCGGCATCGGCGGCGCACCCGGCCGATCCGGTCGGCGATATCTGTCTACTCCCCGACATCGCGGGGTTTGCCCATTAGCGCCGGCTGGAACAGCAACACCGCCGCAAGCGTCATCACCAGCGAGAGCGCAAGCAGTTTGCCCATGCTCGCGGTGCCCGGATGACTGGATAGCCACAGGCTGCCGAACGCGGTCGCCGTCGTCAGCGCGCTGAAAAAGATGGCTCGGGTCAGGCTCGATTGCAGCAGATTGGTGCGGCCGGCCCGCCATGCCGTGACGTAGTAGATCTTGAAAGCGACGCCGACCCCGAGCAACAGCGGCAGCGCGACGATATTGGCGAAGTTCAGCGGCAGCCCGATCAGCACACAGATTTCCAGCGTCACCGCGCCGGCCACCAGCAGCGGCACCAGCGTCAGTAGCACGTCGGTAAGCCGCCGCAGCGCCAGCCAGAGCAGCAGGCTGATCACGATCAACGCCCACAGACCGGCATGGATAAAGGCCCTGACGACGGTGTCGCCGGACTTGAGAATCGAAACCGGACCGCCGATCGCATTCGGTTCGGCGGCGAGCACTGCGCCGGCGAACTTCCGCAGCGTGTCGTTGTCGTTGGGATCGCCGCGCGGCAGCGCCTCGACGCGCTGCAGGCCGCCCTTGGTTTTCCAGGAGGCCACCAGATCGGCTGGCAAGGTCTGCAGGCTGACCGGCTGCGCCTGCAGCGAGTTCTTGAGCTGGTCGAGCACGATCTTCAGCGGCGTCACAAAGATTGCCTGGGTCTTGTTCCGCGTCACCTCACTCGATCCGGCCAGCCTTGACAGCGCATCGGCGAGACGCCGCGACGCCACGGCGCCGGGTCCGGTTGCATCGCCGGCCGCCTTGCGCAGGCTCTCCGCCGATTCGTTCAAAGCCTGAACGTTTTCCTGGTCGGATGGCGCGGGATCGATCGAATCCGGATTGAGCGCGGGATCGAGCACCTTGGCACCTTGGGCGATCAGCTTGAGTTTTGCCGGCTGGTCGTCGGGCACGAAGTTTTCAAGCGACATGACACGAAGAACCTCCGGCACCTTTTCCAGACGCGCGGCAATTTTCCGGGCGTCCTCGTCGGAATTCGTCATCACGTTGATGGCGTTGGCGCCGGTGTTCGGGTCCTTCCGCAGGTCAAGAAAGGTCGCGATCGATTCAACCTTCGGGCTGCGCAAATTGATCGGATTGAAGTCGAACCTCAGGAAATAAAGCAGCGGCAGGCCGGCTACCGCGACCACGAGGGTGCCGACAATGATGCCAACGCGATGTCTTTCGAGGAAGTGATCGACCGGCGCCAGGAAGGCATAGCCGACGGCTTCCTTCTCGCCCGGCGGGTTAAGCAGGCTGAGCAACGCCGGCAGCACCGTGATGCTCGACAGAAATGCGATCAGCATGCCGACGCCGGCGATCTTGCCGAGTTCGGAGACGCCTTTGTAATCGGTCGGCAGGAACGAGAGGAATCCGGCCGCCGTCGCCATCGCCGCGAGCGAAAGCGGGACCGCGACGTATTGGGCGGCCTGTACCAGCGCCGTCTGCAGGTCATTGCTCTTGAAACGCTCTGAGCGGTAGCGAACGCTGAACTGGATGCCGAAATCGACGCCGAGGCCGACGAACAGGACCGCGAACGCGATCGAAAGCAGGTTCAGCGAACCCACCATCATCAACCCGACCGCGGTGGTGATCGACAGGCCGACAAAAAGATTGACGAAAACCGCGGATATGATCTTGGCCGAGTGCAGCGCCATCCAGAGAATGAACAGCACCACGAGCACGGTACCGATGCCGTTGACCACGGCACCGTCCGCAACGGTTGCGAATTCCTCGTTGGCGATCGGAACCGGTCCGGTCAGCCTCACCCGGGCGCCGTACTCGCCGGCGAGATTGAGGTCTTGGGCGGCCTGCCGGATGGCGTCGGTCGCGTCCTTGCCGGGCTCGAGCGCGTTGAAATCGAGCACCGGCTTGAGTTCGATAAAGGAGCGCCGATCGGCATCGGTCAACGGCTTGTCGCTGACCAGTTCGCGCCAGGAGAAGGTCCCCGAGCCGGTCTGGAGTACATGCTCCACGGTGTCGGCGATCTGCGTGAACGGCCGCGCGGTGCTGTCGAGTTTGAATTCCCCGCGCTTGATGCCGACAAGCCCGGTCTCGAGCGCACCCGTCAGTCCACGCAGGCTCGGGTCACCCGCCATGATTTCGATCAGCGGCGCAGCCGAGGCGAATTGGCTGGTGAGCTCGCCGACCTCCGTTTGGGGCAGGAACAAGAGCCCGTTCTTTTCGAAGAATTCTCCTGAGCCGAGCGCCTCAACCGATTGAAAATGCTTGGTATCACCGGACAGTTTCTGCTTTAGCGCGGCACCCGCCGCGCTGGTCAATTCCGGCGTCGGCGCATCCACCACGGCCAGGATGGTGCTGTCGCGATCGAAGGCCTGGTCGAATTGGTTGTCGCGCTGGCGCCAGTCCAGTTTTGACGAAATCAGCGTGTTGATGTCGGTATTGATGGAAAAGTTACGGGCCGTGTAGAAGCCCGCTGCGATCGCAAGGATCAGAGCGACGAGGACCGTAGCAAAGGCAAACCGCGTGCAAGCTTTAACGACCGTTACGACAATACTTGTCAGCACGTCTTTTCTTTCTAAATGGCAAGAACTGGCTGGAAACGCCCCGCTGTCTAGCGGAGTTCCACCGGCCGATCTAACGTTGTTTCGGAGGCTTGGTCTTCACCAGACGAACAGATAGAGCAAACTTGCCCAAATCGCGGTCGGAGGCTGGTATAATTCGGATCGGCCCGCAGTAAAGTGACGAACAAGTGAGGCTTCCAGCACGCCATCCGCGCTAAGGTCGGGCGCGCTATGCTGTACCATATTACCGGTTCCTCATTTGCCGTGGGGAACCTTTTTGCGATCCACCTTTTCCACCCAATCGTTTTTTGACACAAAGCCCTATACCTCCACGTGCTTAAGGGCGGTGCGGAAAGGCCGATAGCGTGGCCGTGCGGAGATAGAGAATGGGTTCGGTGCAACGTGCGTAATGGACGTCCAATGGAAGTGTTTCTGGCGCAGCCGCGCGGGTTCTGCGCAGGCGTGGTGCGCGCAATCGAGATCGTCGAGCGCGCGCTCGAGAAGTATGGCCCGCCGGTCTATGTGCGCCACGAGATCGTCCACAACAAATACGTGGTCGAAAGCCTCAAAAACAAGGGCGCGATCTTTGTCGAGGACCTGTCGGAGGTGCCGCCGCACGCCGTCACCGTGTTCAGCGCGCATGGGGTGGCGAGGAGCGTCGAGGAGGAAGCCGCGGTGCGCGGCCTGCCGGTCCTCAACGCGACCTGTCCGCTCGTGACCAAGGTCCACAACCAGGGCAAACGGTACGTGTCGAAGGGTCGGGCGCTGATCCTGATCGGGCATGCCGGGCACCCCGAGGTCGAGGGAACCATGGGCCAGGTTCCCGGCCCGGTGCTGCTGGTCCAGAATGTCGACGACGTCGCCGCCTTGAGCCTGCCCGCAGACACCCCGGTCGCCTATATTACCCAGACCACCCTCAGCGTCGACGACACCAAGGACATTATTGTCGCGCTCCAGCAGCGATTTACCGACATTCAAGGCCCGGACATCCGGGATATCTGCTATGCGACACAAAACCGTCAATCTGCGGTAAGGGACCTCAGCAAGCTGGTCGACGTCATCCTGGTGGTGGGAGCCACCAATAGTTCCAATTCGAACAGGCTGCGCGAAATCGGCACCGAAGTCGGCGTCGCGAGTTATCTGATTGCCGATGGGAGCGAATTGAACCCGGAATGGCTGAAGCATGCAAAGGCCGTCGGCATCACGGCCGGCGCCTCGGCGCCGGAGGTTCTTGTCGATGACGTGATCGAGGCCCTGAGACGCATCGGAGCGGTCGAGGTATCGGTGCTCCCGGGCCGGGAAGAAAATATCGAATTTCGGCTTCCGGCAGAACTGACCGCAGGCTGATCCACTTCTCTACCGAATCCAGAAAGAAACCTGTAATGGCAATACCGTTCTTCAAGGAAATGCGCATCGGCGGTTATCTGATCAAGCAGAAATTGCGCGGCCGCAAGCGCTATCCGCTGGTGCTGATGCTCGAGCCGCTGTTTCGCTGCAACCTCGCCTGCGTCGGTTGCGGCAAGATCGACTATCCCGACGCGATCCTCAACCGCCGCATGTCGGCGCAGGAATGCTGGGACGCGGCCGACGAGTGCGGCGCGCCGATGGTGGCCATTCCCGGCGGCGAGCCGCTGATCCACAAGGAAATCGGCGAAATCGTGCGCGGCCTGGTGGCGCGCAAGAAGTTCGTATCGCTGTGCACCAACGCGCTGCTGCTGGAGAAGAAGCTCGATCTGTTCGAGCCGTCGCCCTATCTGTTTTTCTCGGTGCATCTGGACGGACTGAAGGACCACCACGACAAGGCGGTATCGCAGAAGGGCGTGTTCGATCGCGCCGTTTCCGCAATCAAGGCCGCCAAAGCGCGCGGCTTTACCGTCAACGTCAATGCCACCATCTTCGACGGGCATGCGGCGGAGGACATCGCCAAGTTCCTCGACTTCACCACCGAACTCGGCGTCGGCGTTTCCATGTCGCCGGGCTATGCCTATGAGCGCGCTCCCGACCAGGAGCACTTCCTCAACCGGACCAAGACCAAAAAGCTGTTCCGTGACGTGTTCACGCTTGGCAAGGGCAAGAAGTGGAATTTCATGCATTCCGGCCTGTTCCTGGATTTCCTGGCCGGCAATCAAAACTACGAATGCACGCCCTGGGGCATGCCGGCGCGTAATATTTTCGGCTGGCAGAAGCCCTGCTACCTGCTCGGTGAAGGCTATACCAAGACCTTCCAGGAGCTGATGGAGACCACGGACTGGGAGACCTACGGCACCGGCAAATACGAGAAGTGCGCCAACTGCATGGCGCATTGCGGCTATGAGCCGACGGCTGCGGACGCGGCACTGGCCAATCCGCTGAAGGCCATTTGGGTGGCGCTGCGCGGCGTCAGGACGACGGGGCCGATGGCGCCCGAGATCAATCTCGATAACCAGCGGCCGGCGCAGTACATCTTCTCGGCGGAAGTACAGAAACGCTTGTCAGAGATCCGCCGTGACGAGGCCCTCGCCGCCCAGCAGAAAGCCTCGACAGCCGCGTAGGCTGCGCAGCGCACGGTTGAAATCGATCCCGGTGGAGACCAGCGCGCGCAGGGTCAGCGGGTTGCGTGCTACGCCGCGCAGCACCTTGCGCAAATCGATGTCCCCGTTGGGCTTGATCGCCGCCATCGCCAGCGCCGGCAAAGCGCGGGTGGCGGGGTCGCTGATGACACGCAGGGCGGCGAATGGGAGACCTGCATCGGCGGCATAGGCGGCGGCGATATGGCTCTCCATGTCGACGGCCGCGGCCCCGGTCTGCGACCACAGGGCGGCCTTTTTGGCCCGGGCCGCGATCACCTGCTCGACGCCCGCCAGGCCACCCCTGACGACGCGCCGACGCCCCAGGGCGACGTTGGCGATCAGTTCTTCGTTCAGCGCCAGACCGGCGAGCCAGCGGGTGTCGCCGTCCATGACCTCGGTCGCGACCACGACATCGCCAGATTTCAATTCCGGATCCAGTCCGCCGGCGACCCCGAAGCTGATGACGCCCCTGATGCTGGATGGGTCGACCACGGTCAAAAGCGCCCGCAATTGCTGCGGATCGCTACTGCTGCAGATGACGGTCATGCCGGGCCCGGCCGCAATTCGGGCCTCCTGTACCAAACCAGTCACAATCAACACCGGCCGCGGGTCGATTCGATCGCCCGCGGAAACCCCGTCCCCCGCCCCCAAATTCACATTCCGACCCCTGCCACCCTGCTGTTAGTGCTGCTCAAATTCCGATACCGCGCTAGCGCCCAGAGCGGAAAGAACTTCGAGTAGCCATGATAACGCAAATAAAACACCCGCGGAAAGCCCGTTGCCGTGTATCGCTGCTCGTCCCAAAGCCCTTTTTCGGTCTGTGTGCTTTTCAGGTACTCGATCCCCCGGGCGACCGCCCGATGGCCGACCTCGCCCGCCGCCATCAACCCAAGCAAGGCCCATGCCGTTTGCGAGGCGGTCGTGGGTGCCCCTTCAAAACCCTTATAGTCGAGTCGGTAACTCGTTGCATCCTCGCCCCAGCCGCCGTCGGTGTTCTGAATCGACACCAGCCAATCCGCGGCCTTGCGGATCGCCGGGTCCTGATGGCCGACGCCCGCGGCGTTCAGCGCGCACAGCACCGACCAGGTGCCGTAAATGTAGTTCAGCCCCCAGCGGCCATACCATGACCCCTCGGCTAGCTGGGTCCGGCGCAGATACGCGACCCCGTCCGCGACGGTCTTGCTGGTTTGCGCGGTCTCACCGAGCTGAGCCAGCATCGAAACGCAGCGGGCGGTGACATCCTCGGTCGGCGGATCGAGCAGCGCGCCATGGTCGGAGAACGGGATGTTGTTGAGATAATATTCGAGATTGTTGACATCGAAGGCGGCCCAGCCGCCATTGCGGCTCTGCAGGCCTTCAATCCACTCGCGGCCGCGCGCGATCGCCGCATCGTATTGCTGGTTTGGACTGGCGCGCCGGGCGCGGTCCATCGCCATCACCACGACCGCCGTATCGTCGAGATCGGGATAATAGGCGTTGTTGTACTGGAACGCCCAGCCACCGGGTCGAACCTCCGGGCGTTTCGCCGCCCAGTCGCCCTTGATATCCAGCACCTGCTTTGGCAGCAGCCAGTCCAGCCCCTGTTTGGCGGGCGGCAACGCCTCTTCGCCGCCGGCCTCGATCAAGGCGTGGCAGGTCAGCGAGGTGTCCCACACCGGCGAGACGCAGGGCTGGCAATAGGCCTCGTGTTCACCGATCACCAGCAACCTGTCGAGCCCTCGCCGCGTCATCGCGCGCGGCGGATAATCCGCGGGCTTGCCGAGCACCTCATACATCATCACGACATTGGCCATCGGCGGGTAGATGGCGCCCAATCCATCTTCGCCGTTCAACCGTTCTTCGATGAAGGCAACCGCGCTATCGATGGCACGAGCCCGCAACTTCTTCGGAAACAACGGCTCGATCGCCCGCAGCACCGTGTCCAGCCCGCGGAACAGGAGAAACCAGCCCCAGCTTTGATGCGGCGCCTTGGCGGTCATTCCGATCGAATACGGCTTCTGCAGGAACAGTTCGTCGATCCCGATGCCGCTGACATTCTTCGCCTTGGGTTTCAGCGCCGCCAGAACCAGCAGCGGCACGATCGTGGTTCGCGCCCAGTATGAAATCTTGTTGAGATGAAACGGCGACCACATCGGCAGCAGCATGATCTCGACCGGCAGCACCGGCACGCTGCGCCAGCTCAGCACGCCGAACATCGCCAGCATGAATCGCGTGAAGACGTTGCTGTGAACGGCGCCGCCGCGCGAGCGGATGGCCTCGCGCGCCCGTATCATGTGCGGCGCGTCCACGGAATCGCCGATCATCTTCAGCGCGAAGTAGGCCTTCACGCTGGCGCTCATTTCGAATGCGCCGTCATGGACCAGCTGCCAGCCGCCATGGGCGCCCTGAATCCGGCGCAGGTAATTTGCGATCTTGCCTTCCAGAACGGTGTCGACCGGCTCGCCCAGATAGTGGCGCAACAGCACATATTCCGCCGGGATGGTGCAGTCGGCTTCCAGCTCGAACACCCAGTGTCCGTCCGCTTGCCGGATGTCGAGCAACGCCCGCGTTGCCGACGCGATGCTCGCCTCGAGCGCGGCAGCGTACTTGATGCCAAGGCTGTCATTGCCGGAATGCATGTCGCTCAACATCCGCTCTATCTGTCTCTGCCCGGTTTCGCCCGCAACCGATCAGGGCTGCCGCATGGCGAGGACAAGGTCGGCCGCACGATCCCCGGATCGTACCGATCCTTCAATGGTTGCCGGCAACCCCGTATCAGTCCAGTCGCCCGCGAGAAACAGGTTTTTCCACTGGGTGGCCGGACCCGGCCGCAGGGCATTCTGCTCTGGCGTGGCCTCGAACGTGGCACGGCGCTCCCGCACGATCTGCCAGGCCGGCAGGTCGCCCTGAATGCCGGCGGCCTTGCAGACATCCCGCCAGAGCGCCTGCGCCAGCTCCTCACGCGGCATATCCATCAGGCGGTCGGCATTGCTGATGGTGATCGACAGCCGCTGCGGGAACGAAAACAGCCATTCCACCAATCCGCCGACGACACCGAGGATCGGCGGCAGGTCCCGAGGCGGATTGACGCGGAAATGCCCGTTCAGGATTGCCCGGAACCTGGACGGGGTTTTCAGGCCCGGCAGCAGCCCGGCTGCGGCGCGCGGCGGGACCGCCATCACCACGGCATCGTCAGCCGCGACCGGCACGACCTCATCGCCAAACCTCAGTTCGCCGACGCGGCCGTCCGACATTGCGAACGCCCGCAACTCCTGCTCAAACCGAACCTCGGCGCCCTTGGCCCGCAGCAGCCTGATCGCGGGTTCGACCAGCACCGCGCTCAAGCCGTCGCGTGCGACCAGCGGGCGGCAGGCCTTGCCTCCGGCCAGCAGCGTTTCCCGCACCACCGCGCCGGCCAGGCCCGCCGAGCCCTCCGGCGGATCGACATTGAGCGCCGCCAGCAGCAAGGGCTGCACCAGCCGCTGGTACAGCGTTCCCTGGCACCGGATGGTGTCGCCGACGGGCTTGCCCGGTCCTGCCCAGATCAACGGCGCCAGGGCCAGATAATCGCGCAGGCCGGTGTCGGGCACGCGGCGGGATTCATCGAATATCCACAGCGGCAGCCGCCCATCTCCGAGATCGAGTTGCCAGCGCTGTCCCGTCGTCAGATCGACAAACGGAAACCTGGCAAGCTGCGGCCCGACCAACCCCGCTTCGGTGCCGATCGACCTCGCATAGGCAAGCGCGTGACGATTGCCCGACAAAAGCAGGTGATTGCCGTTATCGATGGTCAGGTTGGTCGCGGCGTCGAAATAGGAACGGCAACGGCCGCCGGCCAGCTGGGTGGCCTCATGGACATGGACCTTGAAACCGGCATCGGCCAGCCGAACGGCCGCCGACAGGCCCGAAATTCCGGCGCCGATGATGTGTGCGGTCCGTTGCATCAGATCAAAGCGTAGCGGATGAGGATGGCGACGCGGGCCATCTTGTTGACGCGAACCGGAGCGCGCGGCGATGCGAACCCCCTCGTCACCAGCAACGCCAGGATCGCGCGGTAGTATCGCGACATGATCCGGGGCGCGCGCACCACCCGCCGCGGGTTGCGGTTCATGACTTGATCGGCTTTTTCAAAATGTGTCTTCGCCCGCTCGGCCAGCGGCCCGCATACGCCCGGCAGCGCCGGATCGGCGATCACCGTGAGCGGATCGTCGCTGGCAATTCCCGCGTGCAGCAGAGCTTCGCGCGGCAAATACAGCCGGCCGATGCCGGCGTCTTCGTCGATATCGCGCAGGATGTTGGTCAGTTGCAGCGCGCGGCCGAGGTGATGCGCCAGCAGGGTGCCGTCATCCTCGGGCAGACCGAATACCCGCACCGACAACCGTCCGACCGCGCTGGCCACGCGGTCGCAATACAGATCGAGCGTGGCCAAGTCAGGCGCGCGGATATCCTGCGGAACGTCCATCTCCATGCCGTCGACGATAGCCAGGAAATCCTCGCGCTTGAGGCCGAATTGACGAACCGAGGCAAGGTAGTCCCGCAGCCGTTCGGGGGGACGGCCCCGATATAGCGCGTCAATATCGTCCCGCCATTGCTGGAGCGCGGCCAGCCGCTCTGGCCGCGGGCCCTCCGAATCCGCGATATCGTCGACCTGCCGGCAGAAACTGTAGATCTGGAACATGGCGTCGCGCTGCTCGCGCGGCAGAATGCGCATCGCCGCGTAGAACGAACTGCCGGACGCGGTGGTGCTGTAGTTCGCGTTAGCCGCCGCCGTCTCAGCAATCATGCGCCGGCCGCCGGTCTGGACACGGGCCGGCGCCCCATCACCCGGCGGGTCATTTCGCCCGCGACGCCACCGATGCTATGCGCCAGCAACTCGGCCGGACTGAGATGGACCCGCTCGCTGAGCGGATCGCGCAGCCTGAGCAGCCCGACAATCCTGTCGGCAAAGGACTGGATCACCGAAATCTCCAGCCCGAGACGGAGATCCTTTACCTCGGCGCACAGCGATTTGCTTTGCTCGAGCAAAGCCCCGGTTCGTGCCGCAAGCGAATGCAGGCATTGCAGCAGCGGCGCCGACGCCCGCCCGCCGGCGAGTTCTTCGACCGATGCGCCTGCCGCCGCCAGCGCATCGCGCGGAAGATAGACCCGGTTGAGGTCCTTGTAGTCCTTGGCGCAGTCCTGCAGGTGGTTGTTGATCTGCAAGCCGGCGCAGAGCGCGTCGGAGGCCGCCCAGGTCGACGTGCATTCGCCGTGAACGTCGAGCATGAAGCGTCCGACCGGCATGGCCGAATACCGGCAATAGTGGATCACTTCTTCCCAATTCTCGTAGCGAAGCTTGGTCACGTCCATCCGGAACGCCGTCAGAACATCGAGCGCATGGCGGGGCGGCATCGAACGCCGCGCCAGCGCCTCGCGCAAATTGACGGCCTCGGGCTGGTTGTCGCCCCGGCCCAATAGTTCGGCCTCGAGCAGGTCGAGATAGGCGAGCTTGTCCGGCGCGGCGAGCGTCGCATGGTCGGCGATGTCGTCGGCGGTCCTGACGAAATTATAGAACGCCAGAATCAGCGCCCGGTGGCGCGGATGAATGATCCACGACGCGACCGGGAAGTTCTCGTCGCGGTGAGTCTTGCCGGATCGCAATTCGTTCGCGGTGGTCATCAACGGCTGGCTACATTGGTCGGGGCATGACGACTTCGCATGCGGCAAAGTTGCCGCACGCAAGGGATCGCGCACCCCATATAGGGGAATACGTCGCCAAAACCAATGCTGCCCGCGATGGCTCGCGAATCCCCGGCCACATCCGATTGCAGTCCTGGATGGGGCTGTCCGTGGCGATAGCCGGGGAACGAGGCCTGGCTATTGCCCGTGGTCCTTCAGGACCTTTTCGCACGCCGCGGACAATTTCGCACGGTTTTGCTGAAGGCAGGCGAGAACGGTGAAGTCACCCTGATCGATGACGGAACGGCAGTGGCGCTGAACGTCGCGGACGCAGGCCTTCTGCTCCTCCGGCGTTCCGCTGCGCTGCGGTTGCGCCGGCTGGGCGATTGCGCCGGTGGAGACGGAGATCGACAACAGGGTGAGTGCGAGCAAGAACCTGGACATCATATTCCTTCATTGTGACCGCGGAGAATTCCGATCCCGCATAGCACATGGATGGCGGAACCGATTACTCGGATTGCGAACGCCACGAACCGCGGCGACGAACCGACCAAGAGCGCTGGTAAATGCGGCCAAATTTACGACGGCCTCAACTTGAAATGCCGGGACCTGCCGAGCAGCCCAATGATGTCGATAACCACTTGATGTTGAATTGCTATTTCATCAATCCTGGGTGTTCCACAGATACCTGGCGGCGCGACTTCGCCAATCGGTTTCATGGCTGGCGGCCGAGAGCTGGGGAAATCTCACGCTTTTTTTGCCGGCGCGGAGCGAAAATGCGGTTCGCCGAGGTCAGCTTTGCTGTAGTTTAAAATTAACGATCGAACCGGACCTTCCGCTGCCGCGACGGCCAGTCGTCGTTTGAACCTAACGCACTGCGGCGACACTAAATCTCGATGCGGCGAGACGTCTCCGGCATGAGAACTCGACTTGAATGGGAAAAGCAATATGAAACGGCTTGTTTCAACCTGGTTTGGACAGACGATCAAGATTGCCGCCGTCAGTACCGCGCTGATGTGGTCGGTGTCGGCAAGCCACGCGCAATCGGGGCCATTCGTCGGCTTTGACGGAACATGGTCGGGCAACGGCACCGTCGCGCTCTCCGATGGAACGACGGAGCGCATCCGCTGCAAGGCGGACTACAAGGTCAACGCCAGCGGGCTGGGCCTGAAGCAGAATCTCCGCTGCGCCAGCGACAGCTATAAATTCGACCTCATCTGCGATGTCACGAGCGAGGGCGACCGCATTTCCGGCAATTGGGGCGAAGCGAGCCGCAACGTGTTCGGCAATCTGCGGGGCACGGCTGGCGGAGGCCAGATCGATGTGTTCGTCGAGGCCGCGGGTTTTGCCGCCAACCTGACATTGCGGACCTCCGGCAACAAGCAGACCGTCCAGATCAGTTCCAAAGGCGAGATCAGGGGCGTGAACATCACCATGGTCAGGAGCTGAAGCCTGTTCGGTTCTGATTGAATCAGAACCGGGCTTTAGTTTCTTGTTTTGACGCGTTTTCTTCACGCGAACCGGACCCACTTCGCTCGAAAACGCTATGACGCCGCAGCTTCACGAAGCCGCCCCGATCACTCCACCGGCTTGGCGCGACCCGCCGTTCCGTGCAGCCGTTGCGACAGGTTGATCAGGAACATCGCCGTCGGCCGCAGGATGAAGAGATCGGCGACCAGGGCCGCGACCATCGCAAAAGCGCTGAGCCAGCCGAACAGGCGCAATGACGGCAAGTCGGAAAACACCGTCACCACAAGACCGCAGGCCAGCACCACCGTGGTCAGGATCAGCGCCGGACCGACCAGCACGGTCGCGCGCTCGACCGCGAGTGCCGGACTGACGCCAGGCGTCGTCTCGAGCCGCAGCCGGTTGAGGAAGTGGATGGTCGCGCTGAGCCCAAGGCCGAACGATACCGTGAGCGCCACCACGCTGGCGAACTGCAGCCCCTCTCCCAGCAACCACAGCACCGTGCCGGAAAGCACCACCGGGAAAATCCCGGGCAGGATACAGGCGAGCCCGACTACCCAAGAGCGGAAGGCAAGTCCGATAAAGAGCGCAACGAAGGCGAACTCAATGGTCAGTCCGCGGTTGAGCTTCTCGATCATGTTGGCGCTGTTGCGCGCCGCAATCGCGGACAGCCCGGTGACGGCGATCTCATAGCCCGGGTGCTTCTTGCGGACGGCGTCCAGCGCGGTATCGAGCTTCTCGACGACCGGCAGTATCCGGCTTGAATCGAGATCCGGCACCCTGCCCGACACCACGACGGCATCCTGGTCGGCCGAAATGAAGCGCCGCACCAGATGCTTCGGCAGCAGATTGACGTATTCCTTCAGCGTCGCGACATTGGTCGTGCCGACCTTCTCGGCGAGCCAGCGCCGCAGCGTCTCGAGCGACCAGACGTTGCCGACGCCAGCCTGGGTCTCGACCATCGCGTGGACGTCCGCAATGGTCTGCAAGGTCTCCGGAGAATACAGCGACTCGCCCTTGGGGAATTCGACCAGCACATCGATGGGATTGGCGCCGGTCAGCTTGGCATCGAGGCGTCCGCTCGCCGCAACCGCCTGCTGCTTGTTCGGCACCTGGTCGGCCAGCCGGTAGCGCGGCTGCAGATGGCCGTAAACTCCGGCGAGGCCGGCGACAACCAGCACGGCGATCAGGCTGAACAAGCCGGGGCGGCCGACCATGCGCACCGCGATCCAGTAGCAAAAATTGCGCAGCGCCTGAACGCCGGCGTCGGCGCTCTGGAACTTGACCGCGAGAATCTTCTCGTTACGCACAAACAGCACGCCAAACACCGGTACCAGCGAAAGCACCGCGATCAGCGCGATGATGGTCGCGGCAAGTCCGGCTTCACCGAATTTGCGGATCAGGTCGGAATCCGAGAATTGCAGCGCGATAAACGATATGCCGGCGGTGCCGTGGGTCAGCACGCAGGCGGGTCCGACCACGTATACCGCGTTCCTGAACGCGGCATATTTGTCCTGTCCGGCGATCAGGCGATCACGCGCCGCGAAGGTCAGCTGCATCGAATCGGAAAAGCTGATCACCATGATCAGCGGCGTCATCACGTTCAGGAACATATTCAGATTGAAACCGGCCCATCCGAGGCCGCCGAGCGCCAGCAAAATCGCGATCATCGGCGGGAAGGCGGCAACCACCATGAACGATATCTTGCGGAAAAAGATGATCGCGATGATGCATCCGGCCAGTATGCCGAGAATATTGTAGGTCAGCCCGTCGCGTTCGACCGCATTGCGGATCTCGAGCTGCATCACTGGAACGCCGGACAATTCCGCCGTTAGCCCGCTGCCGGCAAGATCCTGGGCCATCAGCTTGCGAATGTCGCCGACGGTCTTGCTGAGCTTGTTGCTGGCGACGACGTCGGGCTCGAGCGACAGCACGATCAGGGCCAGCGTGCCGTCGTCGGACAACAGCTTGCCGCGAATGATCTCGTTGCTTTTCACCGTCTCGATGAACTGGTCATAGTCCGCGCCCTGTGGCAGGTCCGGCGGGAACAGGGCCGCGGGCAGCTTGCCCGGCGCCGGCGCCTGCCGCGCCGAAAACAGCGAGATCAGGCCGCGGGTGCCATCGACCAGTTGCAGATCGGTGACGAGATCGCGCAGCTTTTCGAGATTGGAACGCTCGAGCAAGGTCTTGCCTTCGACGACGACCAGCACATCGAATTCGGTCGCCGGGAACCGCCGGGTCTCCGCCTCATATTGCCGGTAGTCCTTCGAATTGGAGCGGAACAGCTGGCTAAGCGAATCGTCGATCTTGATGCGCTGGATGCCGAAGAGCGCACCGATGATCAGCACGACGAGAATGATGCAGGACAGCACCGGCGCGCGCACCGCAATGAGGCCGATCCGCTCCAGTCCGAACGCGATGCTGGGCCCGCTCGGCCGCTGCTCGATCTTGTCGACGTGGACCTTGCTGTCGCTGTTCTTTTCGAGCATGCCGTATCCAGTTCTCACATCGGTTCAGTGTGTATAGCTTATGTCAGCGGGAGCGCGAATGCGGCCTTGATCGGCCGTGTCTAGTCGGCACTAGCCCTTGAAAACATGCGGTAATTCGCCGCGAAGCGGCTTAGCCGTTCGCCGCCGCCGCTCGCAAGCGCCGCCGGTGGCGCAGAATCGGCACAGATGCGGCGAGATTGCCTCAAATTCTGGATTCTCCACCCGGCTGCGAGTTTGTGATCTGCCCTGAAGCCGCACCGCCGCTTTCATCCTTTAGCGTCACTCCGGTGAGTCTTCGAACGAGCCCTTCCCGAATCAGCCAGGCGATTCTCAATGCGGCCTCATCGTAGCCGAGTCCGGCGCGGTGGATATTGGAAATGCAGTTGCGCTCGGCGTCGGTGCGGCCGACTTGCGGCGCGAAGGTGAGATACGCCCCCAGGCTATCGGGCGCGGACAGGCCGGGCCGTTCGCCGATCAGCACCGCGGCCATGCGCGCCCCGAGCCTATCGCCGATCTCGTCGCCCAGCGCGACCCGCGCGCCGCGGGCGACCACGGCATAGCCGGTTTCGATCCCGTCGACCGCGAGGCGCGGAATGAGGCGGCGGACGAGCTCGATCGCGTGGGCGTTGACCGCCGATGGCGACAGGCCATCGCCAACCACGATCGCAAGCTGGCACGAACCGGCCGTGAGACTTGCAAGCAGATGTTGTGACTCCGGATCGAGCATCCGCCCGAGATCGGGACGTCCCAAATAGTCCCTCCGGCTGCGGGCGCGACTGGAGACCGCCAGGGTCTGCAAGCCGAGCCTGTTCAAGCCTGTGACCAACGCGGCCACGTCGAACCCGGCATGAACCGCGTCACGGGCCCGCGCGTGATCCAGCGTGAACTGCAGCAATGCGTCCGTCGGCAGGCTCGCGCCGGTCCGGCCGAGACCGACGCGCGCCGGAGTAAGCTGCCGCAGATCCCGCAGCGTTCGGCCTGGCAGCAGGGACGTCATCGCCACCGGTCCCCGCCATCGCTATTCGGCCGGGACGGAAGCTTCCTGCAGCTTGAGCGAATAATAGGATGCATTGGTGTGCCCGCGCGACGCATCGCGCGCAAACATGATCAGATGATGCGCGACCAGGATCGAGCTGATGAGATATTCGATTTCGCCGCGGGCAAGGCGCCGCAGTGCGAACTTCCAGAATTCGAGCTTGTAGTCGCCGAGAACCCCGACCTTCCAGAAGATGTTGCGAAGCATCGTCAGGCCGAGCCTGATGTTGCGCCAGGATGACCGCTCGCGCGACGCCGGAGGCTCAATCCGGTGCGGATAGGTACGCTGGATCTGGAATTCATAGCGCGCCAGTAGCTTTTCGGGTTGATAGGCGCTCCCCATGCAGGCGCGCCAGGTGGTCACGACATCTTCGTAGGGCAAGCGGAAATCGACGTTGGAATCGCGACCCTCATCCTCGACCAGCCGGTTCTCGCGCTTCAACCGATCCCACAGCGGCGTTCCCGGCAAGGCCTGCAGCAGATTGATGGTCAATAGCGGGATTTGCGACGCTTCGATGAATTCGAGCAGATGCTGTCCGGTCTCGGGCTTGTCGGTATCGAGGCCGAGAATGATGCCGGAGACGACTTCCATGCCGAAACTGTTGAGGATCCGGATCGCTTCCATGATGGGAACCATCATGTTGTGATCCTTGTGCATGGCCTTCAGGGCCACCGGATCTGGCGTTTCGATTCCGCAGAAGATGGTCGCGAAAAACGCCTCGCGCATCCCCGCCAGAATTTCCGGGCGCTTGGCGATGTTGAGCGTCGCCTCGCAGGAGAAACGCAGCACGTAGCCGGTCTTCTTCTGCCATTCGACCAGATGCGGCAACAGCTCGAGCGCGGCCTTGCGGTTTCCGATGAAGTTGTCGTCGACGAAATAGACCGAGCCGGTGATGCCGCATTCGAGCAGCTTGTCGAGTTCGGCCGTGATCTGCTGCGGCGTTTTCAGGCGCGGATTGCGGCCGTAGAGTCCCGGAATATCGCAGAATTCGCACTGGTAGGGACAGCCGCTCGAATACTGGATGCTGCCGAGAAAATAATGCCGGATGTCGGCGAGGTCATAGGCCGGAATCGGAAATTTGGTCATGTCGAGCCGGTCGGCGGTCTTCAGCATCACCTGCTGCTCGGGCCGAGATGGATCCCGGCCGATGCGCGCGATCAGCTCATTGGTGGCGTCACCGAGTTCGCCGACATGAAGGTAGTCGAAGGAAGGATAGTAGTCCGGGCAGGCGCTGACCGAGGGTCCGCCGATCGCGACCGTCAGATCGAAGGCATGCGCCCTGCGGCAGATATCGTTCATCTGCTGGCGCTGGATATGCATGCCGCTGACGAAAACGGCTTCCGCCCATTGAAAGTCTTCCGGCGTCGCCGGACGGATGTTTTCATCGATGAAACGGACCGGCCAGTGCGCCGGCATATAGGCTGCGATCAGCAGCAGGCCTTGCGGCGGCATGAAGGCCTGGACCCCGGCGGTCAGCGGATAGGCGTATTCAAACGTACCGAAAGAGGACGTGTAGCGTGGAAAGACGCACAGGATCCGCCGCTCATTCTCTATGCCTTCAACTCGCATCAAGGATCCTCTGGGACTACCGACCTGCCGCGACTTGACAATCAAGCACGCGGCAGGCTGGGCTTCAAATCTTTCAACATTGTGGCAGCGATGCCAACCCGCGGCGGGTCGAATGGTTGCGTCAGCCTGCCCTTGCCGGGCGCATCGGCCGCCTCACAAAATCAGCCGCGAAGCGAAATCCGGCAGCAGGCCGGTATCGGCAGCCAGCCGATGGCCGGCATCGGCAAGTCCGACGCGGAACAGCCAGTCGTCGAACTCGGGCGCCCGTTTCAGGCCGAACAGATCGCGGACATAAAGCGCATCGTGGAACGAGGTGGATTGATAGTTCAGCATGACATCGTCCGCACCGGGCACCCCCATAATGAAGGTGACGCCCGCAGCGGCGAGCAGTGTCAGCAGATTGTCCATGTCGTCCTGATCGGCTTCGGCATGGTTGGTGTAACAGACATCGACACCGAGCGGCAGTCCAAGCAGCTTGCCGCAGAAATGGTCCTCCAGCCCGGCACGAATGATCTCCTTGCCGTCATAGAGATATTCCGGGCCGATGAAACCGACCACGCTGTTGACCAGCAGCGGGCCGAAGGCGCGGGCTACGGCGTAGGCGCGCGCTTCCAGGGTCTGCTGGTCGACGCCGTGATGGGCATCGGCCGACAGCGCCGAACCCTGCCCGGTCTCGAAATACATCACATGGCTGCCGACGGAACCCCGCCGCAGCGACAATCCCGCCTCATGCGCCTGTCTTAGCAGCGCCAGATCAATTCCGAAGCTCCGATTGGCGGCCTGCGTTCCCGCGATCGATTGAAAGACGAGGTCGACCGGCAGACCCTGCTCGATCAGTCCGAGCGTGGTCGTGACATGGGCCAGGACGCAGCTCTGGGTCGGGATCTGCAACCGCGCAATGAGATCGTCGAGGAGGCGCAGCAGCCCGCCGATCACAGCCGGATCGTCGCTCGCCGGATTGACGCCGATGCAGGCGTCGCCCGCTCCCAACAGGAGGCCGTCGAGGATCGATGCGGTGATGCCCTTGGCGTCGTCGAAGGGATGATTGGGCTGCAGTCGCACGCTCATCCGCCCTCGCAGGCCTATGGTGTTGCGGAACTGCGTGATCACCTGGCATTTTTTCGCCACCAGGATCAGATCCTGGTTGCGCATCAGCTTGGAGACCGCCGCGGCCATTTCCGGCGTGATGCCGCGGGACAGATTTTTGAGGGACTGCGGCGTCGCCGCGTCGGACAGCAGCCAATCGCGAAACGCGCCGACGGTCAGCGAAGCAATGCCGGCGAAGGCCGATGCGTCATGGGTATCGACGATCAGGCGGGTGACCTCATCGTCTTCATAGGGAACGACACTCTCCTGCAGGAAGGTCTCAAGCGGAACGTCCGCCAGCGCCATCCGCGCCGCGATCATCTGCTCCGCGCTGGCCGCAGCGATTCCGGCCAGTCGGTCGCCGGAGCGCGGCGGCGTTGCCTTCGCCATCAACTCGCGCAGATCGTCGAATATGTAGCTCGTGGCATCGATGGTATGGCGATAGACCATGGCGACTCCATGCCGTCGGCGGCCGGCGCGGCATCCCGTATTCTGTAGCGGTTTCGCGCGACGTGCCGGAGCCAAATCACCAGCGTTTCGCGCGTTATTTCGGAATTATGCCAAAGGTTAATAATTTATACATGAACATTTTGCATGGTTTTTGGGCGGCCGAACATCGCCGGCGCGGTCAACCAACAGGACGCGGCCACCCGCGAGATTTCCGCGAATGCGCAAATGGCCGCGCGCGGCAACGGGACATTGTGACCAATATCGGCTCGCTGAGCGAAGCGATCGGCGAGACCAACAAGGCCGCCACGTCCGTGCTTACGGCCTCCACCGACCTGACGTCGACCGCGGAGACGCTGTCGCGCGAGGTCGACAAGTTCTTCCGCAACCTGCGCGCCGGCCCGGTGGACCGTCACGACGATGGAGCCGTCCAGGGCCGTGCGGCCGCAGGCTGAGCACTCCATGCCGCGCATCCAGAGGGCCTCGTGGTTCGAGACGCGTGGCGTTGCCACGCTCCTCACCATGAGGGTCAAAGACCGGGTCAAGACCTTATCTGAGGAGCGCGCTTGCGCGCGTCTCGAAGGATGAGGCCGCGGTGCTGGAAAATGGGCGTCACTCCACCGGCAGCACATCCACCGCCACCGCCAGCTTTTGCTTGCGCGATCCGACGATGATGCCGTCGACCGGCGAAACATCGGAAAAATCGCGTCCCACCGCCAGCACGATGTGATCGTTCTCGACCAGGAGATCGTTGGTCGGATCGAAATCGACCCAGCCGATCCCCGCGCCGCACCACAGCGACACCCATGCGTGGGTCGCATCGGCACCCTGCAGCCGTGGCTTGCCCGGTGGCGGGATGGTGCGCAGATAGCCGCTGACATAGGCGGCTGGCAGCCCGAGGCCGCGCAGCCCCGCGATCATCACATGGGCGAAGTCCTGGCATACGCCGTGACGCTTTTCGAATACTTCCATCAGCGGCGTCGAGATCACGGTCGCCTTCGCGTCATATTTGAATTCAGTGCGAATGCGGTGCATCAGGTCGACGGCGCCAGTCTGGATTCCGCGCCCGGTCGGAAAGCTTGCCGACGCGTAGGCGGTGACCGGCCGCAGCACCGGCACCAGCGGACTGGCAAAGACGTATCCGATCGGCGATGAGGGAGCGAGACTGGTGGCTTCAAATGCGAGGTCGCGGACGCTCTCCCACGCCGGTCCCGGCGTGGCGCGGTCGGATGCGCAGCGGAAGACAGAAACCCGCGATCTGGAATCGATGCGAAGGCTGCGATGCGGGGCTTCGATCAGGATGCTCTCGGTCGGGGTGCCAAAAAAGTCGTGCCGGACGGCACGGTTCACCGGCCGCGGCCTGATATCGACGGTGTGCGACACCAATTCCTGGCCGCCGCCGCTCCTCGGCTCGAGGCGCAGCGAGCAGCGCGCGAAGCTGACCGGACTCTCGTAACTGTAGGTCGTGATGTGACGGATGTCGTAGATCACGCGAGGCCCGTCAGCTTTTCCGGCCGGCTCGCATTGGGCCCGTGCGGGAAATAATGCGATCCGATGGCATCGGCCAGCGTAAGCAGATCCTGCTCCAGCGAGAACAGCGTCTTGATGTCGAGCGCGGCGGCCTCCGCCGTGGTCAGCGTGGCTTGCAGGGCGACGGCGAGGCGCTGCGGCCGCTCGATCAACCCGCCCTCCTTCAACGTCGGCAGGCTGGCGATGTGATCGTTCAGCGCGAATACCTGAAACGCGACCGAGCGGGGATTGTAGGGATCGAGCACGACAAGATCGCGGACCGGGGCCAGCAGCGGTCCGACCAAATAGCGCGACCGATAGGTGATCTGGCAATCCACCAGCGTCAGCAGGGTATCGAGATCCTCGCCGCCGGCCTCGTCATAGGCGAACTGGCGCACGAAACGCGCGGTGTTGATGGCGCGCTCGGCGCGGCGGCCCATCTCGAGGAAGCGCCAGCCGGCGGCGCGGTTCATGTTTTCCTGCGCCAGGCCGGCGAAGCTTGCAAGTTCCTGCAGCGTCAGTTCGGCCGCACTGACGACACCGTCATCATCGTCGACCTCATGGGCCAGGCGTTCGGTCATCTCGGTAATGACCTGCCAGGCATCGGGCGAAAGCCGCTCGCGCAGCGACGTCGCGGTGCGCTGCGCCGACCGCAGCAGCGACAGCGCCGAACCGAATCGTTCTTCGCTCTGCAGTGCCTCGGCTGCGAGCTTCGCGGGCTGGGAACGGGTCGCCTGCGAAGTCGCACCCCACGCAACCAGCAGGCGCTGAATTCGCTCGACCGAGTGGAGCGCTGTGGACGATCCCTTGCCCGGATCGCGCTGGGTCCCGAGCGCCCGTATCAGCCGCAGCGTCGCCTCGGCGCGCTCGAGATAACGGCCGAGCCAGAACAGATTGTCCGCGGCACGGCTCGGGACGACGCCGGCGATCCGCCTGATCCGCACCGCATCCACCGTCGGCAGCAGCGTTGCGGCGGAAACCGCCTTGTCGGAAACCACCCAGACATCGGCCGCCCGCGCGCCGTCTCCCATCGAGATGGCGCGGGCGTCGAGCTGTTCGGCGATCCGGCAGAAGCCGCCAGGCATCAGGGTCCAGCCATCGGGCGTCGCCGCCGCGAACACCCGCAGCACAAACGGACGCGGCGCGATACGGCCGTTCTCCCACACCGGCGTCGTCGACAGCCGGACCAGCTCCTGACCGACATAGTCGATGCCGCGATCGCCGATTGCTGTTCTCAGACGTTCGCGCTCGCTCGCCGACAATTCGCCGGCGAGCACCGGCCCGTTGCCGGGGAAACCAGGAACCGCCACGCCGTAAGCGCCCTCGATCGCCACCTCGTCGAGCCGCGAAAGCACTTCGGCACGCGCGGCCTTCTGGCCGCACCACCAGGTCGCGATATGCGGCATCTTCAAATCCTCGCCGAAGAAACGCCGGCACAGACTGGGCAGGAAGCCGAGCAGCGCCCGCGCCTCCATCACGCCCGAGCCCGGCATGTTGGCGACGACGACACCGTTCCTGCGCAAGACGTCGATCAAGCCGGGAACGCCGAGCTGCGAGGATGCATCGAGCTCCAGCGGATCCAGCGAATTGGAATCCACCCGGCGCAGCAACACGTCGAGCCGTTTCAGTCCGGCGACCGTGCGGATATGAATGCGGTCGCCGCTGACGGCGAGATCGTCGCCCTCTACCAGCAGAAATCCGAGATAGCGCGCCAGCGTCGCATGTTCGAAATAGGTTTCGCTGAACGCGCCGGGCGTCAACAGCCCGATCCGCGGCTCGTCGCGGTCGGCGCCGGAACGCAGGCTGTCGCGGAACGCCTCGAAGAACGGTGCGACGCGCTCCACATTCATCGATTTGTAGAGCGTGCTGAATGCCCGCGACAGCACCAACCGGTTCTCGAGCGCATAGCCCGCACCCGAGGGTGCCTGGGTCCGGTCGCCCAGCACCCACCATCGCCCATCGGGCCCGCGGCCGACATCGGCGGCATACAGATTGAGATAGCGTCCGCCCGGAGGTTTGATGCCGCAAACCGGACGCAGATATTCGGCGCTGCCGGCGATGGCTGCGGCCGGCAGCGCGCCTTCGGCAACCAGCCGGCCCTCGCCGTAGAGATCGCTCAGAACCAGTTCAAACAATTGCGCGCGTTGCACGATGCCGGCGGTGAGCTGCTGCCAGTCGGCCTCGTCGATCAATAGCGGCAGATGGCTCAAAGGCCAGAGCCGGTCGGCGGTTTCCCCGGGCGCGCGATAGGTCACGCCGGCTTCCCGCAAATGGCGGTCGGCGGAACCGAAACGACGCTCGATTTCGGCAGGTGTCAACGCGGCGAAGGCATCGAAGAACCGGGTCCAGACCGCGCGGGGGGCGCCATCCTGCCCGAGATATTCATCGGGAATGCCGGGCAGGCGGACGTAGTCGCGCGCCCACTGCCCCACGCGCCGGTTGGCGGGCGTGGTCTTGCTCCCCTGGCTGCTTCCTTGGCTGCTTCCCTTGCCGGCCTGCCCTGCCATTCCGACTCTCCTGCCTAAAGCCTGTTCGGTTCTGATTGAATCAGAACCGGGCTTTAGTTTCTTGTTTTGACGCGTTTTCTTGACGCGAACCGGTCCCCACTTCGCTCGAAAACGCTATAAGGTTTCCTCTCAATGCAGGAGCGGCGTCCTCAAGTCGAGGGTCAAGGGAAACTCAATTGTGCGTTCTTCGCGCGGCGGATCGACCTTGCCGGGGGTATGACCGTGATCCTGAAACCGGGCGAGCCGCCGCGCCTCGGCCTCGTAGGAGTTGACCGGTTTGGTCTCGTAGCTGCGGCCGCCGGGATGGGCGACGTGGTAGACGCAGCCGCCCAGCGAACGCCCGTTCCAGGTATCGATCAGGTCAAAGGTCAGCGGGGCGTGCACCGGAATGGTCGGATGCAACCCGGATGCCGGTTGCCAGGCCTTGAAGCGGACGGCCGCGACCGCCTCGCCGGAGCAGCCGGTTGGCGTCATCGGCATGCGCCGGCCATTGCAGGTGACGAGGTGGCGGCCTTCGACAAAGCCTTCCGCCTTGACCTGCAATCGCTCGACCGAGGAATCGACATAGCGCACGGTGCCACCGGCCGACGCCTCTTCGCCGAGGACGTGCCAGGGTTCGAGCGCCTGCCGCAGTTCCAGACTGACGCCGCCATGGTGGACCCGGCCGAATACAGGGAAGCGGAACTCAAGCTGCGCGGCGTACCAATCCGGTGAAAAATCGTAACCGCGCTGCTTCAATTCGCCGAGCACGTCCAGAAAATCTTCCCACAGGAAATGCGGCAGCATGAAGCGATCGTGCAGCGTCGTCCCCCAGCGCACGAACTTGCCCTGTTGCGGCTCGCGCCAGAGCCTGGCGATCAGGGCCCGGATCAGCAATTGCTGCGCCAGGCTCATGCGCGGGTCCGGCGGCATTTCCAGCGCACGGAACTCGACCAGCCCGAGCCGGCCGGTGGCGCTGTCGGGAGAATACAGCTTGTCGATACAGATTTCGGCGCGGTGGGTGTTGCCGGTGATATCCACCAGGATGTGCCGGAACAGCCGATCTACCAGCCACAGCGGAGCTTTGGTTCCCGGCGGCGGCACCTGGGCCAATGCAATTTCCAGCTCGTAGAGGCCGTCATGCCGGGCCTCGTCGATCCGCGGCGCCTGGCTGGTGGGACCAATGAACATGCCCGAGAACAAATAAGACAGCGACGGATGCCGCTGCCAGTAGAGCACCAGACTCTTGAGGAGATCGGGGCGGCGCAGAAACGGTGAATCCGCCGGGGTACCGCCGCCGACCACCACGTGATTGCCGCCGCCGGTGCCGGTGTGCCGCCCGTCGATCAGGAAACGATTGGCGCCGAGCCTGCCCTGGGCGGCGTCTTCGTAGAGCCCGAAGGTGATATCGACGGCCTCGCGCCAACTGGTCGCCGGCTGAATGTTGATCTCGATCACGCCGGGATCGGGGGTCACCTTGATCACCTCGACCCGCGGGTCGAATGGCGGCGGATAGCCCTCGACATGGACCTGCATCTGCATTTCCTCGGCGGTCGCTTCCACCGCCGTGACCAGTTCCAGATAGTCCTCGAGCTTCTCCACTGGCGGCATGAAGGCGCAGAGCACGCCGTCGCGGATCTCGATCGACATCGCGGTGCGCACGCCGCCGGATCTGAGCTGCTGCTCCTGCACCTGCTGATGCAGCGTGGCCTCGGCCTGTATGGTCTGGTCATACACCGGCAGCGCTCCGCGCGGCTCCAGCGGATCCTGCTCGACGACGTAAGGGTAGTCGTCAGGCGGAATATAAGGCAACGACGAGATCGGCAGCCGCAGCCCGAGCGGGGAATCGCCCGGCGTCAGGAACAGATTGCCGCGCCGCAGCTTCCAGCGCTCGCTGCGCCAGCGTCCGGCATCGGCGTTCCAGCGCTGGATCGGCAAAACGTATCCTCTCGGCGTGTTCAGTCCCTGATCGAATACCCGCGCCATGCGCGAACGCTCTTCCGGATCGGACAGCTTTGAATCGCCGGGGTCGACATTGGGCGGAAGGCCGGCCTCCTTCTGCAGCCAATGGCTCGGGTCTTCGAATGCCGGCATGATGAATTCGGAATCGACGCCGAGTTTCTCGGCCGCGCTTTCCGCAAAACGCTCGGCGTCGTCAATCCTGGCCTGGCGCGGATTCTCGATCTTCGCGATCAGATCGGAGTTCTTCCAGATCGGGACGCCGTCCTTGCGCCAATAGAGACCGAACGCCCAGCGCGGCAGGCTTTCGCCCGGATACCATTTGCCCTGGCCGTAATGCAGCAGCCCGCCGGGCGCAAAGCGTGTCCGCAAGCGCCGGATGAGATCGTCGGCAAGCGCGCGCTTGGTCGGCCCTACCGCTGCAATATTCCATTCCGGCGATTCGAGGTCATCGATGGAAACGAAGGTCGGCTCGCCGCCCATGGTCAGGCGCACGTCGCCGGCTTTCAGATCGGCATCGACCTGTTCGCCGAGCCGGTCGAGACGGGCCCATGAATCGTCGGAGAATGGCCGGGTGATCCGCGGCGCCTCGCGGATGCGCTTGACGCCCATCTCGAAGTCGAATTCGACGTTGGCAAAGCCGGCGCTGCCGCTGATCGGCGCCGCCGAGCGGTAATGCGGCGTGGCCGCGACCGGGATATGGCCTTCGCCGGTCAGCATGCCCGAGGTGACATCGAATCCGATCCAGCCCGCGCCGGGAAGATAGACTTCGGCCCAGGCGTGCAGATCGGTGAAATCGGTCTCGACCTCGCGCGGACCTTCGACCGGATCGATATCGGGCCGCAGCTGAATGAGATAGCCGGACACGAAACGGGCGGCGAGACCGAGATGCCGCAGGATCTGGATCAACAGCCATGCCGAGTCGCGACACGATCCGGCGCCCGTCTCCAGCGTCCGCTCGGGGGTCTGGATGCCCGGCTCCATGCGAATGATGTAACGAATCTTGTTTTGCAATCGCGCGTTGAGATCGACCAGAAAGCTGACCGTGCTCGGCGCCTCGCGCGGAATCCCGGCGAGGTAGGCGGCAAACAGCGCACCGGATTCCGTGGTCGCGAGATAGGGCGCGAGCTCGGTCTTGAGATCGTCGGTATAGGTGAACGGAAAAGTGTCGGCGCTGGGCTCGATAAAAAAATCGAACGGATTGATCACGGTCATCTGCGCCGTGAAGTCGACTTCGATCCTGAGCTCGGTGGCCTTTTCCGGAAAGATGAACCGCGCGAGCCAGTTGCCTTGCGGATCCTGCTGCCAGTTCACGAAATGATTGGCGGGTGTGACCTTGAGCGAATAGCTCAGGATCGGCGTGCGCGTGTGCGGCGCCGGTCGCAGGCGAATGGTCTGAGGGCCGAGATCGATCGGGCGATCGTATCTGTAGTGCGTGACGTGATGCAGTGCGACGAAGATCGACACAGGCAGGCTACTCCAGCAGCTTTTTTGAGCAAAACACCGCTTCTAATGTGGATCAAGCAATAACAACGGGCAGCGATTGCCTGTTGGAGGAGCGGATTCCCGTCGCCTTCGTCATGGCCGGGCTTGTCCCGGCCATCCACGTCTTGTTTTCACGCCGGGTAAAGAAGGAACTAAGAAAGACGTGGATGCCCGGCACAAGGCCGGGCATGACGGAAAGCTACCGCTGCAACAAACCCCTACATCGTGGCGCCGAGCACCCAGGGCGCGAATTCGGCGCCGCCGAAGTCGAAGCCTTCGCTCTTGGTCTTCTGTCCCGACGCCGTCTTGAGCATCAGATCGAAGATCCGCTGCCCGCATTGCTGGACCGTCTCCTCGCCGTCGAGGATGGTGCCGCAATTGACGTCCATGTCGTCTTCCATGCGCTTGAACATCGGTGAGTTGGTCGCAAGCTTGATCGATGGCGCGGGCTTGCAACCGAACACGCTGCCGCGGCCGGTGGTGAAGCAGACGAGGTTGGCGCCGCCGGCCACCTGCCCGGTCGCCGCGACCGGGTCGTAGCCCGGCGTGTCCATGAACACAAAGCCCTTCTTGGTGACGGGCTCGGCGTAGTTGAGAACATCGACCAGGTTTGTACTGCCGGCCTTGGCCATCGCGCCGAGCGATTTTTCCAGGATGGTGGTGAGACCGCCGGCCTTGTTGCCGGGGCTCGGATTGGCGTTCATCTCGGCGCCTTCGCGCTCGGTATATTCCTCCCACCAGCGCATCAGCGCCACCAGCTTTTCGCCGACCTCGCGGCTGACCGCGCGGCGCGTCAACAGGTGCTCGGCGCCATAGGTCTCGGGCGTCTCCGACAGGATCACGGTGCCGCCATGCCGCACCAGCAAATCGCTCGCCGCGCCCAGCGCCGGATTGGCGGAGACGCCGGAATAGCCGTCGGAGCCGCCGCATTGCAGCGCCACGGTGAGTTCGCTGGCCGGCACCGGCTCACGCTTCACCCTGTTGGCGTCAGCCAGCGCCTCGCGCACAAAGGCGACGCCGGCCTCCACCGTCTTGCGGGTGCCGCCGATCTGCTGGATTTCCAGTTCGCGAAGGCGCCCGGCGAGCTTCTGCTCCTGCATCAGGCCCCCGATCTGGTTGACCTCGCAGCCGAGCCCAAGCACGACCACGGCGGAAAAATTCACATGACGCGCATAACCGCCGAGCGTGCGCCGAAGCAATGTCAGCGGCTCGTCCTGGGTCATGCCGCAGCCGGTCTTGTGGGTGAGTGCGACCACGCCGTCGACATTGGGAAAATCGGCCAGCGGATTGTCGCCGCTGAACGGATTTTTCCTGAAAACGTCGGCGACCATGCCGGCGACATGCGCGCTGCAATTCACCGAGGTGAGGATGCCGATATAGTTGCGGGTCGCGACCCGGCCATCGGAACGGCGGATGCCGTCGAAGGTGGCAGGCAGATCGAAGTTCGGGATAGCGGTGACGTCGACGCCGAAGGCGTAGTCCTTGGCGAAATCGCCCATGCCGCAATTCTGGGTGTGAACATGCTGGCCCGGCGAGATCGGTACGGTGGCGAAGCCGATGATCTGACCATAGCGGCGGATCGGTTCGCCGACCGCGATCGGCTTGATCGCCACCTTGTGACCGGCGGGAATGCGCTCGACGGTGCTCACACCATCGGCCACCACCATGCCGGGCGGCAGGCTCGAGCGCGCAATCAGCACGCCGTCATCGGGATGCAGGCGGATCACGGGGGGTGGGGTCATGATGATGTCTCCCTGGTCAGAGCGCGAATGGCGAGTGGCGAATAGCGAATGGAATTGACTCTGTTCGCCACTCGCCATTCGCCATTCGCTACTCCCTATTCGCGCCCTCTACGCCTTGCCGCCGGAATCCTTCCGGGTCTGCCCCACCTGCATCTTGGCGTAGGTCATCATCAACCCGCTCTCGTTCGACAAGGTCACGAGCCTGAAGCCCATGTTGATCGCCCGCACCGCGCCGTCGGCGCCGCTGCAATGGATGCCGGGATAGAGACCACGCTTGCCGCACTCCTTCACGATCTTCTCGTAGATCTTCAGGATCTCCGGCTCGTCGCGGTCGAGCTTGGGTACCAGGCCGTAGGAGAAACCGAGGTCGGAGGGACCGATATAGACGCCGTTGATGCCGTTGACGTCGAGGATGGATTCCATATTCTCGACCGCGGTCTTGGTCTCCATCATCGGCAGCAGCACGATCTCCTCGTTCGCTGTTTTCTGATAGGTGCCGGCCGAGCCATACATGCCGGAGCGGATCGGGCCGTTGGAGCGGGTCCCGCGCGGCGGATATTTGGAATAGGAAACCAGGTTTTCAGCTTCCTGCCGGGTGTTGATCATCGGGCAGATCACGCCATAGGCGCCGCCGTCCAGCACCTTGCCGATGATGCCGGGCTCATTCCAGGGGACCCGTACCATCGGGGTCACCGGATGGCCATTCATGGCCTGAAAGCATTGCACCATCGACTGGTAATCCTGCACGCCGTGCTGCATGTCCACGGTGACGCTGTCGAAGCCGCATTGCGCGATGACCTCGGCGGAAAATCCCGACGGGATCGCAAGCCACGCATTCACCACGGCCTTGCCGGACGCCCATATTTCCTTGACCTTGTTCGCCACTCTCTGTTCCTTCCCTGTTGTCCAGACCCGTCGTCATTGCGAGGAGCGTCGCGACGAAGCAATCCATGTCACGCATGCGGCTCGATGGATTGCTTCGCTGGCGCTCGCAATGACGGTACAAATCACTCTGTAGCCTTTTGGATGCTCACTTCGCTGACGCCGACCTCGCGGGCGGTATTCACTATCGCTGCCCAGGTATCGTCAGGCAAGGGCACGCCGTTTCTGGTGCGATCGGCCCGCATGCTCGCCTCCGGCTCGCCCGGAATCAGCACGGAATCGATGCCGGCGGCCGGCTTGGTATCCTTGAAATAGCTGACATAGCGCGCGATTTCACCGTCGAAGAAATTCGCCGGGTCCACCACTTTGGGATCGATATAGATCGCGAACATGCCGTTGGCGAAGCGCCGGTTCGGCCCGGTGGCGCCGGTGCCGGTTAGGGCGCCGCCGAGCAATTCGCAGATCAGCGCGAGGCCCGAGCCCTTGTGCTCGCCGAAGGCGCGGATCGCGCCCTTGCCCTGGCTGTGATCGCGCGGCCCCTCGGCGCTGTGCGGGCCGTACAGCACCGCCGGATCCTCGCTCAAACTCCCGTCGAGGTCGATCAGCGCGCCCTTGGGCAATTTCTTGCCGCCGCGGCTTGCAACCAGCACCTTGCCTTCGGCGACGATCGAGGTCGCAAAATCCAGCACGATCGGCCCCTGCCCCTGGCGCGGAATGCCGACGCAATAGGGTGCCGTCGACAACCGGCGCTCGACCCCGCCATAGGGCGCCACCAGCACCGAGCCGGCGGCGTTGACGAAATGCACCGAGACCAGCCCCTCGGCCGCAGCCATTTCGGCCCAGTCGCCAACCCGGCCGATATGCCCGGCATTGCGCAGCGCCACCGCGGCGAGGCCCGACGTCCGGCATTTTTCGATGCCGATCCTGACCGCCTGCGGCGCGACGGTCTGCCCGTATCCGAACTTGCCGTCGACCACCGCCAGCGACGGCGTATCGATTACGAGCTCGGCGGTCTGGTCGGGAACTACCGAGCCCATCTTTTTCCATCGGACATAGACCGGTACCCGGATCACGCCGTGGCTGTCGTGCCCGGTCAGGTTCGCGGTCGTGAGATAGGTCGCGATGCGCCTTGCTTCCTCGGGCGAGGAGTCGGAATGGGCGAACACTTCCGCAACGAAATCGATCAGGTTCGGAACTTGGATCGTGACCATGACTCAACCACTCTTGGTTCAGGCGCTTCTTGATGTTGGCAGTCCGCGGTTGACGCGAAACCGAGTGCGTATCTACGGACTCTGCGGTCCGGAGTAAATTGATATCGCGAGCCATGCATCCTGTTCGCAAGCATCATGCAGATTTGCGTTCACTCCGCCCCCGCATCCTCGCCGCTGCTTTGCTGGCCGAGCACCTGCAATTCCGCCAGGCTGCGCTCGAGCGCGTGCAGCATGTCCTGCAATTCGGCCAGCTTGCGCGCGCCGTAGCGCCGGGTCATGGCGGCGTAGATCGCCTCCGACGTCGGCGCGACCGCCTCGATCAGCTTCAGGCCCTTGGCCGAGATCGAGACCACGCCGCGGCGCAGATCGGTTTCCGCTACCCTCCGTTCAATCAGGTGCCGCGCTTCAAGATCGCGCAGAATTCGCGACAGGCTCGGACCGAGCAGAAATGCCACACGCGCGAGCTCGGTGACCTCGATGGCGTCGATCGCGGCGAGTGCGCGCAGGATCCGCCATTGCTGTTCGGTCAGGCCGTGGTTGCGCAGCGAGGGCCGAAAATGCCGCATCACCGCCTCGCGTGCGCGCAGCAACGACATCGGCAGCGAGCGGGAGAATTCGCGCATCGGCACCCGCCGATCGACCGGCCTGGCTGCCGCCTTCGACCCGGAATCCCCAAGCGAATTTTTCCGCGACATCGGTTTCGCCCTGGTCTGCATTGCCGCTCTGGATCGGCGGCAGCGCGCTTTTGCACCGCAACAAGCACAATTCGATTTGATCTGATCCATTTAACATGTTAAGTAGATTTCTGCACCCCCCTTTTTCGCTAGACCGACCGAACATGGCACTGACGACAGACGAGATCCGCCGCGCCGCCGAGCGGCTGCATCAGGCCGAAAAGACCAGGCGGCAGATTCGCCAGATCTCGCTCGATCATCCCGGCATTACCATCGCGGACGCCTATGCGATCCAGAAGGCGTGGATCGACATCAAGCTCGCCGAAGGCCGCATCGTCAAAGGCCACAAGATCGGCCTCACCTCTCGGGCGATGCAGAGCGCGCTCAATATCGACGAGCCGGATTCCGGCGTGCTGCTCGACGACATGTTCTTCGCCGATGGCGGACTCGTGCCGTCCGACCGTTTCATCGGTACGCGGGTCGAAGCCGAGCTTGCATTTGTGATGAAGCAGCGACTGGCCGGACCCGGCTGCACCCTGTTCGAAGTCCTCAACGCCACCGATTTCGTGGTCCCGGCGCTTGAAATTCTCGACACCCGAATCGAGCGTGTCGATCCGGAGACCAAATCGACCCGGAAAATCTTCGACACCATCGCCGACAACGCCGCCAATGCCGGCATTGTGCTCGGCGGCCGCCCGCTGCGGCCGCTCGACGCCGACCTGCGCTGGATCGGCGCGCTGTGCTATCGCAACGGCCAACTGGAAGAAACCGGGCTCGCCGCCGGCGTGCTCAACCATCCCGCCACCAGCGTGGCCTGGCTCGCCAACAAGATCGCGCCGCTTGGACTGGCGCTCGAGCCAGGCCAAGTGGTGCTGGCGGGATCGTTCATCCGTCCGATCGAGACCCGCAAGGGCGACACCATTCAAGCCGACTATGGTCCCTATGGCTCGGTGAGCTGCTACTTCGCCTGACACCACAAATATCGCTGGAGTGATCCGGACATGCCGCATTTCACGCTCGAATATTCCGCCAATCTCGATGCACGGCTCGACATCGGCAAGGTCGTCGAAATCGTCCGCAAGGCCGCGGTCGAAACCGGGATCTTTCCACTCGGCGGCATCCGTGTCCGCAGCGTTCGCTGCGAGCACTACGCGATCGCCGATGGAAGTGCGGATTTCGGATTTCTCGACATGGTGCTTCGGCTTGGCGCGGGCCGCGACCTCGCCACCCGCAAGAAGGCCGGAGAACATGTCTTCAAGGCGCTGTCCACCCATCTCGATCCGGTGTTTGCCAACAGCAAATTCGCCTTGTCGTTCGACATGCAGATCAACGACAAGGAGACGAGCTGGAAGCGCAACAACATCCACGACGCTTTGAAGGCGGAGGCCGCGCATGGATAGGATCGCTGCGAAATCGTCAGACCTTTTCAAGGCCAACCTCGATCGCGCCGCCCCCCTGCTGGCGAAACTGAAGGCAGAAGGCATCGGTCACATGATCGACGGCAAGATCGTGCCGTCGATCTCGGGCGAGAGCTTTGAAACGAAATCGCCGGTCGACGGCGCGGTGCTGGCCAACGTTGCCCGCGGCGGACCCGAGGACATCGACCGCGCCGCCACGGTTGCGGCTGAAGCCTTCAAATCCTGGCGCGCGATGTCCGCTGCCATGCGCAAGAAGCTGCTGCACCGCGTCGCCGACGCGATCGAGGATCGCGCCGACGATATCGCCGTACTGGAATGCATCGACACCGGCCAGGCGCATCGCTTCATGGCCAAGGCCGCCATCCGCGCCGCGGAGAATTTCCGCTTCTTTGCCGACAAATGCGCCGAGGCGCGCGACGGCCTCAACACGCCGAGCGAGGAGCATTGGAACCTATCGACACGGGTGCCGATCGGCCCGGTCGGCGTGATCACGCCGTGGAACACCCCCTTCATGCTGTCGACCTGGAAGATCGCGCCGGCGCTCGCTGCCGGATGCACCGTGGTCCACAAGCCAGCGGAATGGTCGCCGGTGACGGCCGACCTGCTGGCACGGCTGGTCAAGCAGGCCGGCGTGCCGGACGGCGTGCTCAACACCGTGCACGGCATCGGCGAGGAGGCCGGTAAGGCCCTGACCGAGCATCCCGCGATCAAGGCGATCGGCTTTGTCGGCGAAAGCGCGACCGGTTCGGCGATCATGGCGCAGGGCGCCCCCACATTGAAGCGGCTGCATTTCGAGCTCGGCGGCAAGAATCCCGTGATCGTGTTCGCCGACGCCGATCTCGATCGCGCGCTCGATGCGGTGGTGTTCATGATCTACTCGCTCAATGGCGAGCGCTGTACGTCGTCGAGCCGGCTGCTGGTGCAGGAAAGCATCGCGGAACAATTCATCGAAAGGCTCACCGCACGGGTCAAGGCGCTGAAGGTGGGGCATCCGCTCGACCCCGCCACCGAAATCGGGCCGCTGATCCATCAGCGCCATCTCGCCAAGGTCTGCGCCTATTTCGACGTCGCGCGAAATGACGGCGCGGTGATCGCGGTCGGCGGCAAGCCGCATGACGGACCCGGCGGCGGACATTATGTGCAGCCGACGCTCGTCACCGGCGCCCATGCCGGCATGCGGGTGGCGCAGGAGGAAGTGTTCGGCCCGTTCCTCACGGTCATTCCGTTCCGCGACGAGAACCACGCCATCGAGATCGCCAACGGTGTGCAGTATGGTCTCACCGGCTATGTCTGGACTGGGGACATGGGGCGCGCGTTGCGGGTTGCGGATGCGCTGGAGGCCGGCATGATCTGGCTGAATTCCGAAAACGTCCGCCATCTGCCGACCCCGTTCGGCGGCATGAAAGCCTCCGGCATCGGCCGCGACGGCGGCGACTATTCCTTCGACTTCTACATGGAAACCAAGCACGTCTCGCTCGCGAGAGGGACGCACAAGATTCAACGCCTGGGACTTTGACCAAAAACCACTGTCATTCCGGGGCGCGCCTCTTTTCTTGGCGCGAGCCCGGAATCCATACTCACGATGGTGGTTATGGATTCCGGGCCTGCGCCAAGAGGCGCATCCCGGAATGACGGATCAATTTGAGGACACCGCATGCCCATCCCACAGCATATCTTCGATCCGCCCTTCAACATCGTCCGGAGCAGCCATGCCGTGCTCGACGTGACGGACCTCGATGCGAGCCGCGAGTTCTATGAGAACGCGGTCGGGCTGCATGTCGAGGACCGCGACAGCGGCGCGGTCTATCTGCGTGGCAGCGAGGAGCATCAGCATCACTCGCTGGTGCTGCGCAAAGCGGCGGTTGCCGGCTGCAACCGGCTCGGATTCAAGGTCGGCAACGAAGCCGATCTCGACAAGGCCGCGGCGTTCTTTTCCGGAAACGGAGTCGCCTATGCATTTGCCGAGCAGCCATTCCAGGGCCGCACGCTGCAATTCACCGATCCCCAGGGGTTTCAGATCGAACTCTACGCGTCGATGGAGAAGCGCCCGCATTTGTTGCGCCGGTACGATCTCTACAAGGGCTGTCACCCGCAGCGGCTCGACCACTTCAACGTGTTCGCTGCCGAGGTTCAGGACACCGTCGACTTCTACGCCCGGCTCGGCTTCCGGTTGACTGAATATGCCGAGGAAGACGGACCGAACGGCCGCATCGCGGCGGCCTGGCTGCACCGCAAGGGCAACGTGCACGACTTCGCCATCACCAACGGCAAGGGCCCTCGCCTGCACCATTTCGCCTATTGGGTGCCGACCGCGATGAACATCCTGCATCTGTGCGACGTGATGGCCTCCAGCGGCCATCTCAAGAACATCGAACGCGGACCGGGCCGTCACGGCATTTCAAATGCGTTCTTTCTCTATGTCCGCGATCCTGACGGACACCGCCTCGAGCTCTACACCAGCGACTACTTCACCATGGACCACGATCACGCGCCGATGCGTTGGTCGCTGAAGGACCCGCGTCGGCAAACGCTGTGGGGCGCGCCGGCACCGCGCTCCTGGTTCGAGCAGGGATCGTCGTTCCCGGGACAGAAGGTGCGCGATCCGCTGTTTGTGGCCGATGTCACGATCGCCGACTGAATTGGTTTCCCTGGCAGTACTGGATCTCCGATGGCCCTCCCCCGCATTGCAACCTTCTCCATCGACGGCTCGACCAGGTACGGCGCCGTGGTCGATGACGGTATCGTCGACCTCTCCGCGCATTTTGCCCGCGACTATCCGACGCTGCGGGAGGCGGTCGCCGCTGGCGCACTGACAAAACTTGCCGAACACGCGGCGCGGCGTTCGCCGGACCATGCCGTCGACGCCGTCACCTGGCTGCCGCCGATCCCCTCGCCGGAGAAGATCATCTGCATCGGCGTCAACTATCCCGACCGCAACGCCGAATACAGAGACGGCCAGGACGCTCCCAAATATCCCAGCATGTTCATGCGCACGCCGCGCTCCTTCGTCGGCCACCGGACGCCGCTGGTGCGCCCGCATGCATCGGCGCAACTCGACTACGAAGGCGAACTCGCTCTCATTGTCGGCAAGCCCGGCCGGCACATTCCGCAGAGCGCAGCGCTGGATCACATCGCGGCGGTCACGCTGTGCAACGAAGGCACCATCCGCGACTGGGTCCGGCATGCCAAGTTCAACGTGACGCAGGGCAAGAACTTCGACTCGACCGGCAGCCTCGGCCCCTGGCTCGTGCCTTACACCGATCATTCCGAGATCGCCGACATCCGGCTGACAACGCGGGTCAATGGCGAGACCCGGCAGGATGACCGCACCGGCCGGCTGATCTTCGGCTTTCGCTACCTGATCAACTACATTTCGACCTTCACCACGCTGGTGTCCGGCGACGTCATTGTCACGGGGACGCCGACCGGCGCCGGCGCGCGGTTCGATCCGCCGCGCTACCTGAAGCCCGGTGACGTCATCGAAGTCGAGGCCGACAACATCGGCGTGCTGCGCAACGGCGTGATCGACGAAACCCGGTAAAACTTCCTGCGAGCGATTGGACAGAGTCATGACTTCAACATCCGGCGGCGAAGCGATCGTCAACGGCCTCGTTGCGCACGGCGTCGACACCGTGTTCGGCCTGCCCGGCGCGCAGATCTACGGGCTGTTCGATGCGTTTCATCAGGCGCAACTGAAAGTGATCGGCGCGCGCCACGAGCAGGCCTGCGGCTACATGGCCTATGGCTACGCGCGGGCCACCGGCCGACCCGGCGTGTTCAGCGTGGTCCCCGGCCCCGGCGTGCTCAATGCCGGCGCCGCCATGCTGACGGCCTACGGCGCCAACGAACCGGTGTTGTGCCTGACCGGCCAGGTGCCGACGGCATTTCTCGGCAAGGGCCGCGGCCATCTGCACGAGATGCCGGATCAGCTCGCCACGCTGCGCACGTTTGTCAAATGGGCCGGCCGGATCGAATATCCCGACGCCGCGCCGGCGCTGGTTTCACGCGCATTCCAGGAAATGCTGTCGGGGCGGCGCGGACCGGTCGCATTGGAAATGCCGTGGGACGTGTTCACGCAGCGCACGGAGGTCGGCGCGGCCAAACCGTTCGATCCGTTTCCGGCGCCGCGGCCCGACCCCGAGCGCGTCAAGGCCGCCGCCGCGCTGATCGCCAGCAGCAAGACGCCGATGATTTTTGTCGGCAGCGGCGCCATCGACGCGGCCGATGAAATCCTCGAGCTCGCGGAGCTGATCGACGCGCCGGTGGTGGCGTTCCGCAGCGGCCGCGGCATCGTCAGCAACGCCCATGAACTGGGGCTGACGATGGCGGCGGCCTACCGGCTCTGGCCGAACACCGATCTCATGATCGGGATCGGCACGCGGCTGGAATTGACCACCATGACGCGCTGGCCGTTCCGCCCGGGCGGCCTCAAATCCATTCGCATCGACATCGATCCATCGGAAATGCGACGGTTCATGCCCGACGCCGCCATCATCGCGGATGCGCAGGCCGGCACCGACGCGCTGCTCGCGGCAGTGAGAAAGCAGGGCTATGCCAGAACCAGAGGCCGCCGCGCCGTGATCCGCGAGGCGTCGGCGTCGGCGTTGCAGGAAATCCAGAAGGTTCAGCCGCAGATGGCCTACCTGAATATCCTGCGCGAGGTGCTGCCGGAAAATGCGATCGTGACCGACGAATTGTCGCAAGTCGGTTTTGCCTCCTGGTACGGCTTTCCGATCTACCAGCCGCGCACCTTCATCAGTTCCGGCTATCAGGGAACGCTCGGCTCGGGTTTTCCCACTGCGCTCGGCGCCAAGGTTGCGCATCCCGACCGACCGGTGGTCGCGATCACCGGCGATGGCGGCTTCATGTTCGGCGTGCAGGAACTTGCAACCGCGGTGCAGTTCGGGATCGGCGTGGTCACGCTGGTGTTCAACAACAACGCCTATGGCAATGTGCGGCGGGACCAGATCCAGCGCTTTGACGGCCGCGTGGTCGCCTCCGACCTCGTCAATCCGGATTTCGTCAAGCTCGCGGAATCCTTTGGCGTGAATGCTGCGCGGGTGACATCGCCCGAGGCGTTTCGTCCGGCGCTGGAGAAGGCGCTCGCGGATGGCGGCCCCTATGTGATCGCGATCGAGGTGCCCAGGGATTCGGAAGTCAGCCCGTGGGCATTCATTCATCCGGCGATGCCGTAAGGCCTCAATCGCCATTCCCTAGCGCGCCCTGCGAAAGGTCAGATTGATGCGCTGCCGGCCCATCAGCGCGTGTTCGCCGTCGGCGAGCGGGGCAACACCATGAAAGGCGAGCCGCGCCGGGCCGCCCCACACCACGACGTCGCCATGCTCCAGCCGAAACCGTCGCGGTTTATCGCTGCGCTTCAATCCGCCAAACAGGAAAATCGCCGGCAAGCCCAGCGACACCGAGACGATCGGCGCACCGAAATCATGCTCGTCCCTGTCCTGGTGCAGCGACATCCGCGCGCCCGGCCGGTAGCGATTGATCAGGCACGCATCCGGTGAAAACCCGCCGAAGCCCGCCTCCGCCGCCGCCTGCCCGGCCAACTCGCGAAACGGCAGCGGCATCGCCGGCCACGGCCGCGCCGTTTCCGGATCGCTTTGACCATAGCGATAGCCGGTACGATCCGTGATCCAGCCGACACTGCCGCAATTGGTCATCGCGACCGACATTTGATGGCCGCCCGGCGTCATCATATGCCGAAACGGCGCCTCCGCCACCACATCGTGCAGCGCCGCGACCAGTTCGGACTGACGTCGAGCGGCGAGCCCGCGTAGCAGCACGGCGCCCTCCGCCAATGGCTGCCGCGAGAGCCGCAGTTCGGAAACGCTGTCAAACAAATCCACTTCCAATCGGCCCGCAATCACTTCGCATCGTGAAAGATGACGCCAACGGTATGGCGGTGGCCGGAACGGATCTGGCTCACGCCATGGCGGAGATTAACCCGATAGAAGCCGCGCGTCCCCTGCACAGGCCGGTGATGCACAGCAAACGCGACCGCATCGCCCTGGGCGAGCGGAACCACTTCGGCCCGCGACTGCATCCGCGGCCGCTGCTCGGTCAGCACGAACTCGCCGCCGGTAAAATCCCGTCCCGGCTCGGACAGCAGGATCGCGACCTGCAGCGGGAACACGTGTTCGCCATAGAGGTCCTGATGCAGGCAGTTGTAGTCGTCGGCGCCATATTGCAGCAGCAGCGGGGTCGGCCGGGTCTGGCCGGCGGTATGGCAGCGTTCGAGGAAGGCCTGGTGAGCCGGCGGATAGCGGATATCGATCCCCATCGCCTCGTTCCAGCGGTTGGCCACCTGATACAGCCGCGCATAAAGCATCGGCCGCAATTGCGCGATCACATCCGGCAGCGGATAGCAAAAATATTTGTACTCGCCGCGCCCGAAGCCGTGGCGTCCCATCACGATGCGGCTGCGAAAGCATGTGTCGTCAGGATAGAGGGCCGCCAGCTCCCGGCATTGATCCGGCGTGAGCAGGTTGTTCAGAACCGCGCAGCCCCGCGCGTCGAGATCGGTCCTCGCCTGCGTCCAGTCGACGGCGTCGACGCGCGCGGCGATGTCGGAGGGTGGCGCGGACCGGATGATGCTGTTTGCGTTCGGCCTCATGGCGATGATTCTCGCAGAGTCGTAGCCCGGATGGAGCGCAGCCCAATCCGGGGATCGCGATGCGGATGGACGGCCCCGGATTTCGCTTCGCTGCATCCGGGCTACGGGTGTCGTCATTCCGGGCATGCGCCAAGCGGCGCATCCCGGAATGACGGACGTTATTTCGCAAATTCGGGATCTATTCCACCCGATTTCCGGCAAGGCTTGTCTTCCACCACGTCATTGCACGCGCGGCCGGATCGCGGCCTCGATTCCGACGGCGAGCTCAAAGATGCGGCGATCGGAGCCGCCCGACGCCGCGAGCATCAGGCCCACCGGCACCTCGCCTTCGCGCTGCGCCGGCAGCGAGATCGCGCAGCCGTCGATCATGTTGATCAAGGTGCAATTGCGCAACGCCCGAAAATTCGCCGCGGTGAATGCCTTGTCGTCGGCGAGATCGGCGATGCGCGGCGGCGTATTGGCGGTGGTCGGCAGGATCAGCGCGTCATGGGGTGCGATACGTTTCTCCGTTCGCGCGATCAGCGACCGGCGTGCGCCCAGCAGATCGACATAGTCGGCCGCGCTGATGCCTTCTCCGCGAAGGATGCGTGCCGACACGCGGGGATCATAGACATCGCCCTTGCTCGCGATCAGATAGCGGTGCCAGGCGTAGCTTTCGGCGGCAGAGAAACCGCCCTTGGCGTTCATGACGCCCGCGTCAAGGAATTCCGGCACCGCGATCCGTTCGATCAGTGCGCCGGCGCGCGATAGCGCCTCCAGCGCGCGCTCGAAGGTCCGCGCCACCGCATCGTCCAGTTCGTCGAGCACCATCGTGGTCGGCACCGCAAGACGCATCCCCTTGATCGGGCGCGGCTGCAGCGGGACGAAGCTTTCGTCGGCCAGCACGGCGTCGAGCACGGCGCAGCATCCGACGGTGCGCGCCAGCGGTCCGAAACTGTCGAGCGTGAACGACAGCGGCACGCCGCCGTCGAGCGGGATCCGCCGCTGGGTCGGCTTGAAGCCGACGATGCCGTTAAAGGCGGCCGGAATCCGGCAGGAGCCGCCCGTATCGGTGCCGAGAGCGCCATGCGCCATGCCATCGGCGACCGACACCGCCGCGCCCGAGGAGGAACCACCGGGAACATGGCCCACGCTGCGCTGCCATGTGCCCTTCGGCGTGCCGTAATGCGGATTGATGCCGATCCCGGAATAGGCGAACTCGGTCATGTTGGTACGGCCGATGACGACTAAACCGGCGCGCCGCAGCCGCGCCACCACCGTCGCATCGGCTTCCGCCGGCGCGGAATCATCCAGCGCGCGCGACCCGGCGCGGGTCACCTGGCCCCTGATATCGAACAGATCCTTGATCGAGACGGGAATGCCGGCATAGGCCGACGGCGCGGCATTCGCCTTGCGCAGGCGGTCCATCGCGTCCGCCGCCGCGATGGCGGAATCCCTGTCGACATGAATGAACGTCCGGATGCCCTCGCCTGCCTCATCAGCGATCTTGCCAAGGCACTCCTCGACCAGCCTGCGGGCGCTGGTGCGTCCATCGGCGAGATCGGCAGCCAGCGAAGCAAGCGTCGGAACGTTTGGCATCAAATTTCTCCGTCAAGGTCGGCCCCGGGTAGAGACCGCGAATGGTCCGCATCATTTCAGTCCGAAATAGGCGCGCCGCAACGCTTCGTTGTCGGTCATCTCGGCGACGGTGCCGGAAAACCGGATGCGCCCGCCTTCCAGCACGAAGACCCGCGTCGCCACTTCGAGAAAGCCGATATTCTGCTCGGCGATCAAGAGCGCCAGGCCGTGCCCGCGCAGATCGCTGAGGATGCGGATGACCTCCTTGACGAACAGCGGCGACAGGCCGGCCGAGGGCTCGTCCATCACCAGCAGCCGCGGCTCGGCGGCGAGCGCCTTGGCGATGCCCAGCATCTTGCGCTGGCCGCCGGAAAGACTGGAAGCCGGCGCGCGGCGCTTGTCGCGCAGCACCGGAAAGATGCGGTAGAGTTCCTCGACCCGGGCGGCGGGATCGGCATGGCCGAGCGCCTGCGCACCGACCCGGATGTTTTCCTCGATCGACAGATCGGGAAACACCGCAAGTTCGGACATGTAGGTCATGCCGAGCCGCATGCGGTCGCTGGAGCGCATCCGCGTCACATCCTCGCCGGCGAGATCGAAGCGGCCATGCCACGCGTCGATCAGGCCGACCAGCGATTTGAGAAAGGTGGTCTTGCCCGCGCCGTTGGCACCAAGCAGCAGCACGGTTTCGCCGGCGCGGACGTCGAGATCGACCCCCCAAAGCACCTGCATCGTGCCATAACCGGCATCGATTCCGGTGGCCTTCATCAGCGGCGCTGCGTCAGGCGGCATGCTCGCCTCCGAGGAAAACTTCGATCACCTGCGGGACCTTAACCGCGACCGCGAGCTTGCCTTCGAAGATCTCCTTGCCGGCGTTCAAGACGATGACGCGATCGGTGATGTGCTCGATAAAGCCCATCAGATGTTCGACGACGATGATCGCGATTCCGGCCTGCGCCTGCGCCTTGATCCGTTCGGCGATCCAGTCGAGTTCCGCCGGATTGAGCCCGGCGGCGAGTTCGTCCAGCAGCAGCAGCCGCGGACCGGTGGCGAGCGCGCGCACCAGGTCCAGCATCTTCTGCTGCGCATTGTTGAGATCGGCGGCCGGCCGGTCGGCGACCTCGGCGAGGCGGTATTCCTCGAGCAGCGCCGCCATGGCAGGCGGCGCCACCGCGGCACGGCCATAGGCCAGCGCAACCTCGATGTTCTGGCGCACGGTGAGCGACAGAAACGGCTTCGGCACCTGGAACGTCCGGTTGATGCCGCGATGGACCAGCCGGTGCGAGGCCATCCCGCCGATCGAGCCGCCGTCCAGCAAGACCTCGCCACCGTCGGGCGCATAGAGACCCGAGATCACATTGATCGCGGTGGTCTTGCCGGAGCCGTTCGGCCCGACCAGTCCGAGAATTTCCCCCGGCGCGACATGGAAGCTCAAGCCGTCCAGCGCATAAAAGCCGCCGAAGCGTTTTACAACCTTGGACACCTCGAGGATGGGCCTGCTGTCAGGGAACATGCCACCCCCTTCGGGTTGCCAGCGACACCAGGCCTGCGGGGAGAAAAAGCACCAGTCCCATGATCAACAGCCCATAGATCAACTGGAAATAGTGCGGCGTGGTTAGTCCGATCAGATTGTAGATGCCATAGAGGATGATGACGCCGACAATCGGGCCGCTGATGGTGGCGACGCCGCCGAACAGCGCGAACACGATCGCGAAGATGCTGAAATCGCCGCTGAACACGTTGTCGGGATAGAATACCGAGACATACCAGGCATAGACGCCGCCGGCGAGACCTGCGACCAGCGCGGAGGCCAGCCACGCGATCACCCGCATCCGCACCACGTCGACGCCGGCCATCGAGGCGCTGACCGCGTCCTCGCGCACCGCCTGCAAGGCGAGGCCAAACCGCGAATTCTTCAGGAACACCACCGCGCCCAGTGTCAGCGCCAGCACCACCAGCGCCGCCGCATAGGCGAGTGTCGGATTGAAAGTGCCGGTGAGCGAAACGCCATATGGCCCGCGCGTGATGTTCTCGAGTGCGGGGTTGGCGACGAAGTGAAGCACCGCCAGCGACGCGGCGAGATTGGCGATGGCGAAATAGGCGCCGGACAGCCGCAGCAGCGGCGTCAGCAGCAGTCCCAACGCAACCCCGACCAGTCCGGCAGCCACCACGGCGAGCACCGCCGGCGCCTGGTACTGCATCACCAGGATCGCAAACCCGTAGGCGCCGGCGCCGAAGAAACCGACATAGCCGAACGGCAGATAGCCAGTGAATCCGTAGATGATGTTCACCCCCTGGGCCAGCACCAGGAAGATGACGAAATTGAACAGCAGCAAATGGTTCTGGTAGATGCCCGGCAGCACCGCCAGGATCGCGATCAGCGGAACGATGATGAACAGCACATGTCTGAGCGAGCTAGGCAACGCGCACCCGCCTTCCGAGCAGACCGCTCGGGCGCAGCAGCAGGATGAAGATCAGCAGCACGTAGGGCAAGAGGTCCGCCCAAGAGCTGAGATAGGTCTGCACCAGCATGTAGCAGACGCCGTAAACCACGCCTCCGAGTGCAGTCCCGAGCGGGTTGCCGAGCGATCCCAGCACCACGATGGCAAATGAGGTGACGGTCGCATCGGCGCCGAACGCCGGCGTCACCGATCCGAACATGAAGGGCGCGAACACGCCGGCCACCGCGGCAAGGCCCAGACCGATGCCGAACGCGGCGGCGGAAACCCGATCGACGTCGATGCCGGTCGCCAATGCCTCGTCGCGCCGCGACATCACCGCGCGGGTCAGGGTGCCGAGGCGCGTGCGGTACAGATAGACGTAAACGCAGGCGATCGCGATCAGGCTGGTGGCGGCCGCGATTACCCAGGAGGCCGGAAAATTCTGGCCGAAGATATGGATCGGGCCGCCGCTGTCGGGCTTGCCGCCGAACAGCCTGACCTTGATAGTTGAGAACACGGTGCCGAGCGCCCGGCTCGGGATCGAGCGCTCGCTGGTGCCGAAAAAGATCGTCGTCACCGCCTCAAGCACCTGCGATAGCCCGAAGAACAGGATGATCGAGAGCATCTCCGGGTTGACCGAACCCTGCAGCCGCGGCACCAGCACCCAATAGAGCAGCAGGCCCGCGACCAGGAAGATCACGAATGCCAGCGGCACCGCGAACAGGGGATCGATGCCGGCCAGGGTAACGACGCCGAAGGCGACAAAGGCCCCCAGCATCAGAAAATCGCCATGCGCGAGATTGACGATGCGCATGACGCCGAACACGAGGTTGAGGCCGATCCCGACCAGGCTGAAATACAGACCGAACAGAACGCCGGCGACCAGCGCATAGACTAGCATCCGGGCGCGCCTCCCGGCGTCGGGTTCGTGATCTGCAGCCGCCTCATGGACGCGGATAGACCGGCTTGCCGGTGGCGGTTTCGTGCGGATAGATCGAGACGAACTTGAGGTGGCCGTGCTCGTCGAGTTCGAGCTGACCGAGCGGCGTCAACTCGCCGATCTGACCGCCCGTCTCGTCCAGCGCGAAGGTGCCATCGAGCGTCTTGAGCTGCCCGTTGAGACTGAACACCGCGCGGCGCAACTCCATCTGGTCAAGGCTGGTCGCAACCGAAAGGGTTTTCTCCAGCACGAGCCCGGTGGTGTATCCGGCAACGGCATTGAAACCGAACTCGATCTTGCCGTCGGAATATTTCTTGTCCCAGGCCGCCTTATAGTCCTTCATGTTCATGCCGAAATTGACCGGATAGTCCAGTTCCGAGGGCGGCACGTAGGTGAAGACGTGCTCAAGACCCTTGACGCCGACGTTCTTTTCCAACAGCTCGGTTTCGAGGCCCGGATAGATGCAGAACAACATTTTGAACTTGGTGCCGACATCCTGCACGTTGCGCAAAAAGGCGATGTCGTTCGGGGCGTAGCCGAAATGAAAGACCGCGTCCGGCTGCGTATTGCTGATATTGTTGATGATGACGGTGTAGTTGGTGGTCTCGGTCGGGATGCCCTGATCGTAGACGATCTCGATCGGCGCGCCGGAATCCTTGACGAATTTGCGGAACGCATTGGCCTGGGTGCTGGTGAATTCGTTGGTCGAATAGAGGATCGCGATCTTCTTGATCCCGAGCCCCGGGCCGTCGTGGGAGACGAAGTCCGCGACCGGCTTCGGCCAAACGGTCGAGACCGGATCCGCCATCAGCGCGATATAGGGATTGTCCTTGGAAAAGAAGCTGGCGCCCGTTCCGGTCTGGTCGAACAGGAACATCTTGCGGTCACGGGCGATCGCCACCGCCGGCGCCGTCAGCACCGATCCGGAATCCGCGACCAGAAGATCGACCTTGTCCTGCGTGACAAGCTGGTTATAGAGCGTCGATGCGGTCGCGGTGTTGCTCTGGTCGTCGTAGGCTACGAGCTTGACGGGAATCTTCTTGTCGAATGCCTTCACATAGACGCCGCCATCGGCGTTTTTCTGATCGGCCCACAGTTTGAGCGCACTGAATACCGGCATCGAAATCGACGCAAAACGTCCCGATGACGCATACAGCGTGCCGATCTTGATTTCCGCCGGCGCGTCCGCCGCCATCGCCGGCGCGGCCAGCGTCAAACCAGCCACCAGCACCGCACCCGTTATTTTCAACATGAAATCCTCCGATTTTCTTCGTTCCGACCGACAATAGCGCGGGGCATCGTGGCGATACAAGCTTTCCGGACTGGTCCGTTGTGCGCGGGCCGGAATAGGCGGCATGCGGCAACTCCGCTGGACCGTTGACGGCGGGCAGTCCAATGTCGCATCAAGTTCCGAACCGGCGACCCGACTTCGACCCGCCGCAAGGAGGAATTCGTCACATGGCCGAGCCAGCGCGCGCGCGACCGAAACCGACACCGGAGACCCAGCATTTCTGGGATGGCACCCAGCAAGGCGAACTGCGGCTGCAGCGCTGCGACGCCTGTGCCAATGTCTATTTCCCGCCGCGTCCGTTCTGCCCGGCCTGTGCGTCGCGCAAGGTCAGCGTGTTCAAGGCAAGCGGCAAGGGCAAGCTCTACAGCTACGTCATCCATCACCGCCCCGCCCCCGGCTTCACGCCGCCTTATGCCATCGCCGTCGTCGAACTGGACGAGGGCCCACGCATGATGAGCAATATCGTCGACTGCCCGCAGACCCCGGAGGCGCTCGAACTCGACATGAGGCTGGAAGTCGCGTTCGAGAAGCTCGACGACAAGGTCACCCTTCCCCTGTTTCGTCCGGCGAAGGGCTGACCCCATGCGCAGAAACCAGGTTGCCGTGGTTGGCGCGGCCGAGACCACCGAACTCGGCGTTATCCCCAACATGTCTCAAATTCAATTGCATGCGGATGCGGCACTGAACGCCATTGCCGACGCCGGATTGAAACTGTCCGACATCGACGGTTTCGCCACCGCGGTCGAAACCCCGCAGCAGATCGCGCATTATCTCGGCATCACGCCGACCTGGGTCGACGGCACTTCGGTCGGCGGCTGTTCCTTCATGCTGCATGTCCGTCACGCCGCCGCCGCGATCGAGGCCGGTCTCTGCAAGACCGTGTTGATCACCCACGCCGAGAGCGGCAAATCCAATATCGGGCGAACCCCGCGCTTGACCGGCCCCGACAGCCTCAACGGCCAGTTCGAGCTGCCTTACGGGGTGACGACGCCCGCCAGCATGTTTCCGATTCCGGTGCTGCGCTACATGAAGACCCATGGCATCACCCACGAACAGATCGCGATGGTCGCGGTGGTGCAGCGCGAATGGGCCGCGAAGAATCCGCGCGCCACCATGAAGGTTCCGATCACCGTTGAGGATGTGCTGAATTCGCGGATGATCGCCTATCCGTTCCGTATCCTGCAATGCTGCCTCGTCACCGACGGCGGCGGTGCGCTGATCCTGACATCGGCCGACCGCGCCCGGGATTTCCCGAGAAAACCGGTCTATATTCTCGGCACCGGCGAGAGCGTGGAAACGCCGATGGTCAGCCAGATGCAGACCTTTGACAGTTCGCGCGCCTTCAAGGTCGCCGGCCCCCTCGCCTTCAAGGAGGCCGGTATCGCGCACAGCGACGTCGACCATGTGATGATCTATGATGCGTTCGCGCATCTGCCGCTCTACGGCCTCGGCGATCTCGGCTTCATGGCACATGAAGAGACCGGCAAGTTCATCGCCGACGGCAACACCCGGCCTGGCGGCAAGCTGCCGCTCAACACCAATGGCGGCGGCCTGAGCTACATGCATTCCGGCATGTACGGCATGTACGCGCTGCAGGAGAGCGTGCGGCAGATGCGCGGCATCGCCCCGGCGCAGGTGCCGGGCGCCAGGATCTCGGTCTGCCACGGTGTCGGCGGCATGTTTGCGGCGTCGGGGACGATCATTTTTACCAACGAACGGTGACACTCGTCATTCCGGGATGCGCCTGTTGGCGCAGACCCGGAATCCATAACCGCGATCGGGAGTATGGATTCCGGGCTCGCGCCAAGAGGCGCGCCCCGGAATGACAAGGAAACAACGGGAGGCAATCATGGCCAAATCGCTCGAAGGCAAATCCGTCATCGTCACCGGCGCCGGACGCGGCATCGGGCGCGAGATCGCGCTGTTATGCGCCGCTGAAGGCGCCAAGGTGGTGGTCAACGATCCCGGCGGCGCCGCCGATGGCTCCGGCTCAAGCGCGGCGCCGGCCGAAGAGGTCGTCGAGGAAATCAGGAAGCGCGGCGGCACGGCGGTGGCGAATTTCGAAACCGTGGCCGAGGCGATCCCGGCCAGCAGAATCGTCAAAACCGCGATCGACAGCTTCGGCAGGCTCGACGGCGTCGTCAACAACGCCGGCATCCTGCGCGACGCCATCTTCCACCGCATGAGCATCGATGCCTTCGAGTCCGTCATCAAGGTTCATCTGATGGGCTCGTTCTATGTGTCGCACGCCGCGGCGAGGCTGTTCCGAGAGCAGGAAAGCGGCGCGTTCGTGCATTTCACCTCGACCTCCGGTTTGGTCGGCAATTACGGCCAGGCCAACTACGCCGCGGCAAAGCTCGGCATTGTCGGACTGTCGAAGTCGATCGCGCTCGATATGGAACGATTTCATGTCCGCTCCAACTGCGTGTCGCCCTTCGCCTGGAGCCGGCTGATCGGGACCATCCCGACCGAGACCGAAGCGGAGAAAGCCCGGGTCGCCAAGATCCAGCAGATGGGCCCGGAAAAGATCGCGCCGATCTGCGCGTTTCTGCTCAGCGACGCCGCCAAAGACGTCACCGGACAGATCTTTGCGGTGCGCCTGAACGAGATCTTCCTGATGAGCCAGTCCCGCCCATTGCGATCGGTCCACCGCGCCGAAGGCTGGACCCCGCAGACCATCGCCGAGCACGGCATGCCCGCGCTGAAGCCGTCGTTCTACAAGCTCGACCGCTCGGCGGATGTCTTCAACTGGGATGCGATCTAGTAACGCAACTTCCATCTCGATAGCTTCATCCTTCGAGACGCATCGCTTCGCGCTGCTCCTCAGGATGAGGTCTCGCAGGCGCAATACTAAACCCTCATGGTGAGGAGCGCGCCCGCGCGCGTCTCGAACCATGAGGCCGCAGGAGAAGCAACAATGGTTCGAGTGAACTGGAAAACGCCGTAGCACCGCGGTCGCAATGACGGGTGAAAGTTGCTCTCACCCGCTGTTGCGCAGGCCCGCCGAAATGCCGTTGATGGTGATCTGGATGCCGCGCAGAATCTGCTCGTCGGGATTTTGGGCGCGGTGTTCCTTCAGCAGCTCGACCTGCACGTGATTGAGCGGATCGAGGTAGGGAAAGCGGTTGCGGATCGAACGCTCCAGCAGCGGATTGCTCTGCAACAGGCGCTCCTGCCCCATGACATCGAGCAGGCTCTCGATGCAATTGTGCCATTCGCGGCGAATACGCCCAAAGATGTTTTCGCGCAGCGCCGCATCCGGCACCAGTTCGGCATAGCGCGAGGCGATCGCGATCGAACTCTTCGCCAGCACCATGTCCATGTTCGACAACAGGGTGCGGAAGAACGGCCACTCGCGATAGAGTTCTCTCAGGAACGGCATGCCCTGGTCGGGATGCTCGGCGATCCACGTCTCCACCGCGCTGCCGAAGCCGTACCAGCCCGGCAGCATCAGCCGGCACTGCGCCCAGCTGAACACCCAGGGAATGGCGCGCAGATCCTCGATGGCGCGGGTTTTCTTGCGTGACGCCGGCCGGCTGCCGATGTTGAGCGTGGCGATTTCGGTGATCACCGTCGAGGCCCAGAAATAATCGACAAAGCCTTCGGTCTCATAGACCAGCCCGCGATAGGCCCGGAGGGCGAGCGCCGACAATTGCTCCATGGCTTCCAGATACTCCGCGCGCGGCGCGCTCTGGCGCGGCTGCAGCAGGCTGGCCTCCAGCGTGGCGGCGGCCAGAATCTCCAGATTGCCGCGGCCGACCTCGGCGTTGGAATATTTGCTGGAGATGATTTCGCCCTGTTCGGTGATGCGGATCTGGCCGTTCACCGCGCCGCCCGGCTGGGCGATGATGGCGTCATAGCTCGGGCCGCCGCCACGGCCGACGGAGCCGCCGCGGCCATGGAACAGCCTTAAGCGAACGCAGTGGCGCTCGAACACGCCGATCAGGCCGATTTCCGCCTTGTAGAGCTCCCAGCCAGAGGTGACGAACCCGCCATCCTTGTTACTGTCGGAGTAGCCGAGCATCACTTCCTGCACGCCGCCCCGGCTGTCGACCAGACGGCGGTATTCCGGCAGCGACAGCAACCGGTCCATGATGGCGGCACAGGCCTGCAAATCGTCGATGGTCTCGAACAGCGGCACGATGTTGACGGCGCTGCGGCCGGACGGATCGACCAGGCCCACCTCCTTGAGCAGCAGCGCGACCTCGAGCAGATCGGAGACGCCCTCGCTCATGGAAATGATGCATTGGGGAATGACGTCGGAGCCGAATCTGGCGTGGGCTTCCGCAGCGGCATGGAACACGTCCAGCTCGCCGACCGTCTCCTCGCTGTATTTCACGAACATCGAATTCAGCGGCCGCGCGTTGCGCAGCTCGGCGGCAAGTTGCGCAATCCGCGCGTCTTCATTCAAGGCCAGGTAGGAGGTGCCCGGCTTCGCCGCATCCAGCAACTCGGCAATGGTGCGCTCGTGCACCGCAGAGTTCTGCCGCATGTCGAGGCTGGCGAGATGGAAGCCGAAGCAATCCAAAGCGCGGCGCAGCAGCCTCAGCCGTCCGCGTGCGATCACGCCCGACTGGTTCGCGACCAGCGAGCGGTCGAGGACATCGAGATCGGCCTTGAATTCCCTCGCGCTGGCATAGGCCGCCGCTTCGCCGACCGGCTGCCGCATGGTCTCCACGTCGAGCCGCACCGCGGTCGCGGTTAGACGGGCATAGATGCCGGACACCGCCAGGCGATAGGGCTCGCCGCTGCGATGCGGCGAGGTATCGGGCGAGCGCTCGGCGAGCGCCCGCAGATCCTCCGAGACATCGGCAAGATGCGCCGCCAGCGACAGTTCGGCACCGAGCGCGTGCAGTTGCTCGAGATAGAACTGCAGCACGCGGCTCGACTGCAGACGCAGGGTGCCGCGCAAGACATCCGCCGTCACAAAAGGATTGCCGTCGCGGTCGCCGCCGATCCAGCTTCCGATCTTGAGGAACGAGGCCAGATCGCCGGCCTCGCCCGGCTCGGCTGCGTTCAAGCGGTCCTCCAGCGCGCAGTGCAGCCGCGGCACCTCGTGCAGGAAGGTGTAGTCGTAGAACGAGAGCCCGTTGGCGACCTCATCGAGCACGGTGAGCTTGGTACGCCGCAGCAAATTGGTCTGCCACAGCGTCAGCACCGCGCGGCGCAACTGCTCGTCGCTCGCCTCGATTTCTTCCGGCGTCATCTGAACGCGTTCTCGCCGATCGAGCAGCGCCGCGATTTCCATTTCGCGATCGAAGGTGCTCTTGCGGCGAACTTCGGTCGGATGCGCGGTCAGAACCGGGCTGACCAGCGCTTCGGCGAAAAACCGGCGCAGATCGGCGGTGCTGAAGCCCGCCGCATGCGCGTGCGACAGCGTCAGCGCCAGCGTTCCCGGCCGCGGCGATCCGCCGGCATTGCTGCGCGCGCGCATCTGCCGGATATTGTTCTGATCCTCGGCGATATTGGCGAGGTGCGAAAAATAACTGAAGGCGCGCACGATGCGGACGGTTTCGCTGGTCGACATGCTGTCGAGGATGATTTCCAGCTCGCGCCTTGCCGGCCTGTCGTTATCCCGATGGAACCGGATCGAGGTCTGCCGGATGCGCTCGACCAGATCGAACACATCGGCGCCTTCCTGATCGCGCACGGTGTCGCCGAGAATTCGCCCGAGCAGCCTGATATCCGTGCGCAGCCGGGCGTCGGCTTCCAGCGCCAGGGCTTCGTCGGTGCGATTGGAGCGAAGGTCGGTGTCGGCCACCTCTGAGGGCTTGATCTGGGAAGACATGATCTCGGAAGACATGGCTGACAGCTCCAGAAATGGCCCGGCAAACCGGAGTCTGCAACTTTTTCGCCGCAGCGCAAGGTCAAGAAAGAGGCGCATGCGTCCGGCACGCGCCGCATCCTAGATCCGTCGCCCTGCCCGCTCCCAATAGGGATCGCGCAGGCGCCGCTTGAAGATCTTGCCGGAATCCTCGCGCGGCAAATTGCCGTGGATTTCGACGTGTTTCGGCACCTTGTAATCGGCAAGCGCGACCTTGAGCTGGGCGCGGACGTCCGCGACGTCGAGCATCACGCCTGGCTGCGGCTCCACCACCGCCATCAGTGCCTCGCCGAATTCATCGTCGGGGATGCCAAACACCGCGCAATCGTGCACCCCGGGAATGGCATGCAGCACCGCCTCGATTTCGGCCGGATAGATGTTGACGCCGCCGGAAATCACCATGTCGCGCTTGCGGTCGCAGATGAAGACGTAGCCGTCCGCGTCGATATAACCGACGTCCCCCGAGGTGATAAAACCATCGCGCTCGATCTCGGCTCGCTTCTCGGGCTTGTTGTGATAGGTGAAATCCGGGTTACCGGCGATGCGCGAATAGATTTCGCCGATTTCGCCTTGCGGCAACAGTCTGCCGTCGTCGCCGACAAACCGCAGTTCAGCGCCCGGCGCGATCCTGCCGACCGTGCCCGGCTTCTTCAGCGCATCCTCGGAATTGGCGAAGGTCACGGCGCCGGACTCGGTCGAGCCGTAGAATTCATGGATCACCGGCCCCCACCACGCGATCATCGCGCGCTTGACGTCGGCCGGACAGGGCGCGGCGGCATGGATCACATGCCGCAGCGAGGACATGTCGTACTTGCCGCGAACCGGTTCCGGCAGCTTCATCAGCCGGATGAACATGGTCGGCACCATGAAGATAGTGTCGATCCGTTCCGCCTCGATCAGCCGAAGAAACTCCTCGGCATCGAACCGCGGCATCAGCACCAGCGCACCGCCGAGACGGCCGGACCGAAGGCCGAAGGAATTGGGCGCGGAATGATACAGCGGTCCCGGCAGCAGCGTTCGCGCCTCGGGCCTGAGGCCGTAGATCAGCGCCCGCATTCGTTCCGCCGACGCGGCCTGCTCCGGCGTCGGCGCATCGCGCCTCACTCCTTTCGGGTTCCCGGTCGTGCCCGAGGTGTAAATCATGTTCTGCGGCTGCGGTCGCGCCGGGCCGTCATAGGGACGCTGCCGATCGAGCCAGGATTCGAAATCGATCGCAAAATCGGGCGTGGCGAGATGATCGGGGTTGATCCGATAGGTTGAACGTATTTCCGGCGGCGTCGGGACGCTGAGGACGGTAACGCCTGCGGGAATCGCCTCGCGCAACGCATGCAACATGTCGGCATGGGCGATCAGAACCGACGTCCCGGAATCCTTCAGGACATAGTTGATCTCCTCCGGCTTGAAGTGCCAGTTGACCGGGACGCCGTAGGCGCCGAGCCGCATCGCGGCATAGGCCGCTTCGATAAAGGCAATGTCGTTGCGCATCAGCATGCAGACGCTGTCGCCCTGCTTGATGCCGAGCGCCTGCAATCCGCCGGCGATCCGGCCGGTCCGCTCGGCGACCTCGCCGTGATCGCGCCGCCGCTCGCCGCTGATAATGCCTGAGAACGGTGGCGTCGTTGACATTGTCTCTTTCCGATCTCTCGCTGTTCTGGAAGACCTCATGGTGAGGAGGCGCCAACGGGTCCGCGCGAAGCGCGGCCCGATGGCGCCGTCTCGAACCATGAGGCCCGCGGCCATCCCTCGTGACGCCGCTGGCGCGGCTCCTCGGGATGAGGTCAATGCTCAAACGTCGGCAAAACGGGGCGCGCGCTTGTCGATATTGGCGCGGACCGCTTCAGTCTGGTTGGCGCTGCCCAGCAATTTCTGCTGCTCGACAGATTCGGCGAGCAGTGCCGGGCCGGGGTCGACGGCCAGATTGTTCAGCATGCGCTTGGCGGCGCGGATGGCGTCGGGACTCTTGCCGGCGATCCCGCGCGCGACATCAAAGGCCGCGGCACGCGGATCGTCGCAGATCCGGGTCGCAAGGCCGTAACTCATCGCTTCCTGGGCCGAGAAAATCCGCCCCGTATAGGTGAGCTCGCGCAGGATATCGTCACGCACGAGGCTCGCCAGGATCGGCGTTCCCGCCATGTCCGGCACCAGCCCCCATTTGATTTCCATGATCGACATTCGCGCGTCGGCCGTGAGGAAACGCATGTCGGCGCCGAGCGCGAGCTGGAAGCCGCCGCCGAACGCGACGCCGTGGATCGCGGCGATCACCGGCACCGGCAATTGCCGCCAACCCCACACCGCCTGCTGAGGGAAATTGGCGAGTCCGTGGGTTCGGGCGGAAAGGTCGCGTTCCTCGCCGCCCGCTATCCCGGTACCGCCACCTTCCTTCATGGCAGCGAAACGGCCCATGTCGAGACCGGCGCAAAACGCGCGGCCCTCACCGGATAATACTACCGCCCGCAGGCCCTTTTCGCGGGCAAGCCGCCCGGTGGCCGCAACCAGCGCCTCGAACATCGCGGCATCGAGCGCGTTCATCTTGTCCGCCCGAACCAGCCGGACATCGGCGATCCCGTCCGAAATCGATATCGAGACGCGCTCTTCCATGAAGTGCTCCCCCACTCTTTTTCCTTGTTGCAGCTTTACAGAAAGGCGTTGTCCGGATTTAGTCAATCAACCAATTAACCGACAATCCCTTTGGATGGAAACGATGTTCAACGATCAGCTACTCGCCGGGCGGCGCATTCTCGTCACAGGGGGCGGCACCGGGCTTGGCAAGTCGATGGCCGCGCGCTTTCTGGAATTGGGCGCCGAGGTCCACATCTGCGGCCGCCGCAAAAGCGTCTGCGACGAAACTGCGACCGAGCTGATGGACCTGCATGGCGGCCGGGTGATGAGCCACGGGGTCGATATCCGCAATCCGCTGGCGGTCGACGAGATGGTCGAGGCGATATTCACCGAGGGCCCGCTCACCGATCTCATCAACAACGCCGCCGGCAATTTCATCTCGCGCACCGAAGAGCTGAGCCCGCGCGGTTTCGATGCGGTCGCCAACATCGTCATGCATGGCACGTTTTATGTCACCCACGCGGTGGGCCGGCGCTGGATCGCCGCCAGGCAGCGCGGCAATGTGGTGTCGATCACGGTGACCTGGGTCCGCAACGGCTCACCTTACGTGGTACCGTCGGCGATGAGCAAATCCGCGGTGCACGCCATGACCATGTCGCTGGCGACGGAATGGGGACGCCACGGCATCCGGCTCAACACCATCGCGCCCGGCGAAATTCCGACCGAGGGCATGAGCAAGCGCATCAAGCCCGGCGACGAAGCCGGCGCGCGTACCATCGCGGTCAATCCGATGGGCCGGGTCGGCAAGATGGAAGAACTGCAGAACCTCGCAGTATTCCTGATTTCGGGCGGCTGCGACTGGATCAACGGCGAGACCATCGCCATGGACGGCGGCCAGGCGCTGGCCATGGGCGGAAACTTCTATCAGCTGCGCGACTGGTCCGATGCCGACTGGACCCAGGCGCGCGAGTCCATCAAGGCGCAGAACGAAAAGGACCGCGCCGCCAGGGGGTAGCCCTAGTCGTCCCCGCGAACGCGGGGACCCATAACCCCAGCGCTAGTTGTTTGCGAAAGCCGGCTGCCAGCGTGCTAAATTGAAATTGCACGGCGTATGGGTCCCGGCTCGCGCTTCGCTTGGCCGGGACGACGCCACCAAAACAACCAGCACCTTCCAAGGGGAAACATGTCCATTGCAGATGAATCGGCAAACCTGGCCGACATGGTCCGCGCCCAGGCGAAAGGCCGCGGCAATGCCACCGTCTTCGAGTTCGAAGGCCGGCACACCAGTTTTATCGAGCTCAATGCCAACACCAATCGGGTCGCCAACGGGCTGAAGGCCCTCGGCGTCAGGCCGCGCGAACGGATCGCCTATCTCGGCAAGAACAGCGATATCTATTTCGAACTGCTGCTCGGCGCGATGAAGGCCAATGTGGTGATGGCGCCGGTGAACTGGCGGCTGGCCGGCCCCGAGATCGCCTTCATCGTCGAAGACTGCAGGGCGCCGGTGCTGTTTGTCGGACCTGAATTCATCACGCAGGTCCGCAATATCAGGGCGCAACTGCCCAGCGTCCGTACCGTCATCACCACCGAAGGCGGCGCGCCGGAATGGCAGGACTATGCCGCCTGGCACCATGCGCAGAGCGCCGACGACCCCGGGGTCGACATCACCCCGCGGGATATCGCGATCCAGCTCTATACTTCCGGCACCACCGGCAAACCGAAGGGCGCGATGCTGTCGCATGCGAATTTCCTGTCGCTGGTGCGGGCCGGCGCCGGCGAACGGCCGGACTGGAACAAGTGGACCGAGGACGATGTCTCGCTGGTGGCGATGCCGGTATTCCATATCGGCGGCTCCGGCTGGGGCGTGCTCGGCGTCTACCATGGCGCCAGGGGCGTGATCGCGCGCGAATTCGATCCGACCAAGGTGCTGGATTTCTTCGAGCAGTCCGGCATCACCAAGCTGTTCATGGTGCCGGCCGCGATGCAATTCGTGGTGCGTCAGCCGCGGGCACGTCAGGTCGATTTCTCCCGGTTGCGCTACATGCTCTATGGCGCCTCGCCGATTCCGGCAGCACTGCTCAAGGAATGCATCGAGGTGTTCAAATGCGGCTTCGTGCAGATGTACGGCATGACCGAGACCACCGGCACCATCGTGGCGCTGGCGCCGGAAGACCATGTCGAGGGGCTGGACCGGATGCGCTCGGCCGGCAAGGCGCTGCCGGGCGTTGAACTTGCGATCCTCGATGCCGACGGCAACAAATTGCCGCCGGGTGAAGTCGGCGAAATCGCGACGCGGTCCGGTTCGAACATGGCGGGCTACTGGAATTTGCCGGAAGCCACCGCGAAGACGCTTGGCAGCGACGGCTGGCTGCGCACCGGCGACGCCGGCTACATGGACAAGGACGGCTATCTCTATATCCACGACCGCATCAAGGACATGATCATCTCCGGCGGCGAAAACATCTACCCCGCCGAGGTCGAAAGCGCGATCTGCGACCATCCCGACGTCGCCGAAGTCGCCGTGGTCGGCGTGCCCGACGACAAATGGGGCGAAGCCGTCAAGGCGGTCGTGGTGATGAAGGCCGGAAAGGCGGCGACGCCAACCGAGATCATCAACTTCACCCGCGAGCGCATCGCCGGCTTCAAGACGCCAAAGACGGTCGACTTCATCGAGGCGCTGCCGCGCAATGCCTCGGGCAAGATCCTGCGCCGTCATCTGCGCGACCCCTATTGGGCGGGTAAGGATCGGCAGGTGAATTAGGTCGACACCGTCATTGCGAGCGCAAGCGAACCAATCCAGTCTTTGTCATTCCGGGATGCGCCGCTTGGCGCAGGCCCGGAATCCATAACCACGATCGGGAGTATGGATTCCGGGCTCGCGCCAAGAGGCGCGCCCCGGAATGACGCACGGGTTGGGTCGCTTCGCAATCATCCGGGCGCACGTTCGCGCGACCCTTCGGCTCACCATAACGGTGATGTTATCCCTGCGTCTTAATGCTTCCCCGCTCCCATGTAGCCGAACAAAAATCCCGCGACCTTGCGTTTCTGGATTTCCTCGCTGCCTTCGGTGATGCGGTAGCGGCGGTGATGGCGGTAGATGTGCTCGAACGGCTTGTGGCGCGAATAGCCCATGCCGCCATGGACCTGCATGGCGCGGTCAGCGGCCTCGCAGCACAGCCGGTTCGCCCAGAAATTGCACATCGAGACCTTGTCAGACAGCGTGTGCTCGACCTGCGCCTGGGTGAGCTGGTCCATCTCCCATGCGGTCTTGCGAATCAGCAGCCGCAGCATTTCCGCCTGGGTCGCCAGTTCCACCAGCGGCCACTGGATCGCCTGGTTTTCAGCCAGTTCCCGGCCGAATGGCTTGCGTTCGCGGGCATATTTCACGCTCTCCTGGATGCAGTAGACCGCCGCGCCGAGCGAACTCGCCGCCTGCCGAATCCGGTTCTCATGGACAAAACATTGCGCCAGCGACAACCCGCGCCCGACCTCGCCGAACAGCGCATCCTCCGGCACGAACACGTCGGTGAAGCTGACGCGCGGATGATCCGTCGGCATGTTGAAGGTCCACATATACTCCTCGACCTTGACGCCATCGCTCTTGGCCGGCACCAGGAAACAGGTGATGCCGCGGGCATCGCCGTCATTGCCGGAGGTGCGGGCAAACAGCGCGCAATGGGTCGCGACATGCATGCCGGTGGTCCACATCTTCTCGCCGTTAATCACCCAGCCCTTGACGTTGTCACGCGTCGCCGTCAGCGCCCTGGTTTCCATATGGGTGGCGTCCGAGCCGTGCTCGGGCTCGGTGAGGCCGAAGGTGATGCGGTATTTCCCTGATATCGAGCCTTCGATCATCGCCTTCTGGTGGTCGCGGCCATAGCGGTCGAGCATGGTGACCAGGGGAAGATTGCCGACGATCGAATGCTCGTTCTGCAGATCATTGTGCAGGCCAAGACCCTTGGCGGCAAAATGCTCGCGGATCACGGCCATCCAGAGATTGGAGCCGTCCTTGCCGCCATACCGTTTTGGAATCGCAAAACGCAGATGCCCGGCGGCGTCGGCGAGGTTCTTCACCTTTCGCAGCAGCGCTTCCCATTCGTGCCGTGGCAGCCCACCCTTGTCGAAATCGGTGCGCGCCCATTCCCGGCGATGATCGAAAAACCGAATGTTGTCGTCGGCATCCTCGATCGGCTTGATCTCACGGGCGATAAAGCGGTCGAGTTCATCGAGATAGGCAACGAGGTCGGCCGGCAATGCAAAATCCATGGCAGTCTCTCCCGAAAGATTGTTTTCTTAAGCCACGATGGTTTGTGCGACGATCGAAGATCACTTCCCCTGCCATTGCGGCGGGCGTTTTTCCGAAAACGCCTTCGGTCCCTCGATATAGTCCTGCGACGCCGCCATCGCCTTCACCGCCGCATAGTCGCGCTGCTCGGTAATGGCCTGCTCGAGCGACACCGCAAGGCCCTTCTGGATCGCCTGCTTGGAGGCGCGGATCGACATCGGACTGTTCTTGCAGATGGTCTCCGCCCAGCGCTCGGCCGCCGCCAGCGCCTCGCCCTGCGGAACCACCTCGTTGACAAAGCCGAGCTCATGACCTTCGCGGGCGCCGACATGGCGCGCGGTCAGGATCATCCCCATGGCGCGTTTCAGTCCGATCTGCCGTGGCAATCGCTGCAGTCCGCCGGCAAGCGCGGCGAGCCCGACGCGCGGCTCCGGCAGCGCAAAGGTGGCGTTCTCCGCGGCAATGATGAGATCGCAGGCGAGCGCAATCTCGAAGCCGCCGCCCATCGCGACACCGTTGACGGCAGCGATGATCGGCTTGTCGCAGTCGAAGCGCGATGTCAGCCCGGCAAAGCCGCCCTTGTCCCAGCCGCGCTTGCCCCCGGCGGCCTGCCATTTCAGATCATTGCCGGCGCAGAACGCCTTATCGCCGGCGCCGGTGACGATGGCGACCCATTGCGCCGGGTCGGCGCAGAAGTCGTCGAACACCCGGTTCAGCTCGAAATGCGCGTCGGTGTGCAGCGCGTTGTAGACCTCGGGGCGCGACAGCGTCACGATCGTGACCGGCCCCTTGCGCGTGACCCTGGAAAATTTCAAGTCCATGTTCGCTCCCGTTGTTTTTCCGTAGTAAGAGCATCGGCCTTCTTGTCATTGCGTCAATTTGCGTAGCCCGGATGCAGCCACTATCCCTTTCTCTCCAGCTCCCTTCGGTATGACGCATAGTTCGGCTGATCGACTGCGAGCTTGTCCAGGGTGGTCTGCCACAGATGAGCGGCAAGGCCCGGCGTTTGCAGATCGACCTCGCCTTTCGCGATCCGTTCGGCGAGCGCGCGATTGAGCTCGCCGAGCGGGCCCTGAATCGCCAGCAGTTGCGCGAGCCGCTCGGCCTCAGTGGCCTCGCCGCCGGCCTGCAGCGTCAACTGGCGTGTTACCAGATCGAGCGCGTTGATCGAGACCCGCAGCTTGAACGCGTTATGCCCGCTGATGACGGGCGCGATATCGTTGCGCAGGAAGTCGGCGACCGCCTTGACCAATTCGACGGGTGTCGGCTCATCCAGCATCGCCAGCTCACTTTCTCGGCGCCAATAGCCGCAGCAGATCGATTTCGGTTTCCGATGCGCGCCGGCCGATCATCGCGCGTTCGATCGAATGCTCAGGCCCGCTGCGGAAGCGCTGCATCATGCCGCAGCACATCACGCCCCAGCGCAGCGTGCCCATCACCTCCCAGAACGTCACGCGCTCAGGGTCGGCGCGGCGGCCGGTGGATTGGTAGCCTGCAAATAATTGCTCGCGCGTGCCAAAACCGCCGACCGGCTTGTCGATCTCGCCGAAGCGCCAGGAATTGACGCAGATCCAGCCGAGATCTTCCATCGGGTCGCCGAAATGGGCGAGCTCCCAGTCGAGCACCGCGCGAACGCCCTCGGGACCGACGACGAGATTGCCGTGACGGAAATCGCCGTGCACCAGCGTCATCTCGCGGGCCGGACCGGGGTCATGGTCGCGCAGCCAGCACAGCGCCAATTCGAACACCGGCCGCGGCCGTTCAAAGCTGCGGTAGTCGCGCTCGAGTTCGGCGATCTCCTTCGCTGCCGTCATGCGGCGCAGTTCGGGCAATCGCGACAAGGGCAGTCCATGGATACCGGCCACGACCTCGCCGAGCTGCCGCGCCAGCATCGGGCGCGCCTTGGCAAACTTCTCGTCGCGCAGAATCTTGCGCGCGATGGTTTCGCCCTCGATCCGCTGCATGATGAAACCGGTCCCGAGCCCGTCCTGCGGGCGCAGCACATGCAACACACGCGGCGACGGCAGGCCGCAATCATGGGCAAGCTGCATCAGCGTCGCCTCGGCATCGAGCCCGGCCGCGCGAGTCGGTGCCGCGCCATACCCGGTCGGCGCGCGCCGCAGGATCGCGCCGATCGTGCCATCGGGATGGACGATGTCGAACGACCAGGTTTCCTGGCTGGCGCCGCCCGAAAGCCTGACGGCACCGGTGACGCCGGTGGCCCCCGGATACCACGAGACGACGCCGCGGCCGAGCTCCGCCTGCATCATTTGCCCTTGAACCTGGCGGGACGTTTCTCCAGGAACGCGGTGACGCCTTCCTTGAAATCCTCCGTCGCGCCCGCCATACGCTGCGATTCGAATTCGAGGTTGAGCTGATCCTCGAACGAATTGTCCGGGCTGTCCCAATAAAGCTTGCGGATCAGCGACAATGCAACGGTCGGGCCGTGGGCGAGTTCATTGGCGAGCTTCATGGTCTCCTCCATCAGCGCCGCATCGTCATACACACGGTTGACCAGGCCCCATTCCAGCGCCTTTTCGGCCGGAAGCCGTTCGCCCATCAGCGACAGCTCGACCGAACGCGCCTTGCCGATCAGCCGCGGCAGCAGCCAGGTCGATCCGCAGTCCGGCACGAGGCCGATGCGGCGGAACGCCTGCAGGAAATAGGCAGAGCGCGCGCACAGGATCATGTCGCCCATCAGCGCGAAGCTCATGCCGGCGCCGGCCGCGGGTCCATTGACCGAGGTGACGATCGGGCAATGCAGGTTGCGCAGACGGCGCAGGAACGGATGGAACGCGGTTTCGAGCGCCGCGCCGGCGTTGCTCTTGCCGGGCTTCTGGTTGTTGCGGCCCTGCAGATTGGCGCCGGTGCAGAACGCGCGGCCGGCCCCGGTGATGACGAGGCAGCGCACTTCCGCCCGCCTGTCGTCGATCGCATCGAGCGCTTCGGCAAGACCGCCCAGCATGTCGATCGACACCGCGTTCATGACCTCCTGGTGGTCGAGCCTGAGAATGCCGACAGCACCATCGAATTCCAGCGTAATGTGCTTGAACTGCATTGTTTCCTCACCCTTTTGGGCCGCGTTGCCGCCTGGCGCGGAAGGTCAAATTTGAACTCTCGCGGCCATATTTGATTTTTAAGGCGCCGTTGTCCATGGTTGGCGTCGACCATCTGACCGCCATCCGGTGCAGGCCAGACAAGATTGAAACGTCCAAGGGAATGCCGAGGGAAACGCCAAAGGAAACACCATGAATCTTTTCGATCTTTCCGGCCGCGTCGCGGTCATCACCGGCGGCAATGGCGGCATCGGCCTCGGCATCGCGCAGGCGCTCGCCACCGCCGGGTGCGACGTCTCGATCTGGGGCCGCAACAGCGACAAGAACAGCGCGGCCGCGGCCACCATGGCCGGCTCCGCCGGCAAGGTCGACACGCGGGTCTGCGACGTCAGCGATCCCGCCGCGGTCAGGGACACCATGAGAGCGACGCTCGACCGGTTCGGCCGGGTCGACGGCTGCTTCGCCAATGCCGGCATCGGCGGCGGCGGCCGTCGTGCGTTCATCGACCGGACCGAGGAAGAGTGGCGCAAGATGTTTGCCACCAATCTCGACGGCGTGTTCCACGTATTCCAGGCCGCGGCGCGTCACATGACAGAGCGCGCGGCATCGGGCGATCCATTCGGCCGGCTGGTCGCGACCTCGAGCCTTGCCTCGCTGTTCGGCACCGCGCGCAACGAGCACTACGCCGGCACCAAGGCCGCCATCAACGCGCTGGTCCGCGCCCTCGGCGTCGAACTGGCGCGGCACGGTGTGACGGCCAACGCCATCCTGCCCGGCTGGATCAAGAGCGACATGACCGCAAAGTTGCTGGCGGACGAAAAATTCGTCGGCGCCGTGATGCCGCGCATTCCGATGCGGCGGTTCGGCGAGCCCGCGGATTTCGGCGGCATCGCCGTCTATCTCATGAGCCGGGCGTCGTCCTACCACACCGCCGACTGCTTTGTGATCGACGGCGGCTATTCGGCGTTTTGAGGGTGCGATTACGCTCACCCTCGTCATTCCGGGATGCGCCTCTTGGCGCAGGCCCGGAATCCATAACCACCATCGGGAGTATGGATTCCGGGCTCGCGCCAAGAAAGAGGCGCGCCCCGGAATGACGGCGTGGAGGCCCGCGCCAAGCGGCGCATCCCGGAATGGCGACCCTATGACGCCGCCATCTTCCTTGGTGGCGCCGCTGCATTCATTGCGAAGCCCTCATATCCCTTGGTCGCGACGTCATTGCAGATCTGGCGATAGGCGCCGACGCCGCCGATATAGGGCATGAAGATCTGCGGCTTGCCCGGGATATTGGCGCCCATGTACCAGGAGTTGGCCTGCGGGTAGAGCGTGGAATGCGCCACCTCGTTGACATGCGCCACCCAATTGTCCTCGGCGTCCCTGCTCGCTTCCATCGTGTCGAGGCCGCGGTCGCGCATGTAGCCGATCGCCTCGGCGATCCAGTCGACATGCTGCTCGATCGAAACGATCATGTTGCTCAGCACCGAGGGGCTGCCCGGTCCAGTGATGATGAACAGATTGGGAAAGCCCGCGCTCATCAGGCCGAGATAGGTCCGCGGCCCTTCGGTCCATTTCTGGTTCAGGGTCTGGCCGTTGCGGCCGTAAATGTCGATCCTGGCGACCGAGCCGGTCATGGCGTCGAAGCCGGTTGCCAGCACCAGCGCATCGACTTCAAAGTCCTTGCCGCCGGTGCGCACCGCATTGGCAAGGATTTCTTCGATCGGGTTGGCCCGGATGTCGACCAGCGTCACGTTCGGCCGATTGAAGGTGGCAAAATAATCGGAATCGACGCAGATACGCTTCGATCCGATCGGATGATTGTTGGGCTGCAGCAACCTTGCGGTCTGCGGATCCCTGACAATATTCCCGATCTTGTCGCGGACGAAATTGGCGGCGGTGTCGTTGGCCGCCTTGTCGAGCGCCAGGTTGTTGTAGACCGACATGAAGGTGAGGCCGCCGCGGCTCCAGCGCGCTTCGTATTTGGCGCGCCGTTCGTTGTCGCCATCGTCGAGCGCGCCGCGATCGGGCATCTCGGTATAGATGCCGTTGCGAGCCTCTTCCCGGGCAAAGCGCCTGATTTCCGGGTAGCGTTCGCGAAACGCCTCGCGCTCCTCCGCCGTCAGCGCGGCATTGCGGGCGGGGATCGAGAAATTCGCGGTGCGCTGGAATACCGTGAGATGGCTGGCCTGCTCGGCGATCACCGGCACCGACTGGATCCCCGACGATCCCGTGCCGATCACGCCGACCCGCTGGCCGCTAAAATCCACCGGCTGATGCGGCCAGTGGCCGGTATGGTAGACTTTGCCCTTGAAATCGCCGAGACCCTTGATATCGGGCATTCGCGCGTTCGACAGGCAGCCGGTCGCGAGCACGAAGTAGTCCGCCGTCACGGTATCGCCGTTCGACGTCGTCACTGACCAGCAGCCGGCACCCTCGTCGAATGCCGCACGATCGATGCGCGTATTGAAGGCGATGTCCGGCCGCAGGTAGAAGCGGTCGGCAACATGGTTGGCATATCTGAGAATCTCCGGTTGCGGCGCGTAGCGTTCGCTCCAGTCCCACTCCTGCTGCAATTCATCGGAGAACGAATAGGAGTACTGCATGCTCTCGACGTCGCAACGCGCGCCGGGATACCGGTTCCAGTACCAGGTGCCGCCGACACCGTCACCCTGCTCATAGACCCGGACCGACAATCCGAGCCCGCGGAGCCGGTGCAGCATGTACATGCCGGCAAACCCGGCGCCGACCACGACGACGTCGCAGGTCTCGTTGCCAGCGGCGTTGCCTCTGCCGGAGATGGATTGCAAGGCAGACATCACTTCGCGCTCCCTCGGAATTTGCTCTTGGTCGCAAACCAGCATTCTACCGGGCCGGGCAAAAGCGCAAGGGTCAAAACCGCCCGATCGGTTTGCATTTTTGCCGTCGGAACGCGCGGACGCAGCGCGGCGCCTGCACGCAAGATCGGCGTTGCGAAACCGGCTTGGCTCGCGGCCCCATGATGCGCTAGCGTCGCTGCGGCCTTCGCCGTTTAATAGGGCGAGCTGGATCAGCCGGCTGCCGCAGGGAGTGGACACAATCATGAAATCGCCGATCTGCGACATGCTGGGCGTCGAGTTTCCGCTGCTGGCCTTCAGCCATTGCCGCGACGTGGTGGCCGCCGTCAGCCGCGCCGGCGGTTTCGGCGTACTGGGCGCCACCACGCATTCCCCCGAATCGATCGAGCAGGAACTGAAATGGATCGACGACCATGTCGACGGCAAGCCCTATGGCCTCGACGTGCTGATCCCCGAGAACATTTCGACCGCGGGCGAAAAAGACGTCACCTGGAAAAGTCTCGAAGCGCGGATTTCGCCCGAGCATCGAGATTTCACCCGCAACCTCCTGAAACAATACGGCATCGAACTGACCACGACCAATGTCGCCGACAATCAGCCGCAGCCATTCGACGGCCAGCGCGCGCTGGAGGTGCTCGATGCCTCGTTCCGCCACCCGATCCGCCTGATCGCCAATGCGCTCGGCGTACCGCCCAAGGCCATGATCGAGATGGGCAGGAAACACGGCGTGCCAGTGGCGGCCCTGGTCGGCGCCAAGGAGCACGCGCTGCGCCAGGTCGCGGCCGGGGTCGATATTCTCGTGGTACAGGGCACCGAAGCCGGCGGCCATTGCGGCGAGGTCTCAACCATGGTGCTGGTGCCCGAAGTGATCAAGGCGATCAAGCCGATCCGCGACGTGCCGGTGCTCGCCGCCGGCGGCATCATGACCGGGCGGCAGATGGCGGCCTGCATGGCGATGGGCGCGGCCGGCGTCTGGACCGGCTCGGTGTGGCTCGCCACGGTCGAATCCGAGACCACTGAAATCTTCCGCGAAAAGATGATCGCGGCCTCCTCGCGCGACGCCGTCCGCTCCAAAGGCCGCACCGGCAAACCGGCGCGACAGTTGCGCTCGGTCTGGACCGACGCCTGGGATCGTGGGCCGGACAGTCCCGGCGCGCTGCCGATGCCGCTACAAAGCATCATCAGCCGCGACGCGTTCGATTCGATCGATCGCGCCGCCGCCGCCGGCAACGCCAAGGCGCGCGACCTCGTCAGCTATTTTGTCGGCCAGGGCGTCGGCCTGATCGACAGCGTCAAATCCGCCGGCGCCGTGGTGCAGGAATTCAAGGAAGACTTTGTCGAAGCGATCGAACATCTCGACGCGCTGGTGGCGGAGTAGCAACGTCATTGCGAGGAGCGAAGCAATCCATCCTTCGTCATTCCGGGATGCGCCTCTTGGCGCAGGCCCGGAATCCATAACCACCATCGTGAGTATGGATTCCGGGCTCGCGCCAAGAAAGAGGCGCGCCCCGGAATGACGGAAAAAAATACGCACACGGAAGCTTTATGACGGTCAGCCCCACGTCCACCCCCGAACACCGCATCCCCGTCATTGTCGGCGTCGGCGAGGTGGTCGATCGACCAGCGGAAATCACCGCGGGCCTCGAGCCGCTGGCCCTGCTGGAGGCGGCGCTGCGGCACGCCGAACAGGACAGCGGCGCGAAGCTGCTTGGCGCGGTCGACTCGCTCGATATTGTCAATTTTCTTAGTTGGCGCTATCAAGACCCGGCAAGACAACTTTCAGACCGTCTCGGCATCGCGCCCGGGCACGCCTATTACGGCCCGGTCGGCGGCGAAAGCCCGATCCGTTATCTGCACGAAGCGGCGCAACGGATTGCGCGCGGGGAATGCGCCGTCGCCGCGATCTGCGGCGCCGAAGCGCAGTCGACCGCGACCAAGGCCGAGCGTGCCAGCCTCACGCTGCCGTGGACGCCGTTCGCGCATGATGTGCCGGAGCCAAAGCGGGGCGCCGCGTTCCAGAAGCCGATGGCGGTCAAGCTCGGCGTGTTCAGGCCGATTACCGTCTATCCACTCTACGAGGCGGCGACATCAGCGCATTGGGGCCAGACCCCGCGCGAGGCGCTGGCGGAATCCGGCGATTTATGGTCGACCTTTTCCAGCGTCGCCGCGCAGAATCCGCATGCCTGGCTGAAACGCCGCTTCACGGCCGACGAAATCACGACACCGACGCCGGACAACCGGCTGATCGCGTGGCCCTACACCAAGCTGATGGTGGCCAATCCGACCGTCAATATGGGCGCCGCCATCCTGCTGACCAGCCTGGCGAGCGCGCGGCAAGCGGGCATCGCGGAGGATCGCCTGGTTCACGTCTGGGGCGGCGCTTCGGCGGAAGAGCCGCGGGACTATCTGATCCGCGACCAGTTTTACGAAAGTCACGCCCAGAACGCCGTGCTCAAGGCGGTGATGGGACTGGCCGGCGGCGACGGCAACGCGTTCGACGCCATCGAACTCTATAGTTGCTTTCCCTGCGTGCCGAAAATGGCGCGGCGCACGCTCGGCCTCGGCACCGATGTGCAACCGACGGTGACCGGCGGCCTGACGTTCTTCGGTGCCCCGCTCAACACCTATATGACGCATGCGGCCTGCGCGATGGTGCGCCGACTGCGCCGCGGCGCCGGGCTCGGCCTGCTCTACGGCCAGGGCGGATTCGTCACCAAGCATCACGGCTTGGTGCTGTCGCGGCAGACGCCGCGCGAGGCGCTGGCGCAGGACACCAGCGTGCAGGCCGAGGCCGACCGTAATCGCGGCACCGTCCCCGAATTCGTCACCGAGGCCGACGGCAATGGCCTGGTCGAGAGTTTTACCGCGATCTACCGCCGTGGCGGCGAGATCGAGCATGGCGTGGTGATGCTGCGGACCGCAGCCAATGCCCGCGCGCTGGCCCGGGTGCCCGCCCACGACCGCAGCACGCTGGCGCACCTCCTCGACATGGACCGCACGCCGGTCGGCTCGACCGGCAACATCGTCACCGCCGATGACGGGGTACTGGAGTGGCGACACGGGTAGCCCGGATGGCCCGTCGGTCTCTGGTTCGAGACGCGCGGCGACGCCGCGCTCCTCACCATGAGGGTTGAAGACCTCATCCTGAGGAGCATCGAGAAGCGATGCGTCTCGAAGGATGAAGCCACGGCGCGGAAATTGATCCAGGGTCGCCGTCCCTACCCCTTCACGTCGGGCCGTTCCGAGACCCTTTCGGTCTTGCCGCCCTTCTGGCCGGCGACGCGGACCTGATCGCCGTCGGCGATGCCGTCGGGCGGCGCGACAATGATGCGATCCTCTGCGACGATGCCGGATGCGAGCTCGATGTCACGACCGAGATCGCGGGCGATGGTCACGGTCTTGAACACCACCTTGTCGTCCGAACCGACGGTCGCGACGCGAAGGCCGTTCTGGTTGAAGATCAGCGCGCTCGCCGGGATATGCAGCGGCACCCCGTCGGACGCCAGGCTCAAGCGCACATTGGCATAGCCGCCCGGCATCAACTCGCCGCCGGAATTGTCGAGCGCAAGCTGCATCCGCGTGGTGCCCGAACCGACATCGACCGATTGCGAGGATGCCTCCACCGTCGCGTCGAAGGTCCGGTTCGGATATTCCGGCATCGAGATCACGGCCTTGGCGCCGATCTTGATCTCGGGCACGTAATTCTGGGGAACGTTGACATAGACCCGCAGTTTCTTGATGTCGGAAACCACGAACATCGCCGGACCGCTGCCGCCGCCGGCATTGATCAGGGCGCCGACGTCGGTGTCGCGGGAGGTCACCACGCCATCGAACGGGGCGGTGATCTTCTTGTAGCCGGCCAGCGCCTCGAGCCGTTCGACATTGGCCTGGCCGGAATTGACCGCCGCCCGCTTGTTGGAGAGGTCGGCGGTGCGCTCGTCGATTTCCTGCATCGAGACAAAATTTGACGCGATCAGCGTCTTGCGGCGGTTCAGCGTGGCCTCGGACAGTTTCGCGCTGGCTTGCTGGCTGGCGAGGTCGGCGCGTGCTTGCAGCAATTGCTGGTCGAGGTCCGGCGCCTCGATTTCCGCAATCACCTGCCCGGCCTTGACCCGGGCGCCGATATCGGCGCTCCAGCTCTTCAGGTAGCCGCTGACGCGCGCGAAGATCGGCGCGCGATAATAGGCTTCGAGCCGGCCCGGCAGATCGATGGTGGCGTGGAGAACCTTGGCGTCCGGCAGCACCACGGCCACGGTCGGAATCGCCTGGCTGTCGGTCCATTCGCGAAGCTTGGCATCCGAGTCTTCTCGCGCCCGGATCCCGGTCACCACGACCAGCACCGCGGCGATGGCCACCACCACCCCGAAGATGCTCAATTTCCGGCGTGAGACCGGCGAGCTAGGTTCAGTGGCCATGCAATGTCTCCGATGAGGCGGCGGCTTTGGCGCCCTGTTTCTTGTGTACCATGCTAAACACCACGGGAACAAACATCAGCGTGGCCGTTGTTGCGAATATCAGCCCCCCGATCACCGCACGGCCGAGCGGCGCGTTCTGTTCGCCGCCCTCGCCGAGGCCGAGCGCCATTGGCGCCATGCCGATGATCATCGCCAGCGCGGTCATCAGGACCGGGCGAAAGCGCACGAATCCGGCCTCCAGTGCCGCGGCGACCGGGTCGCCCAGCTCTTGATAGCGTTCCCGCGCAAAGCTGATCACCAGCACGCTGTTGGCGGTGGCGACGCCCATGCACATGATCGCGCCGGTCAACGCCGGCACCGACAGCGTGGTCTGGGTCGTGAACAGCATCCAGACAATTCCGGCGAGCGCGGCCGGCAGCGCCGTGATGATCACGAACGGATCGGACCAGGACTGGAAGTTCACCACGATCAGCAGGTAGATCAGCACGATCGCCGCGAGCAATCCGAACAGCAGTCCCAAGAACGCGCTGTTCATGGTCTGCACCTGACCGAGCAGGACCACCGAACTGCCTTTCGGCACCTCCTTCGCGGTGTCCGCGATGGCGGTCCTGACGTCGGCGGCGACTGCGCCGAGATCGCGCCCCTGCGGGGTCGCATAGATCTGCACCATCGGCTGGATGTCGTACTGGGAGACCACTGCGCTCGAAATCGTCCGCGTGATGTTGGCGATGCCGCCCAGAATCGGCGCCCCCGCGCCGCCCGAGGTGATCGGCAGCGTTTCCAGCGCGCCCAGCGAATCGATCTGATATTGCGGCGTCTGCATCACGATCGAGTACGACACGCCGTTGTCCGGATTGAGATAGTAGGTCGGCGCCACCTGCGCACTGCCCGCAAGGTTGACGACCAGGCTGTTGGTGACATCGCGCTCGGTCAACCCGACATATTGCGCGCGGGTGCGGTCGACATCGATATTGAGGGTCGGGCTGTTGGGCGACTGCTGAATGCGCGCATCGGCGATGCCCGGTATCCGGCGGATCCGGCTCAGCAACTTGTTGGCATAGGCGAAATTCGCCTTCACATCGGCGCCGCGGACCTGAAGGTCGATCGGCGCCGGCGCGCCGAAATTGAGAATCTGGCTGACGATGTCGGCTGGCAGAAATGCGAACGTCATGCCGGGAAAGGCCCGCGGCAACTGCTCGCGCAAGGCCCGAACATACTCGCTGGTCGGCCGATGGCCCTCCTTCAGCTTGATCTGGATATCGCCGTCCTGCGGGCCGATCAGACCGGTGTTGTTGTAGGTCATGTTGATGCCGCTGATCGGCATGCCGATATTGTCGGCCAGCGTCTCGATCTCGCCCGGCGGGATGATCTTGCGGATCGCCTTCTGGACCTCGGCGAACTGGTTGGCGCTTTCCTCGACCCTGGTACCGACCTGGGTGCGCACATGCATCAGGATCGAACCGGCGTCCACCGATGGGAAGAAGTTGCGACCGAGATACGGCACCAGCAGGAACGAAGCCGCGACAATCCCGAGGAAGCCGACCACGAAAACCGGGCGGCGGCGCATCGTCACCGCCAGCAGATCGCGGTAACCGCCGCGGATGCGCTCGAACCGGGCCTCGAAAGCGCGCTGAAATCCCACCAACGGGTTGCGCGAGCGCGGCGGTGTTTCGCCGTCGGCGTGATGTAGATGCGGCTGCAGCAGATACTTCGCCATGGTCGGCACCAGCGTGCGCGACAGGATGAACGACCAGATCATCGCGAACATCACCGCTTCGGCCATCGGCACGAACAGGAAGCGCGCCACGCCCTGCAGGAAGAACATCGGCACGAAAACGATGCAGATGCAAAGCAGGGAAACAAAGGCCGGCGTCACGATCTGGTTGGCGCCGTCCAGGATCGACTGCTCGACCGGCTTGCCCTGCTCGAGATGATAATTGATGTTCTCGATGGTGACGGTGGCGTCGTCGACCAGGATGCCGACCGCGAGCGCCAGGCCTCCGAGCGTCATGATGTTGAGGGTCTCGCCGATCGCCGACAGCATCACGATCGCGCCGAGCACCGCGAGCGGAATCGAGGTGGCGATGATGATCGTCGACCGCCAGCTGCCGAGAAACATCAGGATCATCACGCTGGTCAAAAGCGCCGCGATGACGCCCTCATAGGCGACGCCGGTGATCGCGCCGCGCACGAACAGCGACTGGTCGCCGATAAAGCCGATCTTGAGCGCGTCGGGAAGCGAATCCCTGACGTCGATCACCTTCTGCTTGATGCCGGCGATGATATCGAGCGTCGAGATCGAGCCGGCCTTCAGCACCATCATCAGCACCGAGCGGTTGCCGTTGACGTGGACGATATTGGTCTGCGGCGGATTGCCGTCGCGCACGCTGGCAACGTCGTGGACGTAGATCATCGCGCCGTTGACGACCTTGATCGGCAGATTGCCAAGGTCTTCGATCCTGAGCGGCGAGTTGTTGAGCTGGATGTTGTATTCGAAGCTGCCGATCTTCTGGGTGCCGACCGGCGTGATCAGGTTCTGCGCCGCGAGCGCGTTGGCGACGTCCTGCCCCGACAGCCCGCGCGCCTGCAACGCCGAGAGATTGAGGTCGATCTGCACCTGGCGCTGCTTGCCGCCGAACGGATAGGGGATGGCGGCGCCGGGCACGGTCACCAGCGGCGTGCGAAGCTGATTGATGCCGATGTCGGCAAGGTTCTGCTCGGTCAGGCCCTCGCCGGACAGCGCGACCTGGATGATCGGAACCGTGGACGCGCTGTAATTGAGGATCAGCGGCGGCGTCGAGCCCGGCGGCAGCTGCTTCAGCATGGTCTGCGAAATCGCGGTGACCTGGGCGTTCGCGGTGCGGATATCGACGTTCGGCTGGAAAAAGATCTTGATGATGCCGACACCGTTATAGGAATTCGCAACGATGTGCTCGATGTCGTTGACGGTGGTCGTCAGCGCCCGCTGAAACGGCGTGGTGATGCGTCCGGCCATCTGGTCCGGCGGCAGACCGGTATATTGCCAGACCACCCCGATCACGGGGATCCCGATATCGGGAAAAATGTCGGTTGGCGTGCGCAGCGCGGCGAGCGGTCCGATAATCAGCAGAAGCAGCGCGAGCACGACAAACGTGTACGGCCGGCTCAGCGCGATACGGACCAGTGCGATCATAAATCAGGCATTCCCCGAACCCGCGCGGGGCGCGGGGATTGGCATTGCAGCAGGCCAATTTGTTCGCGCCGATTTACCTGAACCCGCGCCAAAAAGCCAACGCCCGCGAACTTCGCCGGCCTTCACGTCCGCGGCACTCGACTTCCACAGCCCCCCGCAGTGGCGTCGATCGATCGAGGCCGGACGCTCAGCGCATCAGTTTGAGGGCATCGGAAAAGAAATCCGGGCCGCCAAAATTGCCCGATTTCAGGGCAAGCAGCATGTTGCCCTCGCTGGCGCCGACGGCACGCAGCACCGGCACGCCGGCGGCGATCTCCGCACCGACCAGAAAACCGGGAATTTGCAGCCGATCGACCACCGCGCCGGAGGTTTCGCCGCCGGCGACAACCAGCCGCCGCACGCCTGCCCGCACCAATGCTTGCGCGACGTCGGCCATCGCCTGCTCGATCGCATGCCCGGCTGCATCGCGGCCATGACGTGACTGCAGAGCTGCCACCTGTTCCGGGGTCGCACTGCTGGCGATCAGGATCGGACCCTGCTGGAGCCGCTCCTTGGCCCAGCCGATGGCACGACGCGCCTCGTCGCAACCCGAGACGATCTGCTCCGGATCGAGATGCAGCACCGGCATGATCCGCTCAGCGCTGCCGACCTGTTGCAGCGTCGCCTGCGAACAACTGCCGGCGAGGCACGCCGCGGCACCGCCGACCGCGATGTCGGAAGCCGGGTTCGATGTGACCGATCGCGCAGGTCGCGCCGCCAGCAGCGCCCGCGCGAGGCCCAGTCCAATGCCGGACGCGCCGACCGAGAGCCGATGGTCGAGCGCCACCGTGCCGATGGTCTCGAGATCACGATCAAACACCGCATCGACAATGGCAGCGCCAATATCGTTCGCGGAGAGGTCGGCGAGCCGTGCGCGAACAGCATCCGGTCCCCGTGCCAGCACCGCGAGATCGACCAGCCCGATCCGGGTCCGGCTCTGGCGCGACAGCACCCGCGCCAGGTTGGAATCGTGCATCGGGTTGAGCGGGTGATCCTTCAGCGGGCTTTCATTGAGCGGCACCGCGCCGACAAAGAGGTTGCCCTGGTAGACGGTGCGGCCGGTCCCCGGAAAGGCCGGCGTCACCAGCACGATGGCATCGCCGGAATCGGCACGCAGTGCATCCATGACCGGCCCGATATTGCCGGCGTCGGTGGAATCGAAGGTGGAGCAGATCTTGAACAGCACGTGATCGGCCCCGCGCCCGCGCAGCCATTGTTCGGCGGCACGCGAGCGCGTTACCGCAAGGCCGGCCTCGATCGACCGGCTCTTCAGCGACACCACGACCGCATCGATTTCGGGCAGCGCGAGATCGCCGGAGGGCACGCCGATGGTCTGCACCGTGCGCAACCCGCATCGGGTCAGCGTGTTGGCCAGATCGGACGCGCCGGTATAGTCATCGGCAATGCAGCCCAGCGCCAGTGTCACGGCTTTGCTCCGGCATAGGGCTTGAACCAGCCGAGACCGTCCATGGTGTTGCCGCGCGGGTTGTATTCGCAGCCGACAAAGCCGGCGTAGCCAAGCCGGTCGAGCTCGGTGAACAGGAAGGGATAGTTCAGTTCCTCACCGTCGGGCTCGTTGCGCGAGGGAATGCTGGCGATCTGGATGTGACCGATGATCGGCATCATCTCGCGCAGCCGCATGGTCACGTCGCCATGGATGATCTGGCAGTGATAGATGTCGAACTGCAGTTTCAGATTGGGAATCTTCATCTCGAGGATCAGGTCGTGGGCGAAGGCGAAATCGTTGAGGAAATAGCCGGGCACGTTGCGCGGGTTGATCGGCTCGATCACGATGTCGAGGCCATGGGGACGCAAGAATTCGGCGGCCCATTGCACCGACTTGCGAAACGCCGCCACCGCTGTCGGATCGCTGCGCCTCGCCATGCCCGCCATCAGATGCAGCCGCTTGACGCCGGTCGCCTGCACATAGGGCAGCGCGGTGCGCAGGCTCGCCTGCAGATCGGCAAAGCGGTCCGGCAGCGACGCAAAGCCTTTCTCCCCGGCCTCCCAGTTGCCGGGCGGCAGGTTGAACAGCGCCTGGGTCAGGCGGTTGCGATGGAGCCGCTCGCCGATCCTGTCGGCCGGATACTCATAGGGAAACAGGAATTCCACCGCGGTAAATCCCGCCTTGGCCGCCGCATCAAAACGATCGAGAAACGGGAGTTCGGCGAACATCATGCTGAGATTGGCCGCAAAATGGGGCATCGACGGTCCTCTTGTCTGTCATCTCTGCTGCGGCTCGCCCGGCAAATCCGTGCCGGTGACCCGCGCATACATCCGCGCCACCGACGCATCGTCGTCGCGCCCCATGCCGGAGGCCGCCGTCATCAGGAACATCTGCAGCGCCGCGGCCGCGACCGGCACCGGGAATTTCGCGGTGCGCGCCATATCCTGGATGATGCCGAGGTCCTTGACGAAAATCTCCACCGCGCTGCGCGGCGCGTAGTCGCCGTCGAGCACATGCGGCATGCGGTTCTCGAACATCCAGGAATTGCCGGCTGACGCCGTGATTACCTCATAGACCTTGCGGATATCGAGGCCCTGTCTGGCGGCAAAGGCGATCGCCTCCGACGCCGCCGCGATATGCACGCCGGCGAGCAGCTGGTTGATCATCTTGAACGCGGCGCCCTGCCCCGCGGCATCGCCGAGTTCATAGAGCTTGGCCGCCATCGCATCGAGCGCCGGCCGTGCTCTGGCGAAGGCAGCAGCGCTGCCGGAGGCGAGAATGGTGAGTTCGCCCTCGGCCGCGCGCTGCGCGCCGCCGCTGATCGGCGCATCGAGATAGTGCCGGCCGGTCGCCTCCAGTTGTTTTGCCAGCCGCCGCGCGATGTCCGGATCCATGGTCGCGGCAGACACGAACACGGCGTCTCTGGCCAGCGTTTCCGCCACGCCGTCCTTGCCGAACAGAATGGCCTCGGTCTGCGCCGCATTGACGACAACGCTGACCACGATATCGGCCTGTTTTGCCGCCTCGGACGGCGTCCGCGCGCCGGTTCCGCCCTCGGCAACAAACCGCGCCACGGCATCCGCCGAAACATCGCAGCCGGTCACTTCAAAGCCGGCGCGCCGCAGCGAGGTCGCCATGCCGAAGCCCATCGAGCCGAGCCCGATCACGGCGATGCGCGGTTTGGTGGCGGCGGATTGAGGCATGCGGCAATTCCCGTGTTCCCTTGGCTTTCCTCGGCGCGCAGAGATTGGCCCTCGGCCTTTTCTCTGGGTATCACGGCTTGGCCGCGCCGCCAAAGCATCAGACAAGGCGGCGAAGAGGACGCTGCCATGAGCGAAACCAGGGTCCGCGAGCCGCGCGTCATTCCGGGATGCGCCTCTTTCTTGGCGCAGGCCCGGAATCCATAACCACCATCGGGAGTATGGATTCCGGGCTCGCGCCAAGAAAGAGGCGCGCCTCGGAATGACGGGGGTTGGCCTACAGCGCGGCGAGTTGCTTGTTGCGGAGGTCGGTCACCAGCATCAATCCGGGCGCATGGGTGATGGCAAAGGGCAGCTTCGCCGCCGCGATCACCGCCTGCGGGGTCACGCCGCAGGCCCAAAACACCGGAATCTCGTCGGCCGCGACCGGTACCGCGTCGCCGTAGTCCGGCTTCGAGATATCGGCAATTCCAATCGAATGCGGATGGCCGAGATGGACCGGCGCACCGTGCACGGCGGGGAACCGCGAGGTGATCTGCACCGCGCGGATTGCATCGGCCGGCTTGAACGGCCGCATCGACACCACCATCGGACCGGCAAACGGCCCCGAAGCCGCGCAGGCGATATTGGTGCGATACATCGGCACCCGCACGTTGCGCTCGATGTGGCGGATCGGCAGATCGTCCGCCATCAGCGCTTCCTCGAACGAGAACGAGCATCCGAGCACGAACGCCACCAGATCGTCGCGCCAGTGCGCCATCAGATCGGTCGGTTCCTCCGTCACCTCGCCGTCCCGCCAGATCCGGTAGCGCGGCAGGTCGGTGCGGATATCGAGGTCGATCCCCAAAGACGGGATGCGGGGATCGCCGACATCGGACATGCCGATCACCGGGCAGGGTTTCGGGTTGAGCTGGCAGAACCGGTGAAACGCCGCCGCCAGCTTCTCGGGCAGGATTGCCAGATTGCCCTGCACAAAGCCGTTGGCGACGCCGGCCGTTGTCGTCGCCATTCCGGCGCGGCAGTCGAGCCGCGCCTGCAGGCTCGGGAGGATCGCCCGCCCCTCGTGGCTGCCCTGCCCTGTTCTCGCCTGACTGACATTCATCGAAAATGCTCCCGCCTCGACAGGTGGTGCCGCGCAGTTCTACCATGGCACGCGACAGCTCGCAGCAACAGGTTTAGCGGAACGCCGAATGACCAAGATCGCCTCCAATCTGCAAATCGATTCCGCCCGGCTTTGGGGCACGATTCACGAGACCGCGAAATTCGGCGCCACACCGAAAGGCGGCGTACGGCGGCTGACGCTCGGGCCGGAGGACAAGCAGGTGCGCGACTGGTTCCGCGACGCCTGCGAGGCGGCGGGTCTGGAGGTGCATGTCGATACGCTCGGCTCGATGTTCGGCTTGCGCAAGGGCCGCGACATGTCGAAGCCCCCGGTCGGGCTCGGCTCGCATCTCGACACCCAGCCGACCGGCGGCAAATATGACGGCGTGCTCGGCACCCTGGCGGCGCTCGAAGTCGTCCGCACTCTCAACGACGCCGGGATCGAGACCGAAACACCGATCTGCATCGTCAACTGGACCAATGAAGAGGGCTCGCGGTTCGCGCCGGCGACCATGGCCTCGGCCGCCTATGCCGGCGACTACACCACCGATGACATTCTGGCGCGGCGCGATGCGGCCGGGGTCAGCGTCGGCGAAGCGCTCGACGGCATCGGCTACCGCGGCAGCGAGGCGGTCGGTGCCCGCAGGCTCGGCGCCTTCGTCGAGCTGCATATCGAGCAGGGCCCGCTGTTGGAAGCCGAGAACAAGACCATCGGCGTGGTCGATCGCGGTCAGGGCATCGTCTGGTACGACGGCAAGATCACCGGCTTCGAAAGCCATGCCGGCACCACCCCGATGCCACTGCGCCGCGACGCGCTGGCGGCCATGTCCGAATTCGTGCTGGCGGTCGAGCGCATCACCAGGGCACATGGCCCGAACGCCGTCGGCACCGTCGGCGAGGCCGTAATTGCGACGCCCTCGCGCAACGTCATTCCAGGCGAGGTCGCCTTCACCGTCGATATCCGCAGCCCGAACGCGGCAACGCTCGACGCCATCGACCGGGATTTGCGCAGCGCCACCGCGGAAATCGCTGCGCGGCGCAAGGTCGAGATGGCACTGGCGCCGATCTGGCGCAAGGAGCCGACCGTGTTCAACGCAAAGCTGGTCGATGCGGTCGAAACCGCAACCAGGGCGCTCGGCTACAGCCACCGCCGCATCACCTCAGGCGCCGGTCACGACGCCTGCAATCTGGCGAATGTGGTGCCGGCAGCGATGATCTTCGTGCCCTGCAAGGATGGCGTCAGCCACAACGAGCTCGAGGACGCAACCCAGGCCGACTGCACCGCCGGCGCCAACGCCCTGATGCATACCGTGCTCGCGCTCGCCGGCGTCGCCTCATAGCCGACAACAAACCCCACAGACCAGCGGAGGCCAATTTGCGCGGAGTATTTGTCGATGCCAATGAGTCGCTGGCCGTGATTTTGGAGCGACTGACAAAACCCGGCGATCCCGAGATGCGCATTCATCGCGATCCCGACATCGGGCCTGAACAGCTGCCGAAAGTGCTCGACGGCGCCGGGATCGCGATCGTCGATCACACGGCGCTGCCGACCGCCATCGCGCGTAACTGTGCAGGGCTGAAGCACGTCGTCTTCCTCGGCACCGGCGCCCGCAGCTACATGAATCCGGAAGAGCTGGCCGAGCTGGGCATCGAGGTTCATTTGATCAAGGGCTATGGCGACACCGCGGTGGCGGAATCCACCATGGCGCTGATGTGGGCGGCCGCGCGCGGCATCGCCCGGATGGACCGCGAAATGCGTGCCGGCAACTGGCTGCGCGAGGACGGCATGCAGCTCAAAGGCAAGACGCTGGGCCTGATCGGATTCGGCGGTATCGCGGCGGAAGTGGCGCGCATTGCGAGCGGCAGCGGCCTGCGGGTAGTTGCCTGGAACCGGACGCCGAAGCGCCACCCGAGCGTCGAATTCACCGCGCTCGATGCGCTGCTGGCGCAGAGCCATGTTGTCTCGCTGCATCTTCTGCTGAATGACGAGACCCGCGGTTTTGTCTCGCGGCAGCGGATCGCCGCGATGAAGCCGGGCGTGATCCTGGTCAACACCGCACGCGGCGCGCTGGTCGATGAAGCCGCCATGATCGAGGCGCTGCGATCAGGTCACATCCGGCATGCCGGCCTCGACGTCTTCAACACCGAGCCGCTGCCCTCGGACCATGCGCTGACACAACTGCCGAATGTAACGCTCTCGGCCCATTCCGCCTTCCGCACCCCGGAGGCGAGCGAGAATTTGATCGAGGCGGCGTGGCAGCATTGCCGCAGGATTGCGAGGGGCTGAGACGGGAAGTGTCGTAGCCCGGATGGAGCGCAGCGCAATCCCCACCGTCATTGCGAGCGAAGCGAAGCAATCCATAGCGCGGCAAGCGTAGGCGTGGATTGCTTCGTCGCTACGCGTCCTCGCAATGACGGCTGAAAGCCGTCCGCAGCCCCGGATTTCGCTACGCTCCATCCGGGCTACGGGAGCTGTCATTTCGGGCTCGCGCTCCGCGCGCCCCGGAATGACGGCGACTACTCCACCATCTCCGCAACCGCCTTGCCGCAGGCCGCGGTGTCGGCGTTGCCGCCGAGGTCGCGGGTGCGCAGCGTGCGTTCGCCGAGCGTGCGCTCGATCGCCGCGACGATCGATGCCGCGGCGGCCTTCTCGCCGAGATGCTCCAGCATCATCGCGCCCGACCAGATCATGCCGATCGGGTTGGCGATGCGCTGCCCCGCAATATCCGGCGCCGACCCGTGCACCGGCTCGAACACCGAGGGAAAATCGCCTTCCGGATTGATGTTGCCGGATGGCGCGATGCCGATGGTGCCGGTGCAGGCCGGTCCCAGATCGGACAGGATGTCGCCGAACAGATTGGAGCCGACCACGACGTCGAACCAGTCCGGATGCAGCACGAAATTCGCCGTGAGAATATCGATGTGATATTTGTCCCATTTCACCTTGGGATAGTGCCTGGCCATCGCTTCCACGCGCTCGTCCCAGTAGGGCATGGTGATCGAGATGCCGTTGGATTTGGTCGCCGAGGTCAGATGCTTCTTGGTGCGCGACTGAGCCAGCTCGAACGCGAATTTCAGGATACGGTCGACGCCGACCCGCGTCATCACCGTCTGCTGCGTGACGAATTCGCGCGCGGTATCCGGGAACATGCGGCCGCCGACCGAGGAATATTCGCCTTCGGTGTTTTCGCGCACCACCCAGAAATCGATGTCGCCGGGCTTGCGATTGGCCAGCGGCGACGGCACCCCCGGCATCAACCGCACCGGGCGCAGGTTGACATACTGGTCGAACTCGCGCCGGAATTTGATCAGCGACCCCCACAACGAAATGTGATCGGGAATTTTCGCGGGCCAGCCGACCGCGCCGAAATAGATCGCATCATGCTTGCCGATCTTCTCTTTCCAGTCGTCCGGCATCATCTGGCCGTGCTTTTCGTAATAATCCCACGACGCGAAATCGAAATGACCGAAATGCACGCCGACGCCGTGTTTTTTCGCCGCGGTTTCCAGCACGCGCAAACCTTCCGGCACCACTTCCTTGCCGATGCCGTCGCCGGGAATGACCGCGATCCGGTATTGTTTTTTTGGGTTGGCCATCGAGAGAGTCCCTTATCCTGCCGCACCGGCAAAACCATGCTTTGATCGGATTGCAATGGACCAAAGTTCGTTACCGCGCAACGCTGCAGTGCAATGTTGACCGGTTTGACGGCGGCGGCCTAACAGTTGAAAATCGCAGGCGACATCCGACCGGCCTCTCCCCCTCAAGCGAGGATTCCCATGGACCTTCATTTGCGCGGCAAGCGCGTCCTGATCACCGGCGCGTCGAAGGGCATTGGCGCGGCAGCGGCCGAGGCCTTCGCCGAGGAAGGCTGTCATCTGCGGCTGGCGGCACGTAGCGGCGACCAGCTGAAAGCGCTCACCGAACGACTGCGCTCGGCGCACCAGATCGATGCCACCGCGCATGTCGTCGACCTCCGCAAGCCCGAAGACCTTGCGAGGCTGGCCACGGACGCCTCCGACATCGACGTCCTCGTCAACAATGCCGGCGATATTCCGGGCGGCTCGATCGACAAGATCGACGAGCCGACCTGGCGTCATGCCTGGGAGCTCAAGGTTTTCGGCTACATCAACCTAACACGCGCGATCTACGCCCAGATGAAATCGCGCGGCCATGGCGTCATCGTCAACGACATCGGCGCCGCCGGCGAGAAGTTCGACGCCAACTACATCTGCGGCAGCACCGGCAATGCGGCGCTGATGGCATTCACCCGCGCGCTTGGCGGCAGGAGCCTCGCCGACAATATCCGCGTGGTCGGCATCAATCCCGGACCGGTGGGCACCGACCGTCACGTCACCTTGCTGAAGACCCGCGCCAGGCACCAGTTCGGCGACGAGAACCGCTACAAGGAATTCCAGAAAGGCCTGCCGCTCGGCCGCCCCGCACATGCCCGCGAGATCGGCGACCTGATGGCCTTCCTCGCCTCCGACCGCTCCGGCTATACCTCGGGCGTCATCTACACCGTCGACGGCGGCATCAGTGCCGGCTGGGGGTAAGCCGTCATGCGCGTGCGGAGTGCGGGTCCGGAATCCATTACCGTCATTCCGGGGCGCGCCACGGGATCCGCGCAAAAGCGCGGCCCGATGACGCGAGCCCGGAATCCATACTCACGATGGTGGTTATGGATTCCGGGCCTGCGCCAAGTGACGCATCCCGGAATGACGAGGGAGAGTGGCGCATCGCCTGGCGATGAACCAAAAACGACGGGGAGAAACAATTGGCATCCGATCAGGAACTGGTACGGGCGACGGCCTGCGCGATCGTCGACAAGCTCAACGCCGGCGAAGTCACGCCGCTCGATTTGCTCGACGTGCTGGAGCAGCGCATTGCCGAGGTCGATGGCAAGGTGAATGCGCTGCCGACGCTGTGTTTCGACCGTGCCCGAAGCCATGCCGGTGAACTGATGAAAAGGAAGCCCGGCGAACGCGGCCTGCTCGCCGGGCTGCCGGTGCCGATCAAGGACCTGACCGACGTCGAGGGCGTGCTGACGACGCAGGGCTCGCCGATCTACCGGGACAACGTGCCTGTGCGCTCCGATCTGATTGTCGAACGTCTCGAAGGCAATGGCGCGCTGGTCTACGCCAAATCGAACACGCCTGAATTCGGCGCCGGCGCCAACACCTTCAACGAGGTGTTCGGCGCGACCCGCAACCCCTGGGATCTGTCGCGCTCCGCCGCCGGCTCTTCCGGCGGCGCCGCCGCCGCGCTCGCCAGCGGCACGGCGTGGCTTGCGCACGGCTCCGACATGGGCGGCTCGTTGCGCAATCCCGCGAGCTTCTGCGGCATTGTCGGCATGCGGCCGAGCATCGGCCGCGTCGCGCATACCCCGATCGCCAAGATCGATCGCAATCTCGGCGTGCAGGGCCCGATGGCGCGCAATGTCGAGGACCTCGCACTGCTGCTCGACGCCATGAGCGGCGAGCATCCCGCCGATCCGCTGTCGCTGCCGCGGCTGCCGACGTCCTTCCTGTCGGCCGCGCGCTCCGGCAAGCGGCCGAAGCGCATCGCCTATTCGCCCGATCTCGGCATCACGCCGGTCGATCCCGAGATCGCCGCCATCACCCGCAAAGCCGCGCAGCGCTTCGCCGAGGCCGGCGCGATCGTCGAAGACGCGCATCCCGACCTGCGCGAGGCGCATCAATGCTTCCACGTCTTGCGGGCGTTCGACTTCGCGGTCAGCAAGGCGGCGTTGCTGCGCACCAGGCGCGATCAGCTCAAGCCGGAAGTGATCTGGAATATCGAGGAAGGCCTCAAGCTCACGGTCGGCGAGCTCGAGCGGGCGGAAGCGCAGCGGGTGGCGATGACCGCACGCACCCTGGAGTTCTTCAGGACCTACGATCTCCTGCTGACGCCGGCGACCATCGTTGCGCCGTTCCCGGTCGAAAACCGCTACGTCGCCGAATGTGCCGGCAGGAAATTCGACAATTACGTCGAATGGCTCGGCATCGTCTATGCGATCACGCTGGTCTGCTGCCCGGCGCTGTCGCTGCCATGCGGATTCACCGCCTCGGGCCTGCCGGTCGGACTACAGATGGTGGGGCCGCCACGCAGCGAAGGTCAGCTTCTGGCCTACGCGAAGGGGCTGGAGGATATTCTGGGCGTGCGCGGCACCACGCCGATCGATCCGCGACCGGCCAAGCAAGTTGGCAAGTAACCCGACACCGCTTTTGCCGATTTGGGCGCTGGCGGTTGAGCCCTGCGCGGCTATAATTGGCGGCAAGTACAGCGCGCGAACGATGGCGCGGGAAGGAATGCCTAGATGGCCGGAAAACTGAAGATTCACGTCGACCAGGACAGGTGTCAGGGCCACGCCCGCTGCAAATCGCTGGCGCCCGAACTGTTCGAACTCGACCAGTTCGGCAATGCGCATGAGATCGGCGACGGATCGGTCCCCGAAGGGCTCGAGGACAAGGCCTGGCTTGCCCAGACCAATTGTCCGGAAATTGCCATTGAAATTAGCGAAGATTGAACGCGTTTGCTGCACAGCTTTTTAGCCGGTTGACCTGGCACGTTTTGATTAGCGAACGAAACCAAAAGGAAATTGCCTGATGTCCAATCATGCCCCGGTCACCGATTGGGTTCACGATTTCGACCATACCGATCCGCGCTGGACCGAGAATCCGTTTCCGATCTGGGAAAAACTGCGCGCTGAATGCCCGGTCGTCCACACCGAGCGTTTCCTTGGCTGCTACCTGCCGACCACCTATGAAGCGGTGAAAGAGGTCGCCTACGACACCGAACATTTTTCCTCGCGCCGCGTCATCGTCCGCGACGTGCGGCCCGAGACGCCGGGATCGGCGCCGCCGATCACCTCCGATCCGCCGCAACACAAGCCCGCCAAGCAACTGCTGCTGCCGCCGTTCACGCCCGACGCCATGAAGAGGCTCGAACCCAGGGTTCGCGCCATCTGCAATGAACTGATCGATGAATTCATCGATGACGGAAAATGCGACGCCGCGGCGCGCTATACCAAGCACATTCCGGTGCGGGCGATCGCCCATATGCTCGGCATCCCGGAAAAGGACGGCGGCCTGTTCATCAAGTGGATCCACGAGATCCTCGAACTGGGGATCAAGGATGACGACGCGCTGATGCGCGCGGTCCACGACATGTCCGCCTATTTCGCTGGCCATATCGAGCAGCGCAAGCAACACCCGACCGACGATCTGATCTCGACGCTGATGAATGCCAGGGACAAGGACGGCCAGCCCCTGTCCGATGTTCACGTGCAGGGCTCGCTGCGGCTGCTCCTGATCGCCGGGATCGATACCACTTGGAGCGCGATCGGTTCGTCGCTGTGGCATCTGGCGAAGACGCCGGCGGACCGCGCGCGATTGATCGCGGAGCCCGCGCTGCTGCCGACCGCGGTCGAGGAATTCCTGCGGGCCTATGCGCCGGTGACGATGGCCCGCGAGGTGGTGAAGGAGACGATGGTGAGCGGCTGCCCGGTCAAGCCCGGCAATATGGTGCTGCTGTCATTCCCCGCCGCCAACCGCGATCCCGCGATGTTTCCCGACGCCGACAAGGTGGTGATCGACCGCAAGGAGAACCGCCACGCTGCGTTCGGCCTCGGCATTCATCGTTGCATCGGCTCCAACCTCGCGCGCATGGAAATGACGGTGGCAATCGAGGAGTGGCTGAAGCGGATTCCGGATTTTCGGCTCGATCCGGCCGGCCAGGTCACCTGGTCGGAAGGCACCGTACGCGGGCCGCGGCAGCTTCCGCTGCTGTTTGGCAGAGCGAGCTGAACTTTTTCGCTTTTTGAACAGCGGCCACTTGGCGCGTTTGAAGGCCAAGCCACCGTCGGCCTCGTGGTTCGAGACGCCGCGCAAGGCGCGGCTCCTCACCATGAGGGTCTGAGTCCTCATCCTGAGGAGCATCGCGAAGCGATGCGTCTCGAAGGATGAAGCGACGGTGACGGAAATAATATAATCTGAACGACAGAGCCGATGTCCGTTCCGAACCATGGAGTCTGAACGTGCCGATTGAACGTTTCCAGTTTATGGGCTCGGAAGGCCAGCAGCTCGCGGCCTCGCTCGACCTGCCGGAGCGCGAGCCGATCGCCTATGCGCTGTTCGCGCATTGCTTCACCTGCGGCAAGGACGTGCTCGCCGCCAAGCGGATCGCGGTAACGCTGGCGGCGAAGGGCATCGCGGTGCTGCGCTTCGACTTCACCGGGCTCGGCTCCAGCGAAGGCGATTTCGCCAACTCGACCTTCTCCTCGAACGTCGCCGATCTGGTGCGGGCCGCCGATCATCTGCGCGCCGCCCGCAAGGGTGCCACGATCCTGATCGGCCATAGTCTCGGCGGCGCCGCCGTTCTGGCCGCCGCCGCTCAAATTCCCGACGCCAAAGCCGTCGTCACCATCGCCGCACCCTCCGATCCCGGCCATGTCACCGGCCTGTTCGCCGAACGGATCGAGGACATCCGCAAGCAGGGCAAGGTCGAGGTTTCGCTCGCCGGCCGCCCGTTCCAGATCAAGCGCGAATTCCTCGACGACATCGCCGAGCATAATCTGATGACGCATGTCGCGAGGCTGCACAAGGCGTTGCTGGTGATGCACGCGCCGACCGACGATACCGTCGGCATCGACAACGCCACCCGCATCTTCGTGGCGGCCAGACATCCCAAGAGCTTCGTCTCGCTGGCCGACGCCGATCATCTCCTGACTCAGAAACGCGACGCCGGCTATGTCGCCGATGTCATCGCCGCCTGGGTCGAACGCTATTTCGACCCCGTCGCGGCGGAGCCAGCCACCGATCCCGGCAAGGCGCCGCGCCAAGTCGTGGTGCGTGAGACCCGCTACAGCAAATTCCAGCAGACCGTTTCGGTCGGGCCACATCGGATGCTGGCCGATGAACCCGTCGCCGCCGGCGGCGAGGATAGCGGACCCGGGCCGTATGATTTCCTGCTGGCCGGTCTCGGCGCCTGCACCTCGATGACCATGCGGCTCTACGCCGACCGCAAATCGCTGCCGCTCGATCGGGTGACCGTGACGCTGACGCACAACAAGATCCACGCGGAGGATTGCGCCGAATGCGAAACCAGGACCGGCATGCTCGACCGGATCGACCGGGTGATCGCCATGGAAGGCACGCTCGACGCCGAGCAGCGCACGAGGCTGATGGAGATCGCCGACAAGTGCCCGGTGCATCGCACCCTGACCTCGGAGGTCCACATCGTGACCAGGCCTGCGGATTGACGAACCCTCGCGCGGGCGTATCATCGGCATCAAGGAGCCGCCCATGCCGGCCGTGGCACGCATCGATCCGAAAGCGGTGTTTTCACCGGAGGAATGGCGCCGGCTGACCGCGCGCAGCTCGCTGCGCGGTCTGTGGCTGGTGGTTCACGCCTGGGCAACCATCGCGGCGGCAATGGCGCTGGTGGCGGTGTGGCCGAATCCCCTGACCTGGCTGATCGCGGTCATGGTGGTGGGCACGCGCCAGCTCGGGCTTGCGATCCTGATGCACGAAGCCGCCCATGGCGGGCTGCACGCCAACAAGAAGATCAACGAATGGGTCGGGCAATGGTTGTGCGCGGTCCCGGTCGGCGCCGATCTGGCCAGCTACCGCTCCTATCATCTGCAGCACCACAAATTCACCCAGCAGCCGGAAGATCCCGATTTGTCGCTGTCGGCGCCGTTTCCGATCAGCAAGGAGAGCTACACCCGAAAGGCCGTGCGCGACCTCAGCGGGCAAACCTTTGTGAAGCAGCGGCTGCCGCTATTCCTGTCGCTGTTCAGGCGAAGTGCCGGCGATGCTGCGTCGACCCATGAGAGCTTCGTCTCCAGCGGCGCCGACAAGATGGCGCGCTTTCTTGCCGTGAACGCCGTGCTGTTCGGCCTGTGCTGGCTCGCGGGTGTGGGCATCTGGTACTGGGCGGTCTGGGTGTTGGCGATGGCGACCTGGCTGTCGCTGGTGACGCGCATCCGCAATATCGCCGAACATGCCTGCACCAGCACCGGCGAGGATCCGTTCAGCCACGCCCGCACCACCTGCGCCAATCCGATCGAGCGGCTGCTGATCGCGCCCTATTGGGTGAACTATCACGCCGAACATCATCTGTTCATGTATCTGCCTTGCTATCACCTGCCCGAAGCGCACCGGCTCCTGATCGAGAAGGGTCTGATCCAGCGAATGGAAGTGCGCCCCGGCTATCTCGATGTGATGCGGCTCGCGACCTCGGGCCGGCAGGCCTGAGCGGCGCCAGAACCGCAGCCGCTCAGGCCCTGGCCTCCTGCATCGAAGCCAGGGGCGGAACGCGCAGCGGTCCGCGCAGGCCCGCGGCCGAGCCCAGCAAGATACCGGCCGCGGCTGCGAACGACGCCAGCGCCAGCGTCGACAGTCCGGTCAGGCCCTGCCCGATCGAGCAGCCAAGGGCCATCGCGCCGCCCGCCCCCATCAACGCCGCGCCGCCGGCCGAGCGCAGCATGTGGCGCGGCGATCGATAGCCCTCCCAGTGGAAGCGGCGCGTGACCAGCGCCGTCACCAGGCTTCCGACGATCACGCCGCCGATGGTCGCGATGCCGAAATTCAGTGTCAGCCCGGTCGACAGCATGACATATTGCAGCGAATCGGCGATCGGCGCGACGAAGGTAAGCGAGGTGACCGGCGCCGGATTGAAGTCGTCGGCGCCGAGATACCCGGTCGCAAACCAGCCCGCGGCGACCAGCAGTCCGACCATCACGCCGGCCGCGACCTGTCCCCAGGAGCGGCGGAATGGCGCATGTGCGAACGCAAAGATGATCAAAGCCCCGCTGATGGTCGAGGCTGCGAGCATCCGTGCGAACTTTGCATCGAGATGGAACACCGACAGCAGCGCCGGCACCGAGATCACCTTCGGCGACATTTGCGACCACTGCAGCACCGCGATGCGTGAGGGCGCAATCAGGCCCTTCAGCGTGATCTCCGCGGCGATGCCGAGCACGATCACCACGACAAACGAGCGCAAATTGCCGCTCCCGAGCAGTACCAGCGCGCGCGATCCGCAGCCGTTCGACATCACCATGCCGTAGCCGAACAACAGGCCGCCAAAGAACATCAGCGGCGCCGAGAACGACGGCTGCAGATAGATCGACTTGCCGAGATCGACCACCTGCCGCGCGGCAAGGAGCTGGGTCGCGGCGATTGCCACACCGAGCGCGAGCCCATAAGTCCGCACCAGCCGGCTGTCGCCCTCCGCCCACCAGCCACGCAGGCCGCTCACGAGGCAAAACCCGCTCAGCAGCCCGACCGCGCCATAGACGAGGCCGATCGCCAGGCCGGCATAGACGACAATATTGGCTCCGTCCTGCACTGGTTTTTCCCTGCGTTTTCCGGATCGTGTGTCCGGACAAGATACGACAAAACTTCAGCCCACAAACAGTGTCTCGAACCGAACCGCGTTATGGCTCCGGCCGCAGGATCACGCGATCGCGCGACGAGCCCGCGACCGCGAGAAAGGCCGCCTTGGCGTCCTGCAGCGGATAGATCGCCGCGGAGCGGATCGGAAACGGCTTGAGATGGCCACCGGCAAGGCCGGGAACCAGTTCCTTCAAGACCGCGCCGGTCGCCACCGACGACAGCCCCAGCGTGTCGATGCCGACATAGGTGTGCTGGCCGCGATAGAATTCCAGGATGTTGAACGGCACGACCGGGGCGATGGCGGCGATCAGGATCTGGCGCCCGCGCACCGCCAGCGCTTGATGTGCGGCCTGAAAATAGGGATCGCCGACGGTATTGAAGACGATGTCGGCGCCCTTGCCGTCCGTGATCTCGCGAAGGCGTGCGGCAATATCGGCGGTCGAGGCATCGATCACGTCGACCTTCGAATTGGCATGGCCTTGATAGGGTTCATTCTTGCGCACCACGCCGACGACACGGGCGCCGTGCCATGTCGCGATTTGCACAGCCGCCTGGCCGACCTTGCCGTTGACCCCCATCACCAGCACTGTCTCGGTTTTTCTCGGCATCCCGGCGCGACGAAAACCTTCCATGGCGGTGACGAAGGGAACGCCGAGACCGGCGGCTTGCTCCCACGACAGGCTTGCCGGCTTCTCGACCACGGCATCGGCTTCGACCGCGAGGTGCGTCGCATGGGTGCCGTCACGCCGGATGCCGAGATCGCCCGAGGAGCCAAAGACCTCGCGTCCGATCATGCCGGCAGGACCATCGATCACGATCCCCGCATAGTCCCGGCCCGGCGTACGCGGAAATACCGCGTAAGACATCAGGCCGGTGGCGGCTTTGACATCGGACGGATTGACGGCGGCTGCCTTGAGCTCGATCAGCACCTCGTCGGCGGCGCGCGACAGCGTGCGGCGCTCGATCGCTGGCGCGACCAAGGCCGGGGCGTCGGCCTTGGCCGCGAGGCGCACGCAGCGGGCCTCGACAGCAAGCGGCCGACCTTCTGATTTTTCGAAGACTGACATCACGGCCGTTTTCCGGACTTCTCGGGCATCTATTGACGCCGCTGGGATCGTTGACAGCAAGGTCGCTTCGCATCATGACTAGCGGACTGTTCGCTTAGTTCAAGAGGCTTGTTCCGGCAAGCCCGGCGACCCGGAGAGACCGCAGTGAACGTCAACGCCACGCTTTCGCCCGACGATCTCGCGCGCGCCTGCGCCGAGGCGATGTGGAAGCAGGACGACGCCAGCAAGGGACTCGGCATGGAGATCGTCGAGATCAGACCGGGCCAGGCCACGCTGAAAATGACGGTCAAGCCGCACATGGTCAATGGCCAGCGGATCGCCCATGGCGGCTTCATCTTCACGCTGGCGGATTCGGCCTTCGCCTTTGCATGCAATACCCATAACGAACGCGTCGTTGCCGCCGAGGGCAACATCACGTTCATCCGGCCCGGCAAGCTTGGCGACGTTCTGGTTGCAAATGCGCGCGAGATCTCGCGCAGCGGCCGGTCCGGGATCTACGATGTGTGCGTCACCGCCAACGACGTCGTGATCGCCGAGTTTCGCGGTCATTCCCGCAGCATCGGCGGCACATGGCTGCCGACGTCAGAGACCGATCCGAAATAAACAGCCCGTCACCGATTTCAGGAGAAGCGCACGATGGCCTCGACAAACCTGCGACCGGGTGGAAGCGGTTACAGCGCCGAACTCGACGAGGCCGAACGCGCTTCCCGCGACGAGATTCTGGCGCTGCAAACCAGGCGCCTCGCCTGGTCGCTGGCACACGCCTATGACAACGTCACGCATTACCGAAAAGCCTTCGACAGGGCCGGCGTGCATCCGCGAGACTTCAGGCAATTGTCCGATCTCGCCCGGTTCCCGTTCACGGTCAAGACCGATCTGCGCGACAACTACCCCTTCAACATGTTCGCGGTACCGCGTGAAAAGCTGGTCCGCATCCACGCCTCCTCCGGCACCACCGGCAAGCCGATCGTGGTTGGCTATACCAGGGCCGATATCGACGTCTGGTCGGACGTGATGGCGCGCTCGATCCGCGCCGCCGGCGGCCGCACCGGCATGATCATGCACAACGCCTACGGCTATGGCCTGTTCACCGGCGGCCTCGGCGCGCATTACGGCGCCGAGCGGCTCGGCTGCACCGTGGTGCCGGTCTCGGGCGGCATGACCGAGCGGCAGGTGCAGCTGATCAACGACTTCAAGCCCGACATCATCACGGTGACGCCGAGCTACATGCTGGCGATCCTGGACGAGTTCAAGCGCCAGGGCCTTGACCCACACAAATCGTCCTTGAAATTCGGCATCTTTGGCGCGGAGCCCTGGACCAATGCCATGCGCGGCGAAATCGAGGCGGCGTTCAACATGGACGCCACCGACATCTACGGTCTTTCCGAGGTGATCGGTCCCGGCGTCGCCCAGGAATGCGTGGAGACCAAGGACGGCCTGCATGTCTGGGAAGATCATTTCTATCCGGAGGTGATCGATCCCGAGACCGGCAAGGTGCTGCCCGACGGCGAAAAAGGCGAGCTGGTGTTCACCTCGCTGACCAAGGAAGCATTTCCGATCATCCGCTACCGCACCCGCGACCTGACGCGGCTGTTGCCGGGCACCGCGCGGCCCGGGATGCGGCGCATGGAGAAGGTCACCGGACGTTCCGACGACATGATCATCCTGCGCGGCGTCAACGTGTTCCCCACCCAGATCGAGGAAGTGCTGCTTGCCACCGACTGGTGCGGCGGTCATTTCATCATCGAGCTGACCCGCGAGGGACGGATGGACGAGATGACGGTGCTGGCGGAAGCGCGGCCGGAACACTGGGACGGCAGCGGCCTGAGCGTCCATGCCGAGAAGGTCTCGACCTTCATCAAGAACACCATCGGCATCACCGCCCGCGTCAGGGCTGTCGCCCCGGAAACCCTGGAACGCTCGCTCGGCAAGGCAAAGCGCGTCCACGACAAGCGACCGAAGGGGTAGCTTCTCAACCCTCATGGTGAGGAGGCGCGTCGCGCCGTCTCGAACCATGAGGCCCGACACTGGCCTCATCCTTCGAGACGCCGCGCGAAAAGCGCGGCTCCTCTGGATGAGGGTTGGATCGCGTGGCGAAGCCGTAGCCCGGATGGAGCGCAGCGAAATCCGGGGAGGCGGCGCGAACAACCCGGATTTCGCTTCGCTCCATCCGGGCTACGCGGATTTGGAATGACCGGCCGGGCTAGACGTGATCGTAATCTACCACGACCCTGGCTGACACCGGGCGGGCCTGGCAGGTCAGGATGAACCCCGCCTCGAGTTCCCACGGCTCCAGCGAATAGTTCACTTCCATCCTGGCGTCGCCCTCGACGAGCTTGGCGCGGCAGGTCGAGCACATGCCGCCCCTGCAGGCGAATGGCAGGTCCATGCCGGCACGGAGCGCGGCGTCGAGGATCGCCTCGCCCTCGGCCACCGGCACTTCGCGGCGCTTGCCGTCGATGATCAGCGACGCCATCGCCTTGGCCGGCGCGGTCGCCGCGATCACCGCCTTCGGGCGCGGCTTGCCGCCGAGCCCGGAGACAAAGCGCTCGACGTGAATAAGCTCGGCGGCAATGCCGATGTCGCGGCAGGTCGCCTCGATGTCCTCGCTCATGCCGGTCGGACCGCAGATGAAGACGTGATCGACACTGGCCGCCGGGACCAGCGCGCGCAGCAGCACCCTCACCTTCTCGCCATCGAGCCGGCCGTGCAGGATCGGAATGTCCTGCTCTTCGCCCGAGATCACATGGAAAATCGAGAGCCGCTGCATGAAGCGGTCCTTCAGCTCTTGCAGCGCCTCGCGAAACAGCATGCCGGCGGTGGAGCGATTGCCGTAGAACAGGAAAAACCGGCTGTGCGGCTCGCGCGCCAGCACGCCCTTGACGATCGAGAGGATCGGCGTGATGCCGGAGCCCGCGGCGAAGCCGACATGGGTCCGCGCCTGATCCGGTGCATGGGCGACACCGAAGCGGCCGGTCGGAGTCATGACATCGAGCTGGTCGCCGGGTTTCAGTTCGTCGGCGGCCCAGCTCGAGAACGCGCCGCCATCGACCTTCTTCACCGCGATGCGCAATTCGCCGTCGTCGGGGCCGGAGCAGATCGAATAGGAGCGGCGCACTTCCTCGCCGTCCATGATGGTGCGCAGGGTCAGATACTGGCCCGGCGCGAAGCCGTAATCGCCCGCGAGCTCGTCCGGAATCGCAAAGGTCAGCGACACCGCATCGGACGACTCGCGGCGCAGGTCGCTGACCGCCAGACGATGAAAGCGAGGGGTCAAGGACGACATGCTCAGTGACACTTGAAATAGTCGAACGGTTCGCGGCAGCTCCGGCAACGCCACAACGCCTTGCAGGAGGTCGAACCGAACTCGGAAAGCAGCTCGGTATCCGCCGAGCCGCATTGCGGGCATTCGACCTGCTGCACGCCGAACAGCGCGCGGCGCGAGCCGGCCGGCTGCGGCGGTGCGACGCCGTATTCCCTGAGCTTGCGGCGACCGTCGTCGCTCATCCAGTCGGTGGTCCAGGCCGGCGACAGCACGGTGCGGACTTCCGGATCGGCGAACCCCGCCCGCTCCAGCGCCAGCTCGATCTCGAGCGCGATCATGTTCATCGCCGGGCAGCCGGAATAGGTCGGCGTGATCGCCACCTCGACATGGCCGTCGGTTACCGCGACGTCGCGCAGCACACCGAGATCGGCGATGGTGAGAACCGGAATCTCCGGATCGACCACGCCGGAGGCAACATCCCACGCGCGCTGCCGCAATTCGGCATCATTGTGCAGGGTCATCACCATGTGGCACCCGGAAACGTCCGTTGCATCGATTGCAATTCGCTGAGCAGATGCCCGAGATGCTCGCTGTGCCGGCCGCTGCGGCCGCCCTGCTGCATCCAGTTGCTTTTGGGCAACGTCAGCGTTGCCTCGCTCACCACATCGGAAACCGTCTTGAGCCATCGCGGCCGCAGTGTCGCCGGATCGATCGCAATACCGTTGGCGATCAGGCTGCGCTCGCTGTCGTCGACCTCGAACATCTCGCCGGTATAGGCCCAGAGATCGTCGATCGCCGTCTGCGCGCGGCGATGGCTTTCCTCGGTGCCGTCGCCGAGCCGGACCAGCCATTCCGACGAATGCCGCAGATGATAAGCGCTTTCCTTTTCGGACTTGGCGGCAATCGCCGCCAGCGTGGCGTCGCCCGATTGCATCATCGCCCGCCAATCGAGATCGGCAAACGCCGCGTAGAAAAATTGCCGCACCATGGTGCGCGCGAAGTCGCCATTGGGCTGCTCCAGCAGCAGCAAATTGCGATATTGCCTGACGTCGCGCAGATAGGCGAACTTGTCCTCGTCGTTGCCGCTGCCCTCGATCTTCGCGGCGTAGCCATACAGCTCGCGGGCCTGGCCAAGCAAATCGAGGCCCATATTGGCGAGCGCCATGTCCTCTTCCAGCATTGGTGCATGGCCGCACCACTCCGAAAGCCGATGCCCCAGGACGAGCGCGTCGTCGGCCCGGCGCAGCGCGTACAGCACCAGCGGCGTTTCGGAGACGGAGATAGAGGCAATGGCCATAGCTTGATCCACTTGCTCACCTCATCCTCTGAGGAGCGCGAGGCGCGTCTCGAAGGATGGGCCACGGGCCTCGTGGTTCGAGACGGCGCTTGCGCGCCTCCTCACCACGAGGGTCGCCACCTCATCCTGAGGAGCGGCCACTTGGCCGCGTCTCGAAGGATGGGCCACGGGCC